>Ga0207687_10000646_pt1 | contig 23464 bp, 25 predicted proteins | sample KBSM54metaG_FD_184399 | JGI IMG/M metagenome (GOLD analysis project Ga0207687, IMG submission 184399) | Miscanthus rhizosphere microbial communities from Kellogg Biological Station, Michigan, USA - KBS M5-4 metaG (SPAdes) (version 2) | ecosystem: Host-associated > Plants > Roots > Rhizosphere >...
TCCAGTGGGACAAGGACTCCTGCAACGACGCCGGCTTCCTCAAGATCGACCTGCTTGGGCTGGGGATGCTCTCCGCGGTCGAGCGCTGCGTCGACGAAGTGCGGGAGACGCGACGCGAGTCACTCGACCTCTCGCGCATCCCCTACGACGATCCCGAGACCTTCCGCTCGATCCGCGCCGCCGAGACCACCGGCGTCTTCCAGATCGAGAGTCGCGCGCAGATGTCGATGCTGCCACGCACCCTGCCGTCGAGCCTCGACGACCTCACCGTGCAGGTGGCGCTGGTGCGGCCCGGCCCGATCCAGGGCGGCGCCGTGCACCCATATATAGAGCGGCTGAAGCGGCGGCGCGAGGACCCGAGCTTCGAGGTCCCCTACGCGCACCCGCTGCTGGAGGGCCCACTGGAGTGCACGCTCGGCACGATCGTCTTCCAGGAGCAGGTGATCGAAGTGGCGATCGCCCTGGCCGGCTTCAGCCCCGCGCAGGCCGACTCGCTGCGGCGGGCGATGAGCCGCAAGCGCTCCGAGGCGGCGATGCAGGACCACCACGACCGCTTCATCGCCGGCGCCGGGGCGAAGGGAGTGCCCGAGGCGGTGGCCGAGAGGGTCTGGGAGCAGATCAGGGGCTTCTCTGGCTTCGGCTTCCCCAAAGCGCACTCGGCAGCCTTCGGCTTGCTCGCCTACCAGTCGGCCTGGCTGCGAGTCCACCGCCCGCAGGAGTTCCTCTGCGCCCTGCTCAACGAGCAGCCGATGGGCTTCTACCCGCCCGACGCTCTGGTCCACGAGGCGCAGCGCCGCGACGTGCGCCTGGCCGGCCCCGACGCCAATCGCAGCAGGGTGCTTTGCCACGTCGAGTCAATAGAAGGCGAGCTGACCGTGCGGATCGGCCTCGGCTACGTCAAGGGTGCGCGGGGGGAGGAGATGGAGAGCCTCCTCGCCCAGCGCGAGCGCAGCGGCGACTATGCTGGGATCGCCGACCTCGCCTCGCGCTCCGGAGCGAGTAGCGACGGCCTCGAGCGGCTCGCCTGGGCCGGTGCGCTCGACGACCTGGTCGGCGAGGGAGGCGCCTGGATCCCGGTTGGAGGCAGCGGCAGGAGGGAGGCGCTGTGGGAAGCGGGCGGTGCCGGCACCGGCGTGCGCCACGGCGATGACGTGCAGATGGCGCTGCCGCTGGAGCCGCCGCGGGCCCCGACGTTGAGGCCGCTCGACGAGTGGCAGCGGGCAATCGCCGACTACCGCTCGATCGGGATGACGCTGGACGAGCACCCGATGGGTTTGATGCGGGAGGACCTCGACCCGAAGATTCTGCGCAGCGCCGACCTGGAGCGGGCCGCAAACGGCGCCACGGTCGAGGTGGGCGGGATGGTGGTCGCCCGCCAGCGCCCCGAGACCGCCAAGGGCATCGTCTTCATGCTGCTCGAGGACGAGCGCGGCACCGTCAACCTGGTCGTGCCAAAGGCCGTCTACGAGCGCTGCCGCGCCGCCGTCCGCGCCGCCTCCCTGGTCCGGGCCAAGGGCAGGCTGGAGCGCCACGAAGGCACCACCAACGTGGTCGTCGGCGAGGTGATCGAGCTCGATCGCCCGGTGCCACGAAAAGCCGGGGGAGAAATGCGCCGACAGCCGATTCGCCGCCGCATGCGCGAGCGCGCCGTGGCCGAGCTGCGCGCCGTCGCCCCCGCCGGCCACAGCTTCGGCCGCCGCCGTTGACCCAATCGTGTGACTTCGCGCACCACGCATGCGGAAAGCCCTGCGACAATACGTTTCGTGTTCGGCCGCAGCCTCAAGCACTACCTCGAGAAACGGGACGAAGAGTTCAGGGTGTGGACCCAGGAACGGGACGCATCGTTCAAGGCGTGGACCAAGGAACGGGAGGCATCGGTCAAGGCGTGGACCCGAGAACGAGAAAAGAAGTTCGAGGAGCTGCGCGAAGAGAGTCGGGAATTCAACCGCGAGATCCTGCTCCGCAACGAGAAGGTCTACACGAGCATGATCGTGCAGATGGAAGAAAACACGGAACAGATCCGGGCGAACACCCAGGCTGTGCTCAGCATGCTCGATCGGCTCAACGGCTCCTCCGCTTAGACGGTCGAACGATCTCAGGCGGTTTGGAGCGCCGGCTCGACGCCGGCGCACTCGCACGGCTCGGGCATCGGGAAGAGGCGGAGGAAGCGCTTGGCGGCCTGCTTGGAGCCCTCGAGCTGGGCGGCACCCGCAGCGAGGGCGTCGTCGAAGGGGAGCTGGCCGGCGAGGATCGCGGCGAAGGTCGGCGCGTCGGCGAGGGCGATCGTTGCGGCCGGATCCTCGGCCGCGCCGCGACCCAGCTCGAGCTCACCATCAGTGATCTCGACCCGGAAGCGGTTCTCGCCGATCCGCAGCTCATAGGTCGCGGTCAGCTCGGCCGCCGCCTCCGCGTCGAAGAGCGAGCGCAGGGCGAGGATCACCGAGTCGGGGCCGATCTCCTGCGAGTCGGGCGGGATCGGCGAGCGGGCGCCCCAGGCGCCCAGCTTGGTCACGATCGGCTCCAGCTCACGCCCCCACTCGGTCAGCTCGTAGACCGTGGACGCCGCCGGCGGCGGCAATTTGCGACGCTGTATGACGCCCCCGTGCTCGAGGTCGCGCAGGCGCTCGGAAAGGATGTTGGAACTGGCGTGGGGCAGCCCGGTGCGCAGGTCGGTGAAGCGCTTCGGGCCGAGCAGCAGTTCACGAACAACCAGCAGGGCCCAGCGCTCGCCGACGACGTCGAGGGCGTAGGAGAAACGACAGGCCTCCCCGTATGAGCGCTTTGTCGACATGTAAATAAGTTTACAACCATGAAATGCGGATAAGCAAGCTAGTGGTTGTTTTTCTGAACTACTTGATAAGGTGGCCGACATGACGAAGACGCAAGACAATCGCTGGCTCGCCCTCTACGTCCTCTGCGCGGGGATGCTGATGATCGTCCTCGACGTGACGATCGTGAACGTCGCCCTGCCGACGATTCAGGACAGCCTCGGCTTCTCCCAGAGCGGCCTGGCCTGGGTCGTCAACGCCTACCTGATCCCCTTCGGCGGCCTGCTGCTGCTGGCCGGCCGCCTCGGTGACCTACTCGGCCAGCGCAAGATGTTCCTGATCGGCCTCGGGGTCTTCGTCGCGGCCTCGCTGCTCTGCGCCGTCGCCGAGAACCAGGCGATGCTGATCGGCGGCCGCTTCTTCGCCGGCGTCGGCGGCGCGCTCGCCTCGGCAGTGATCCTGGGCATGATCGTGACGATGTTCCCCGAGCCGCGCGAGCAGGCGAAAGCGATCGGCGTCTACGGCTTCGTCGCCTCGGCGGGCGGCTCGATCGGCCTGCTGCTCGGCGGCATCCTGACCCAGGCGATCAGCTGGCACTGGATCTTCGTGATCAACCTGCCGATCGGCATCGCCACCGCCTACGGGGCCACGCGCCTGGTCGAGAACAAGCCGGGCCTCGGCTTCCAGGCCGGCGCCGACATCCCCGGCGCAGCCCTGATCACCAGCTCGCTGATGATCGGCGTCTACGCGATCCTCGGCGTCAGCGATCACGGCTGGGGCTCGGCCCAGACCCTGATCCTCTTCGCCATCTCGTTTGTCCTCGGCGCTGCCTTCATCACCCGCCAGACGAGGATCGAGAACCCGCTGATGCCGTTGCGGCTCTTCCACTCGCGCAACGTCGTCGGCGCCAACCTGATCCAGGCCTTCCTCGTCGCCGGCATGTTCGGCATGTTCTTCCTCGGCGCCCTTTACCTACAGCGGATCCTCGGCTACGACGCGCTGCAGGTCGGCCTCGCCTTCCTGCCGACGACAATCGTGATGGGCACGCTCTCGCTCGGCTTCTCGGAAAAGCTGATCATGCGCTTCGGCCCGCGCAGGACGCTGATCCCCGGCGTGATCATGGTCGGGATCGGCCTGCTGCTCTTCGCCCGCACCCCCGTCCACGGCGATTACGTCACCGATCTGCTGGCGCCACTGCTGCTGGTTGGCCTCGGCGTCGGCACCTCGTTCCCCTCGCTGATGACGCTGGCCATGTCGGGCGCCACGCCGGAGGACTCCGGTCTCGCCTCGGGCGTGGTCAGCACCAGCATGCAGGTGGGCGGCGCGATCGGCCTCGCCGTGCTGGCGACGCTCGCCGCCCAGCGCACCGACAACAAGCTCGCCGATGGCGCCGGCAACCTCGCCGCGCTCAACTCCGGCTACCACCTCGCCTACCTGATCGGAGCGATCCTGGTCGCCGCCGCGGTGGTCATCGCCTTCACCGTCCTGCGCGAAGTGCCGATGCCCTCGCCCTCACACGAGGCCGAGCCGGCGTTCGATGAGGCGGCGCTCGACAGCGTTGGGAGCTAGCTCCAGAGCCCGTTCGTAGGCCTCTCCCGCCTCGGTCTCGCGGCCGAGGCGGGAGAGCAGGTCGGCGCGGGCGCCGTGCAGCGGCTGGTAGTCGTCGAGGCCCTCGATCGCGTCGATCAGCCGCAGACCCGCCTCGGGCCCGTCGCGCATTGCCAGTGCCGCGGCCCGGTTGAGCTCGACCACAGGGCTCGGCGCGACCTCGACCAGCCACTCGTAGAGGCGGACGATGCGCTCCCAGTCGGTCTCGGCCGCGCTCGCCGCCTCGGCGTGGGCCGCGGCGATGCGGGACTGCACCGTGTAAGGGCCGCCGGGGCCGCCGGCCGCCGCTTCGCGGGAGAGCTCGAGGCCCTCGGCGACGCTCTCGGCGTCCCACAGCGAACGGTCCTGGTCTTCGAGCAGGACCAGCTCTCCGTCGCGGTCCAGACGGGCCGCTCGCCGCGCGTCGGTGAGCAGCATCAGGGCGAGCAGGCCACGCGCCTCGGGCTGGCGCGGCAGCATCCCAACGAGGATGCGGGCGAGGCGGATCGCTTCGCCGCTGAGCTCGGTGCGGACCAATTCCTCGCCGGAGGCGGCCAGGTAGCCCTCGTTGAAGATCAGGTAGAGCGTCGTCAGCACCGCCGGCAGGCGCTCGGGCATCTGCTCGACCACGGGCACCTCATAGGGGATGTTGTTCGCGGCGATCTTGCGCTTGGCGCGGACGATCCGCTGCGCCATCGCGCTCTCGCTCGCGAGGAAGGCGCGGGCGATCTCGCCGGTGCTGAGCCCGCCGAGGCTGCGCAGGGTCAGCGCCACGCGCGCCTCTGGCCCCAGCGCCGGGTGGCAGCAGGTGAAGATCAGGCGCAGGCGGTCGTCCTCGATCTCGCCCAGTTGCTCGCCCGGCCCAGCTTCCACGTCCGCGCGCAGCGCCTCCAGCCGCTCAAGCGCCGCGACCTTGTCGCGCAGCACCCCCTCGCGGCGGATCCGGTCGATCGCCTTGTTGCGCGCGACCTGGGTGATCCAGGCCCCCGGGTTGGCCGGCACGCCCTCGTGCGGCCAGCGCTCCAGGGCGACGATGAAGGCCTCCTGGACGACCTCTTCGGCGAGGTCGAAATCGCCGGTGACGCGGATCAGCGTCGCCACCGCCCGCCCCGACTCCTCGCGGAAGGCGCGGGCGGCGACGCTGTCGCGAGCCGCGGCTACGAGCGTTCCGCCTTCTCCAGCAGTTCCTTGCCGCCCGTGACCATCGGCCGGATTTCGACGTGATTGCTGGTGAAGGGGATCTTCTTCGCCCAGGCAAGGGCGTCGTCGAGGCTCTCGACGTCGATGATCCAGAAGCCGGAGAGCTGCTCCTTGGTCTCGGCAAACGGGCCGTCGGTGACGAGAGGCTCGCCGTCGCCGTAGTGGACGGTGGTGCCGGTGGCGCGCTCCTGCAGGCCCCCGCCCATGACCCAGGCGCCCGCCTCGGTCAGCTCGGCGTTGAACTGGCCCATCTCGGCGAGGTTCTTCTTCACCTCGTCGGGCGTGACCTCCTCCCAGCTGCGCTCCTCGGCGATCAAAGCAAGCATGAACTGCATCTCGATTCCTCCTGTCTCGTGAGCAGCGCCGTTCGCCGCTCTCACCCTAACGACGAACGGGCGAGCCCCAGATCGACAGATCGGCCAGATCGGTTTGCAATCGGGACTGTGTTACGCAAAATTGGGTACGAAGCACGCGTAACTCAAGGGCGGGGGAGGAGAGCAACAAATGGGAGCTTCAACCACCTCTGTCCGCCCGCGCCTCGCGCGGGCGCTGTTGTGCCTCGTCGCCGCAATGGTGACCTCGGCCGCCCTCGCGGCCTCGGCCGGCGCCGCCGGCTACGTCTCGCTCGGCGACTCCTACGTCGCCGGGCCCTTCATCCCCAACCCGGTGTTGCCGCTGGGCTGCCTCAAGTCCGACCACAACTACCCGCACCTGGCCGCACCCAGCATCGGCTCGCTGAAAGACCCGAGCTGCAGCGGGGCGAAGACCGACGACATGACCAACCCGCAGAGCGTCGAAATCGACGGCCCCAACCCGCCCCAGTTCAACTCGTTGGAAGCGGGCACCGAAGTCGTCTCGGTGACGATCGGCGGCAACGACATCGGCTTCTCGGAAGTCGCCCAGAGCTGCATCACGCTCAACCCGTTCAGCTCGCCCTGCAAGAACAAATACGACTCCGGCGGCAAAGACCAGATCGCCGAACGGATCGCGGCAACGGCGCCGAAAGTGGCGGCCGTGCTGCAGGGCATCCACAGCCGCTCGCCGAAAGCGCGGGTCTACGTCGTCAACTACCCGGCGATCTTTCCCGAGACCGGCAGCGGCTGCTGGCCGCAGATGCCGATCTCCTTCAGCGACGCGCCCTACCTGCGCGCCAAGCAGCAGGAACTGAACGCGATGCTGGCCACCCAGGCCGCCAACAACGGGGCGAAACTGGCCAACTGGTACGCGGCCTCGATCGGCCACGATGCCTGCAAGAGCTCCTCGGTGCGCTGGGTCGAACCGCTGCTGCCGGAAAACCCGTCGGCGCCGATCCATCCCAACCTGCACGGAATGGAAGGCGGCGCGGCGGTCCTCGTCTCAGCGGTGAAAGCCGGCTGAGAGAGCCCCCGCCAGGCGCTGCGGGTCTTCCAGCTGGGGGTAGTGGGCGAGCTCCGGCAGCTCGCCCACCGCGACCCCGGGGCGGAGCTCCCGCAGCGCCGCCAGCACCGCCGTGGTGGCGACCGGGTCGCGCAGGCCCCAGACGAGGCTGAGCTCACCGGACCACTCGCGGATCGCGCCGTGCCAGCGCTTGGCGTGCGTTTCACGCTGGTCCATGTAGGAGATGAGCCGGTGGCCGAGGATGCGGCCGCCGTTGTGGCAGATCAGCGACCACTGATCCTCTGCCTCCGCGTCGCTCAGCGGGTGCGCCTCGGAGAAGACCGAGCCGAACTGGTGGCGGAAGAAGCGCTCGCTGGAGAGCCTGGCGACCAGCGGCCCGAGCGGGCTGCGCAGCGCCTTTTGCGCCGGAGTAGGGCTCGCCACTTCCAGCACCATGCTGCCGTTGAAGAGCACGATCCCCGCGATCTCCATCTCCAGCTCGCCCTCGAGGTCGCGCGCCATCAGCTCGTTGGCGACCGAGGTCCCCATGTCGTGGGCGACGATTAGGACCGGCCGGCCGCCGCCGTGACGCCGCACCAGCTCCTCGGTCAGGTCGGCCTGCCAGAAGAGGCTGTAGTCGTGATCGCGCGGCTTCTCGGAAAGGCCGAAGCCGAGGAAGTCGAACGCGAGCCGGTTGGGCGGCAGCGCCTGCCCGAGCAGCAGGCGCCAGTCATAGGAGCTCGAGGGGAAGCCGTGCAGGAGCAACAGCAACGGTCCCTCGCCCGGCTGGCGAAAGGTGTGGATCCCGTAGCCGCGGAACTCCTCGTTGCCGCCGCGCTCCTGCCAGGCGCGGACCCGCGCGGTCAGCCCATCCGACATTGACCCACCTCCAGTGGGGTCAATCTCCGAAGCGCTTGACGAAGGCGAGCGCGTTCTCGGCGACCTCGCGCCAGCCGTGGTCGATGACCAGCGAGTGGTCGCGGTTGGGCATCTCGATGTGCTCGGTCACCCCCGGGTTCTTGCTCTGCTTCTTGAAGGCGGCCTTGCTCATCGCCGGCGGCACGGCGTGGTCGTTCTCGCCGGTGAAGATCAGCAGCGGGCCGCGCGCGGGGTTCTTGGTGTCGGCCTTGGTCTCGGCGGCGGGATTGAGGTTGGCCATCGCCGCCTGGAAGATCGGCTTGCCCGGCGCAGCAACATGGTGGCGCTCGTACAGCTCGCGCGCCTCCTTCTCGTCCACCGCGTTGGCCCAGCCGTAGCGGAACTGGTCGAATGTCAGGGTCACGGCGCGACCCTTGTTGAGCGGGTTGCGCAGCACCGGCAGGGTGGTGCGGATCGCCGCGATCGGCAGCGGCAGCACGCCCTTGAACGGCGCCGGGTCGACCGCGACCGAGGCGAGCGAGAGGCAGCGCCCGGCGAGGATCTGGGTGATCAAGCCGCCGAAGGAGTGGTCGATGATCGCCGGCTTTTTATCGAGCGCTCCGATCACCTCTGCGAAGTGGTCCGCAACCTGGACCACGCCCTTACCGGCGAACGCCTGCGGGTGGGCCCGCGCCGCCTCGACCGTCTCGGGGTCGTCCGGCCAACCCGGGGCGAGCGGCGCGTAGCCGGCCTCCTCGAAGAGGTCGAGCCAGTTCTGCCAGCTGCTCGGCAGCAGCCAGAGGCCGTGGATGAAGACGACCGGGGTCTTGCCCGACGCGTTCGCTTGCTCGACCTGCTCTTGCTCGCCCTGCGTGATCGTCGCCATTTACCAGTCCTTAGGTGAAAGTTCTTTCGCATCGTCAAATAGACGAGCGCTGTGGTCGATGAAGCGTCCATGTTCTCATTCCGAAGCAAGTCCAAGTCAGCGCGGATCGCCTCCGCAGCCACCCTTTTTGCCGCCATCTGCCTGATCTTGGCGGCGATCCCGGCGCTTGCCGCCGCGGCGCCCGCGGAAGGAGAAGAACCGCCACTGCCCCAGCTCGCCTTCGAACCTGGCAGCTATGACTTCGGCCTGCACGAAGTCAATCGCGAAAACAGCCAGACCAGCTTCCAGCTACGCAACGTCGGCAGCGTCCCGGCGCCGATCTACTCGATCCAGCCAGTCGGCTCGGGCTCGAGCGCTTTCTGGACCGGCAACAGCGACTGCTTCAGCCATCCGCTCGAACCGAACGAAACCTGCTCGATCCAGGTCAGCTTCAACCCCTACGAAGTCGCGCCCTTCTCGGTCCAGCTGCGGGCCGAATCAGAACGCGGCACCAGCTTCACCGCCCAGCTCACCGGTGAAGGCGGTCGCCCGGCGCTGACCGCGGCCACAAACCCGACCAACTTCGGCTCGCTCCCGGTCGGCTCGGGCGGGGTGACCAAGACGATCGACGTCACCAACGAGGGCAACATGCCCGGCGGCGCCTTCATCGCGATCATCTCCGGCGGCGCGGTCGGCAGCTTCCACCTGCTCGATGAGAACTGCACCGGCATCCCGCTCAGCCCCAACGCGACCTGCAACCTGCAGGTCAGCTTCGACCCGATCAGCACCGGCGCCAAGACGGCGCGTCTCTTCCTCGTCGGCGACGGCGAAGGTGGCGTGCAGATCAGCCTGACCGGCGTGGGGCTGGACCCCGTAGCGGCGGCTGATTCGAGCTCGGGGGCGTCCGCCGGCAGCGCCGTTGTCGACAAGCCGCGACGCTCACACCGGGCGCGCCCGAAGGCGCAGCGTGCCCACGCCCTTCGTCAGCGCCGCCGGGGCGTCGCCGACCTGCGTCTCGTGCGCTGAGGGGCCCCTGGCGGGCGCCCGGGATCGGGGGCCCGCTGGAGTTGCGAAGCTGAGGCCGTGAGCGACGCCGGGGATTCCGTTTGCGAGCGGGTGAGAGCAGCTTGCGCCTGGGTTGCCGAGCGAGCGCGCTCGGTCCAGATTGACGAGCGACAGGTCGAGGCGCTCGCGGTCGCCCTGCCCAGTGAGCCGGCGCAGGCCGGCCCGGCGGATCCCGCGACCGATCTGGTCGAGGCCGAAGGCGAGGCCCGCGCCGCCTTTGTCCTCTGCCTCGACGCGATCAACTTCGGCTCCGGCTGGTGGCCGACGATCCGCAAGCGCCCCGGCCACAGCGGTTACTTCACGATCGCGGCTGGGCTGACCGAGCGCTTTCGCGAGAGCGGGCCGTGGCCGGCAGTCGAGCTCGCGGGAATCGGTGCGACGGAGGTCGCGGCTGTCCTCGGCCAGGACCCCGAGCACCCGCTGATGGCTGACTTCGCCGCGGCGCTGCGCGACGTCGGCTCGCATGTCGAGGATGAGCACGGCGGCCGCTTTGAGGCCGTGATCGAGGCGGCCAACGGCTCGGCGCCCGCGCTCGCCGAGCTGCTCGCCGGCTGGAGCGCCTTCGCTGATGTCTCGACCTACGAGGGTCGCTCGGTCCCCTTCTTCAAGCGCGCCCAGATCGCCGCCGCCGACGTGGCGCGCGCCGGCCTCGCTGAGCTACGCGACCTGGACCGGCTCACCGCCTTCGCCGACAACCTCGTTCCCCACGTGCTCCGCCTCGACGGCGTATTGCGACTCGATCCCGGCCTGGAGCGACGGATCGAAGCCGTCGAGCTGCTCGAGCACGGCTCCCCCGAGGAGGTCGAGCTGCGCGCCTGCGCCGTCCACACGGTCGAGCTGCTCGCCGCCGCGACGCCACTCACGCCCGCCGAGATCGACGGGATCCTCTGGAACCGCGGCGCTGCGGAGCGCTACAAGTCGCCGCCACGCCCGCGCTCGCGCAACACCGCCTACTAGCCCGCCGCCTCGGCCCGCCGCAGACCACCCCGAGCCCAGAGGGCGAAGAGGATCGGCAGGGTGACGGCGACCGAGAAGGCGAGGGCGACGACGACCGGTTCGCCGGAGATGAAGCCGCGGCCGGCCTCGAGCAGCGCGGTCACCGGGTTGACCGAGGCGACCGCGTGGATCCAGCCGCTGAGCAGGCTGAGCGGCACGTAGACCGGGGCGAGGAAGAGGATCAGGAAGACGGGGAACTGCATCAGCGGGCCGCCCTGGATCGAGCGCACCCGCATCGCCACGCCCGCAGCCCACAGCGTCGCCGCCAGGTTGGTCAGGATCGCCAGCCCGTAGAGGCCGAAGAGTTCGACTCCCGCGCCGCCGACTTGCATGCCGGCGATTAGCGCAATCGTGGTCAGCACGGTCCAGGTGATCGCCGCCCGCGTCAGCGCCGCGATCGCGTAGCCGGCGATGATCCCGTTGCGGTTGGCGGCGGCGAGTAGGTAGCGGTTGGCGAAGCCGATCTCGAAGTCGCGGGCGATGCCGAACCCGGTGAAGACCCCGCCGAAGGCGGCCGACTGCAGCAGCACGAAGACGAACTGGAAGGCCGTGTACCCGCTGGGGAAGTCAAAGCCGGGAACGTTGCCGACTGCCGAGAGGCCGCCGGCAAAGGCGATGAAGAAAAAGAGCGGGAAGACGATCGCCGGCGCCAGGAAGGCCGGGTTGGTGAGGAAGTTGTGGATGCTGCGCCAGGCAACCGCCCGCGCGATCGCGCTGAAGCCGGCCGGGCCGCGCTGCTCGCCGACCGCGCTCACGTCCGCACCAGCCGTGACTTCATCGCCCTGCTGGCGGCGAACATGCCGACGATCAGCACCGCCGCGGCGATGCCGAAGCCGAGCGCCAGCGCGCCCGCGTCCCAGCCTTCGAAGAGCAGCGAGCGGAAGGCCTCGAGCAGGTAGGTGACCGGGTTGGCGGCGGCGACGTCGTGGAACCACCGGGTCTGCAGCAGTTCCAGCGGCAGCGACATCGCCGAGATGAAGAGGAAGACGAAGAAGACGGGGAAGAGGCTCTGCACCGCCTCGCCGGAGCCCGTTCGCAGGGCGGCGAAGAGGCCGATCGAGCCGAAGGCGACCGTGATCGAGACCGAGAGCGCGACGATCACCAGCGCCCCGCCGACCCCGGTCACCAGTTCGGCCCCGGCGATTAGTCCCACGCTGAGGTAGGTCACCGCCTGCACGAGGCCGAGCACCACGGTGCCGGCGAGCAGGCCGCTGAGCAGGGCGGCGCCGCGCAGCGGCGTCAGGGCCAGGCGGTTGAGGAAGCCGGTCTCGATGTCGCGGGCGAGGTCGGTGCCGGTGTTCATCACCGAGAACAGCGCCCCCTGCATGAAGGGCACGGCGAGGGCGAAGGTGAGGTAGGAGTCGGTCGGGAAGCCCGGCAGGTTGGTCGCGCTTTTCAGCCCGCCGGAGTTGACCGCGAGCAGGAAGAGCGGGAAGACCAGAGCGGGGACGATCTGCGCCGGCTGGCGCATGGTGCGCCGCACGGAGCGTTGGGCGAGCTGGCCGACCTGGGTGCGCAGAGCGCTGCTCACGCCGCGCCCACCGCCTCCGTCTCGGCCTCCTCGGCACCGCCGGCGCCCTCCAGCGAGCGGCCGGTCTTGGCGAGGAAGACGTCGTCGAGCGAGGGCGCGTGCAGCTGCAGCTGCTCGATCGCGATCCCCTCGCCGTCGAGCGCGCGGACGACGTCGGCCAGCTGCGCCTCGCCGCCCTCCAGCCGCGCCGCGGCGCCGCGCGGCGAGGCCCCGGCGCGCTCGCCAAAGCGCTCCAGCACGACGGCCAGCCGCTCGCGTTCGCCCGGCTCGCGCGGCACCGCTTCCACGGTCGGGCGGCCGATCTCGGCCTTGAGCTCGGCCGGCGTACCCTCGGCAACGATCTTGCCGTGGTCGATGATCCCGACCCGGTTGGCCAGCGCGTCGGCCTCCTCCAGGTACTGGGTGGTGAGGAAGACCGTCACCCCCTCCTCGGCGGCGAGCCGGCCGACCTCGTCCCAGAGCGCGGTGCGGCTCTGGATGTCGAGCCCGGTCGTCGGCTCGTCGAGGAAGAGGATGCTCGGCCCGTGGGCGAGCGCCAGCGCCAGGTCGAGGCGCCGCTTCATCCCGCCGGAGTAGCCGCCGACCTTGCGGTCCGCCGCTTCGGCCAGGCCGACCCGCTCCAGCAGTTCCCGGCCGCGGGTTTCGCGCTCGGGCTTGCCGATCCCGTGCAGGGCGGTCTGCAGCCGCATGTGCTCGCGGCCGGTCAGCAGCGGGTCGAGCGCGGCCTCCTGCAGCGCCGCGCCGATCGAGGAGCGCACCCGCGGGCCCTGCTTGACGATGTCGAAGCCGGCCACCCGCGCCGTCCCTTCGGTCGGCGGCAAGAGCGTCGTCAGCATCAGCACCGTGGTCGACTTGCCGGCGCCGTTGGGCCCGAGGAAGCCGTAGATCTCGCCGGCCTCGACCCGCAGGTCGATGCCGTCGACCGCCCGCGGCCCATTCTTGAACTCGCGCGCGAGACGTTCGACTTCGATGCCCTCGTGCCGCTCTGTTGCCATCGCAACTCCAGACTGTCGATTCCCAGGGAGCGGCCGATGACGTTAGCAAGATAGTTGACGTTGTCAAATATTCTTTTTAGAATGTATTTTGATAGGCTATGAGCAAGGCGACGGAGAAGAACGGAAAGCCCTCGGCGGCCGCGAGCTCCATCGCCGGCGAGGCTTGGGATGTCCTCGCTTCTCTGGTTTACCCCCCTCCCTTCCTCGCGATCGCCCAGGAATCCGGCCTACGCCCCGCCGCCTTCGGTGCCCTGCGCGTCCTCGATGAGCCGCGGACGATGAGTGAGATCGCCGGCTTCCTACGCTGCGACAACTCCAACGTCACCGGGATCGTCGACGGGCTGGAAGCGCGCGGCTTGGCCGAACGGACGGCCTCGCCCGACGACCGCCGGGTCAAGCTGATCGCGCTCACCACCGAGGGCATTCGCCTGCGCGGCCGCCTGATGCGCGAGGCGCGCAAGCCACCCGCCTGGCTGAAGGGCCTCTCACCGGAGGACCAGCGCACCCTGCGCGACGTGCTCAGGCGCGCCACGGCGTAGGATCGCGCCGGTGAAGCCGGTGACCGTGTCGATCGAGGTGCCCCAGCCCGCCGCGGAGGTCTTCGACTACCTGGCGGTACTTGCCAACCACGAGGCCTTCCTCGATCACTTTCTCGTCGACTGGAAGTTCTCCGGGCCGCCGCGCGGCGTCGGGGCCAAGGCTGAGGCGCGGGCGAGCGCGCCGATGTCGCAGGACTGGACCGAGTTCGAGATCGTCGAGGCGGAGGAACCGCTGCGGATCGTCGAGGAAGGCATCGGCCTTAAAGGCAAGCGCCACACTCGCGGCACCTACCGGCTGCGTGGCCTGCCCGAGGGCGGCACCGAGATCTCCTTCGAGCTCGAGTGGATCAAAGCGGCGCGCGCCGAAAAACTGATCCCAGCGATGACGCGGGCCTTCATCCGGCGGCCGAACGCCAAGGCGATGCGCCGCCTTGCCCGCCAGCTCGCCAAAGGCTGAGCTCGCCCTAGGCCGTTGCCGGCCCGAGGACGAAGACCTGGACCGCCATGTCGGGGTCGAGGTGGTTGTCGGACATGAAGGCGAGGACCAGGCGCCCGGTCAGCCGGGCGACGGCGGCCTTCATCTCCTCGGCCATGGCCCGCTGCGAGAGCCGGCGCATGGCGAGCACCGCCTCTCCCTCGCCGTAGGAGACGAGGGTCTGCTCCGCCCGGGTCAGGACCTCGAGCATGACCGTGACCAGGGTGTCGCCGCTGTGGAACGAGTAGGACTTCCGCGGGCCGCGGCCGATCGCGGCCGTGTGGATGCGGACCAGCTCGCTGGTGATCGCGGCGTTCAGTTCGCCGCCGCTCAGCGGTGTGGCCGCCTGCTCGCCCGGTTGCTCACTCATCGCAGGTGGAAGCGGTCGCTTAAGTAGTGCTGAGCGCCGACGATCAGCCCGTTCTCGAACTGCTCCACGGCCCAGAACGAGGACGGCCCGGCGGGATCGGCGGCGGAAAGCCTGCCGGCGGCGATCACCTTGTCTCCCACGGCCGTGCTCACCTCGGTGAGGTCAACCCGGTGACGGTGTTCCATCCGCACCAGGTCGGCGAACCAGTCGCGCACGCCGACGTGACAGTGGTAGATCGCGTCGATCCCATGCAGCCGCAGCGGGCGAAAATCGACGTGTGCGTCCATGCAGGCAAGCATTGCTTCGAGGTCGCGAGAGTTGAAGGCGTCGAACCAGCGCCTGACGGTGGCCTCATCGGCATGGGACATGCTCCGACTCCACGGGGGGACCCCGATAGGCCGAATAGCCGCCGCAACAGCTGCCATCGCGCCCACCGTTCTGATGCCAACGCCGAGGCGGCCCCTGCGAGGTGCGCCAGCGTCGGGCGCGATGGTAACGCGTGCTAGGCGTGGACCGGTGGGACCTTCGCCGCGTCGCCGCCGCCACGGCCGAAGAGCTGTGCCGAGGGAATCCCGATCACCTCGCCCCGGAAGCGCTTCTCGCGGCCATAGACGACCCAGGTGGTGTCGATTTCGCCGATGTCGAGATCGAGCCGCAGCTCGTCGGCGTGCTCCTCGACGTGCTCCATGTGGGTGAGGCCCGAGTCGTAATCGCCGCGCAGCAGGCCCTCGCCGACGACCGGCTTGGAGACGACGTCGATCACCTCCTCCCACTGCGAGAGATCGACATAGCCCTTGGTCGCCGGCACGATCCCGATCGAGCGCGGCACCTCGACGTCGCGGCGGCTGAGCAGGACCAGGTGCTTGGTCGGGTAGATGAAGGTGTCGACGACGAAGACCTCTTTCCAGTACTTCTCGGTGATCTCGTGCACCTTGGGATGAGCGCTGCACTGGACGAGGAAGGCGTTCGGGGTCTCCCGCAGCATCTCCAGGCCGACGAAGAAGTCGGTGATCAGCTCGATCCGATATTTGTCGACGCCCTGGAACTCGAGGTAGCGCTGCACCGCCCGCTCGTGACATGTTCCCTGCGGTCCGAGCGTGATCACCGTGATCTTGTCCCCTGAGGCTGCAACCATCGTCGTCTCAGCGTAGCGAGTGGACAGGAATCCTCAAGCAGTGGAAGGGTGGAGATGAGACGAGTCGCCAGGTTGTTTGTCGGAGCGGGAGTCACCAGCCTCCTCGCGATGGGCATCGCCAGCTCGGGAGCCACCGCCGCTCCCACGGCCAGCGCCGCCTGCACCAAGGCGACCAATATCGAGGCGATCGTCGACGACTCGATCTCGATGGAATTCACCGACGGCAACCGGCTGCGCGTGCAGGCGATGGATCTGCTGATCAATGCCCTGGACTCCTCGACCGGGCTGGGTGCGGTGGAGTTCGGCTCCGCCGGCTTCGAAAACAACCCTCCCGCCGCGGACACGGTCTTCCCGCCACAACCGGTTGGGGCCAACGCGGCGGCGATGAAGGCGGCGCTCGACCAGAAGATCCTCGCCGACAACGGCGCCACCGACTACAACGGCGCTTTCGCCCAATCGGACGCCGACAATCCGAGCGCCGACGCTCGCATCTTCCTCACCGACGGCGGTCACGACGTCGGTACTTACAACGAAGCCCACCTGGTCCACAACGTGCCGACCTACGTGATCGGCTTCGGCGGCATCGCGGCCGGCGAAGACCAGGCGCGACTGCAGAAGATCGCCGCCGATACCGGCGGCCGTTACTTCCCGCTCAAAGACTCCTCGCAATTGCAGGCCGTGATGGACACGATCGAGACGGCGCTGACCTGCCAGACGCCGCCGCGCCAGTTCACCGATCTGCTGGCCAAAGGCCAGAGCAAGACGCACTCCGTCGCGATCGGCGCTGCCAGCAAGTCGGTTCAGATCGCCTTGACCTGGACCAGCCCGCTCGACAAGTTCAAGCTCTCCGGCCTGAAACTGACCAACAAGGGCCACCTGCTGGCCGTGGCATCGCGTCCCGGCAAGAAGCCCGGCAAGCTGAAGGTCTCACGCAAATCGGGCTCGACCTTCACCGTGCTCAAGGTCTCGCACCTGCACAAGGGCCAGCTGAACTTCGTGGTGAAGGCGGCGAAAATCGGCTCGGGCGAACCGAAAGTCAGCCTGATCACACAGGTCAGCCAGGGCACGCACAAGTAGCCCGCGCCGCCGCTAGGCGAGGAATTCGAGCAGCAGCCGCTCGACCGTGTCCGGCGCGTCGGCGAATGGCCAGTGGCCGCTGACCGGCAGGACGTGGACCTCGGCGTTGGGGAAGACGTCGCGCTGGCGGTAGGCGTAGGCGGCCGGGATGTAGGCGTCGTGCTCTCCCCAGATCACCAGGGCGGGCACGTCGTCGCGCGGGGCGACGCCGGCCCCGACCGAGCCGGGGTCGGCGGTGGCGCGGTAGAGCTTCAGCACCGCTTTGCGGGTACGCCAGTCGTAGTGGTCGTACATCGCTTCGACGAAGGGCCGGGGCAGTCCGCGCGGCTCACAGCGGCCCAGCAGGGTGCGGAAGGAGCGGCGGGTCGCCATCGCCTGGAAGAGCTCGCCGAGGACCGGCGTGCGCCAGACCCGCGCCAGACGGTGCCAGCGGAAGCCGGGCAGGATGCCGGTGTCGATCAGGGTCACGCTGGCAAGAGCCTCGTTATGCGCGGCCGCCCATAAGAGCCCGATCGGGCCACCGAAGTCGTGGAGGACGAGGTCGGCACGCTCGACCCCGAGCGCTTGCAGCGCTTCGCCGAGGAAACGCGCGTAGCCCTCGGCCGAGTGCTCGAAGCCCGGCGGCGCGATCGTCTCGCCGAAGTCGGGCAGGTCGATCGCCAGCGCCCGCCGACCGGCGCCGCCGAGCGCGGCAACAAGCGCCGCCCAGTCGTCGGCCGAGCCGGGGTTGCCATGGACGAAGACCACGGCCTCGGGCGCGTCGATCGGGCCGGCCTGGATCAGCCGCGGCTGCGCACCCTCCAGCGGCAGGCGCTTTCGCTCGAGCCCGGCGGCCGCGCTCATTCGCCCAGCGGTTGGCCGAGATCGGGCGAGGCGGATCGCCGGCGGCGCGGGCCGAGCGCGTGGCGGGCGTTGACGGCGATCGCGCGAGGAATGACCGCGGCCAGGGCGCCGGGGCGGATGCTGCGCGTGGCAAAGGCATCGAAGCGCTCGGCGATCTTCGGGTCACGGGCGGCCGCGGCGAAGAGCATCCGCTCGCCGGGGTTCTGCCGCCGCCCAGTCGCCTGCTCGTTGATCTGCAGCGCGTGACCGCGCAACTCGTCGCGATGGCGCCGCCGGTAGCGGGCCAGGCCGTCGGCCAGCGACTCCTCGCCGCGCAGAGCGGGCACAACGTTGCCGGCAAGCCACTCGGACGACTGCAGCGCCCAGCCGCAGCCGACGCCAAAGAGGGGGTCCACAGCGAGGGCGGCATCGCCGACAAGGGCCAGGCCGGGGGCGATCGGCGCTCGCACCTTGTTCGGCATCTCGATCTTGCCGGTCACCGAGCCGACCTTGCGCGAGACCAGGATCGGCGGCGCGTCGGGGATGTCGGCGAGAAAGGAGATCAGGGCCCGCTCGGGATCGCGCTTGAACTCCGGCAGGCGCTCCTTGGTCGGCATCGCCGCGTAGAAGACGAGGCCGTCATCGGTGGGGAAGGCCGCTGCCCACTGCGGGTCCAGCATCCAGATCGTGCTGCCACCCCCTGGTGCCGGCGGCGGCCCCTCGAAGTAGGCGCCGTAGGCGAAGCGCCCGTGGGGCCAGGTTTTTGTTCGCACCCACGCCAACTCGGCGATCTGGGAGTCACGGCCGTCGGCGCCGACCGTGAGCTTGGCCCTCAACGCTGTCTCCTCCCCCTGCGCGTTTTTGATCGAGACACCGCAAATCGCACCGTCCTCGCGCAAGAGGCCGTGCGCTGCCTGCCCGAGCATCAAGTCGACGCCCGTCGTCGCCGCGGCCATCTCGCGCACCAGCGGGTCGAGCAGCTCGCGCCGCAGGTTGACCCCCTCCCTCGCCCTGCCTGGGGGAGCCTCGATCCAGCCCCAGCGGGTCCAGGCGCGCATCGTCGTACGCACCGCCCCCGCCTCGAGCATCGGCTCGAGCAGGCCGAGGCGCTCGAGCGCCGGCACCGCCGACGCCTGGATGAAGTGCGAGCAGGTTCGCTTGAAGGCCGCCGGGTCGGGTCGCTTCTCGACCAGAGCGACACGGGCGCCGCCGCGGCCCAACGCGATCGCCGTCGTGCAGCCCGCCAGGCTGGCGCCTACGATCACCGCGTCGTAATCCGCTCGAACGCCGTCGCTCTGCCTGCTGTCATCCATGTCCGCCTCCCGGGCCTGGGTTAACCATTCGTCTCGTACTATACGCTCCGAACTATGAAAAGCAAGCCCGTCCGTTTGACCAACACTTCGTATGCCTTGCTCGCCCTCGTCGATCAGCTCGGCGAGGCGACGCCGTACGAGATCAAGCAGGCGATGGACAGCTCGATTGAGAACTTCTGGCCCGTCCCCCACACGACCGCCTATGAGGAGCCGGCGCGGCTGGCCAGCGGCGGCTACATGTCGGTCCAGCAAGAGGAGGAGGGTCGCCGCCGCAAAACGTACGCGCTCACCGAGGAGGGTCGGGCGGCGCTGGCGGCCTGGGCTGGGGACCCGACCTGGGCACCGCCCCAGATCCGCGACGAGACCCTGCTCAAAGTCTTCGCCGGCGCCGACCCGCTCGCCTTCCTGGAGCCGCGCCGGGCCTGGCATCGCGAGAAGCTGGCCGAGCTCGAGGGCTACCTGGAGGAAGTTCGCGGCAAGGAGGACTGGCAGCGCTCAGAGCTCGCCCTGATCACCGGGACCGCCTACCACCGCAAGATGCTCGAGATGCTCGACGAGCTCGACCCCTCGGTCTAGCTCACCGCAGTCAATCCGAGCCGGGGCGTAGCGCCAGCAGCACGAGGTCGTCGCGCAGCCGCCCGCCGCTGCGGGCGATCGCGTCCTGGCGCAGGCACTCGGTCATCTCGCTCAGCTCGAGCTCGGCGAACGAGTGGGCGAGCTCGCCGAGCGCCGCGGGCGCCACGTGCGTGTCCGGTGGTCCGGCCTCGAACCAGCCGTCGGTGGCCAGGACCAGGGTCTCGCCGGCCGCCAGCTCGATCTCGTGGCTTGGGATCGGCGCGTCCGCCCAGGCGCCGAGGACCGCGCCGCCGCCGAGCTGCGCCGGGCCCTCGTCGGTGACGTGGATCGCCGGCGGGTGTCCGGCGGCGGCCAGGGTCGCGGTCCAGTGCTCGCCGTCGCGGCGCAGGCGCAGCAGCAGCGCGGTGGCGAAGTCGTTGAGGCTGCGGCCCTCTAGCAGCATCTCGTTGAGCTGGGCGAGCAGCTCGGCCGGCTCGTCGATCTGGCGGGCGAGGCCGCGCATCGAGTGGCGCAGGGCCACCGAGACGCCGGCGGCAACGCTGCCCTTGCCGGTGACGTCGCCGATCATGATCCAGCAGCCGTCCTCGGTGGGGAGGACGTCGTAGAGGTCGCCGCCGATTTCCATCCCTTCGCCGAATGCGTCGAAGACGACGGCGATGTCGAGGCCGGGAACGTAGGGCGGCTCGGGCGGCCGCAGGCCGCGCTGCAGGTTCTGCGCGATCCGGTCGCGCTCCTCGTAGAGGCGGGCGTTGTCGAGCGCCATCGCGGCGCGGTCGGCGAGTTCGCCGAGCAGGCGCAGGTCCTCGGCGTCGTAGCGCAGGTCCGTGCTGGCGTGGAGGAAAGAGATCGCGCCGAGCGTCGCGCCGCGCGCGACCAGTGGGGCCACCGCTGCCGATTGGTAGCGGGTCTGCTCGATCAACTGCCGGTGATCGTCGCTCTGGACGACGTCCTCGAGCACGCTCGGTGCGGTGAGGTCGCGCCAAACCATCGGCCGGCCCGCTCGCAGGACTTGGGCGACCGGGTGATTGCAGCGCGGATCGAGCGGCGTGCGCCGCCGGATCTCCTCCAGCACCGCCCCGGCATCGGCGTTGGCCGCACCGACGACGCTGTTTCCGATCCAGCCGTCACGGCGGATGAAGTCGAGCACGCAGAGCTCGGCCAGCTCGGGAACCGCGGTCTGCACGATCGTCCGCGCCGTGCGGTCGAAGTCGAGCGATGCGTCGAGGCCGCGGGTCGCCGCGACGAGGAAGTCCTGGGCGCGCCGCTGCCTGCTCTCGGCGGTGATGTCGCGAGCGATTACCGAGGCACCGACGATGCCGCGCTCGGGATGCTCGATCGGGGAGATCGTCAGCGAGACGTCGATCCTGGCCCCGTCCTTGCGGATCCGCTCGGTCTCGTAGGTCTCGATCGCTTCGCCACGGCAGGCCCGGTCGAGGATCTCCCGCTCCTCGTTTTTGCGGTCGGCCGGGATCAGCAGCGAGATCGAGGAGCCGATCGCCTCGGCCTCGCTGTAGCCGTAGAGGCGGACCGCCCCTGGGTTCCAGGAGGTGATCGTGCCGGTGAGGTCCTTGCTCAGCACCGCGTCGCGCGTGCTCTGCACAACCTGCGCGAGGCGATAGATTTCCTCGTCGTCGCGAGCGGAGACCGGCGCTCCCTCTGCGTGGGGTGACTGCACCAGACAAAGCTACTCCAGCTTTTGGCGTTCCTATATAGAACCGCTCGAACCTACCTATGCATTGAGTTAGTAGGGTGGGACTCCGACCTAACACACGGGCCAGCGCGCATGACTTGCAAAAGCTGACCGGGTCGCGGGGGATCTCGATCCAACGCGGTCCGTGCAGAGGTCGCGCGAGGAGCGGTTGAGGTTGGCGACATTGTCGAACCCCGAGCTCCCAGGACCCGATGGCCGGAAAAGAGACCCCCAAAGGAGGCCAAGCCCTGGTCGAACTCTCCAACGCGATGGTCGCGCTGCATCGCGAGTACTTCGGCCGCGGTCCCGGCGCGGCCAAGAGCTTCGTCAACGACGAGACGGTCGTCTGCCTGCTCACGGACATCTATACCGCGGTCGAGCGCACGCTGATCAACGCCGGCCAGGCGGAGCACGTGCGCCGCACTCGCAGCCTGCATCAGGAGGCCCTGGAAGACGAGTACAAGGCCAGCGTCGAAGCGATCATGGGGCGCCCGGTCGAGGCCTTTCTCAGCGCGGTCCACGTCGATCCCGACCTGGCGCTCGAGGTCTTTCTGCTCGGCGACCCGCCCGCGAGCTAGTTGCCCGCGGGCTCGGCGAAGATGAAGAACTCGAGCGCCAGGTTGGCCTCGACGTCGACCTGGCCGAGGTAGACCCGCACGGGACGCCCGGTTATCCGTTCGACCACCTCGACGAACTCGTCTTTCACCGCCTCCTGGAACTTTTTGCGGGTTTCGCTGACGTGCTCGCTGGAGCCGGCGTTGATCAGGGTGCGCTCGGCGGTGGTGAAGATCTCCTCGAGGATGCAGACCGCGTAGTCGCTCTGCAGGTAGCTGCGCGCCTTGGTCGGGCCGCGGCCATATAGGCGCGCATGCAGCTGCACGATCTCGCGCGAGAGTTGAGAGACGAGTGCCCCGTGGGGTGCGGGACTTTCTGGAGGGTTTGGACGATCCAAGCTACGGCTCCTGGTAGGTGAGCCGTTTGCCCTGGCTTCGAGTTCGTCGCGCCCTGCACGGTGAGCCTCGAGACCCACGTGCCTGGCTGATGCTCGGCGCCGCCAGGGCACTCGAGCGCGAAAAGCATAGCGGGAGAAATTTCGTCGCCGGTTGAAGCTGATGGTCTTCCCGGTCCTGCTTGGCGAGGGCAAGCGCCTCTTCGATATCGCTCTGCTGACCTACGAGCCGGCAGCGGCCTGAGCCAGCGCCCCAACCGCGCTGCGCTCCTCAGCGAGGACCCGTTCGGCAACGCCGGCGACCTTCCGGTCGCCGGCTCGCCGGGCGACCCGCACGAGCATCTCGTAGGCGGCGATCTCGAGGTGCTCGAAGGCGGAGACAAAGCCGACGAGCTTTGCCGTCGTCTCGGGCTGGGCGGCGAAGAAGGCACCGACCTGCATGCCGGTCAGTTGCAGCACGGCGTTCCGCGCCTTGGCCGGCTTGACACGGCGTGCCTCGATTCGTTCGCGAATCATCGCCTCGTGCTCTTCGCTCTCGCGCAAGTGCGTGGCGAAGAAGCGCTTTAGGTTCTCGTCCTTGATCACCCTCGGCGCCATTTCGAGCAATTGCAATCCCTGCTTCTCGGTCGCGTGGACATCCGCCATGCAGCGGTCGAGCTGGGCGGCGAGGTCGATCTTGCCACTGCCGTTGAGCGAGGCGTCGACGACCAGGTCGAACGACCCCTCGAGGCGCTCGGCCATCCGCCGTGCCTCTGCGCCGATCTGATCGGCGATCGCCGCGGTCGCCCCATCGCCCGCTTCCTCGGCCGCTTTCTTCAGCAGCTCGAGGGTGCCGATCTCCATGTGCTCGTAAGAGAAGGCGTGGGCAACGAGCTTGGCCGGGGTATCGGGCTCGCTGGCGGCAAAGATTGTCATGCCGATCCCGCCGGCTCGCTCGACCGCGCCGCCGGGAACGTCGGCGCCGTGCGCCCGCAGTCGCTCGCGCAGAAGCTGCTCGTGCGCTTCGGTCTCACCTGTGTGGGCAGCGAAGATTGCCGCGAGCTCCTCGTCGCCGAGGAGGAGCGGCGCTCGACGCATCTGGACCAGCGCCTGCCGCACGATCGCGTGGACGGCGGTGAGCTGCTGGACCAGCCTCGCCTCCCCTGGCTCCATCTCGGCCCGCTCCGCCTCGATCTCGGCCGGCCACTCGCCGAGGTGCATGACCGGGCTGGGCACCGGGGAAGCTGAGATGTTGCCGCGCAGGCCGCTGAATAAGGCCGCCAGAGCCTCGCCCACCGTTACCCGTGGCTCCCAGCCA
>Ga0207687_10000647_pt1 | contig 23455 bp, 17 predicted proteins | sample KBSM54metaG_FD_184399 | JGI IMG/M metagenome (GOLD analysis project Ga0207687, IMG submission 184399) | Miscanthus rhizosphere microbial communities from Kellogg Biological Station, Michigan, USA - KBS M5-4 metaG (SPAdes) (version 2) | ecosystem: Host-associated > Plants > Roots > Rhizosphere >...
GCCCCGCCGAACATCGTGCTGGCGTGGTCGGCGGCGCTGTACTTCTTCGGTCCCAAGATCTCGAAGGCGACCGGCAAGAGCTCGATGTTCGGCGGGGCGCTCGGCAAAGCGAACAGTGGCTTCAATGCCGCGAGCAGCTGGGCCAAGAAGTTCCTTGGACGTCAAACCAAGTAACCGGGTGTAAATCGAGATCCCGCCGGGGGTTGTCCGCACCGATGGGGGAGTTCCCTCCCAGGCGAGTCCCGTTGCTCGCGTTTGTGAACGCGGAGTTAACAACCGCGCGAAACGGCACGCAGCTTGTAGTTGTTGCGCAATATGCGCACAGCCCTACTCGCAGCACTCCTCGCCCTAGCGGCTCCGGCTTGTACTTCGGACATCACTGGTGGCGCAGGGCCTACCGGTGGCGGTGACACCGGTGGCGGCGGTGGTGGCGGAGGAGGCGGTGGCGGTGGTGGCGGTGGCGGAGACACCGGGTCTGGGACCGGATCCGGCGTTTCCGCGTCGGTTGCTGTTTCTCTCGACCGCCCAACGGTTGCTACCGAGCTCGGTAAGACCGAAATGCTCTCGCTGACGGTGTCGAGTCAGGGTGGGTACGCCGGCAACGTTCCCGTGACGGCGACGGTCGTCGACGGAAGTGGTACTGCCATCACTGGCTGGACGCTCACGCCAACGCCTGCCTCCGTTGACCTGACGGCTGGCAGCTCGGCAACGGTTGCGCTGCTCGTCAAGATTCCGACCGACGCCGCCGTGCTGACTCCGACGGTAAAAGTTTCGACGGGCGGAGCAAACGTCGCGTCGACGTTTACGATCGCGAATCAGCTCACGATCACGATTGCCGAGGGCACCGGTACTACGCCGCCTCATACGAATCTGCCGGCGCCCAACGCACCGATCAAAGTTCGCATGGGCGCAAAGGTCATTTTCCATAACGCAGACACCGTCCCCCATGAGATCCACGCTGGTGGTGGCATCCCGCACGAGGGTGGCCCACTCAATCCTGGCGCCGACTACGTCACTACGCCGACCGGGGATGCGACCTGGTACTGCCATGCGCACGAAGGCAACTCGAACATCAGCCGCCTAATCAACGTCGAGTAACCGGGGTTTCCAGTACGCTTGGGTGGGGTGTGGGGCCCCGGGTCTGGGGTTTTCGGCGCCATGTTAACGCCGGGTTAGCCCAGGCACATGATTTGTAAGGAGTGCACAATATGCGCAGCCTGCTCCTAGCGTTCATCGCGGCCATCGCCGTTCCGGCATGCACCGAAGACATCACCGGTGGAAAAGGGCCGGGCGACGACCAGCAGGGTGCGGTCTGCGGCAACGGAGTCGTGGAATCCGGAGAGACCTGCGATGACAGCAATACCGTTAGCGGTGATGGCTGCTCCTCGACATGCCAGACGGAGTCATCTGGAACGCCACGTATCGTTGGTACCTCCGATCAGCTGAACGTCGCGGCGGACCTCAACACTACTTCGACGGTAACCCTCACCATCACGAGCCAGGCAGGCTTCGCTGGTACCGTGAACATCGCGGCGACGTTGACCGATACGACGACGAGCGCGGCAGTTCCAAAGGCGACCGTGATGGTCGCCGCGACCGCGGACGTTGCGGCGAACGGGACGGCGATGGTTCCGATCATGATCACGGTACCGCCGGACACGACGGGTGCTGCAATCACAGCGAACTTGAAGCTCGCGCTGACGGCGACGGGTGTCTCTGAAGAGGACGTCACGGTTCCCGTGGCGATCAGCAACGTCTTCATCGTCGACTACGCAAACAACACTGGTGCGACTGCGGCAAATCACAAGTTCGCTGGCATGAGCTTCAATATCGTTCGCGGAGCGATCTTGCGGTTCAAGAACGACGACGCGTCGGTCACCCAACACGTCATCCACGCCGATGGCGGGTTCCCGCATCAAGACCCGCGTGATCAACCGACTACACAGGTGAACGGAGACACCTACGACATTCCAACGATTGCTGTCCCGCCGGGCAGTAGTGGGACGATTGGTTGCCACACGCACGGTGCGGCAAGCTATGGGGCGTACACGCTGATCTAGCGTCTGTAGGGTTGTCTATGGCAGGCTCGCTCCTAACGGGGCGAGCCTCTTCGCTTTTCGGCGATACGCAACCCGCGCAAGAGCAGTCCGATATGGTGGGTATGGTTCCTCGTCTTCTCGCTTCACTCGTAGTTCTATTCGCAAGCGCTTCCTCCGCCCACGCGGAGGACGGTATCGCCCTCGAGGTCTACACCGGCCAACGCTCCGCGGACGCGCCCCGGCTCGTAGCACCTGTACTCGACGAACTCGCGAAGTCCAAGATCGACTCGGGTGACACGGTGGGGCGGAGAATCGCGAACCTGTCCACTCCATCGCAAACCGTGGCGGGCATCCCTCCAAACTTCGCTCAGGAAGCCGACGCAGGACTGCGGCTTTATGCGCAGGGCAACTTCAACGCCGCGATCCAGAAACTGAACCCGCTGGTCGAGGCTGCGCAGCACAACTCAGCTGCATTCGCGAAGGTCACAACTCTTGCGCCGCCACTCCAGAAGGCGATGATCGCACTGGCGCTGGCGTACTCGCGGAACGGCGATCAGGCCGCGATGCGGTCGATGTTCTTCGAGATGATTCGGTCTTTCCCGGAGGCACAGGTCGCGCGCACGGTGTACGGCCCAGAGGCGGCACAGGCTTTCGAGGAATCGCGAAAGACGCTCGCCGCCATGGGGACTGGCAAGCTGATCGTGCACGTGACCAAGGGCGCGGTGTTCGTCGACGAGACCTACCGAAGCAGCGGCGATCTGACGCTCGAGGTTCCGCCGGGTGAATACCGCGTGCTCGTGATCGATAACCAGCCGTCCCGCACGCACAACGTCACGATCACCGCGAACAGCGAGAAGACGCTCACGATCGACGCGGCGTACGACCAAGCGATCAATACAGGCAACGGCTGGACGGGCTTCCTGTTCGCGAACGACGCCGCGCGCGAGGCGCACGAGGCGGAGTACGCGGCGAAGCTCGCACACGAGATCAAGGCGAACTCGGTCGCCCTCGTCGGACTCGACCAGCCGAAGTCGGGCGCCGTCGTGGTGGGCTCGCTGATCAGCCTCGAGCGTGCGACCGAGATCCGGCGAGCGAACGTCGCGCTCAATCCCGACCCGTCGCGCGAGCGTCTGAAGGCGCTCGCGCACTACATCGTCGGTGAGGGCGATACCGGTGGCATCGACGTCGTCGATCTGTCGAAGCAACCGGTGCACGTCGCCGAGCCAACCGCCGCGCTCCAACCGAAAATGGTCGCGCAAAGCGACACCGTCGACACTCGCTGGGGTGGCTGGCGCTGGATCTCGCTCGGCGCAACGGTGGGACTCGCCGGCACGGGTGCGACCTTCTACTTGCTCAATGGTCACTGCAACGGGCCGCCGCCGCCGAACGGCAGCCCCTGCACCAACGTCTTCGACAACCATCCCTATGACAGGGACACGCTGCTCGCCGCGCTTCCGTTCGCCGCGCTCACCGTCTACCTGTTCGCGACCCAGACCAAGACGGTCGACGCTCACACCGCGGCACTGGTTCCGGTCTCTCACGGCGCCGTCGCTACCTACGCGTTCACCTGGTAGATTCGGCGGCGATGGACCAGCCGCAGTCATTCGAAGAGTTCTGGCCATATTACGTCTCGCAGCACCGCAACAAGACCTGTCGCCGGCTGCACTTCGTCGGGACGACACTCGCGATGGGCTGCGTCGCCGCCGCGCCGTTTTATCCGCCCGCGCTGATCGGTGCGCCGCTCGCGGGCTACGGCTTCGCGTGGATCGGCCACTTCGCGTTCGAGAAGAACAAGCCGGCGTCGTGGCTCGGCGCGAAGGAGCTCGTGTGGTCGCTACGCGGCGATCTCCGGATGTGGAAGAAGATGCTCGTCGGCGAGATGGATGCCGAGGTCGAGCGTCTCGCGGATGCGTACGGCGAAGAGACCGACGCGATCCACGCGCAGTACGCTTCGCACTAACGCTCGATCAAGCGGCGCTCGCGCGAGTCCCAGCGCCACACGGGGCCGTGGCCTTCGAGGTGGACGCCACCGCGCCACTCGTCGATGCCGTGTTCTTTCACGCGATCGATCGCGCCGGCGAGCGCCTGGCGACCGAGCGCGGTGATGCCATTCGCATCGGTGAAGCCGAGCTTCTTGAACGTCGCGAGCGTGTGGTTCAGGACCACATCGGTGATCGGATAGCGTGGATCGATCGCCTGTACCGCGGGCACGAGCGCGGATTCGCCACGCGCGATCGCGGCGAGCAGCTGGCGCTCGGTGCGCGACAAGCCGCTCGTCGGATCGGGGAGCTCTTCGAGCTGGCGCTCGAGCGCACCGGCGAGGAAGGGCAGGGCCTTCACGCGCTTGACCAGAAACGGCAGCGCGCGCGGATCCGCGGACGTCACCGCGATCCACGTGGTGACGGCTTCGTCGATCGCATCGCGCGACAGCGGCGTGCGGCGCGCCCACAGCTCGGCGAGCTGCTCGGGCTTCAGCTGACCGAGTCCGACGAAGTTCGGGACCTCGGGGTGGCGATCGATCGAGACGATCGTGAGCGTCTTCGGTAGGCCGCGGCGCGATAGCCGCGAGAGCAGGCGAACGAGCGCGAGCTGATCGAACAGGTCGTGCTCGAACCACAGGACGAGCTCCTCGGCGCCCGCGGCCTCGTCGAAGTCCTTGTCCCAGGTCGCGAGCTGCTGCGCGCGGTCGGCCGCGTTTGCGCCGCGGCTCGCCGCGAATTCGCCGCGCAGCTTGTAGTGCTCGGCATCGCTGACCGGAAGGAGCGGGCCCTGGTCGAGCGCATCGGCCCACACGCGGATCTCACCGGGGAGATCGGCGAGCGAGAGCGAATCGGCCGTCGAGTCGCCGTTACAGACATGGACGAGGCGTTCCATGGCGCGTTGGTATCATTGATCTCGCGCGGCTCGGCTTCGCGGACGCGTCCGATTTTCGGAGTACTCCTGGTCGCTTTGGAACGCGCGAAAAAACTGGATGAGCGACTTTTTTTGAGAAACCTGAAGCCGGAGCGTCCGATACGGACTCCATGCGACAAAGTCCCGAAACCACAGGAACCTCACTGACACGAGCCCAACGCCTCGCGTATCGTCAATCCATGATTCGCTTTGCGGTACTCGCGATCGTGGTGTGCGTGTCGGTGGAGTGCACGAAGTCCAATCCGCTGAACTGCTCCGACGGAACCTGCTCTGACCCGATGTATCCGTTCTGCGATAGCACGGCCCAGTTCCAGTCGAGCGTGTTCACGTGCATCGCCGTGCAGTGCACGCCGGACGCATTTGTCGCTTGCCGCTCAGACGAAGCGTTGAGCTGCAACGCCACCGGCAACGACTACAACGTGATGAAGTGTCCCAACGGATGCAGCCAGGACGCGAGCGGATGTCTCGCGTGCACGACCAACGCGGACTGCAAATCACCTACCCCAAAGTGCACGACCGGCGGCGCTTGCGTGCAGTGCCTGCTCAACGTCGACTGCACGAGCGCGTCGGAGGCGATCTGCGACCAAACGACTAACATGTGTCGCGGTTGTCAGTCCGATAATGATTGCGCCAGTCGCGTCTGTGACGCGACCACTGGCACCTGTCTCGACGAATCTCAGGTCCTCTACGTCTCGAACAACTCTCACACCGACAATTGCATTCCTTTGGATCCGTGTCCGCTCGCGTCTGCCAGCACCCTGGTGACCCCGTCGCGATTTACGATCAAGATGGAGGCCGGCACGTACGTTAACCAGGGCTCAGCCATACCCTTCTCGACCGGGCCGACGACGATTCATGCTGCGGGTGTCACCTTCTCCGGCCAGAGTCTGTCGGCGTCAGGCAGTGGAGACCTGACGATCATTGGAGGCGAATTTACTGGGAGTGCCGGTGTGACCTGCAATCAAGCGAAGGTCCATCTCAGTTCCGTGTCGGTGACCGGTGGTAATATCTCCGGCACCGTTTGCACTCTGACGGCTAGCCATTCCCAGTTCAACTCATCGTCGTCGATTGGTGGTCAGGGATGCGCAGTGAGTGTGGATCACTCGTTGTTCAACATGTCGAGCGCGGGTGCGTCTTCTGGAGCCTCTCTCAACGTCCAGAACTCCGTGTTCAATGGCGGCAGCGTCGGCTTCTTCAACGCAGGGAACGCGACGATCTCATTTTCTACATTCTTCAACACTCCAGTGACGTGTACTGACACGATTCATAATCCACCGAGTGTCTCCATATCGAACGATGTCCACTTCGGAACGGGATCTGGGGACGTCGTGACGGGCTGTCCGACCCGTTACTCGATTCTTCAGCCACAGGCTGCCCTCGTCGGTACGGATCACGTCATCAACAACGTCGACCCGATGTTTCAGAATGCGGCGCAGGGAGACTTCCATCTTCTCGTCCACAGCCCCGCGGTGGATGCCGCCGACCCCAACGTGTCGGTCAGCGACGACTACGATGGGACGATGCGCCCACAGGGCAATGCGGCGGACATGGGCGCGTTCGAGTACAAGCCGTAATCGGGTGAGCGGGGCTTAACGTCGCACCGCGAGATCGGCTGAAACTCTCGCCGGATGCGTAATTCGTTCATGCTGCGCAGCGTCGAGCCTTCCGCTGCGTTGAGGCCGCAACGTTGTCAGCTGGTCCGGGTGTACAGAAGCTGCACGGTCGCAGACGCTGTTCATATGCGTCTCTCTGCTGTGATCGCGCTCGCTCTAGTTGCGGGTTGCCATGACCCTCGGTCCAAGCCGACTCCGGCCGCCGCTGATGGCGCAACGGTGTTCAGCGCGCAGGCGTACGACGTCTCGCCGCCGCTGCGCGAGCTCGCGAAGCTGCCGCGCTTGGCGGCACGCGAAGAGAACGACCATGAGATGGAGAGGGTCATGCCCAACCCCTGGGCGGCTCGGCTCAACGCTCCGGAGAGCGAACGCAGCGGCGAGGCGATCATGCAGCGGGCAATCGGACCTGCTGCGATACCGACGACGCTGCAGAACTTCGAAGGTCTGGGTGCGGGTCTCGCAGGTACGAACCCGGGCGGCTTCCCGTACCCGCCAGATACCGATGGCGCCGTCGGACCGAATCACTACGTGCAGGTCGTCAACCAGGGGCTCGCCGTGTTCTCGAAGACCGGCACCGTGATGATGGGCCCGATGGACACCAGCATGGTGTGGAGTGGATTCGCCGGCATTTGCTCGACGAACGGTTACGGCGATGGTGTCGTCAGGTACGACCAACTCGCTGACCGATGGGTGATCAGCCAGTTCGCGTTCGTCGTGCAGGGCCAGAGCACCGTTGCGCCATACATCCAATGTATCGCGATCTCGACGTCACCCGATCCGACGGGTACTTACACGCGTTACCAGTACAGCTTCGACAACAACCTGAACGACTACCCGAAGATCGCGATGTGGCCGGATGCGTACTACCTCACATACAACATCTTCCCGAACGGGACGTCGTCGAACGGCGCGAAGGTGTGCGCGATGGATCGCACGAAGATGATCGCGGGTGATTCCACCGCGACCACCCAGTGCTTCAGCCTCACGAACGACTTTGGGCTCTTGGTCAGCGACCTCGACGGAAAGACACTGCCGCCCACCGGGGCTCCAGTTCATATCGTCGACCTGAACGACGGCACGAGCCTCGACTACTTTTCGCTGCACGTCGACTTCGCGACGCCGGCGAATAGCAAGCTGTCGGCGGCATCGACGATCACCGTCCCGGCATACACTGCGCAAAGCACGAGGGTTGCCACCAAGAATGGCAACCTCGACACGCTCTCCGATCGAGCGATGAATCGCTTCGTCTATCGCAACTTCGGCGACCACGAAGCACTCGTGCTGGCCCACTCGATCACGACAGGCGTCCGCTGGTACGAGATTCGTACTCCGGCGACACCAACGGTCTTTCAGAGCGGCACGTATGCGCCCGACGCGACGACGCGCTGGATGCCGAGTATCGCGATGGACAGTGTCGGCGACATCGCGCTCGTCTACACAGCAACCAGTTCGACCACCTTCGCGTCGATCAAATACGCGGCCCGGGCGTCGACGGATCCGGCAGGCACGCTCGGCTACAGCGAAGGCACGCTCGCGACCGGCTACGGAACGAATCCGTCCAACATCACGCGCTGGGGCGACTACGCCTCGATCAACATCGACCCCACGGACGACTGCACATTTTGGGCGACTCACGAGTACTACGCGATGGGAAAAACCTCGTGGAGCACGCGCATCGCGTCCTTCACCCTCCCGTCGTGCTCGTCGTTCGCGCTGGCTCAGCCCGACGCCGAGACGGTCGCGCAGGCTGGAACTGCGACCTATACGATCACGACCTCGACGACCGCCGGCGCGGCGCAGTCCGTCGCGTTGACTGCGACAGGTCTGCCGACCGGTGTCACCGCGTCGTTCAACCCCGCGACCGTGATGTCGGGCGCGACGAGCCAGATCACGTTGACGGCCGACCCGACGGCGGCCATCGGCAGCGCGAGCTACCAAGTCGTCGCGACTGGAACAAGTGCGCAGATGCAGACGGTCGCGCTGACCGTGACCGCGAAGCCCGCCACGCCGGACGCCGGCATGAACGGCAGCGACGGCAACGGTAACGGCTCGGAGCACGGCGGCTGCTGCAACGTCGACCACTCGTCGCCCGCCGGCGCGACGTTCCTCGTCATGCTCGTCGGACTCGCGCTCGGCCGTCGTCGCCGCCGCCGCTGAGTCCTGGCGCCGGTCGGGAAATTGTTCCCAGACCGGCGCGTACGTACGTCTTGTCGGCATGCGCGCGTATGCCGTCCTGTTCCTCGTCGCCTGCGGGGCTCCCCACCAAGCCGAGGTCGACGCCGGCGACCCGCTCATGGTCGACGCGGGCTCGAATACCCCGCAACCGGATGCAGCGCGTGCTGTCGACGCGATGCTCGGTCCCGACGCGTACGTCGCGGCGTGTGACACGGTCACGAGCGACCGCGTCGTCCACGCCGGAGACTCGGTCACGACGTGCCTGTCGAGCGATCAGGACGTCGACACGTATCGGTTCACCGCGCCGAACGACGCGGCGGGCGGTGTCCTGCGCATGAAGCTCGACTTCGCGGATTGCCAGCTGTCGTTCGCGCTGTGGCTCGACAACGACAATACGTATCCAAACATCCAGAGCGATGACTCGTTCGACACGATGTACGTCGGCCAGCTCGATCACAACCTCGTCCAGGTCACGTATCCGGGGCTCGGCTATCACCTCGTCGTCAAGAAGCGCCGCCCGTTCACCGGGACATGCTCGTACACGCTGTCGACGACGTACGCCGCGATCAACGATCCGTACGAGCCGAACCAGGACGCGGCGCACGCGAAACCGCTAACGATCGGCACGCCGGCGACGGCGTACTTCGCATGCGTCGCGCCGGATCGCGATCCGAACATCTTCGACGACTGCGACGATCTGTATTCGCTGGATCTGCCGGCGGGGCAATACCAGATGAGCTACTCGCTGCCGTCGGCGTCGTACGGGATCAACCCGGGCCTCTCGATCGGCTGCTTCGACGCGAACGACGTCCAGACGTACAACTACTTCGTGTTCCAGCCAGCCGGCGGCGGCTCGCACAACTTCGGATCGCTGTTCACGATCGCGCGCCAGAGTCATTGCTACGTGCGGATGACCGGGTCGTCGCAGGGCTTCATCTCGACGGGCTATGCGAGTCCGGCGGCGCCGTCGACTCCCGCTGGTGCGGACTCCCCGTACACGTTCCTCGTCGCGGTCCAGCCGCCGAACTGAGGCTCAGCCCCACTGATGCTTCAGGAACACGACCATCGCGACCACCATCGCGATGCCGATCACGACGGCGTGGATGACGTACGTCTGCTGCTTCTGCTCGCTCATGGCGCGGACCTTACGCCCCGTCGCGGTTCGCGTCAAAGGGCCGGAGATGGCCAATCTGAACGAGCGGCACGATACAGCGCACGGTGGTGCCGCGACTGGGTGTCGAGAGAACCTCGATCTTTCCCCCTAGCTCCCAGCACACCGATCGCAGCGCGCCCATCCCGACGCCTCGTCCCGAGATGTCGTCGACCTCCGAGCTCGTGGAGACGCCGTTGGCGAACAGCGCATCGCCGTCCTCGCGGACTCCGAGCTGTTGCGCCTTGGCGCGCAGCGCATCCCAATCGATCCCCGGTCCATCGTCCTCGATCTCGACGACGAGCGCCTCGTTGTCCAGTTGCGTGCGGAGCACGAGGTGCGCGCACTCGGGCTTGCCGCGCGCCTCGCGTTGCTCTTGCGGCTCGACGCCGTGAGCGACGGCGTTCCGGACGGCGTGGACGAGCGCGGGCCACAGCGGGGCGAACCGGGCCCGCTCGACCCGCACCCCGTGGTCGGCGATCTCGATGTCGAGCGCGGGCTTGGCGAGGCGAGCTGCAAGCGCGTGTGCTTGATCGGCGAACCGCTCGAGGTACGGGCGAGTGGCGGACTCGCCCCAGCGGGCGAGCCACTTGCTGCCCGGTCCGTCGCCGATCTCGGCGACCGCTGCGCGGTGCTCGTCGCGATCGATCACGATCACGTCGGTGCCGGCATTCTCGACGAGCCTCGCCGCTCGATCGCGGAATGCCCGCCACGCGGCGACCACGACGTCCCGCTGGGCGTCGGAAGCCGTGCCGGTCTCGAGGATGTCAGTCTCGAGCTGGTGACACGCGTCGGCGACGGAGGTCACGCCGAACACGGCCGTATTGCCCTTGATCGTATGGATGACGCGATGGAGGTCGCGGAGCGGTAGGTCCTTGCGACACTCGGCGATCAGCTCGTCCGTGATCGCGAGGAACTCCAAGAGGCTGGCGCGGTCGGAGCTCATCCGTTCGACGAACGCCAGGAGCTCGCCATGCAGTCGATCGCGGTCGGCGCGGGCGAGCTCCTCGGTGACGTCGGTGACGACGACGAGCAATGCTGCGAGCGGCGAGCCGATCGGTCGATATTCGATCCTGAGCTGACGGCCGCAGCGATCGACGCGCTTGGGGAGTTGATCGAGGATGACTTCCGCCAGTGCGTCGCCGCTCGCGAGGCTGTGGATGCCGAGCTCGGTCCACGTGGCGAGGTCCGAGTCACCGAACAGGTAGCGCCACACCGGTACGGCAGGATCGATCGGTCCGAACCACGCGGTGATCGGCGGCGAACACTGCGGGGCCACCGTGCCCGCGAGATCGACGGTCGCGAAGCCCTGTGCCACGTTCTCGAGGATCGTCGCCATCGCGCGATTGCGTTCGAACAGCTCGGTCGATGCGAGCTCGAGCGAGTGTTCGAGGCGCTTGCGGTCTTCGTCGGCCGCGACGTACGCGTCCGAGATCAGCGCCGCGAACGCGAGGATCTCGGGCGACAGCGCCGCGTCTCGACCGAAGGCCTTGCGCAGCTGCCGGGCGACGAGCGAATGCATCACCGCTCCGAGATCGTCGTGATCGTCATGGTCTGATTGTGGAGCTCGCATCGCGACGCCCGCGAGAACGGAGCGATCTCGCCGTACGAATAGAAGCCGGTGAGCACGGTGTTCGGGCCGTACTCGTCGCGGACAGTCTCGAGCTCTTCGTCGATGCGTTGCTTGAGCACCAGCTTGCGGCCGACGCACGAGATCATGATCGCGAGCCCGGGCGCCGCATCTTTATCGCCGGCGAGTCGCGCTGCCTGGGTCGCGCCGTCCACGAGTCGCTCGAAGTTCGCGGTCATCAGTCGCGCCGTGTGGCCGGTTGGCATGTCGCCGGCGAACGTCATCGTCTTGGCCTGCTCGTCGACGCCGAGCAGCGTACGCACCACCGGCTCGCCGCTCTCGCCGCGGATCGCGAGCGGGAACAAGAGACCCGTCGCCGGCAACCCGGCGGCTTGGTCTGCGAGGTAGCGCTTGTACAGATCGAGCGCGGGTTGACCGTCGAGCTCGTGAAGCACGTTGCCGGCCGATTTCGTGATCCGGCGCTCGGGACCGAACGGGTCCCAGCCACCGCGCGAGCCGCACCCGACATGGATGTGCGGTCCGTAGAATCCGATGGCGACGACCTGTTCGCTCGGGCTCGGACCGTCGAGGCAGACCACGGTGCGCGTGAACCGAGCACCATCACCCGAGAGCCCGCCGGTCAATCCCACGCCAGCGGGAAGCCCCGCCAAGAGGCCGGCGACGAGTGCGCTGCCGTTCACCCGCGTACCTTCGGAGATGACGAGCACGTGGACGAGCCCTTCATGGGACAAGCCCGCAGCGAGCCGGCCGCCGAGCTCGCGGCTATCAGGATTGGCGCCGAGCGCCGCGGCTGCCAGCTCGACCCGACCGTTCTCGAAGCCGAGCGCGGTCACGACGAGCTCGTCGTCGAACACTTCTGCGCCCGCGATCTCGCCGGCGGTGGAGCAGCCGACGAGACGCGCCTTCGGGTAGAGCGCGGACAACTCCTGCCACGTCGTTGCACTCTCGAGTGCCGCGGCCGGGCCGAACACGAGCGCGAGCTGCGCACGCTCGGGTGCGATGCGCCCTTGGTTGAGCTCCCACGACATTTGACTGCGCCTGCGTTGCTCGACGTCCATTGCCTCCAAACCGACCGAACCAACGATCAGTTGAGGCCGCGCCTACATCTCGCCGCTATGATGGTGGCCTAATGCCGGATGACCGTCCCAAGGGACCGACCGATCCGAACCAGGTGATGCACGGAAACGCGCAAGATTTGCGTCGGCAATTGCTGCAACAACAGCAGCAGCCGTATGCGCAGCAGCCGTATGCGCAGCAGCCGTATCCGCAGCAGCCGTATCCTCAACAGCCGTATCCGCAGCAGCCGTATCCGCAACAGCAGCAGCCGTACGTTCAACATCCACCGTACGCGCAGCCCTATCAGCAAGTGCCGCAGCGCCGCACCCACCTCGCGCAGGCGGTGAAGCCACCGAGCGGTACGGGCGCCGCTGCGATGGCGTTCCTGTCGTTGCGCCGTGCGTTTCGCCTGCGGATCGACGCGAACGAGGTGCTCGACGACGAGCGTGCCGCGATGCTCGCGGCGCAGCCGGCGATCACCGACGACAGCCAGCAAGCATTTCTCGCGTGGCGGCGCTCCGTGCTGTTCGTCGCGGCGTTGCTGATGATTCCGGTCGCGATCTTTCACGCGATCGACAACCTAAAGTTCGAGGACGGCACGCCGGAGATCTGGAAGCAGCTGTCTTACCTCTCGGTCTTCGTCGAGTCCGGCTTCGCGCTGTTCCTGTGGACGCAGGTCGGGAAGTGGCGGGCGTGGCGCACGCAATCGCGCCGGCTCGCGTGGGGTTGGTTGATCTACTTCCTGACGCCGTTCCTGGTGTTCCTGTATCCGCTCGCATCTGCCGTCGACTACGGCGACATGGACGCGGCGTCGTCGCACGCTGCGAAGGTCGCGATCGGGATGGCGATCGGTGCGCAGGCCTTCCTGTCGCTCGCGCCGAAGATCATCTCGCTGCTGCAGGGCCTGATCCGCGCGTCGATCGCGACGAAGACGTTGTTCCCGGGTGCATCGGCGCCGGGATGGATGATGGTGATCGCGGCGCCGCTCTACATGATCATTTTCTACGTGTTCGTGTTGCTGCCGTATCACTTCACCGGCAGCGAGCTGGTCGTGATCGGCACGCTGAGTGTGCTCGCCGCGAAGGGCTCGCTCGTGCGTGCCGGACTGGGCCTGACCCGACCGATGACCGACGATGTCGCGCGCCGCGCGACCCAGCGCGCTCAGACGATCTGGATGACGCTGCTCGTCGCCGGCATCGCGTTCATCGTCGGCGGGCTGTGGGATCTGATCTCGAAGGCGTCACCGGTGTCGCTCGCGAGCTTCGGGCTCAGCATGGGCGCGAACATCCTGTTGCTCACGCTGATCTCGACGGACGCGTTGATCGCGGGCCTCGATCGCGCGCGCGGCGTGACGCCCGAGGAGAGCGCGCTCGCCGCCGAGACCCAGGCCGACATCGCAGCGTTCACCGCGCTGCGGTCGTGATGATGATCAGCAGGTTCTGCGCGCTCGTAAACCATTAGCTATCGCATTCGCGCGGGAAGCTTGTTATTCGAGGACGATGTCGGAACCGGAGTGGGCTCCCCCCGACACGTTCGAGGAATACCGTCTCGTCCGACCGCTCGGCCGCGGTGCGATGGGACGGGTCTACCTCGCGCATGACTCGCTTCTCGATCGTGCGGTCGCGGTCAAATTCGTCCACGCCGCCGGGGATCCAGAGGCGCGGGACCGGTTCTTCCACGAGGCTCGCGCGATCGCGCGGCTGCACCATCCCAATGTCGTCGCGATCTATCGCGCAGCAGAGATCTCGGGCCACCCATTCCTGGTCTCCGAATATGTACGTGGGCAGCCCCTCGACCAGCTCGACCGCCCGCTTGCATCCGACCGGGTCCTCGCGATCGCACTAGACCTCGCGCGCGGACTTGCCGCCGCGCATCGCTGCGGCGTGTTGCATCGCGACGTGAAGCCCGCGAATGCGATGATCACCCACGACGGCCAAGCGAAGCTGCTCGACTTCGGGCTCGCGCAGATGTCGGAGCCCAATGCCGAGCCCGAGCCGACGCCGGTGCGGCCGCCGCGCGAACGTGCGCAGAGTCCCGCACGCCGCTCGTTCACCGACATCGCGGCCACCGCGACCGCCGGGTTCACCCCCGAGCCACTGACGGTGAGCGGGCGGGGCTCGCCACTGCCTGGCATCGAGGGCACGCCGCTTTATGCGGCGCCGGAGATCTGGCGTGGGGAAGGCGCGACGCGTCGCTCGGATCTGTACTCGCTCGGCCTGTTGCTCTACGAGCTGCTCGCCGGCAACGCACCACACCGCGGGATCTCGATGGCCTCGCTCGGCGAGGTCGTGCGGACGCAGGACGTGCCGCACCTCGCCGATGTCGATCCGTCGATCGACCCGGCGCTCGCAGCGATCGTCGATCGTCTCGTCGAACGAGATCCGGCGGCGCGGTTTCCGTCGGCCGACGCGCTGATCGTCGCACTCGAAGAAGCGGCCGCGCCGCGAGATACGCGCGGGCTGCCCGACGGTAATCCGTATCGCGGCCTCGCCGTGTTCGATGCCGCCCATGGCGCGCTGTTCTTCGGCCGTCGCGGCGAGCTGCGCGAGCTCGTCGATCGCGTGCGCGCCGAGTCGCTCGTGGTCGTCGGCGGCGATTCGGGCACTGGCAAGTCGTCGCTGTGCCGCGCGGCGCTCCTGCCGTGGCTCGCGGAGCACGAGGGCTGGTCGTGTGCCGAGCTCGTGCCGGGCCGCCGCCCCGTACGTGCGCTCGCAGCCACGCTCGCGCGTTGGTCCGGCGCGGACGAAGGCGCGGTCGAGATCCAGCTGCGCGAGGCACCCGAGGAGCTCGCGCGCAGCCTCGCTGGCCGCGATGCGAAGTTGCTCCTGTTCGTCGACCAACTCGAGGAGCTGCTCGCGCTCGCGGAGCCGGCGGATGCCCGCGTGTTCGCGATCGCGGTCGCTGCACTCGCTCAGCGCACGGCGACCCTGCGGGTCGTCGCGACTGCCCGATCGGACTTCCTGTCGCGGCTCGCGTCATTGCCCGGGCTCGGCGAAGAGATGGGGCGCGGTATTTACTTCCTGCGACCGCTCTCCGGCGATCGCATCCGCGAAGCGATCGTTCGGCCCGCCGCGGCGAAGGGCGTGCGCTTCGAATCGGATGCACTGGTCGACGCGCTCGTCGCACAGACCGAGGGCGCGCCGGGTGGGCTGCCGCTCCTCCAGTTCACGCTCGCGGAGCTGTGGGACACCCGCGATGCCGACCACCAGCTGATCCGCTCGGCCGCGCTCGACGCGCTCGGCGGGGTCGAGGGGGCGCTCACCCGCCACGCCGATCGCATCCTCGCGGGGCTCGATGGCAACGGTCGTGCGTCTGTTCGCAGATTGCTGCTGAGGCTCGTCACGGCGGAGCACACGCGAGCGCGTCGGCCCGAGGGCGAGCTCGTCGTCGACAACGGTGATCGTGCCGCGCTCGAGGTCCTGGTCCGCGGCCGTCTCGTTGTCGCCAACGACGCGCAGGATGGCGCCTACGAGATCGCACACGAAGCGCTCCTCGCGAGCTGGGGAACGCTGCAAGACTGGCTCGAGCAGACCGCGGCCGATCACGCGGTCCGGCGCCGTGTCGAGACCGCCGCTGCGGAGTGGGAGCGCAGCGGCAAGCCGCGCGATCTGCTGTACGGGCGGCGCAAGCTAGCCGAGGCGCGAGGGCTGACCCAACTCGCTCCGCGCGAGCTCGCGTTTCTCGCGGAGGGCCGCCGCGTGGTCGCGCGCACCTTCGCACTCGTCGCGCTCGCGAGCGTCGTGCTCGCGACGACCGCTGTCGTCACCGTCACGGTGCTGCACGAGCGCGCTCGGGCCGAGCTCGAAGCCGTGGTCGCGAAACAACTCGGCGATGCGGAAGCCGCCGCGGGTGCAGCGCAGAAGTTTGGTCGCGATCGCGATGCCGCTCGGATCCGCGCATTCGATCTCTTCGATCACCGCGACTGGACGAAGGGAGAGCTCGTGTGGACCGAGGTCGAGCAGCTCGCCAAGAGCGAATCGTCGGCGTATCGCGTCGCGTCGTCGCACTTCGAGAGTGCGCTCGCGCTCGAGCCGTCGCGCACGGACATCCGAGAGCGGCTCGCCGATCTGCTGCTCGAGCGCCTGCTGCGCGCGAAGCGCGATAGCGCGAACGATCTCGCCGACGAGCTCGCTGGCCGGCTCGCCGCGTACGACGATGGCCACCGCGCCGCTACGCTCGCAACACCGGCCCACCTCGCGTTGACCGTTCCGCCAGGGACGCGCATCACGACGACGATCGACGGGCACGTCACGACCCTGGCACCGGACGCCACGCTGCCGCCCGGTTCGTACGTACTCGTGTTCTCGGCCCCCGACCGTGCGGAAGTCCGCTCGCCGGTCTTGCTCTCGCATGGCGAGGTGTTGAAACAGAACATCAGCCTCCCCGCGGCCGATGCGGTCCCGCGCGACATGATCTACGTCCCGCCAGGGCGATTTCTGTTCGGCAGCGCCGATAGCTCCGATCTGCGACGCGGGTTCCTGAACGAGCCGCCGATCCACGAGGTGTCCACCGCGGGCTACTTGATCGCGCGTCGCGAAGTCACGTACGGCGAGTGGATCGAGTTCCTCGACGACCTTCCGCGCGAACAGCGCAAGCGGCGTGTTCCGGCGTCCGAGATGCCACAATCGTCGCTGACGCTGTCCGAGGTCGCTCCGAAGAAGTGGCAGTTCTCGATGACCCGTGCAACCGCGACGTATACCGCGCTCGAGGGCGAGCACGTGCACTACGAGAAGCGCGCGATGCGTGCAGACCAAGACTGGCTGCGATTTCCCGTTGCGGCGATCTCGTTCGAGGACGCGCTCGCCTATGCGGCGTGGCTCGATCGGACGAAACGCCTTCCCACCGCACATGTCTGCGACGAGTACGAGTGGGAGCGTGCAGCGCGCGGCGCGGACGGGCGCACGTTCCCGAGCGGCGAGCACCTGGCTCCGGATGACGCGAATATCGACATCACGTACGGGCGCGAACCGGTCGCGTTCGGGCCCGATGAGGTCGGCTCTCATCCGCGATCGCGGAGCCCCGTCGGTGCCGACGACATGGCAGGAAACGTGTGGGAGTGGACGCGCTCCGTCGAGACGCCGGGAGCTCCGGTCGCGCGGGGCGGAGGCTGGTACAACGAGGAGCTCTCGGCGCGGAGCATCAACCGCGAACCGGGCGAGCCGACCCAGCGCCATGTCTGGATCGGATTGCGAATCTGCAGCAGCCCACCCGTACCTCACTCCGAACCCGAGTGATGCGATGATGACTACATGAGGATGACCGTGCTGTGGATCGGCATGAGTCTCTGGGGTGTGGGCTGCGTTGTATCCGAAGCGCCTGTCACGTCGGAGACCGAGCAAAACGGCATGAACATGCAGGGCATGAACATGCAGGGCATGAACATGCAGGGCATGAACATGCAGGGCATGAACATGCAGGGCTTCGAGCTCGGCGGTGCGACGATGGCTGGCGTCGGTCTCGACAACGTGCGGGTCGAGAAAGGTGAAGTCGTCGCCGAAACCGCCGGGCAGACGCTGCGAGGGACCTCGCTCGTCGGTGCCCACTTCTTCGCGCAGGTCGCGTCGAGCGACGCCGTTCCGATCGTCGCCGAAGTCGAGTATCGGATCACGGCGATCACGAGTGAGGTCAGTCAGTACGATCCGACCCACACGGGCTCGACGTTCCTCTACTCGCTGGAGCAATACGATTCAGCGTCGAACGCGTGGGTTCAGGCGTGCGGCGCCGATCTCGACGGGCGTCAGGTCGCGATCCCGATCGCGGCGGTGTTCGATAGCCAGGGCAACCGCGTCGAGTCGCAGACGATGTTCACGTTCGGCTGCACGACCGGCGTGATCGCGAAGTGCTATCGCTGGGGCTATCGCCCGTGGCTCACCGGCTACAGCACGCCGATGACCGACATCCACTGGACGTGCACGCGCCTCGCTCGCGCCGACTACTGCGGCAACGGCACGTCCCACACGCGCAACGGCACGTGGGTCAACGAATGGGATCGCTTGAGCCCCGCGCCGATCCAGAGTCACGGGGGCCTGTTGCCTCCGCTGGGCATGTTGTTCGAGGCGGGATGGAACACACACGGCGCGGTGTGTCTGTCGCGCGCGCGCTGGATCCTCGACGACACCGTCGGGAACCTGTGCCCTGACAAGCTCATCCCTCCGGGACTGTTGGGCGCGACCGTCTGCGACACGGTTGCGGGCGTGCTCGGTTACGATCCGAACGCGAAGCTGTTCAACGAGAGCTACCTGAATCTCTTCTAGGCAGCCCTGTGGTGGAGGCTACGCCTACCGCTTCTGATTCAGCGCGTACTTCTTCATCTTGTCGATCAGCGTGACGCGCGAGACGCCGAGCCGGCGCGCGGCTTCCGACTGATTGCCGCCGGTCGCGTCGAGCGCGCGACTGACGAGGCCGCGTTCGAACGCCTCGACCTGCTCCTTGAGCGACGGCCCATTGCGCGCGTCGGGTGGAGGCTCGGCGTGATCGTCGTGAGCGGCGGGCGTCGTGTGCGAGCTCGACTCGGCGGCCTGGAAGTCGGCGAGGCCGATCACGCCGCCGCTCGAGAGCGCTGCGAGCCGCGCGATCGTGTTCTCGAGCTGGCGGACGTTGCCGGGCCAATCGGTGTGGACGAGCGCGTCGACGAGTGCGGGCTCGAGCGAGACGTTGCCGAGGCCGAACCGCTCACCGTAGCGGCGCGCGAATTCGTCGGCCAGCGCGGGGATGTCGTCCTTGCGATCGCGCAGGGGCGGCACGACGAGCTCGACGACGTTGATCCGGTAGTAGAGATCCTCGCGGAACGTGCCGGCCTTGACGTCGGCAGCGAGGTCGCGATTCGTCGAGGCGACGACGCGGACGTCGACCCGTTCGATCCGGCCGGAGCCGACGGGCTGGATCTCGCCCTCTTGCAGCGCGCGGAGCAGCTTCGCCTGGATCGCGAGCGGGAGCTCTCCGACCTCGTCGAGGATCAGCGTGCCGCTGTTCGCCTGCGAGAAGAACCCGGGGCGCGTCGCGGTCGCACCGGTGAACGCACCGCGGACGTGACCGAACAGCTCGGCATCCGCGAGCTCGGCGGGCAGGGCGGCGCAGTTGAAGCGGACGAGCGGCTTCGCGGAACGCGTCGATTGCGCGTGGAGCAGCTCGGCGACGAATTCCTTGCCGGTTCCGGTCTCGCCGCGGACGAGCACGGTGACATCGCGCGACGCGACGCGCGAGGTCGCTTCGAGCAGGCGCCGCATCGGCCGCGAATCGCCGACGATCCGGCGCCCGAGCGTTTGTTCTGCCGCGAGCCGGCGATTGTCGACGCGGAGCCGGCGCGCTTCGAGCGCGCGCTCGATCACGAGGGCGACCTCGTCGATGTCGAACGGCTTGGTCAGGTAGTCGTACGCGCCTTGCTTCATCGCGGCGACGGCGACCTTCTCGGAGCCGTGCGCGGTCAAGAGGATCACGGGCAATGACGGATCGCGCGCGGCGATCTGGGTCATCAGCTCGAGCCCGTCCATCTTCGGCATCGATAGATCGGTGAGCACGGTCTCGGCATCGTCGAGCTTGGTGAGAGCCTCGACGCCGTTCTTCGCGGTCGTGACCTTGTGACCGCGCTCCGTGAGGAGCTCGGTCAGCGTGAACAGGACACCGGGCTCGTCGTCGACGAGCAGGACGCAGCTCACGCGCGAGCCTCCGCGATCGCGGCGCGGCCGGCGAGCTCGGGCGCCGTCGACGGCGAGCAGGGCAGCACGATCGTCGCGATCGTGCCGCGTCCAACCGTGCTCTTGTAGGCGAGCGTTCCGCCGTGTTGCGTGATCACTGATTGCGCGAGTACCACACCGAGACCGGTACCGTTCGGCCGCGTCGTGAAGAACGACGTGCCGAGCCGGTTGAGATCCTCGGCCGAGATCCCGCGGCCGGTGTCCTCGACCTCGACGATCGCTTCGGGGCCACCGTTGCGGACCCGGAGCGTGACCGCACCGCCGTTCGGCGTCGCTTCGATCGCGTTCGATACGAGGTTGATCAGCGCCTCCTTCAGGCGGCGCGGATCGCCTTCGACCTTCGTCCCGGCGCCCTCGAGCGCGAGGGAGACGCCGGCTTGATCGGCGCGACCCGCGAGCACCTCGAGGACATCGCGGCCGAGGTCGGTGACGTCGAGCTTCTGCGGTTTGAGATCCTCGAGCGGCCGGCTGAACGACAAGTACTCGCGCAGGATCGTCTCCATCCGCGAGATTTCCGAAGCGACCACCGCGAGTCGCTCCTGGGTGCGTTCGCTCTCGGGCGTACGGCTGACCAGCTGACACAGGCCCTTGATCGAGGCGAGCGGGTTCTTGAGCTCGTGCGCGACCTTCGCGCCGACCGACTGTAGGCGGCGGAGCTGCGCTTCGGCATCGCCGAGCCGCTCCTCGCGAAGACAGTCGAACTCCTCGCTGGTCTCGCTCGCGATCTGGCTGAGCTTGCCGACGAGCAGGTGGAGCATGAACAGGTTCCAGCCGAGCTGCACCATGATCGCGATCGCGTACATCGTGTTCGGCAGAGCAGGGCCGACGATCTCCGCGGGCAGCGAGGCCATCGCGATCGCGAACAGGCCGTTGCCGAGTGCGATCCAGCGCGATACCGACTGCGGACCGAAGAACAAGAGAGACACGATCGCGGGGATGAGGCAGCCCGGGAGGAACGGCGAGTGAACGCCGCCGGTGAGGCCGGCCATGCCGACGACGAACAGCTGCGCCATCACGTTCATCTTGATGAACGCGTGCTCGACGCGTCCGAGCTCGCGGGTCTGGCGGATCACCAGGCGGTGACCGCCGACGAACCCGAGGTACGTGATGAACATGGCGATGATCCGCCAGGTCGGGTAGTGCGCCACGGCGAGGATCCCGACCATCGCGATGAACACCAGACAACCGATCACGCTCATCAGACGCGACGTGCTCCGCGCTTCCCGTAGGAAGAACTGATCGCGGTGGTTGCGCCAGACGGCGTCGGTCGTCGCCACGGCTGGCCTTGCTGCCATTGGCGTGCCAGCAGGAGGATCCACTGGGCTCATCCCCCAACTGTATGCCGATCTGGGGATCTAGGCTCGAAACGTGACGCCGACGATGCTTCGTAGTCACGTTTCGTGACGCTCGCTGTAAGGCCACCCGACAGCACCGCAGGAAAGGCGACGCGAAAACTACGGTTTGCGAGCTGGACCGGTGGCACGCACGATGCTTTGGTCGCGGACCATGAAGGTTCGCTTCTCGTTCGTACTCCTGGCGGCGGCGGTGTCGGCTCCTGCGTTCGCACAACCGGCCAAGCGCCCCACGCCCGTGCCGGGTCCCACCCCCGCGCTCGGACCCAAGGCCGCCGAGGCAGCGGATGACCCGAACGGGTTCGAGCGCGATCTCGATGCGCTGTTCTCTTCGAATGGGCTGACGGCCGATCAGGCGGCCTCGCGCGCCGCGGCGGTGTCTCCGACGGTGCAGCGCCGGATCGCGGAGGTCGAAGCACAGATCGCCGGCGCCGAAGCGACCGAGCTCCAGCAGGTCCCGCAGATCGGCGGCAAGCTGCAATACACGCGCAACAGCACGGTGCCGCCGTTCACGATCAACTTCGGCGGGATGGACATCGCGATCCCGTCGTCGCTCGCGAACAACTACGTCGCCGAAGCGAACGTCAACATCAACCTGTCGGACTACATCTACCGCTATCCGAAGCTGGTCAAGGCGGCAAAGCTCGGCCTCGAGGTCGCGAAGACCAGCAAGGCGTCGGCGATGGTCGACGCGGGCCAGGACGCGCGGCTCGCGTACTACGAGTGGCTGCGCGCGAAGCTGAACGTGCTCGTCGCGCAGCGCCAGCTCGTCGACATCCAGGCGACGGTCGGCCAGATGCGGTCGCAGTTCGAGGTCCAGCGCGTGTCGAAGGCCGAGCTCCTGCGCGTCGAATCGCAAGAGGCCGAGGCCGAGCAGACGCTCGATCAGTTGAAGAACCTGTCGCGGCTACGCGAGGAACAGCTCCGCCTGCTGATCGGGGCGAATGGCAACGAGGAGCTCTCGCTCGGCGAGGACGTTCGCAAGGAGATGGCGGCGCCATCGCAAGGCGCGCTCGACGACGATCTTCACAAGGCACTCGCGCAGCGCCTCGATGTTCGCGTGCTCGTCCAGGGCATCGCCGCGAAGGAGCACCAGGCGGAGGCCGAGAACTCGGCGTACTTGCCGCGGCTGACCGCGTTCGGCGTCGCCGACTACGCGCGCCCGAACCAGCGGATCTTCCCCGTCGTCGACGAGTTCCGCGGCACGTGGTCGGCGGGCGTCCAGTTGTCGTGGACGCTGAACGACACGCTGATCGCCTCGACGAACCAGCACCGCCTCAAGGCCGAGACCGACGAGCTCCGCGCCGACAAGGAGAACCTCACGCGCGGCGCGCGGATCGAGCTGTTGAACGCGCAGCAAGCGGTGCAGCTCGCGGTCCACGCGCTCGAGACGACGTCGAAGGGCCTCCAGGCCGCCGAAGAAGGTTATCGCGTCCGCAAGGAACTGTTGAACGCGGAGCGCGCGACGGCCGTCGAGCTCGTCGATGCCGAGACCGACCTCACCCGCGCTCGGATCAATGCGCTCAACGCGCGCGTCGATCTTCGCGTCGCGAAGGCGCAGCTCGTCCACGCGATGGGCGACGACGCCATCGCGAATCCGAAGTAGCGCTACTGGACGTTCGCTGCTGCGGTCGAAGGCATCGGGCTCGTCGTCCCGAAGCCGTTGACGTTGCCGCCGAGCGTCTCGAACCGCAGCCGGCCCGCGGCCCCGCCGCCACCGCCGGCGTAAGCGTTGTTCGCGCCGGGATTGCCGCCGGGATGCGCGCCGTTGCCGCCGGACCCACCGTCGCCGTGATTCGACATGCCGCCGATCGCGGCGACATCGTCGGGCGTCGCGTTGCCACCGGGTGAAGAGCCGGCACCGCCACCGCC
>Ga0207687_10000648_pt1 | contig 23395 bp, 17 predicted proteins | sample KBSM54metaG_FD_184399 | JGI IMG/M metagenome (GOLD analysis project Ga0207687, IMG submission 184399) | Miscanthus rhizosphere microbial communities from Kellogg Biological Station, Michigan, USA - KBS M5-4 metaG (SPAdes) (version 2) | ecosystem: Host-associated > Plants > Roots > Rhizosphere >...
CGGCATCGATCGCGCGCGTAACATCGTCATCATCGGCGCCGGCAACCTCGGCCTCGCCCTCGCCGACTACGCCGGCTTCAACAGCAACGGCTTTCATATCGTCGCGCTGATCGACAACGACGCGGAGAAAGTCGGACGAACGTCGCGCAGCGGGATTCCGGTGATCGCGTACGACAAGCTCGCCGGCGTCGTGCGCGACAATCTCGTCGAGATCGGCATCATCGCCGTCACGCCCGACAACGCGCAGGACGTCTACGACGGACTCGTTCAGGCCGGCGTCTGCGCGGTGCTGAACTTCGCGCCCGTGCAGCTGCGATTGCAGAGCGGCGTGAAAGTGCGCAGCGTCGATTTGCGCATCAATCTCGAGTCGCTCTCGTTCTATCTCAAGAATGTGGAAGAGGGGCCGTAGTCGAGAGCCTCTCCGACAACTCCCGCAGCGTCTCTTCCAGCCGCGGCATCAGCACCGCGGCGCGATCGACTTCACCGGCGCGCGCGAAGTCCTCGATTTGCACCGCGACATCGACGGCTGGCGTAGGAAAGTTGCTCACCGATCCCTTGAGCTTGTGCGCGCTGCGATAGAGCGCGTCGGCGTCGCGCTTCGAGATCGCCGCGTGCATCGCCGCAACGAGCGGCGGCGTCTGCTCGCTGAATGCGGCGCTGACGCGCGCGAGGAGACGCATGTTGCCGTCGACGGCGGCGACGATCGAGTCACGATCGACGGAGCGAACGACGCGCGCGATCTCGGCGCGATCGATTGGCTTCGTCAGCACACCGTCCATCCCCGCGGCGATGCAGCGATCGCGCTCTTCGCGCTGCGTGTGCGCGGTGATCGCGTGAATCGGCGTTCGCGACCCGCGCTCGCGCGTGCGAAAACGGCGCGTGACTTCGATGCCGTCGATGCCGGGCAGCTGCACATCCATGAAGACGATGTCGTAGCGATTCGTTTCGAGGAGCGCGAGTGCGCGCGCGCCGTCGGCCGCGATCGTCACTTCGTGTCCGAGGCGGCGCAGCGTTTCGGCGGCGAACTCCTGACTGACGATGTTGTCTTCGACGAGCAGCACGTGCATGCGCGCGGACGCGATTCCGGGACGCAGCGCGACGCGCGGCGCCGCCGGCGCGATGAAGCCGAGGACGACGCCGCAGGCGTCGATGAGCTCGCGCTCGGAGACGGGACGCGTGATGCGCACGCGATCGTCATGCGCGGCGTCGAGCGGTGAGCTGATCAGAATCAGCGGCTCGAAGTCGTCGTGCGGCTCGGACGCGATCGCGCACGCGAAGCGTCCGTGCGGCGCTTCGTCGAACGACGAGCACGACATCGCGAAGATGTCGCGCGAGCGCAGGATCTCGGCGATGAACGCGCGCGAGCGCTCGTGCGAGTCGACGATGAGGATCGACTTTCCCGCGAGCTCGCTCTCCCACGGTTTGCGATGCGCGGCCGCGAACGGATCCGCTTCCGCGGTGATCGTGAAGGTGAACGCACTTCCGGCGCCCGGCGCGCTCTCGACGACGATCGATCCGCCCATCGCTTCAACGAGCCGCGAGACGATGGCGAGGCCGAGTCCCGTTCCGCCGAAGCGGCGAGACGGCGACGAATCCGCTTGCGTGAACGGCTGGAAGATCGCGCTCTGCTGCGACGGGTCGATGCCGATGCCGGTGTCGTGGACTTCGAATCGTACGACGACGGATTTCTCGTCGTTTTTCTCGTCAGGGCGCCGCTCGCTCGTGACGCGCACGGCAATCTCGCCGGCGGGCGTGAACTTGATCGCGTTGCCGACGAGATTGATCACGACCTGCCGCAGCCGCATCGGGTCGGCCCACACGGTGTCGGGAACGTCGTTCTGCACGATGTACGCGAGTGCGAGTCCCTTCCCCGCCGCGGTGACGCCGAGCGGCTTCATCGTCTCGTGCATCATGTCGCGCAAAGAGAAGTAGACCGGCTCGACGTCGATCTTGCGCGCTTCGATTTTCGAGAAGTCGAGGATGTCGTCGATCGTGCCGAGAAGCGCTTCGGCGGAGCGATGGGCCATGTCGAGCTGCCGGAGCCGCTGCGTCGACGTCTCGCCGTCCGCGGCGAGTTGCAGCATGCCGATCACGCCATGCAGCGGCGTGCGCATCTCGTGCGACATGTTCGCGAGGAACTCGCTTTTCGCCGCGCTCGCCTCTTCGGCGCGCTCGCGCGCTTCGCGCAGCTCATGCGACTGCTCCTCGAGTTGATGAATGAGATCGCGCGACATGCGGATCGACGCCGCCATCTGCGCGCGCCGCGTCTCCGAGGTCCGCGCGCTCATCGAGACGTAGAGACCGGCGACGCCGATGAACGTGAGCTCGGAGACGAAGACGACCGGACGAATCGTCCGCCCGTCGACGAAGTGAACCCACAACAGCATCCCCGCGAAGCAGGTGACGCCCCAGATCGTGAACGCGACGCAGCGCCGAACGGTCGTCTGCATCTGATCGGCGACGCGCAGCACGGGGATGAAAAACAGCCAGCTCTTGTCCGCGCCGGTCGCGTAGATGGCGAACGACCAGAACACGATGTCGCCGAAGAGAAAGAAGAGCGTGAGATCTCGCGAGAGTTTGAACAACACCACCCGCACCACCGCCCACGACACGACCGCATAGATCGCCAGCGCGATCCCCACATACCACCAAGGCCGCAGCGAGACGTCCGGACGCGAGAGAAACGCGTTGTTGAGATAGACGCCGAGGGTGAGAAAGACGGAGCCGATGACGCGCATCAGCGGGATGTCGTAAAGCGCCAGCCTCCGCGCGCGGTCGCGGCGCCGCTGCTCGATCTCGTCGGGTTGGAGCGCGACGGTGGTCATGGACAATTCATTGTAAGGCAGGGGTAGGGAAATTCTGGTTTGCGTCACTCCTTAGGCGAGCAGGTCCAGATCCGGCTCAACCAAAAGCAATACGGAAAACATTTGCGACGAACGTCGAACGCGTCGCGTAAGAGTCAGTGTCCAGATTCGAAAGGAAGGGTTCAATGAGCAGGAATCGCTTCGTCGCTATCACTCTGTTCGCGATGTCTCTTGCACCTCTGGCCGCGTTCGGCCAGTCCGCCTCCCAAACCATCGTGCTGCCCGGACTGTGGGAGATCACGGTGCAAACGAAATCGCCAGTCGTTGGCTCACCGATTAGCCACACGGTCTGTATCGAAAAGGCGCTGCTCACGAAGCCCGATCCACCAAAATCCAAGGCGAAAGACGATTGTCAGGTACTCGCGGAGCCGGGACCATCGAATCAAACGGCCTTCACGATTCGTTGTGCCAAAAAGAAATCGACATCGACATCCCGCTTCACCTACCTCGGCGATCACTACGAAGGCACAGTCACGATCAGCAACGGCGATCACGGAGACATCGAGCAGGTGTATACGGGAACGCGCATTGGCGACTGCGACGATCTCGTGCCCGTGACTCTCCCAACGAATCCCGAACAGCACTGAGGAGAAGGCCAATGCGATCAACGAATACCGCCTCTGTTCTTGTGGCATGCCTGGTCCTCGCCGTGAGCTCCGCTCGCGCGCAATCCACTCCTGTCGTCGACGGCGCGAGCGAAAAACCGATTCGAATCCTCGGAGCGGAGAATCCGGTCCGACGATCCCTTGGTCTCCGCCTTCCGCCCGCTGAAATCCTGGCCGACAACGTGTTCGCAGGTGTTACGCGCTTCAGCAATTCGGCCGGCAGCTTCTTCGAAATCAACCCTCTCAATCTGACAAACAGTGTCGTCGCGCGAATCGGCGGCTCTAAGAACACCACGTTCCAATTCTACGACGGGTCGTACACCTACGATCTCGCGTTGTACTCCGCCGGTACTCAAACTGTTGAGATCAACGCCAGCACCACCGGTTTGAGTTATTTCACCGGCGGCAATCTTGGAGTTGGAACGCCGAGCCCGAATCAGAAGCTCGAAGTGCAAGGGATCACTCGTTTCAGCAATTCGAGTGGAAGCTATCTCGACATCAATCCCATCCACTCCACGAATTTGGTTCCCCGCATCAGCGGCTCGAAGAACACGACTTTCCAGTATTACGACGGCACGTATTCGTACGACCTCGCCATGTACAGCGGAAACAACCAGAACGTCGAGATCAGCTCGAGCGGCAACAGTTATTTCAACGGCGGCAGCGTCGGAATCGGAACCGCCGCGCCAACCGCGATCCTGCAGGTCGGTTCGAATTATCCGGCGCAGTTCATCGATCAGACAACAAACGGCATCCCCAACGGCTACTTACTCAAACTACCTGGCAACGGGTCGATAGAAGTTGGGGGCATTCAAATCGGCAAAACCGCGCTTCCATACATTCAAACGACAGCAGGCTCTGGCCTTGGAACCTTGTACCTGAACCGCGAGTCGGACAATGACGTGGTGATCGGCAGCAGTACGTCGACTCACGCTTTGAAGGTCGAGGGCACGGGCACGTCGCATTTCTATGGCAGCGTGATCGTCGATGGCGACATCTCGGCGAAGTACCAAGACGTCGCGGAGTGGGTGCCTGCGAGCGAAGAATTGCTGCCAGGGACTCTGGTCGCGATCGATCCGACGAAGAGCAATCACGTTACGGCAACGACCCGGGCTTATGAATCGACCGTCGCCGGCGTCGTCTCTCCAAGGCCCGGGATCATCCTCGGCGAAGCGAGCGCCGACAAAGCGCTCGTAGCGACGACCGGCCGCGTTCGCGTCCGCGTGACCGCTGAGGCACGCGCGATCCATGCCGGCGATCTTCTCGTTGCGAGCGAAGAGCGGGGGATTGCAATGACTTCCGTCCCCATCAACGTGAACGGCGTCGATTTCCATCGGCCGGGAACGGTCATCGGTAAAGCTCTCGAGTCGCTTCCCAGCGGGCGCGGCGAGATTCTCGTCCTACTGACGCTTCAGTAGCTACTGGCGAGCTTTGGGGTGAACGCATGCTCAATCGTCTAAATTATCTACTGCGACTTTCTTTAATGCTCTCGGTCGTGAGCATGACAATCGACGCCGCCGCCGACAATCCGAACGCCACGGCGACGATTCAAGGGAACCGCGTGATCGCGTCGTCGTTCCCGCCCGGAGCGACGGTCGTCTTCTATTGCGTGGCGCTCGTGGGTGACGGCTACAACACGACCACGAGGTCGTTCGTCGCGCGCCTTACGGATGATGATCGCGACGGGTCGATCACCTGCGAATACCCCGGCGCACTACCATTCCGCTCTGTTTGGATCGTCGTCAACGAGGCAAACGGAGATTATGCCCTGACATCGCCACGCGGTTTCTACCACGCGGACGGTCCCCAGCCGGCATTTCGCAAGCACGCTGCACTCGTGGATGAGGTCGGATGGCCGGGCCGTGTGACTTACCTCTTGTATGTGCATCCGGGGAAGGGAGCCTGGACCTCGTTTTCCATTGACGGCCGTGATGACGCTGATGGCACGAGTGACTACGTTACGTCGTTCGCGCTCAGCCGGCTGAAGCCCGTACAGAAAGACAATCCCGATAAGCCGTCCGATCTCAAACCTGGCGGAACGCTTTTCATCGTTGACGGACAGGAACTCACCTCGACGGCGCTCAAGCTCGACGGCGCGATGCTGAACGGAGCAAAGTAATGCGCACGCCGTTCGTGATCGTCCTCACGCTCGCCACTCTGCTCATAGCCGGCGTCACAAGTGCCCAGCAACACCCGAATCAGGAGAAGGGCTTCGATCCGTCGAAACTCTATCACTTCGCCGACCTCGACTCGATCAACACGTTCAACGGCAATCTCATCGTTACATTGCCGCTGACTCAGACGTTTCGTGTTGGACCTCTGCTGTCGTACTCGTTCACACCCGTCTACAATGCGAACATTTGGGATGCCTTTTCCTACGATGCGACTTCGCTCGAGTTACGCCCGTGCAGGCGCTGCAACGCAGGGATCGGCTGGTACCTGTCTCTCGGCCGCCTGATTGCGCCGAGCGATCCTACGAACTCGACAGCCGATCCCAGCCACACTTTCATCTACGAGAGCCCCGATGGCCGCGACCATCCCTTCACCGCGACAGGCACGAACATCAATACGACCGTCATGACGACCGACGAGTCGGGACTTCGCCTCAGCGGCGATGATGATCAAAAGACCCTCGACTTTCCCGATGGCACAAAACGTATTTATTTGCCGGCCGGACAGGGCAAGTGGCGGCTTTCGAAGGTTACCGACCCGTATGGCAATCATGTCGACGTCGATTACAGCGAGAGCACGTCGACTCTGGAAGTCTGGAAGCTGACCGAATATCAGGGGACAATGGCGATCAGGAATCACCGCCTCGAATTCGCGATGACTGCGAACGCTTCGCAGAACAGCGGCGGAACGACCTACGCGCAGACGTATCTCACGAAGGTCGTGGTTGCCGCTTTCAATCAAAAGACCGCGGAGTACGACTTCGTCTACACACAGACGGCGATCCCCTACCCAGCGGACGATAGCGTGCACCCGCCCACTCAGCCGGACAACACGGCCAAGGTATTTCTTCTGACGCGCATCGACCTCATTACGAAAGACGCGAACGGGGCGACATTGACCCCGCCGTTGCTCGGCTCGTACGCGATGAACTATCAAGGTTGCACCAATGGAGCACGGTGCAGTGACTCCGGCCTATTACTTTCACTCCGAGTTCCCACGGGTGGCCTCTACAACTGGACTTATGCCGACATCACCTATCCACATCCGTCCACCGATGTACAACAGGTTCAACACGATCCCGTGCCGATCGTCGAGCATCGGCAGAGCACGGTCGGAGTGGTGAAGCGGGAAATCACGGACATCGGTGCGAACGCGCCATCCACTTGGTATTACACATATCGCACATCACCTGAGTTCTGCCAGCAAGCGGACAACGCCAACATTCAGTGGAAGCGGTTTCGACAGACGGCGAATGCCGTTACGGCACCGGACGGAACGACCAACGTCAATTACTACTCCATTGAACAACTCGGCGATCCCTGTGGGGACGATGTCGCTTGGCCCGGCTCCGACTATGGCTTACCATTCACGCACTGGGCGCCGGACACCTCCGGCTACTTGTCGACGGAGACTTATGCCGGCAGTCCGTCGAGCGTTCCCCCGTCGTTTAACACCCCAACGGAGACAGCACCACACCTCAATGCCGGCACGTTGAAGCGAACAAAACGAGTCTCCCCGGACTCTCTCACCGTCCTGGGCGGCCAGACGTTCTCGCCGATTGCCGAGCGTACGTATTACGGCCCGCCCGCCGACGGACAGTTCACAGAGGTGATCCGCTCGCGATCGGACTTCGCCGGACACTACAAGCAGGTCACTTCCGGCGGACACGTCGGCAACTCGTCCGTTTACCGCACCACATTCACAGATTATGCGAACGCCCCAACCGACAACCTAGCTACGTTTTCGCCCTGGCTGTTCGGAACCTACACCGACGAATGTCGCCTCATGAGTTCAGCGGCTCCCAGCACGAGCAGCATCACGAGTTGCGGCACGTCGACTGGGGGACTCAGCCACGGCGCCCCCGCCGCGAAAGACTTCAGTTGGAGTCAATTCTGCTTCGACGCGGATACCGGATTCTTGAAGCGACAGCGCTCGCTGCGAGACACGGCGCCCGCCAACGGAGATCTCGTGAGCAGGCTCACTCCTGCGGCCACCGGCGATGTTGCAAAGGAGGAGTATTTCGGCGGTCAAGACTCCGGCGGCAACGAGCTGACCATGCCTTCCGGAGACCTTTGCGGCATCAGTCTCGGCGCGGCGATCTATGCGATCAATCATGAATACTCGGCGGGATCGCTGACGAGGTCGTATTACGACGGCGCGTCTTTCAATGTTCTCGATCGCACCGTCGACAAAACTACGGGACTCGTCCACATTGATAGAGATTCCGCCGGCGTTGAGACCACCTATGAATACGACCTGGGTGGCCGCCTGACGTCGATCACACCGACCGGCACGGCGGCAACCGGATTCGCGTACACCTCGGCGATCGTCGGAACATCGCCACCGACAAAGGCGACGGCCACGTCAACCCAGAATGGCTCTTCTACGGAAGGAAAACGCGAGTCAACGTTCACCTTCGACGGCTTCGGTCGCATCATCCGCGAACTGTCTCAAACCGAAACGAACGACAGGCGCGGCCATGACAATGAATACGACGCGCTCGGTCGCAAGAAGTCGGAAACGATTACGGCCATCTTCAACACGGCATATCCGCCAACGAAGAAGACCGTGACGACGTACGATTTCGCGGGACGTCCGACTTCGATCACCACACCAGACGACGCATCGACGTCGATCGAATACATTGGCGCCGTCCAGACAAACCGAACGGTAAGTTTAGCAACGCATCAAAGTGCGACCGACTCCTCCACAACGAATGAGATTTACGATGCTCTCGGACGCCTCGTCGGAGTGACGCAGCCGATCGACCACATCTCGCAGAATGCCATATCGACCACGACGGCGACGTATGGTTATGACGTCGCGGACCGCCTCATCAGCGTCGAGATGACCGGCGACGGTGAGCCGCAACATCGCCTGTTCACTTACGACAACCGCGGTTTCTTGACCACGGAGACGCATCCTGAGATTGGAGCGTCTGGAAACGGAACGATCACATACCAGGGGTACGATGCTCGCGGGCATGCTCGAGAAAAAATCACCGGCCCTGCAAACGGCGCCTTCGATCTCGTTTTCGAATTCGACTCCGCGGAACGCCTCAAGAGTGTCAAACGGGGCGCGAATGTGCTGAAAGCATTCGAATACGGCGATAACGCGAGTCCTGTGCCTGTCAACAGCAAAGGCAAGATCACCAAAGCGACTCGCTACAACACCCTCAGCGGCACCCCGGAAAGGATTGTACAGGTCGACGAGGAATACACGTATGGAGGGCCTGGCGGCGCTCTTTCGGAGAAAAAGACTTCCGTCAAGACCGGCACCACGACGACCGCGGTTTTCACTCAAGGCTACACGTACTCGGGCATCGGCGACCTTTCGACACTCACCTATCCGTCGCTTGCTGCCGCCACGGCCAATAATCGCACGGTCGAGAATCTCTATAAAAACGGCATACTCATCGGCGTGACCGGATATACCGTGCCTCGCCAATTAACGAGCGGAGAGGTTCCCGGAATCACATACACGCCGGCTGGTCTCGTGAACGTCGTAACTCATGCCGACGGAAGTACGGACACGTATGCCGAGGATCCCAACGGAATGCCGCGGCCACGCCAGGTCAAGTTCGAGAAGTTCAGCGATTGTCTCGCACCAACCGCGCCGACCATCACCGTTGCGGCTTCCGTATGCCATGACTCGAGTAATACGGCGTCCGTCCCATCGGTCACTTCGTTGCAATACTCCTGGTCGATCACGGGTGGCACGATCACATCGGGGAGTACTTCATCGACGATCACCTTCTCCGCTTTGTCGAGTGGCGTCGTGCATCTCGCTGTGACCGAGACGAGCGAGTGCGGCATCACGACGGCATCCGCGGACGTGAACATCTCCACGACTTCCGGACCATCTGCTCCCGTCATCAGTGCTCCGTCGACCGTTTGCGTCAATTCCACTGGGAATTCCGCATCCGTACCGCAGAACGCAAATTGGACTTATCAGTGGTCGATCACTGGCGGCACGATCACCTTGGGTGGAACGACTTCAACCGTTACCTTTACCGCGGGCGCCTCGGGCGTCGTGCACCTGGCGCTGACGGCCATGACGCCGTGCGGCAGCACGACAGCGACGCCGCGGGACGTGCCGATCAAAGATGTGCCGGCCGTCCCCGACATGTCATTCCCGTCGTCGGTTCTCGCGAACTCGACTGGAAATGTGGCGTCGACTCCTTCAGACCCGTCGTTGACGTCCTACGCGTGGTCGGCGGTTCCGTCCGGATCGATCACCGAGGGTAGCAACACACCTTCCATCAAATTCACGGCCCCGTCGAGCGGCTCTGTCTCGCTGACGTTGACCGTGACTTCATCGTGTGGATCCCGCTCCAGATCCCAAACGATCCCGGTGAGCTCTGTGCTGGCGCCGCCAGCATTTGTCGAGGCGCATGCCATCAGCGATACGGCAGTGAGGGTCACGTGGACACCCGTAAGCGGAGCGACCGAGTACAACATCTTCCGTGCTGAAACGATCACCGCCGACAACCAGCACACCTACACCGAGAGTGCTCAGCATCCAGCGACCAATACGATTGATGACACAGGGCTATCGCCGCATACGACGTACATTTATCGGGTCCAGGCGAAAGGCCCGGCTGGCACCTCGGTATACAGCAATGCCGACTATGCTACAACTGTGATCTTCGCTCCTCACACGGATCGAAGGATACTGGCGGACGACTGGAGTACGGCGCGCATTGCAGTACGTGCGATGTGCAACGCCGCTCAAGTAACTTCCGCAACCGTGTGCTCTTTTGCGGAAGTCGCTGGTGACGCAATCAGCATGCCTTCACATATCAAGGTCAAGCTCAGTCATCTCAAAGAGTTGCGAGCGGCGTTGGACGCGGCGAACGCCGTCTTCTCGCCGTACGGCATCGGCTATCAGGATCCCACCCTGCTTCTGGAGGCGCACGTAACACCGATAAGGCTGCAGCAACTTCTCGAGATCGAGCAGGCGGTGCGATGATGAGACTTGCTACTTTATTCGCTCTCTCCGCTTGTCTGACGTTGCCGCTCGTCGGAGAAGAAATCAGTGCAACATCTGCGGCATTGGAGGTCACCTTGACGCCGGCAGGCGCCGCAGCCGGCTTGAAGGCTGGCGCGCGGGGTGTCGCCGCCGCCTACGGTGCAACGATCGAATCCGAAGGCACGGAAGAAGGGCGAACGTTCGTGATTCGCACGAGAGGTGACTTCGCAAAGCTGATGCGAGGCGATCCTCGGATCCAAAGCGTGCGCGTGATCAAGCACGAGCCGAATCCAGCGACGGCCGACTTGTCCCTCGATCTGGGAGAATACTCTTACGACGGTTCTGGAAACATCAAGGCGATCAAGGATGACGTCTACGAATACGATTTGGCCGGCCGGCTGAAGAAAGCCACGACCAACGGGTCGGCGAATGAGCAGACGTACACCTATGACTCATTCGGTAATCGGACGGGTACGAGCAGGCTGCCGTCGGCGTCCGCATGTACGGGCAATTCGGTTTGCGAGATGTCAGCCCCCGTCGCTTCCACAAACACGAACCACCTCAGCAGAGCAGGGACTGTTTACGATGATGCCGGCAACATAACGCAGCTCGACACGACGTACACATACGTCTACGATGCGCTGAACATGATGCGGTCCGCCGGCAATCGTGACTTCATCTACACCGCCGATGACCAACGGATCGCGACGGTCTCCAGCGAGTCCTGGCGGTGGACGATTCGCGGGCCCAATCAGCAGGTCCTCCGCGAATATACGAGCTCAGGGCCCACCGGCAGCTCGAACTTCGCGTGGACACGCGATCACATCTGGCGAGGCTCATCCCTACTCGCCGCCGAGGTGGCCACGTCCTCGGGCACAACCGTGACGCGCCACTTTCACCTCGACCATCTCGGCACGCCCCGCCTAGTGACGAACGGCGGTGGCCAACGCGTCGGTCTCCATTCGTACTATGCATTCGGATCCGAGCTAGTTTCGGCGACGATCGAAAGTCCGGAAGATCAACTCAAATTCACCGGCCACGAGCAGGACGACCTCGCCAGCGACACGCATGAATTGACGTACATGCATGCGCGGTATTACAACGCGGCATTGGGACGCTTTTTATCCGTTGATCCGGTGCTCGGCAAGCCCGCGCTACCCCAGAGCTGGAACCGGTACACATATGTAATGAACAACCCAATCAACAGGGCGGACCCCGATGGTCGTTGTTTTTGGGATCTTTGCGCTGCTGAGATCGTGGGCGCGTTTGCACTGGCAAGCGGCAGCGTGGCTACTCTACAAGTCATTCATTCGCATCCGGGCAACACTAACTTGGATCAAGTGAAGGCGGCCCTAGGACCAGGTGTCGCAATAATGACGGTCACCGCGAAATTAGCGGTGAAAGCGCTAACTATAACGACGCCGCACGTTCTACTGCCGACTAGTCTACCCGCACCCTCACCACCAGCGGCGCTTCCAAACGTGAGTACGCCGGGCAAAGTGGCGACGACAGGCATTAATCCTGCGGCCCCCCTTCAAGCCAGTGGCGAGCGCAATCCGGCGCAAGACAAGCTGTTGACCAATGGCGATATCCAGACGTTGCAGAACGCTGGACACGACATTCACGAACTCAAGGGTGGCGAGAACGCGAGTAAGTATGACCTTTACAAAGACACGGCCGGTAACGTTTACGTTAAGCCGAAAGGCGGCAAGGGACCTGGCGATGAGACCGGAATCAACGTAAAGGATCTTCAGAAGCCGTGAGTAGCGAAGGACCACCAGAGGGAGTGCGTGTTCAGCTCAACTTTGTCGGTTTCGCGCGGGAACCGAACGAAGTTACAGCATTAGTTGGCATCGCTCCCTCGAAAACATGGCGAAGGGGCGACGTGATCGAGCGGTCGAAACGGACGTACGACACTAATGGGTGGCGCGTGTCTGCCGAGCGACCGCTCGAAGTTGAGATAGCGGTCGATGCCTTGTTTGAGCGTCTTGCGCCTCATTGGGAGGCGTTGCGAGAGTTAAGCGGCGAATCTCGCGTTGAGCTGAGTATAGTCATTTACGCGGGCCAACAGGTGCCGGCCGTTCACCTACGGCGTGACCAGATAGATCGCCTCGCTGAACTCGGCGGGAGCGTCGATGTCGATGTGTACTGTCTCGGTCCGAACGGTGGATAAATCGCCCGCGGGCGCCGAAGTCGGCTAGGACGTAACGCGACTGTATGTGGCGCGAAAGTCTGGCAACTGCAGTCGCCGTGGACCCGATGAGCCGCGCGAGTGGGACCGGCGCGTCGCGCCGGGCTCACATAATCGTGAGTTGGCGGACGGCGGCCTAGCCGTTCAGACGCTGCCGACGCCGCGCATCTTCCGCTGCAAGATGGCTCTTACTCGCGGCAACAACACTTCCTTGCGAATCGGCTTCCGCAGGAAATCTGCGGCGCCAGCCTCCAGGCTGCGGGCTTCGACTTCCGCGCCGGTAATGCCCGTCACGAAGATCGCCGGCGTCTCGATCCCCTTCTGAATCATGATCTCGAAGAGACGGAGGCCGTTGAGTGTGGGGATGTTGATGTCGATGAGCAGCAGATCGAACGTCCGCTTCGCGATCTCCATTAAGGCGTCGGCGCCGTCGGCGACGAGGACCACTTCGTAGCCGGCTTCGTGCAGGTAAGCCTCGACTAGGGCGGCGGACACGGCGTCGTCTTCGACGAGCAGCACGAGCACGGGGCGGTCGGCGGGGCGGCGGGTCACTTCGCGCGGGGCGGGCGTGCGGGCGAGCGCGGCGATGATCTCTTCGCGCACGCGCTGCGTTTCCTCGCTCGGCTCGCGGCCGAACTCGCGGCGGAGCACGTCGGCGCACTCCTGATAGCGGCGCAGCGCGGAGTCGGGGCGTCCTTGTTCCAACTGCAGACGCATGAGCGTGCGGTGCACGACTTCCTGCGTCGGATCGAGGGACAACAACTTGCCCGCGGTTTCGACTGCGGCTTCCCACCAACCGGCGTCGACTTGTGCGGCGAGCAGACGGCCAAAGATCGTCATTGCGCCGCGCCAGTAAACGAGGCGGCGTTCGGTGAGCCAGTCGTCGAACGACGGGATGCCGCTCGTGTAGTTCTCGAGAAGATTGCCGCGATAGATGTCGGCGGCACCGCGCACGTGATTGATCGACGGCGACGCGATCAGATCGGAGAACTTCTGCGCGTCGACATCGACGACTTCGCGATTGAGGCGGACGTTGTCCGCGGTCACGATCAGAATCTCGGGCGGGAGATAGCGAAACGCGAACTGCAGGTCGCGGACGAGATCGCGCGCGCGCGACTCGGCGTCGGGACCGCCGCAGATCAGCTCACCCGCTTCGCGCAGCGTCGGCTTGCCGTTGATCTTCAGCGCGAGATAGACGACGAGAGCCTGCGTGCGTTTGTTGCCGACCGACAAGGCGTTGCCATGATGGTCAACGGCGGAAAAATCGCCGAGAAGCCGGATCTCGAGAAAAGCCATTTTGGTGAAGGACCGACCTCAGAATAACACGAAATCGGAGAGGCAGGAAGGGTAGAAGAATTGAAACTTCAGACCAGCGATTTCTCGCGCGCGTAGATGCTCAGCTCCACCCGTCCCGACACGCCCAGCTTCTGATAGATCGAGTGCAGATGGATCTTCACCGTCCCCTCGGTGATCGTCAGACGGTCGGCGATCTGCTTGTTGCGCAGTCCCGTCGCGACCATCTTCACGACCTCGAGCTCGCGCGGCGTGAGGACGCGCACCGCATCGGCGAGTCCCGCCTCGCGGCGCAGCATCTTGTCGAGCGCGCGCCGCATCGCACCATCGTCGAGCCACTTCTCCCCCGCCGCGACGGCGCGCACCGATTGCAGCAACACGCGCGGCGCCATCTCCTTCAACACGATTCCGGCAACGCCGAGGCGAACGGCTTCGACGACAGCCTCGTCGCCGATCTCCGCGGTGAGAAGCACGACGCGCGTCGGCAGCCCTTCGTTGTAGACGTTGCGCAGCAGCTCCATCCCGCTGACGCCGGGCATGCGGATGTCGAGGATGGCGACTTCGGGACGCACGCGGCGCAACGCGGCGAGCGCTTCGTCGCCGGTGCTGCATCGCGCGACCACGTCGAAGTCTTTCTCGCCGGTGAACAGCTGGACGAGCCCGTCGAGAACGATCGGGTGGTCGTCGGCGATTACGATCCGCGTGCGCATCAGCGCGAGAGTAGCAGATCGCTACAAAGGCAACGTGACTTCAAGCCGCGTCCCGCGCGGCGTCGACTGCAACCGCAAGTTGCCGTTGAGCGATGCAACGCGTTCCTTCAGCGTCACCGGCCCGCGCTTCATCTCGTCGAGCATCGTCAGATCGTAAGTGCCGTGGAACGGAAAACCGCGGCCATCGTCCTGCACGGTGACGACGACGCAATCGTCCTGCGCGTCGGCGCGAATGTCGATCTGCGTTCCGCCGGCGTGCTTCGCGGCATTTGCCGTCGCCTCGTTGACGATGTTGTAGATCTCGCCCGCGAGACTGTCGGAGAACGACGGCGACGGCGGATCGAGTGCGATCGTGACGACCACGTTCCACTGCCGTTCGTAGCGCGCGCCAAGCGTCTGTAAACGTGCGAGCAGCGACGCCGTTCGCGGCGACGCCGCTTCGGGACGCAGTTGCGTGATGAACGAGCGCAGCTCGCGCTGATCCGCTTCGATCACCTGCTGCACGTTGCGGACGCGCGCGCGTGCGGTGTCGTCGTCGGTGCCGATCATCCGCACGACCGACTCGAGTTGCAGCGCGGCGCCGGTGAGCGACTGCAGCACGCCGTCGTGAAGATCGCGTGCGACGCGGATGCGCTCTTCGCCGACGGCACTGTCGCGCATCCGCTCCGCCGACGCCGTGTGATCGAGGCGCGCGGCGATGAGCCGCGCCACGATCTCGGTGAGCGGCATGTCGTCCGTCGTCACCGCGCGTTGAAAGCCGAGGAGGAGGCGGCCGGTGACGAGATCGCCTTTGACGCAGGAGGAGACGACGGCGTCGCCGAGCTTCAATCGCTCGCGCGTCGCAGCGGGAACCAGCGGCTTGTCGAAGGCGCGCGGGCCGCTGCCGTCGTCTTTGATCACCGAATCACTGCGCGACCAGCTGGCGAGAAACGTCGAGTCGCCCGCATCGGGCGACACGAACGACGACGCGAAGTCGGGTCCCTCGCGCGACATCTTGAACTCGTCGCCGCGCGAGAGCGCGAACCACACCCATGGCTCCTCCGACTCTTCCCAATAGATGGACGCAACGGAGGCATTCAAGAGATTGCGGGCGGCGCCGAGGGCCTCGCTGACGAGAGTGTCGCGATTGGTGGAGCTGCTCTGCGGCCACACCGCGATGCGCGACAGCTCGGAACGGAGACGGCTCTCGTACGCGCCGAACGAAACGACGAGCAGCGATACCGTGAGGAGCGACGCGAAACGCAGCGCGAGTGTCGCCGGTTCGGCTCGGACCGTTCCGGTGAAGCTGAAGATCAGCGACGCGGCGACGGCGATCGATGCCGTGATGATCGCGCCGCGCGTACCGAAACGCAGCATGCCGCAGAAGATCCAGAAGATGTAGAAGACCACCGGCGTCTGCGTGTGCTGGATGAGAACCGAGTACAGGAGAAACTCGGCGACGTGCGCGATGACGCGGCCGCGATTCGTCATCACCAGTCGCACCGCCATGATCGCGACGATGACGGCGTAGAGCGCGAACGCGATCGCCACGCCGAAGATCACCAGCCGTGAGCGTCCGGCCAGGAGCGGATCGAGCCACACCGCCAGCAGCGTGAAGAGCGCGATGACGAGACGCGCCATCGCGATGAGCCGGTCGGCCCTCGCCTGCGGCAAGTGACTCGATTCCATTTCCGAGAGCATAACCTTCGGTAGACGTTCCTAACACCTCGGATCAGTAGCCAGAACCCCCATTCGGACGGATACTGCTCGCGGTCCAAAACCAAAAAGTAGTCAAGTGAACGACGAACGACGGCTGAAGCCGCGATATCAAGTCGCGGTGCCGATCGATGTCGAGGGAGCCCGCGGCTTGACGCGGAACCTCAGCATCAACGGCGTTATCTTCACGATCCCGACTCCGCTCGAGATCGGGCGAGAGATTCGTTTCACCATCTTCATGCGCGCCGGGAACTTCCGCCTGGAATGCCGCGGAAGGGTGATCCGTCAGCGACAACTCGTGGATGAGACGTATGACACCGGCGCGTCCATCGACTCGTTCATGATGGAGTTCGAGGACGCGCCGCCCGCGCGCGCCATCACCGCAGTCTGGTGACACTCATTTCGTGAACGCGTCCTTCGGCACCTCGTGCGACACCGTGATGTCGTCGAGCTTGATCCACTGATTCTTTCCCTTCATCTCGCGTTGCGTGGAGAGATTCAGCAGACCGCCGAAGTTGCGGTAGTCGTGAAAGAGGACGACCGACGGCTCGTCTTCGGGCTTCGAGCCGGTGAGCTTCATGTCCCACTCGTCGACGAGACCGGTGTCGTGATTCACGACCATCCAATAAACATCCGCCGGCGTAAGGCCGACACCCGGATCGAACCAGAGCTTCACGACGTCCTGCGCGTGACCGGCATCGGTGCGTGCCGGCGCGAGCTCGCGATGGACTCCCGGATCCAACGCCTTCGCACCCATGAGCAGCCAGTACGTGTCGTTGATGAAGCGGCGATATCCGAACGTGAGCAGGTCTTTCGGATCGGCGACTTCCACCCCGCCCTTCCAACCTTTTCCCGTCTTCGTGTTGACGTTCATGATCACGAGGAGGTCGTTGCCCTCGCGATCTTTACCGCTCACGCGGTAGTCGCCGGTGTAGCGATCCCATCGCTGCGGAAACGACGCGACGATCTTTCCATCGCGCTCGACGTCGAACGTGAACGCGATGTAGCGGGCGTCGTCCCATTTCGGCGCGAGCTTCGATACTGTCCGCCGCGCGATGTCATCGGCCGACGTCTGAGCGAGCACGGCGGTTGCAAAGAGGATCGAGAAAATCGCAGACAGCTTTCGCATGTCACCTCCGCAAACGGCGGCGACTTTATCACCCAAGCAAACGATTGCAATGTTTCCGACTGATGACACGTTGAGAGGCGGCGTGACTGACTCACGGATCGTGATTACGGGAGTGGGAGCACTCAGTCCGAACGGCGTCGGACGCGAGCGTTACTTCGAGGCGCTGGCCGGCGGACGCAGCGGCGTCCGCGGCATCACGCAGTTCGATCCGTCGTCGCTGCCGTGCAAAGTGGCTGGCGAAGTCAACGGCGAATTCGATCCGACACGATGGGTCGACGCGAAGAACATGAAGCACGTCTCGCGCGTCGTGCCGATGGCGATCGCGGCCGCCGACGAAGCGCTGCGCGACGCGAACATCGATCCGTCGCAGCTGGATCTCGATACGCGCCGCAACTTCGCGGTGATGCTCGGCTCCGGTGGCGGCGCCATCGAGTTCAGCGAGCGGATGTACGAGCTCTGGTACAAGGGTGCGGCGAAGCAGGCGTCGGTCTATTCGATTCCGTCCGGCACGATCGGCACGATCGCGTCCGAGATCTCGATGGCGTACGACCTTCACGGCTTCTCGCATCTGATCTCGACGGGATGCACGTCGTCGACCGACGCGATCGGCTACGCGTATCGCAATCTCAAGCTCGGCGTCGTCGACTACATCCTCACCGGCGGCGCGGACGCGACGATCACCGAAGGCGTGATGACCGGCTTCTGCATCATGCGCATCGTGTCGACGCAGTTCAACAGCGCGCCGCACACCGCCTCCCGCCCCTTCACCCGCAACCGCGACGGCTTCGTCCTCGGCGAAGGCTCGTGGATGTTTCTGATGGAGCGCGAGGAGACGGCGCGCGCGCGCGGCGCGAAGATCTACGCGGAGGTCGCGGGCTACGGATCGACGTGCGACGCGTATCACCGCGTGCGCATGGACGATTCCGGCGAAGAGCCCGCACGCGCGATGCAGCTGGCGATGAAGGAAGGCGGAGTCGACGCGAGCGATGTCGACTACATCAACTATCACGGCACGTCGACCGACTTGAATGACCGCATCGAGACGCGCGCGGTGAAGCTCGCATTCGGCAAGCACGCGATGAAGCTCGCAGGATCGGCGACGAAGTCGATGATCGGACATCCGCAAGGCGCCTGCGGCGCCGCAGGCGTCGCCGCGACGCTGATGGCGTTTCGCGACGACGTGCTTCCACCGACGATCAACCTCGACCAGCCCGACCCCGAGTGCGATCTCGACTACATCCCCGACCTCGGCCGCCGCGCGCATGTCGATGTCGCGGTGTGCAACACGATCGCGTTCGGCTCGAAGAACTCGGCGCTCGTGCTTCGCCGCTGCTGACCACGTTCTCTGGTTCTCAGTGGGGCGGTAGAGGATCGGCGTGCCCCAATCATCTGCGGCCGGCATCGTGCGGATGTAGACCGGCTCGAGCAACTTTGCCGCCGGGAATCGGTTGTGATCCGCGCCGTTGTCAAGCAGGTAAACTCACCCGCCCATGTTCACGCCCTCCCGCCTCGATGAGCCCGAGCTTCTCGATGAGCATGACGCGCCGCAAGCGGACATGGAGCGCTCGCTGCGCGACCTTCGGCGCTTCAATCGCTACGGCGGAGGGATCGCGATCTACAAACGTCTACTGAAACGCGGCGGCAATCCGCGCTCGATCCTCGACGTCGGCACCGGCACTTCCGATCTCCTCGAGAACGCGAGCGGCTTTCGCGCGGGCGTCGACTTCAAGATCGATCACCTGCTCTATCAACGCGATCGCGCGATTCACAAGGTCGTCGGCGACGCGCGCCGGCTTCCCTTTCGCGACAACGCCTTCGACGCTGTCACCTCCGCGCATTTCTTTCACCACTTTTCGCCGGAGGAGAACGTCGAGATCCTCAGAGAGTCGTTGCGTGTCGCGCGCCGCGCGGTGCTCGTCAACGACACGCGCCGCCACTACATCCCTCTCCTCTTCACGAAACTCCTCGGATGGTTCCGTCTCGTGGGACGCATCACGCGTTTCGATGCGCCAGGGTCGGTGCGGCGCGGCTACACCGTCGACGAAGCGCGCGACGTCGCGAAGCGCGTGAACGCGCGATCGGAGGTCGTGAAGCTCTGGCCGTTCCGCTTCGGGATCCTTTTGTGGAAGTAGACGTCGCCGTCATCGGCGCCGGCCCCGGCGGCTCCACGCTCGCCGCGCTCCTCGCCGCGCGCGGCGTCAGCGTCGCTCTCTACGATCGCGACACGTTCCCGCGCGACAAACTCTGCGGCGAGTTCCTCTCCTACGACGCGCTCCCTATCCTCGATCGCCTCGGCGTCGACCTCGGCGACGCGCCGCAAATTCATCGATGCCGCGTTGTCGGGCGCCATCGAACGTACGAGTTCGAATTTCCGCACGCGGCGCGCGGCGTCTCGCGAATGTTCCTCGATGATCTGCTCTTCAAGACCGCGGTTGCCCGAGGAGCAACGGCACATGAGGGGACGACGGTGGCGTCCCTCGACGACGTGAACGCGCGCGTGATCGTCGGAGCGTGGGGGCGGTGGGGACGCTTCGACACGCAGCTCGAGCGCGCGTTCGTCCGCGATCGGTCGCATCGCAACTTCGGATTCAAGCGGCACTATCGCGGTGGCGGGAGCGACGGCGTCATCGAGCTGTATTCGTTCGATCGCGGATACCTCGGCGTCAACGACGTCGAAGGCGGCGTGACGAACATCTGCGGGCTCGTGCACGCGTCGCGTCTCACCGGTCACAAAGGAAAGTGGGACACATTCGTCGACACGATCCGCGACGAAGAGCCGCCAGTCGAATCGATGTACGCGCGCTACACGCCGGCGCAGGAGCACTTCCTCTCATCGGAGCCGGTGATCTTCCGCGCGCGCTCGCCGGTCGAAGGCGGCGTGTTCATGGTCGGCGATGCATCCGGCGTTATCGATCCGCTCACCGGCAACGGGATGGCGATGGCGATTCAGTCGGCACTCGTGCTCGCACCGCTCATCGTGCGTCTGATCGCCGCGCCAAACGATCGCAACGCGATCGAGCGCGAATACCGCGCGCAACACGCGGCGATGTTCCGCCCCCGCATCGCGTGGAGCCGCCGCGCCGCATCGCTTCTCTCGCGTCCAGCCCTTCTCGACGCATCGCTTCGCGTGGCGCGCGGACCAGCGGCGGGATCGTTTCTACTTCGCCGCACGCGCGCGCAACGCGACGACATCGAGCGCCTCGCCGACCACTGGTTCGAATGCTAGAGTACGGCACCATGGCGGCGATTCCGGACAACGAGTTTCTCCTGCCGCTCTTTCCTCTCCCCGACCTCGTCTTCTTCCCGAACACGCGCCTTCCGCTGCACGTTTTCGAGCCGCGATATCGTCAGATGATCACGGACGCGCTCGAAAACGAGAACCGCTTCGGCATCGTTCTTCTGCGTCCCGGCTGGCAATCCGACTACTACGGCGCCCCACCCATTCACCTCCTCGGCACTCTCGGCACGATCGAACAAGCCGTGCCGCTCGAAGACGGCAAGTACAACATCCTCGTGCGCGGCGACGTTCGCTTTCGCGTGCTCGACGAAGTGCAGCGCGTTCCGTATCGAACCGCGCGCGTCGTCGTGCGTCCCGAAGTCTCGCGCGAGGCGCAGGAGGCGCACGCGCAACGCGAATGGCTCGCCGATCTCGCGCTGCAGTATCTGCATTACCTTCCGAATCAGATGCCGGTGCCCGAGATCGAGACGGTGAGTCTCGAGCCGCTGACGAATGCGTTGATCATGTCGCTGAATCTCGAAGCGGAGGAAAAACAGAAGCTCCTCGAGATCGATGACGTCGTCGACCGCGCCGAGCAAATCGGCAACGAGCTATCGAGCCGGATCGAGACGCTTCAGTTCTTGAAGCCCTACCGGCGCGGCGAAGATCCCAATCAGAATTAGGTCTTAGGTTTCAGGCCGTAGGCTGTAGGAGTTCCCTACGACCTACAACCTAGTGCCTACAACCTATTTCACGTCGATCTCATACTCCGCAGCCACGTTCCCTCCCCAATATCCGTCGACGCGATAGTGACCGGCGCGCAGTTTCTTCGGCGGGATGGTGAACGTCACGACTTTGCTGCCGTTCATCGGCTTCTGATCGCGGAACTCGGTCGTGCCGGCGTTGGTCAGCACGACGATGCTGGCCTGCAAGCCGTGCGGCGACTCGTGGAACTTCATCGTCAGATGAATCGGGTCGGTGAGCTTGAACGTCTTCTGCTCGCCGGTGACCGTGCCGTCGGCGCCGACGGTGGGGCCGATGCCTTTGTCGTCAATGAGGGGCGGACCGAGGGGAATCGCTTCGTTGATCTTTTTCTGGGAGAGATCGACGGCCGGTGCGGCGATCGTCGTCGTCTTCGTTGCACCGCTGCTCGACCTCGTCGATGGAGTTGTCGTCGTTTCGCGGCGGCAGGCAAGACAAATGAGGAGAGAAGCGAAAACGAACCGGCGTTTCATGACGCTCAATTCTACGACTGTGGGTCGCGGAAGATCGTGTCGTGAGGCGCCGATCGCTCGTCCTGCGGGCGTCCGGCCGTGTAGTAGTAGAGCGAGACCGACTTTCGCGTCGCGCCGACAGGCGGCGTCAGCGGTTGCGGATGTCCGTGAAACGACGTGTCCGTCGTCGAGAAGATGACCGTGCGATTGAATGTCGGAAGAATGCGTTTGCGGCACTCGCGCATGTCGCTGTCCCAGAGCTCGAGATGTCCGCCGTACTCGTCGCGCCAATCCTTGTTGAGATAGATGAGCATGTTGAGGCGGCGATCGAGCTTCAACTTCGGATGCACGTTGAAGTCGGCGTGAACTTTCAGGAATCCGCCGGCTTCGATTTGATGGAGTCCGCCGCCGCCGAAGTACGGATCCGGAATCAGTCCGTCGATGCCGGTGAGCGCTTCGAGCCAGAGAAGCATCTCGAATGAATTCGTGTCCTCGAGAAAATCGCGAACGTTGTGCGGGAGATCGCTCACCTCGTGAAAGAAGCCGAGCTTTTTCTCGAGCGGATTGTCGAACTCGCGCCACTGCATCGCGTCGCGGGAGGGAAAGGCTGTGAGGATGGAGTCGAGGACAGCGTCGTCGAAGAGGCCGTCGATGGCGATGTGCGGAAACGGATCCGCGGTCACGTACTGCTCGTGCAGCGCGGCGGCGTCTCGATTGAGTCTCATGGGCGGCTCCAGCGCTCGTTCGGTCGCGCGCGAAAGTCGAGCGCGATCTCCGGAGAATACGTAACCCAACCCGCCGGCGCCTTGTACGCGACGCGCATCGTGAGGCCGGGAACGCCGGGCAAACGGAATCCGTCGCTGCGCGGAACGTCAAAGGCCTGCACGCCGTTGGCGAAGACAACGCGGTACTGGCCGTCGCTGTACGGACCGAACGTCCAGAAGAGCGCGTTGTCGCGGTAGTGAAAATCGGCGGAGAGCGGCGCGTCGCGAACCGACGCGCAGAAGGTGCGCTTCACATTCGCGATCGACGGCGTGACCTCTTCAACGCGGTGATCCGGCGTCACGTACTGCCATACGCGTTTCCCGGTGACGTCGTTCGCGCAGAGATAGATGTCGTCGAAGAACCACGCCGCGCCGGCCGGACGATACGCGTATTGCGTCTTCAGCCACTCCAGCTCGCCCATCGCGGCCGGCGGCATGATCGGATCGCGAAGAATCGCGCCGGGAGGCAGATCCCAGAACGTGCGCCCTTCGTCAGACATCCGTTTGATGCGCGTGAACTCGGGCGACCACTCCTGACGATTGACGACGATCGCGAGCAGCGGCGCGACG
>Ga0207687_10000650_pt1 | contig 23358 bp, 17 predicted proteins | sample KBSM54metaG_FD_184399 | JGI IMG/M metagenome (GOLD analysis project Ga0207687, IMG submission 184399) | Miscanthus rhizosphere microbial communities from Kellogg Biological Station, Michigan, USA - KBS M5-4 metaG (SPAdes) (version 2) | ecosystem: Host-associated > Plants > Roots > Rhizosphere >...
AAGCGTTGCGGCAATGGTTGTGGGAACAACCAGAAGCCATGAAGACAGCGGGTGCATTGAGTCCCGAGGGAAAGCACGAGCTTGACCTGCTTCTTCATCATCGCGACCAGTTGCGCGATCCGCTGCTGAGAGAGATCACGCTGCATAAAGCTGAGATGGAGGCAGTTTCGCCGCACGCGCATCTGGCGCAGCTGCACACGCCAGTGTTTTTGCTGCATGGCGCGGGAGACACTGTCATTCCAGCTTCAGAAACGCTGTGGCTGGCGAAGGACGTGCCCGCAACTGAACTCAAGGCATCACTGGTAAGCGCTGCGCTCGTCCACGTGGATATGGGAAATAAAGTTACGTGGCAACAGCAATGGCAACTGATGGACTTTATGGCGCAGGTGCTGGACGCAACCGAGAAGCTCTCGGCTTTACATATATAGGTGCAGCATGACCACAAAAATAAAGCTGAAGGCCGCCGACGGCCACGAACTCGATGCGTATTCCGCCGAAAGCAGCGGTGCGGCGCGCGGAGCGATTGTTCTGATCCAGGAAATCTTTGGCGTTAACAGCCACATACGTTCTGTTGCCGATGACTACGCGACTCAGGGCTTCCACGTGATTGCTCCAGCGCTGTTTGACCGCGTGCAGTCGAACCTTGAACATAGTTATAACCCGGCTGACACTGCGCAAGGCATGAAAGCGGCAAGGCAGATTGGCATGGATGCGGCTTTGTTGGACGTTGCCGCTGCTATCGCCCACGCTCGCGCCGAATGGTCTGCACTCAAAGTTGGCGTGATGGGATTTTGTTTCGGAGGCAGTCTCGCATGGCTCGCCGCCACTCGGCTCGATCCTGCCGCCGCAGTGTGCTATTACGGTGGACAGATTGCGGCCAACGCGAACGAGACGCCGCGCTGTCCCGTGATGATGCACTTTGGCGCCAAAGATCCACACATTGGTCCCGCGGAAATCGAAAAGATCAAAGCAACTCATCCTGACCTGCCGCTGTTTCTCTATGACGCGGGACACGGCTTCAATTGCGATCAACGCAAAGATTATGAACCGGAGTCAGCAAAGTTGGCGCGGCAGCGCACGCTGGAGTTTTTCACCCATCATCTGTGATCGGTCACGTGCTTGATCCCAACGGTGTGGACTCCATCGGCTCAGCATAAGTTGGATTTTTTTCAATAGCGGTCATCACTGCTCATCGCAACGAAACCGCTTCTCGTACCATTCTTCTCCCGACCCGATTAAGCAACTTATTTTCCGCCAACTCAAATGCGCTCTACTCCGCAGAGGCAATGCGATCTTGCGACAGAACTGCTGTTCACACTTCGCAATTGCGAGAAGTGTACTTGTGTACATGTCTCTTTCATTACACCAGCCGATAAAGGACATGTACTTCGAAGTTGTTCTGCTGATAGCGCACGCGTGTCTTACCAGAGTTAGCGATATTCCGGCAGCTTCTCTCTGAGAGCTACCGGAAACCGACAACAAGCTTGCAATAAAAATCAAGGTACGTGCGGCTGATCATTCCACCCGGGCCAAATGATCCTTCCGTCCTCCTTTAAAAACTCTCGGGAGATACTCATGAAGACTCGCGTTGTTAAATCGCTGTTTGCCTTAACTCTGGTTCTTGCCGCGGTTAGCTCCGCATTCGCCGCTGTCGCCGTACCTAACCCTCTATCACCTGCGTCTGGCTCAAATCTGCAATCACCTCTAACCATCTCGTGGTCGGCTGTGACCGACCCCAGCGGGATTCTGGGCTATAACTGGCAGGTCAGCACCTCTTCAACGTTCCCAACAATCGCTCTACAAAATTCGACCAACGTAGGAATCACGCAGGATACAGTCAGCGGCCTGCCCAACGGCACATATTTCTGGCGAGTACAAGCGGTGAGTGGCGCGTTCGTAAAGAGCCCATGGTCCGCGGCACGCAGCTTCAACATTACCGGCGCCGGCGCAGGACAGCCGGGCGCGCCTACGTTGTCACCGACAAAAGCATATTCCACTTTTCATCCGCTGGAAGTCATGACGTTTAATTGGTCACCCGTTGCGGGAGCCACCAGCTACGTACTCCAAACTTCCAAAGATCCGAGTTTTCCTGTGACGACCACTGCTTCATTCAACAACATTCCCAACAACACTTATTCCTTCTCCACGCCCGATGAAGGCTCGTACTCAGCGCGCGTTTATGCGGTAAACGCGAACGGCGTAGCCGGTGTCCCATCGAACATCATCAACTACTCGGTTTTCTACAATAATCCGATCGGAGCTCCGCCGGCGCCGCTTTCGCCCACAAATGGCGCATCGCTGACATTGCCGATACAGGTGGCATGGACTGATGTAGCGAATCCGCAGCCCAGTGGCTATGAATTGCAGATCGCAAAAGATTCCGGCTTCCAGCAGATTGAAGACGATTCTCCGCAGCTCAACAATCCCAACCGCACCGTTCTTTCGTTGACGTCCGGCCAGAAATTCTGGCGCGTCCGTTCAGCCCAGGGAGACGCTTCACCCACCACCGCCGCGGTAACTGCATGGTCGGCAGCAGGATCATTCACAATCAGCCCGGCCCCGCCGGCGCCCGCAACACTGGTCCTGACGAACAACACTCTTTACAGCGGCGATACCACTTGGGTGCAGATACAACTTAGCGCGGCTGCACCGGCCGCTGGCGCGGTCATCAACCTTACCAGCTCGAATCCCGCGGCTGCGCCGGTGCCAGCTTCAGTCAACATGCCTGGCAACACCGCATGGATGCAGTTCCAGATGCAGGCCGGCCAGGTTACTTCATCAACGCCGGTAACCGTTACGGCAACGCTCAATTCAGGTCAGGCAAGCGTGCAGTTCAACGTTATGCCACCATCGCTTAAATCCATCACAATGAATGCCCCAACCATCAGCGGTGGAGCACAGGTAGGTGCAATCGCAATGCTCAACGGCCAGGCGCCGGCAGGCGGAGCGGTTGTGGACTTCAGCAGCGACTCGCCTTCCGCCATGCCACCGGCGCTGGCGACCGTTCCAGCAGGCAGCTCGTCTGTCTCCATCTCAATTCCCACTAATATGGTGGCAGCGAACACGCTGGCCAACATTACCGCCACGTGGAACGGCATTAGCGCTCAATCGCCGCTAACGATCACGCCGCAAGGCCAGCCCGCTTCTATCTCTCTGAGCCCGGCTTCTGTGAGCGGGATTAGCAGCACCTTTGCAACCGTGACCATGGCAGCGCCTGCAGCTACTGACCAGATCTTCCAGATCAGCAGCAGCAATGCGGCTGCGGCGCTGACGGCAAACTCAGTCACGATTCCCGCGGGCAATACCACTGGCGGCTTCTTCATCAACACCGCTGCGGTAAGCACGCAAACACTGGCCACCATCTCAGTCTCAGGCGGCGGAGTAACGCGCTCAGCCACTTTGACGCTGAATCCGGTAGTTGCGCCAAACAAAATGTCGCTGGCTGTAACTGCGGGTGGCCGCAGCGGCGAACGAGTTGTCTCGAACCCCACAGGCCTGAGCGTTGCAACCGGCAGCACCGGCAGCACACAGTTCGCTCCCGGAACCGCAGTAACGCTTAGCATTACCAACGGACGAGATGCCATCTGGAGTGGCGCTTGCTCCAGCGGTGGCGCCAGGACCAGGACTTGTACGCTGACGTTGAACGCAAATTCGTCAGTAACAGCGAACGTGCAGTAAGACCGCACGAACAAGAAGCGCTCCAGCCCCCGGCGACGAACCCGGGGGCGTTTTTATTTGTACGAGCTGTGGCTAGCAAAGTTTTAGCTGGCAACAGCGATAGGCGATGTCGTCTGGAGATCGACTTCAGCATCAAAGCGTCCCAGCGCCTGGCATGGATGCGCGGCATGGTAGCGCATGGAGAGATTGCTGCCGGTAAAGCCAATCTCCGTATAACTCACGGTCGCAGCATCGGGACGATGCACGCAGATACTAAAAGAGCCGCGCACCGGGGAATGCGAAGCGTGAAGTCCGCGCAGCCATTCAGCAGACCCTGCGTCGCGGCGACGCCAGGCTTCATAACATGTGCTGCCGCGGATTTTGCGCGCCATCTCGTCAGAAACACCGGAAGAAAACCAGTGGCGAACATCCCAGCCGATCCGCAAAAACCTCAGTTCATTTCCATCCCACTGGCACTGGCTAATGATTTGCTCGGCTGGAAAGATACCGACCAGCACAAAAGGCAACATACCGTGCAGGTCCTGTTGCTGAAATTGCCGCATGGCTGCGGGGAATCGTGATGACTCAAGAACAGCGGGAATAATTTCACCGCGACTGCGCTCCTTCGCTTTCGCCTGCGGGCCGGGATTCTGGTTGAGCAGAGCAAACGTTATGCCGGCGGCATTGGAGCCGATCCACGTGCCTCCGCCGCTTTCACGCGGATAAACCGCGGACATACTGGCGATGGTGGTTGCTTCAGGCGCAAGCGCAGCTTCGCGGGTAAGGCGCTCGTCACGGTTCATGCCGAGCAGATACCCGTTGGGCTTCGGGATGAAGGTCAGCGTGCACATCTTGGGTCCGCCGCCGAATGCGCAGGGACTACGCGCTTAAAAACACTGCCCAGCGCAATACTGGGCGTATCATACTGCGAAAAGACGCGGCCTTTTCATTGATATTTTTGATGCCTTGTATAAGCGAACACGCTGGCTGGTTGAAGTCCACTCATATGAATCAGCGCCCTTGCGTCGCCTTAACTGTGACTTCGCTGGCGGATTTTTGCTTTGAAGAAAGTTCATCAATCATCTTGGTCACCAGCGCAGTCCAGCCGGTCTGATGGCTGGCGCCGATGCCCATTCCAGTGTCGCCATGAAAATACTCATAAAACGGCACGTAGTCACGCCAGTGCGGGTCTGACTGGAACTTTTCATTCGCGCCAAAGACCGCGCGGCGCCCCTGGGCATTGCGTTGGAATGCCGAAACCAGGCGGCGGCTGATCTCGTCCGCTACTTCGTCCAGGTTCATCATGCGTCCTGAGCCGGTGGGGCATTCCACCTGAAATGAATCGTGATAGTACTCATGGAAACGGCGCAGCGCCTGGATCAAGAGAAAATTCACAGGAAACCATATCGGCCCGCGCCAGTTGGAGTTGCCGCCAAAAAGCCCTGTGGTAGATTCCGCAGGCTCATAGTCAACCTGGTGGTTGGCTCCCGCCACGTCCAGCATGTAAGGATGATCTTTGTGATGGCGCGAAAGCGCACGAATCCCGTGCGGCGAGAGGAACTCACTTTCATCGAGCATGACCGCAAGAATGCGTTGAAGCTGTTCGCGATCAGTAATGGAAAACAGGCGGCGCTGCTTATGGCCTGCTGTTTCCATACAGGAAATGTGCTCGGTAAGGTCTTTGCGATTTTCAATGAACCATTCCAGTCGCATCTTGAAGCCCGGCATGGAATCAAGCAGCTCCGGCTCCATGATCTGCACGGCATAAAGTGGAATCAGGCCCACCATCGAGCGCACGCGCAGAGGCACGCGAGATCCATCCGGCAGGTGCAGCACGTCATAAAAGAACCCGTCGTCTTCATCCCACAGGCAAAGCCCGTCATCGCCCAGATGGTTCATGGCGCGCGCAATATAGATGAAGTGCTCCCAGAATTTGCTGGCAACGTCTTGATACGTAGCGTCGCCCGCCGCCAGTTCCAGCGCGATTGCCAGCATATCGAGCGAATACATCGCCATCCAACTGGTGCCATCAGACTGCTCAATATGCCCGCCGGTCGGCAGGATTGAGCTGCGATCAAAAACTCCAATGTTGTCCAGCCCAAGAAAGCCGCCCTGAAAAACGTTCATGCCTTCAGGGTCCTTGCGGTTGACCCACCAGGTAAAGTTCAGCAACAGCTTGTGGAAGACGCGCTCAAGAAATTGCGTGTCACCCGTGCCGCCGTTCTTTGCTTTATCGATGAGATAAACCTGATACGTGGCCCATGCGTGGACAGGAGGATTCACGTCGCCGAACGACCACTCATAGGCGGGGATCTGTCCGTTGGGATGCATGTACCACTCGCGCAGCATGAGCACAAGCTGCTCCTTGGCATAGCTGGAGTCGATCATCGCAAGCGACACGCAATGAAATGCCAGGTCCCACGCCGCGTACCACGGATACTCCCACTTGTCGGGCATGGAAATAATGTCAGTGTTGTAGATGTGACCCCAGGAATGGTTGCGTCCGTTGTTGCGCTCTTTGGGCGGTGGCGGCTCCGCCGGATCACCCATCAGCCAGTCGCGCACAACATAGTGATAATACTGCTTGGTCCACAAAAGTCCCGCAAACGCCTGGCGCATTACATTGCGCGTGTCATCGCCTGTGCTGGAAGGAATGATGTTTGCGTAGAACGCGTCGGCTTCAGCCTTGCGCGCGGCAAACGTGCTTTCAAATTCTTGCGCTAACGCATTCGACCATACCGTTCCCGGCTTATCTTTGCTGAGCCGCAGCTTGATGGAAACTTCGCCCTGTGCTGGCACATTGAATTTGTACTGCACAGCGGCTTTGGTGCCTTTCAGTTCAGGATTCACTGCCGTAGTCTCACCATTGATCACGTAACGATGAAACGCGTCCTTCACATAAAGCGAAGAATTGTTTGCGCCAAAGAGCAGTTTGCTGTTGGTTTCATTTTCAGTGAATAAGGGCTGGCCGCCCTCGGCATAGCAGAGGCGGTAATCTCCTATCTCACTTTCGTGAGCCAGAATTGTGCGGGTGGTTTTGTCCAGCGCCAGAGCGGGTTTGGGCTTCGCTGCCCAGGACCATGTATTGCGAAACCAGAGCGTCGGCAATAGATGAATTTCAGCGGCGTGCGGGCCGCGATTGGCGACCGTGATGCGGATACAAATATCATCCCAGTCAGCTTTGGCATACTCGACAAAAACATCAAAGTAGCGGTCTTCACTGTATATGCCCGTATCAATCAGCTCGAATTCAGGTTCCGTCTTTGAACGGCGTCCGTTCTCCGCGACTAATCTTTCATACGGGTATTCCGCCTGTGGGTACTTGTACAGATACTTCATGCAGGCGTGGGTGGGAGTGGAGTCGAGGTAAAAGTAATACTCCTTCACGTCCTCGCCGTGGTTGCCTTCTTTGCCGTTCAGTCCAAACAGGCGTTCTTTCAGGATTTTGTCGTTGCCATTCCAAAGCGCCAGCGCAAAGCAAAGACGCTGGTGGCGGTCGCATATTCCGGCCAGCCCGTCTTCATTCCAGCGATAGGCCCGTGAGCGGGCATGATCATGCGGGAAATATTCCCACGGCTGGCCGTTAGCGCTGTAGTCTTCGCGAACGGTTCCCCACGCGCGCTCACTCACGTATGGGCCCCAGCTTCGCCATGGAGCGGTGTGGTCTGGCGATTCACTGAGCCGTCTTTCTTCTGCGGTTATCTCTGCCACCCGTAAGTTCCTAGCGAATCGCACTTAAGCAAGTCATTCTGAGCGAGCCCCCACTGAGCGAATCGTGCTCAGCCGCCGCAACAAGCGAGGCCTTTGTCGGCGCATTACTTTCTTTTTATCTGGCGGCGAAACAGCGTATCCAGTCCGGCTTTGGTCTTCTCATATTCTTCCTGGGAAATTTTGCCGCTCACGCGGTCCGTCTCAAGCTGAAAGAGTTCATCCTTCAGCACGTCAAGCATGTCGCCCGGTGGTGGCTTAGTCGGTTGAGACTGCGCCTGAGGTCGCGCCTGCACTCTCGCTTTGGATGCTGCCCTGGCCGCTTTAGGATCTTGTGCAGCGGCTCTTGCGCCCTTGCCCTTGCGCCACATTACAAACCCGCCGCCGCCGATCAGGATCACCAGCGCGCCCACAATAAACCACAAAGCCTCTCGTGTGCCGCCGGATGAACTGGGAATGGGCGCTCCGCCACTCTCACCCGTCGGCTGAGCGGGATTGCCGCCGCCGGGCGGCTCAGTGGGAATCAGTCCTTCGCCGGAGACGGAAAATTTCACTTCCTGATTTGCAGGAACATTCTTGGCAAAAAAGACGGCGAGTCCCGCTTCGTCCACGTCCTGGGCAAAGCCACCGGAGGTGCCATTGAACTTCATGCTTTTCGGCAACAGTACGCCAAGTTCGCTCAACGGCGATTCGGGCTTCAGTGAAAACTCATGTGACCCGCTGTAGGGCAATTTATACGTTACCTCAAAGCGCGTCTGCCCCGGTTTAATGGGAAAGTCATAGGCATAGCGGTTCTTAGCTCCAGAAGGCACAGCGGCCACCGTGAGCGGCATGCCGCTTGGACCGGTGAGAGAGGCTTCGCCCACCTGAGCGCCATCCGGCAGCGTGATGGCAAAGGTCTGGTTTCCGATTTTTGTGCGCGGCGGCTGTGACTGGTTGTTGAGAATGTACAGCTCTTGCACGTCCATGCTGCTGCCGCTGGCTTGCAGATGAAAGACCCGCGCATCGGTGACCAGTCCTTCAACCTGAGTAGCAGCGTCATAAACCGTGATGTCAACGGTCGTGGTGCCCGGCGGAGCCGCCTTGAAATAATGCACGCTGTTCCGTGCCACGCGGACAAGATGCTGCCCGCCGTCATCCGGAACATTCAGCGTGTAATGGCCCTGGCTGTCAGTCTTGGTCGTTCCTTTTTCTTCCATGCCGTTGGTCAGCGAGAGCAGGGTCACTTCATCGCCGGAGGAAGGTTTGTTGGTGGTGGCGTTGGTGACAGTCCCGGTTATCTGCGCGGCAAACGCTCCCGCGCACACCAACAAGCTGAAGATGATTGCTGCGATCCGATATCTCAAATGTCTGGCCCCGCTGTGATTGCCGCTCACTTTGTTTGCTTCTTTGCCCAGGTATCTTTGAGCGCCACGGTACGATTAAACACCGGCGCTCCGGGCTTTGATTCCGTATCCACGCAAAAATATCCCAGCCGCTCAAACTGATAACGCGCTCCCGGCCCTGCCGACTTCAATGAAGGCTCAAGCTTCGCGTCGGCGATCGTCTCAAGAGAATTCGGATTCAGGTTGGCGGTAAAGTCCTGGCCTTCAGGAACGTCATTGGGATCTTCTTTGCTGAAGAGGTTGTCATACAGCCGCACTTCGGCATTGATAGCATGGGCCGCGGATACCCAGTGGATCGTTGATTTCACTTTGCGTCCATCGGGAGCGTTGCCGCCGCGCGTGGCTGGATCATACGTCACGTGGACTTCCACGACTACGCCCTGATCGTTCTTCACTACGCTTTGCGCCGTGATGAAATATCCGTAGCGCAGCCGCACTTCTTTTCCCGGCGAGAGACGGAAGTAGCCTTTGGGCGGCACTTCACGAAAATCGTCCTGTTCGATGTACAGCACCTTGCCGAATGGAACTTTTCGCGTCCCTGCACTGGCATCTTCAGGATTGTTAACCGCGTCCATCTCTTCCGTCTGGCCCTCAGGATAGTTATCGATCACGACCTTCAAGGGCCGCAGCACGGCCATCACACGTTGCGCGCGACGGTTCAGGTCTTCACGCACAAAATGCTCCAGCATGGCTAGCTCAAGCGTGCCGTTGGTCTTGGTTACGCCGATGTTCGCCACAAAATTCCGCAGCGCTTCCGGCGTATAGCCGCGCCGGCGGATGCCGCTCAGCGTGGGCATGCGCGGATCGTCCCAGCCCTTTACGCGCTTTTCCTGCACCAGTTGCAGCAGCTTGCGTTTGCTCAGCAGTGTGTAAGTCAGGTTGAGCCGGTCAAATTCCATCTGCTGTGAAGGGAATATGCCCAGCTCCTGGATGAACCAGTTATATAAAGGACGATGGTCTTCAAACTCCAGCGTGCACATGGAGTGCGTAATGTTTTCCAGCGAGTCTGACTGGCCGTGCGCGTAGTCATACATGGGATAAATGCACCACTTGTCGCCAGTGCGATGATGTTCCGCGTGCAAGATGCGGTACATCACGGGATCGCGCATGTTCAGGTTGGGCGAAGCCATATCAATCTTGGCCCGCAGCACGCGCGTGCCGTCAGGAAATTCGCCGGCCTTCATGCGCGCAAACAGGTCAAGATTTTCTTCCACCGTCCGCTTGCGATAAGGGCTTTCCTTGCCAGGCTCAGTCAGCGTGCCGCGATACTTGCGAATCTCTTCCGCACTCAAGTCATCCACGTAAGCCTTGCCGGCCTTGATCAACTGCACGGCCCAGTCATGCAGCTGCTGGAAATAATCCGAGGCGTAATAGAGACCTTCCCACTCAAAGCCGAGCCACTTCACGTCCGCCATGATGGAGTCAACGTACTCGGTCTCTTCCTTCTCCGGGTTCGTATCGTCAAAGCGCAGGTTGGTGCCGCCGCCAAACTCGTCGGCCAGGCCGAAATCGAGACAGATGGCCTTGGCATGGCCAATGTGCAGATAGCCGTTGGGCTCCGGAGGAAAGCGCGTCCACACGCGGCCGTTATATTTGCCGGTCTTCAGGTCTTCGATAATGGTGTCGCGAATAAAGTTGGAAGGGCGCGCCGGCTCGGGTGCTGGCGTCTCTTCCGGTTTGGGGTTCGATGCGGTCATAGGATTTGGGCGTTCAGCAGCGCAATCCAATATCTTAATTGCAGGCGGTCAAAATCAGAAACCGGCAGCGCAGCAGGGCCCAGGAGATTTAGACTTACATCAGAGACGAGGGCCCCACAATGCGCAGAGCGATATACGCAATTACAGTAATAGTCTGCACCGCGTGCTTTTTGCACGCAGCCGCCCAGGGTGACAAAAAAATTTCAGTCAAAGCCCAGGAGCGCATCACCAAAGAAATTCGCCACCAGATCCTGTCGCTTCCTGACTTTGGCACCTTTGACAACATCGCATTCAAGCTGAATGGTTATGACGTAACTCTCTATGGACAGGTGGTGCAGCCGTTGCTCAAAGACACTGCCGAGAAGGTAGTGAAGAAAATTGAAGGCGTGGAGCACGTTGATAATCGAATTGAAGTACTACCCACATCATCCAATGACGACCGTCTGCGCCGCGATTTGTTCATCGCTATTTACCGCTATGGCCCGCTACAACACTACGGCGTCGGCTCAAATCGCCCGATCCGCATTATTGTGAACCATGGCAATGTGACGCTGGAAGGCGTGGTCGATCGCGAATCCGACAAAAACATGGCCGGACTGCAAGCGAACGGCGTGCCGGGAGTGTTTTCGGTTAAAAATAATCTGATGGTGCCGGCAAAGGGGCGGTAGAACGCCTTCGATTTTCATACCAGAAGCAAAACATACGCCGCGCCCACCCGGATTTGAGTTGTTCAGAAACGCTTTTGTCATTGCCTGGCCCGGTTTGCCTTTACCGACGTTCTGTTACGTCTCAGTCCCATCGCAGGGCAAGATTTCGGCTGGCAAAGTCAACCATCAGCGTCTTCTGGCTGTAAGCACGGAAGTAGCCTGGGATAGCGGTGTCATGATCGTAGATTTGTCCTTCCGCGTCCACCTGTATACGCACAGTATGCCGCCCCGCCGTTACGGGCAGCGTAATGCCCAGGCTTTCATTCGTGGTCGGATTATGTGAAGATTTTAGCCGTGGACTTGCAATACCACGCAGCTCGTCGTGGTAGCGCAGGTCGCCGTCCACCCATATGTAGATTTCGCCACTATGGAATGGATATTGCCCCATAATCTGCAACGTTGCTGGCTTTGAACGGCTAAAGTTCAACGCAAAAAAACTGCCGCCTGCCAACAAAAAAAGCGCCGCCACAGTGAGAGAGATCAACAACTTTCTTCGGCCACGATGATTCTTTTCGGCAGCTTGCGGATTCGGCGAAGTCGCCACATCCGTTGCCGTTTTCCCTTGAGACGACATCCCGCCAATCTGGGGGACGACCTGGGTCTTCGCCGATCGAACTATTGACCTCGGTTTCCTGCCTGCACTCAGATCGTCCAGGTCTGCCGCCATCTCGCTGCCGCTTTGGTAGCGCATCACAGGATCTTTAGCCAGCGCGCGGCTTAATACATAATCAAAGTCCATGTTCAGACCTGACGCGAGCTCGCTGGGGGGTGCGGGATCTTTTGTCACCACTTGAACGCAAATTTCCGTGAGCGTGGCGCCATCAAATGGCTTCACTCCCGTCAGCAGCCAATACGCAATTACTCCCAAAGAAAAAAGATCGGAGCGCCCATCCACTGCCTTGCCGTTGAGCTGCTCCGGAGACATATACGCAGGTGTTCCGACTACATGGCCGGGCAGCGTGGTTTCCGCCATCGCTACCTTGGCAATGCCAAAGTCAGCTATCTTCGGCTGGCCTTCAGGGGTAACCATGATGTTGGCGGGCTTGATGTCACGATGAACAATCCCCTGCCTGTGCGCGTAATCCAGGGCTTCAGCAATCTGTCGCAGCAGTCTGAGCGTGATGTCGCGTGTCAAGCTCGCTGCCGGAGTCGCCGCAACCACACGGTCCAGCGAATCGCCTTGAACGCACTCCATCACAATGAATGGCGTGTGCGCGGCCTCATCCTCTCCCACGTCATAGATGGTCACAATTCCCGGATGTGAAAGCCGGCCCGCAGCCTGCGCCTCACGGAAGAATCGCTGGCGATAATGTTCGGCATCGTGCCTGGATGAAGCGGGAACCGCAATCGTCTTGATGGCAACTGTGCGGTCGATCCTGGGATCGCGTGCGCGAAATACGGCGCCCATCGCGCCGCGTCCAAGCTCGGCGACGATCTCATACCGTCCTAATTGGTGCACTATCTCCATCGCCCAAAATGCCCTGGGGGATTGTGAATATGGTGGGGGATCGGGCCGATGATAGCACGGGAAATCAGCAGTTTACGCAGCCGCCGATGACCAACAGTGTATTGTCCTTAGGCGCAAAACAAAGCTTTATGCGGTGCCGGAGGACTCATTGCTCTCTGTCTTGTTCCCTGCTGATCGCAGGTCCAGCGCGAGTCGCAGCACATAATGAATGCCGGAAATTGTAGTCAGGGCCACCGTGGCATAAATGCTCCAGCGCTTTCCCAGGCGCGCCCAGTTTGAAAAATTGATCTGGTAGATAAGCGCCAATGGCACACTCAAAATCTGCACCGCGGTATTGGCCTTGCCGAACCAGCTCGGGCGAAATGTCCTCATGGTCCCAGTGGCGTACAGCAGCGTACAAATAATCAGGATCATGATGTCCCGGCTGAACACCAGGATCGTAACCGGCCAACGAATGATATGCGCGATTGAGAGCATCAGGAACATGGTGCTCAGCAACAGCTTATCGGCAATGGGATCAAGGTACTGGCCCAGCGTGGTTTTCTGTTTCAGCACGCGCGCCAGTAGGCCATCCAGAAGGTCCGTGATTCCCGCCACCACAAATATGCCCAGCGCCAAGGCATATTTCTGCTGCTGGATTGCGACAACGACGAACGGAACAAAGATCAGCCGCAGCAGCGTGAGCAAATTTGGCGCGGACTTAAGTTGGCGAAGCATTACTGCGGGTCCTGGAAAAATTTATTCACGTCATGCCCGGTCTTCGCCGCAAACTGGTCAGCCAGGGAGGGCAATCCGCCGTTGCGCGCGTCCACTTCCATCCTCTGCACGCGATGCATCGGAAAGAAAACGGTGTTCGCTGCGCTGGCCTCGCCGGACTTCACCATCTGTATAAAATCGTCAAATGACTGCAAATCCACGCCGCGCAAGCTGGCTCCCGCGGGCGTTAAGGCCAACAGCATGCCCCAGAATTTTTCTCGCGGATTTTGCAGTGTCACCAGGACGAGCTGTCCAGCATTCATGGTTTTCTTTGGGTCCTTCAGTGGGCCAAGGGCTCAAGCGGATTGCATGGGATAGCAACTAAGGTTATCACGAGGCGCGGCAAAGCGTTAACGGTCTGCAGCTATGTTAGAGTGCTTCGCACCCAAAGAATCATTTCTCTGTGCAGGAGATGACGAATGAGATCTCATCTGACGCATCTTGTCTTGGTTGCTCTTGTGTTGCTCTCAACCACCTTTGGCCGTGAACGCGACGACCGGAGCCAAACGCATCCTTTCATTGTGGATCTTGGGCCCATGGGGGTTGATGGTGAAGTGGTTTCTGGCGATCCGCACAAGCCCGGCGGCATTTATGTGATCCATATCCGTGAGCTGCCGGGAATGATTGTTCCACCCCATTTCCACCCCGAAGACGAGCACGTAACGATTGTCCAGGGCAAATGGGAGCTGGCCCATGGAGAAACCTTTGATCGCTCCAAACTTCGCCCACTAGCCGTGGGTGCGTACAGCTTTATGCCCAGGCAAATGCCGCACTTCGCCTATTCTGAAGACGGCGCCATCCTGCAGGTTTTTGGCGTGGGACCATTCAAACAGACATTTCTGGGCGGGGAGAAGATACTCAGCAAGTCCAATGATCGCCAGGGCTTCAAGCTCGCCATCGGAGATAAAGTGCGGCACCGCCGGGGTGATGGAGTCGTGCTCGACGGCTGGGCCTGCGGAACGATCGTGCAGTATGAAGTTCAGAAAGAGGACGGCACGCTCTTTATGGGCGTTGAGGGGGATTTTGTCCGGCGCTGAAGCAGATGAACTGTCGCACGCTTAGCCAGCTGCCGGTGCGGAGCACGCTGCAACCGCGGCCTTGATGCACTGCTCCGCCATTCTCGCGGCGCCTGCAACATTCGGATGCCCCACCGCGGAAAGCAGTACCTGGTTTTTCTGCAAATCGCCCGCTCCAACTAGTTCATACGCCGCGCACCGTTCCGTCACCGCATCATCCGGCGCGCTGTTCGGATCATTGCTTTCGCATTCCCACAATAACGACTCTGGCGCATACGCGGCATTCGCTTCATCCATACCGGAATCGACAAAGACTGCGCACCTGGTCCCCGCCTCGCGATTCACATGCGTCACCGCGCTGCGAAAGAGCCCGGTGGAAAGCTTCCAGAATCGCAGACAATGCTCCACCAGTTCATTGCGGAAAACATCAGGATGAAACAGCGGCGCAAACTTTACCCCATGCACCAGCGAATACAAACTTTCAACGCCTTCAGCGCGGCTCAGGTGGCTCAGCGCGGGATAGTATCCCAGGACCAATATCCGGGCATTTGAAAATTTTTGCGTTGCCAGTTGCAGGATTGCCAGCAGATCGCGCCCGCAATAATTGCGTATATGCAGCTCAAGCTCATACTGCGGGATCATGGGATTGAACACGCGCTGGATTTCCACGTCGTTGATGCCGCCATTCATCAGCACCCAATCCACGCTCGCGGGATCGCCATTGAATTCCTGTAGCTGTTGCAGGATCGTGGGAAAAAAACAAGGCACTTCGGCGGACGGCATGGTGACGGTGTATGAATCGCGAATGCCGATTTTTGCTCCGGAATGGGCCAGCATCGTCATCTCAGCCCCAAGATGCTGTGCCAGGATGCTGGCGGTCTTGTGTTTATACGCAAGACCCTGGCCCCAAACCACCGAATCACCAATCACCAGAAGGCTTTTCATTTCGATTGGCCAGTCTACCAAGGTTTTTTGCGATGTGTGAGGCTGTGTTGCGGGCGATCTGGCCGAACTCTCAGCAGGAGATGTTAGAATAAAGGACGCCATCCTGTATCTCTAGGCCCGTAGCTCAGTTGGTTAGAGCGCTTCCTTGACACGGAAGAGGTCGATGGTTCGAGTCCATTCGGGCCTACCATAATCCGCCATTCCTTTGCAGCTATGCCAGTCGTCTATATTTTGAAAAGCAGAAGCACGGGGAAGTTTTATGTGGGCTCCGCAATGGACGGGCCGTCACGGTACGCAGAGCACCACCGCGGGCAAAGCCCGTACACCAGATCACGCGGTCCCTGGGACTTGGCTTATGAGGAACAGCACTTGACACTTGCGGATGCCAGGCGCAGAGAACGCCAGATCAAATCGTGGAAATCACACCGTTCCATCCAGGAATTGATCGACGGGAGTGTCTAGAGCGTCCCGGCAAAGCCGGGAAGGTCGATGGTTCGAGTCCATTCGGGCCTACCAGTCTTTAAATATGTTTTCTCATTGCTGAATGCCTTGGCCGCACGGGCCGTCATACAAAAATGAACGAATAGTTCGGATCTCCATCGCTCATATTTCCACGAAGGAACACAAAGCCTGTAGAATTCTCCACCTTGGTGAACCTTTGTGTCCTTTGTGGTGAAAAATGAGGAAATTAAATTCCATTAAAGCTGTATTTCTCCTGCTATCTACTCTACCCGCGTTTGCACAACCCGCTTCTGCTCCCAAACCTATTGACCTGCTGAAACAAAAGCTGGAACAGATTTCCGCCGGTGTGAGCGCGGACTGGGGCATCTACATCAAGTCGCTCGATACGGGCGAGGAGATTGCCATCAATGCCGACAAGGTGATGGATACCATGTCGGCCATTAAGATTCCGCTGCTGGTGGACGTCTATCGGCAGGTGGATGCGGGCAAGATCAATACGGCGGATCGATTCGCGATGAAGACCGCGGACAAGCGCTTTGGCACCGGAGTACTGCGCACGCTCGACTCGGGCCTGAACCTGAGCTTCCGCGATGCGCTGGAGCTGATGATTATCCAGAGTGACAACTCCGCCACTGACATGGCTTTTGCCCGCGTAGGCGGCCCGACGCACGTCACGCAGACCATGCATGAGCTGGGACTGAATTCCATTACCGCCACCGGAACTTCATTCGACTGGTTCCGGGCGCTGGCGGAAGCCGGCGATCCCAGCTACGCGAAGTTTGGTCCGGAAGAGCTTTTCACTAAGGGCTTTCCTGACAAGCTTACTGATGCCGACGTGGAGCGCTTCCACTTTGAAGGCAAACATCCGTTCGGACTTTCCAGCGCGCGCGATATGGGCAAGCTGCTGGAGATGATGGCGACGAACAAAGCGGCCAGCGAAAAATCCTGCAAGGAAATGCTGCGCATGATGGGCCAGCAGCAGATGCGCACGCGTATTCCGCGCTTCATGCTGGACGACGTGGAAACGCCGCACAAGACCGGCGACTTTCCGCCATATATCGCCAACGATGTTGGCCTGATTGAAACTCCGGCAGGACGAGTGGTGGTCGTGTTTTTCTCAGCGCACCATCGCGGCTACTATCAGGAACTGGAAGACGCGATTGGCAGGATGAGCGAGCAGGTGTGGGGATATTTTAATTATCGGGAGAAGCAGCGGTAATTCCTAAGCAGAGAAACCTCCGAAAAAGCGTGAAACGAAAACAGGGTTTCCCGCACTAACAGGCATATAGCGTTCAAAAGGGTTTGACTTATCTGTGTCGCGCTTCTACCTGCGCGACCTGAGTCGCCGCACTGACCCTGGACGCGGGGAGGCAGGACCATGCTCAAGCGTCGTGACATCTATCTGAAGATCGAGAAAGTTCCCGGCTACAGCCCGGTCGCACCAGACGACTCCGAGCACGACAAGTATCGTGTGGACTGCCTGCGCGGTGAGGGACACGAGGATGGACGCATTCCGGATGGCGAAGTGGAGATGCGGCGCCTGGACGCGCTGACCTACCGTGAATATCTCGATCCCGACTACACGGTTCCGAACACGGCCAAGATCGTTCCTGCTGATATCAATGAACCGCGCTTCGATCGCCGGATTCCGGGCGCGTTTCTGTATGCCAATGCCGGCGAACGCCTCTATATACACGTTCTCAACGACGATGACGCGCCGCATAGCTTTCATATCCACGGCGTGATTTACGGAATCGATTCTGACGGTTCATTCCCATTTGGCGTGGGGAACGACGAGGACCAACGCAGCGACGAAATCTGTCCCGGCGACAGCTGGACGTATGTTTTTGACGCCACCGAAGAGACCGTGGGGGTCTGGCCCTTCCATGACCACTACCGCAACATCGGAGAGACCGCCAACCTGGGACTATTTGGCGGCCTGGTCGTGCGTGCCCGGGAATGCGAGAAAGCGGACTATGAGGTACCCTTCTTCCTCCACCGCATGGCGGGCCAGCGCAACAATTCTTTGTTCGATAGCGGAACCCTGAACAACGGTGGCACTTTCTCATATAGTTTTCCCGCTGCCGGGAGCTTTGACTATGTCTGCCGCTTCCATCCCATGAACGGGAAAGTAATTGTGGCTGTGGGCGAAGCCACTACAGCGGCGGTCCAGATGCTTGGCGGGCCGCACCGCTTCGATCCCGTGGAAGCGCGCGTGGCTCCGGGCGGGACTGTCACATGGACCAACAATGACATGGTGTCGCACACTGTGACGGAATCGGGAGGGAGTGGAGAACCCTCTTATTGCATCAACGGTCGGAGCTTTGTTGGGAACACTCCCACCATTGTTGCCGAAAGCGGCAAGAAGATCCGCTGGTACGTCTTCAACATGGACCTGGAGTTGTGGCATAACTTCCATCCGCATAGCCAGCGGTGGGAGTGGGCAGACCAAAACGTGGATGTTCGTAGCTTGGGGCCCGCCGAGTCTTTCCTGGCCGAGACGATTGTCCCGCCTGTAGTGCTTTGCTATGAGGATTACGGACCCCGCACACCGGGGGGCCACAAAGGACATCATCACGGAGGTCACGGCCACCCTGCTTCACCCGGCGTCCATGGAATGCCTATGGCCATGATGGGGATGGCCGCTCACCGGGTTGGAGGGCACATCCCGCCCATGCCGGGTCACAAACCAAACGTGGACGACAATTGCCTCCGTGGCGATTTTCTGGTCCATTGCCATGTCGAGATGCACATGATGCAGGGAATGTCCGCCCTGGTACGCGCGATGCAAGAGGTGCGCCACCTCAAGGAACTCGAGAAAGAAGCGGACTTTATTCTACCGCGCGCAAAAGACATGCCGGAGTGCCCGGAAGTCGACCCCAACCGCTGCCGCAAGGCCGATGGCGGTGGCAAATGGGACACTCTGCCTGACCTTCCCATTTTCGTGGTCCACGCTGCGCTTCTTCGCACCGGCAAAGTGCTGCTGTGGTCGGGAACGGCTGAAGTTGGTTATTCCCTGGAATCCCGCGTGTGGAATCCCGCAGACGGCACCATGACCGCGCAAAACTACACCGTAGATCTTTTCTGTGCCGGACACACATTCCTTTCAGATGGACGGTTGTTGATTGCCGGAGGCGCTCCCCAGGGCGTCTTGCGCGCAACCCACATCTTTGATCCAGGCGCTGAAACCTGGACCCGTATTGCTGACATGGCGGCCGCGCGCTGGTATCCGACGATCGTTCCACTGGCCGACGGACGCGCGCTCGCTGTTTCTGGTTCGGGAGCTGTGAGTGTGGAAGTTTTCGATCCGGGACCGGCAACCTGGACAACGGTCACCGGGGCTAATCGGTCTTTCCCCGAACTCTACCCCAGTCTGCATGTCATTCCGTCAGGCGAGGTTTTCTACTCCCGGTGCGGATGGGCCATGGCAGACACAGTCAACCGTCAGTCCGGTTACTTGCGCATGACCGGTCCTGCCGCGGGAGCGTGGAACAACCTGGCACAGTTGCAATTCACGGACCGCGAAGAGGGTACGGCGGTCATAATGATCGACACCACCCTCACGCCTGTTTCCGCGAAGATCATGGTCATCGGCGGAGGCGTTTCCGGAGGTCCGCTGCAGACCAATGCGCAAAGCGTGGAAACCATTGATGTTTCCACCCTGACACCGGCGCCAGCGTGGCAGCGCCTGCCGGACATGAATTTTCGCCGTACCAACGTGAATGCCACGCTGCTTCCGGATGGCACAGTGCTGGTGATCGGAGGTCAACGGGCCGGCAAATGGGCAGCCGATCCTCAGCCGGTCCTTGAAGCTGAAATCTATGATCCATCCACGAACTCATGGACTGTCACAGCGCCGATGCAGTTCCCCAGGCAGTATCACTCCATCGCGGTGCTGCTGCCCGATGGCCGCGTTCTTTCCGCCGGCGGCGTAGATCCAGCACATCCCGCTACACGCGATCAACGTAACGCCGAGGTCTTCAGCCCGTCATACTTGTTCCGCGGCCCGCGGCCGGTGATCGCCAATGCTCCGGCCAACGTGGCCTTCAACGCTGTCTTCAATATTGATACGCCCGATGCCGCAAAGATTGGTTCCGTGGTGCTGATCAGGCCGAACTCGATCACACACCATACCGACGCCGGGCATCGGTTCATCAAACTGCCGATCACGGCACATACTGCGGCCACGGTAACGGCACGCGCGCCCGGCAACGGCAACATTGCCCCTCCGGGCTACTATCTGCTGTTCATCGTGACCAACACGGGCATACCCAGCGTGGGGCGGTTTGTTCACGTTGGCTGAAAGCAGTCACCGGATTCAGGAAGGAAACGTGCGGGCTTTTTTTTCTACCAGGGCCAGCGCTTCATCCCTGGTTCCGATCAACCCATCCAGCTGCGCGTCTTCGACGGCCGTGAGCAGTTCCTTGAACATCGGCCCGGGTTTGTAGCCGGCGGCGATCAGGTCAGCGCCGGTGATGAGCGGCTGAGGACGGATCTGTTCAGCGGGCAGCGTGTGAAACTTTTCCTTCGCGAATTCATAGAGGCTCAGGTCGCGATGGCTGCTCTGGCAATCCAGCCGATGCAGTTCCAGATGCTGGTCAAACTGGGGCAGGCGGAAGAAGCGCTTGAGCGTGGAATCTTTCATGCGCTGGATATCGCCAAAGCGCATGTGGTTGGCGACGAGCGAGAGCACCTGGTCAGTATCGTCATTGGAGAGGCGGAAGCGGCGGCAGATTTCGGCGGCCATCTTGGTGCCGATTTCAGCGTGGCCGTCAAAGCGGATGCGGTCTGGCGCAACGCGAAACGTTGGCGGCTTGCCAACGTCATGCAGCAAGGCGCCCAGGGCCAGAGTTTTGGAACAGCCGGCGGGCAGGCCTTCAAGAAGCATGAGCGTGTGGATCCAGACGTCGCCTTCAGGGTGATATTGCGGCGGCTGGGCGACGCCCTGCATCTTCTTGATTTCCGGCAGCACCTGCTCCAGCAGATTGGTCTGGTCCAGCAGTTCAAAGGCGCGGCGCGCATGGCCTTCAGTAAGCATTTTCAGGATCTCGTCGCGCACGCGCTCACGGCTGACCTGATGGATTTGCGGAGCGAGTTCACGAATGGCAGCGAAAGTCTGCGCCTCAATTGAGTAGCCGAAGCGTGCAGCAAAGCGCACGGCGCGGAGCATGCGCAGCTTGTCTTCTGCGAATCGCTGATGCGCCTGGCCGATGGTGCGAATGATGCCCTGCTTCAGGTCTTCGCGTCCGCCAACGTAGTCGAGGACTTCTCGTGTATCGGGATCAAGCAGCAGGCCGTTGATGGTGAAGTCGCGGCGCTGAACGTCCATGCGCGCATCTTTGGAGAACTGGACTTCGTCAGGATGGCGGCCGTCAGAATAAGCGCCGTCACTGCGGAAAGTGGCGACCTCAATAGCGTAGTTGGCGTGCTCGCCTTCCGCAGTGTCTCGAAACACAGGGACTAGCACCACGCCGAACTGAACGCCCACGGCAAATGTCTGCGGAAAGATGCGAATGACTTCTTGCGGCGTAGCGGAAGTGGCAACGTCATAGTCGGCGGGTTCGCGATCAAGAAGCAGATCACGCACGCAGCCGCCGACGAGATAAGCGGAGTATCCGTGTTCGCGCAGAGTGCGCGCGATGCGCGTAGCTTCACGAGCTTTGTCAGAGCCTAGGTTCATCTCTTTTTCACCGCAAAGGACGCGAAGGCCGCAAAGGAGAAAATTATATTTTTACGATCATCCATCGATATCTCTACTCAATAGTCTCACCCCTATTCATGAGTGGTAAGGCTTGGGCTTTTCCATTGCGACCATTGCGTCCTTTGCGATAAGCGCTCTCTGCAGTGAGGTACAGTTTTTATAATATTAGATATATGTCTGAGAGTTACATTCTAGGGATTGAGAGTTCATGTGACGAGACTGCCGCCGCGGTGGTCGGCGATGGCGAACATCTGCTTTCTAACGTCGTGTCATCGCAGATCGCGACGCACCAGCCTTATGGCGGAGTGGTGCCGGAGCTGGCCTCGCGCGAGCATTTGCGGGCCATCGTTCCTGTGGTGCGGCAGGCGCTGGCAGAAGCCGGCAAGACCTATGAATCGATTGACGCAATCGCTGTCACGCAGGGGCCGGGACTGGCTGGAGCTTTGCTGGTGGGCATCAGTTATGCCAAGGCGCTGGCGTTTGCGCTGGAAAAGCCGCTGATCACCGTGAACCATCTTGAAGGGCACATCCACGCGGTGCTGCTGGAAGAAAAGCAGAAAGGAAATTTCCAGATAGATTTTCCTTTGCTGGCGCTGGTGGTTTCCGGCGGGCACACACATTTGTTTCTGGCGGAAGAACGCGAGCACGGCTGGACGTACACAAACATCGGGCGCACGCGTGATGACGCCGCCGGCGAGGCGTATGACAAAGTGGCAAAGCTGCTGGGGCTCGGTTATCCCGGCGGTCCGGTGATTGATGCGCTGGCTCTGCATGGCAATCCCAAGGCGGTGAAGTTTGTTCCGTCGCAGATCAAGCATGGCAATCGCGGTACACCGAAGGCCGAGCAGACACCGCACGATTTTTCTTTCAGCGGGATCAAGACAGCAGTGCTGCGCTACGTTGAACTGGAAGGAATGCGCGAATCGATCACGGCGCGACAGCAGGCGCTGGCCGGTATCGGCAAGCCCACGGCGGCAGACGTGCTGGCGCTCTGCGACAAACGAACGCTGGATCTGGTGGCATCTTTCCAGCGAGCGGTAGTGGAAGATCTTGTCGGCAAAACATTGCAGGCAGCGCAGGAACGCGACGCGCGCACACTGTTTGTTACGGGAGGAGTGGCGGCAAATCGAGAATTGAGAGAGACGTTTGCGAAGCAAGCGGCAGAAGCCGGATTGGCAGTTTATTTTCCGTCGCGCAAGCTTTCAACCGACAACGCAGCCATGATCGCGGCAGCGGCGTTCCCCAAATTACGAACGAAAGATTTTGCGGGAGCAGATTTTTCCGCTGAAGCGTCACTGGCGTTGCGGTAAACGATTCAACTTGTGGCAGGCCGGGGGAAAAGGCTTTCCAGGGCTTGGTCCATTTGCTCTTCAACATTCAGATCTTTGTAGATGATGGTGTGGACACGCGAGTCCAGGTGAAGTTCGGCAGATGGTTTTGCGGCCAGAACCAGAATGGGAATGCTTGTGGTTTTTTCATCGGCCTTGAGCGTGTCAATCAGTTCATAGCCGCTCAACTGGGGCATTTGCAGATCGGTAACAATCAGGTCTGGTAGGACCAACTGTAAAAGTTCTAGGGCTGCAATTCCGTTGGCGGCGGTTTCAACTTTGAATCCGCGAGCTTCCAGAAAGCGGCATACGGTGTGCCGGATGAGCATTGAATCGTCGATAACGAGCGCAAGCATAGACATGGATGTTGGGGAAAACGGCTTTCATTTTTCTTGATCGTTCTTTTAAAACAGACTTGCGACGAGCATAAAAATGCGGCGTGAAAAAGGCAGGAAATCGCCTGTACCAATACGACCGTGGTTGAGCCGCCAGTGCTCGGAAAAAACTCAGGCTTCTTCTGGCCTGATG
>Ga0207687_10000656_pt1 | contig 23279 bp, 19 predicted proteins | sample KBSM54metaG_FD_184399 | JGI IMG/M metagenome (GOLD analysis project Ga0207687, IMG submission 184399) | Miscanthus rhizosphere microbial communities from Kellogg Biological Station, Michigan, USA - KBS M5-4 metaG (SPAdes) (version 2) | ecosystem: Host-associated > Plants > Roots > Rhizosphere >...
ATCGTTCATGAGCAGACCGTGGAGCAGCACGACGGGAGCGCTGTTCGGATCGCCCTGCTCGCGGTATTCGATGGTTCCGGCGGTGAGATCGACGGATTTCATGGCAACCTTTCGGCACTAGAACGACGATTCTAGAATGTATGCTCTAGTCTGTAGCCGGGAGGCGAGAATGGCAAGGTCGACCAGGGAATCGATCCTGACCGCCGCGGCTGAGTTGATGCGGCACAAGGGCTACGGCGCGGTCGGCATGAAGGACATCGCTGCCGCATCCGGCGCGCCGATCGGCTCGCTGTACCACCACTTCCGTGGCGGCAAGGTCCAGATCGCGCGCGAGGCGCTGATCAACGCAGGCCATGCCTACGCGCTGCTCATCCCGTCGATCGTCGACGAGTACACCGACGTCGGCGACGCGATCGACGGCGTTTTCACCCAGGCCGCCGAGGACATGGCCGGCACCGGGTTCGCGAACATGTGCCCGGTCGCCAGCGTCGCCGCCGAGGTCGCCGACACCGTCGAGGAACTCCGCGAAACCTCGGCGACGGTGTTCCAGGGCTGGGTCGACGGGGGTAGCGCGTACTTTTCATCGCGCGGACTCGATGCTTCGCAGGCTCGCGAGGTGACACTCGCCTTGATCGGCGCGTTGGAAGGTGCCTTCGTTCTCGCTCGCACGCTGCGGAGCACCGAACCGCTGCACGCCGTGGGCGGGGCGCTGGCTCCGCGATACCGGGGCGTGCCGATGACGTCGCACGTCACGACGTCAGTCAGCGGCTGACGAAGCTACCCGCGCCCGTTCGCCCTCGCGAAATCGTTCTCGAAGTCGCTCGTTTCGTCGAACACGCGCCCACGCTCGTCGGCCTCCGGGCTACCGGAGAACAAGCTCGCCGCCACCCGCGGCGTCTCGCCTTCGCCGTCGCGGCGGTCCTCCGGTTCCGCGGTTGGCGCGGTGGGCTCGATGCGTTGCGTCGGCAGACCGCCCGTGCGTCGCACCCAATCGACCATGCCCTCGCGCACCGCGCACCGCAGGTCGAACAGCGCGCCGGCGTTGGGCGCGCTGACGACGATTCGCACCCGCACCACACCGCCGACGGCGTCGGTCACCTGAAGGACCCCGCGCCTGCCATCCCACTGGTCGCTGCCGGCGAGCAACCGGTCCAGTTCGGCGCGCATGTCGTGGAAGGGGACGGAGAAGTCGACGTCGAACTCGACCGCGCCCATGATCTCGGTGGCGCTGCGCGTCCAGTTCTCGAACGGCGTCGTCGTGAAGTACGTGCACGGCAGCACCAGCCGCCGCTCATCCCAGAGTCGGACGACGACATAGGTCAACGTGATCTCCTCGATGCGGCCCCACCACCGGCCTTCCTCGAGTTCGACGACGTCACCCACGCGAATCGCGCCCGAAAAGGCGATCTGCATGCCCGCGAACACCGCACCCAGCGACGTTTGTGCGGCGAGCCCCGCGACCACCGACAGCACGCCGGCGGAAGCGAACACGGTGGTGCCGATGTTGGAGAACGACGGGAACGTCGTGAGGATCGCTGCCACGCCCAGTACCACCACGATTGCGATGGCAAGCCTACGCAACACCGTCACCTGCGTGCGGATTCGCCGCCACCTGCGGTCGGCGTCGGTTATCTCGTCGTCGCCACCGGCGTACACAGAGATCATGCGACGTTCCACGACCATGACCAGGTTGGTCAGCAGCCACGTGAGCGTCGCGATCAGCAGAATCAGCAGGCCGTGATCCACCCATGGGCGCCACGAGTCAGCGGCGCTGGAGGTGCGCTGCACCGCGATCGACGCGGCGAGGACCATCAGGGTGGCACGCACCGACATGCGTGTGAGCGCCGCGATGTCGCCGAGCACGGCACTTCGGCGTCCGATGCGCGTCAGCGCCCAGGTCAGGATCACCCCCGCCAGACATGCGATGACCACAGCGCCTGCGGCCCACGCCAAGGTGACGGCGAGATTGGTTGCGGACTCCAGCTCTTTCTCGTCGGGCATCGGATGAATTCAGCTCCACGGATCGGGGTCGGCATCTCTGGAGACGTTAGCGTCGGTCGTCCTCGTCGTCACATCGAGATCGGCGCGTACCAGGCGGTAGGGCGTGTCTCTACCCGATCATGTCCGCGGAGAACGTTAAGCTCTCGAACAGATGTTCACAGAAGGGGCCTGACGTGCGGGTAATGGGAGTCGACCCCGGACTGACCCGCTGCGGCTTGTGCGTCATCGAGGGCGGTCAGGGTCGCCAGGTCACCGCGCTGGACGTCGACGTGGTCCGCACCCCGTCCGACGAGCCACTGCCCCACCGGTTGCTCACCATCAGCGACGCCGTCGAGTATTGGATGGACACCCACCGTCCCGACGTCATCGCCATCGAGCGGGTGTTCTCGCAGCAGAACGTCTCCACCGTCATGGGCACCGCGCAGGCGGGCGGCGTGATCGCGCTGGCGGCCGCCAAACGCGGCATCGACGTGCACTTCCACACGCCGAGCGAGGTCAAGGCCGCCGTCACCGGCAGCGGCAACGCCGGTAAGGCGCAGGTCACCGCGATGGTCACCAAAATCCTTGCGCTGCAGGCGAAACCGACGCCCGCCGATGCCGCCGACGCGCTGGCGCTGGCGATCTGCCACTGTTGGCGCGCCCCGATGATCGCCCGGATGGCGGCGGCCGAGGCGATGGCCGCCGAACAACAACGGAAGTACAAGGCGAAATTGAAGGCGGCACGATGATCGCATCCGTTCGCGGCGAAGTTCTCGATATCGCACTCGACCACGTTGTCATCGAAGCGTGCGGCGTCGGCTACAAGGTGATGGCGACCCCGTCCACCCTCGCGACGCTGCGCCGCGGCAGTGAGGCCAGGCTGATCACCGCGATGATCGTGCGCGAAGACTCCCAAACGCTGTACGGCTTCGGCGGCGCCGACGCGCGTGACCTGTTCCTGACGCTGCTCGGCGTGTCGGGGGTGGGGCCGAAGATCGCGCTGGCCACCCTCGCGGTCTATGACGCGCCCTCGCTGCGGCAGGCCCTTGCCGACGGCGACGTGACCGCGCTGACCCGGGTGCCGGGCATCGGGAAGCGCGGCGCCGAACGTATGGTCCTCGAACTGCGCGACAAGATCGGTTCGGTGACCCCGGCCGGTGCCGTTGCCTTGAACGGCCACTCGGTGCGCGGCCCGGTCGTGGAAGCACTTGTCGGACTTGGCTTTGCGGTGAAGCAGGCCGAGGAAGCCACGGACAAGGTGCTGGCCAACGAGCCGGAGGCGACCACGTCGAGCGCGCTGCGAGCAGCGCTTTCCATGCTGGGTAAGAATTGATGAGCGCTCGCGCGAAGAACAGACGATCATGAGCCGATTCGAAGACCCCGACCTCTCGGACGACGTCGAGGACCGGGACGTCTCGCCGGCGCTGACCGTCGGTGAAGGCGATATCGACGCCAGCCTGCGGCCGCGGTCGCTGCGCGAGTTCATCGGACAGCCGCGGGTGCGCGAGCAGTTGCAGTTGGTCATCGAGGGCGCCAAGAACCGCGGCGGCACACCGGATCACATTCTGCTGTCGGGTCCGCCCGGCCTGGGCAAGACCTCGCTGGCGATGATCATCGCCGCCGAACTCGGATCGTCGCTGCGGGTCACCTCGGGTCCCGCACTGGAGCGCGCGGGCGACCTGGCGGCCATGCTGTCGAATCTCGTCGAGCACGACGTGCTGTTCATCGACGAGATCCATCGCATCGCACGGCCCGCCGAGGAGATGCTGTACCTGGCGATGGAGGATTTCCGCGTCGACGTCATCGTCGGCAAAGGCCCTGGCGCCACATCGATTCCGCTCGAGGTCGCGCCGTTCACGTTGGTCGGGGCGACCACCCGGTCAGGCGCACTGACCGGACCACTGCGTGACCGGTTCGGGTTCACCGCGCACATGGACTTCTACGAGCCAGCCGAGTTGGAGCGGGTGCTGTCCCGGTCGGCGGGCATCCTGGGCATCGAGTTGGGTGCCGAGGCCGGCGCCGAGATCGCGCGTCGCTCCCGGGGCACGCCACGCATCGCCAACCGGCTGCTGCGCCGGGTCCGCGACTACGCGGAGGTTCGTGCCGACGGCGTGATCACCCGCGACATCGCCAAGTCAGCGCTGGAGGTCTACGACGTCGACGAGCTGGGCCTGGACCGGCTCGACCGCGCCGTACTATCCGCCCTGACACGCAGTTTCGGGGGCGGACCTGTCGGGGTGTCGACGCTCGCCGTCGCGGTCGGCGAGGAAGCCTCCACCGTCGAGGAGGTGTGCGAGCCGTTCCTGGTGCGAGCCGGGATGCTTGCCCGCACCCCGCGCGGCCGCGTCGCCACCGCCCAGGCGTGGACGCATCTCGGCATGACCCCGCCCAACGGGGTCAGTGGCCTGGGTCAGGCCGGGCTATTCGACTAGGGGGTCAATTGATCACTGCTGGTTTGGTTTTGGCGGTTCTAGCCGCACTGCTGCACGTCTACATCTTCGTCATGGAGTCGCTGACGTGGACCTCACCGCGCACCCGCGCGACGTTCGGCACGACGCCGGAGACCGCAGAGACCACCAAGGAGCTGGCGTTCAACCAGGGCTTCTACAACTTGTTCCTGGCGATCGTCACCGCGATCGGGGTGGCCGCTGTCCTCATAGGCGCCAAGGCTGTCGGTGTCGCACTGGTGTTCGCGGGCGTCGGGTCGATGCTCGCCGCGGCGCTGGTGCTCCTGCTGTCGTCACCGGACAAGGCTCGCGCGGCGATCACACAGGGAACGTTGCCGCTGATCGCGGTTGTGCTGCTGGTGATCGGGTTGGCGATCTAATGGCTTGCGCGCGAGTGTGAACCTACCGCGGGATTGTCAACGATTCTTCGCGGTAGGTTCACACTCGGCGACCGTCGCTACAGCAGTCCGAGCAGTTGCAGATCGGTCACGTACTTGACGATGACTTCCCGCGTCACATGCGGAATGTCTTTGTCCGGACCGATCTTCGCGTCCTGCACTGCCGCGCGGAACCGATCCGTCGGGGCGATCGAGCCGCGAATCGGGGTTTCCGGGCGCTGGTAGCTGTGCAGCAGCGGGAGCACCGAAGCCTGGCGCTGGCGCTCCGGCAGAGCGCGGATCGTCGTCTCGAACCGCTGCACCCAGGTGGCGTAATCACCGACGCGCTCGACCGGATATCCAGCTTCGATGAGCCAGTCGACGTACTCGTCGAGCCCGATGCCGTCATCGTACGGGTTCATCACGTGATACGTCTCGAACCCGTCGACCACCCGTTCGCCCAGTGTGGAGATCGCCTCGGCGATGAATTCGACGGGCAGCCCGTCGTAGTGGGCCCGTTGCCGATTGCCGTCGGCGTCGAGCTCGTAGAACGAACCGGGTGCGATTCCGGTGGCGATCAGGCTCAGGATCAACCGGGTGAACATGTCGGGCACGTTGAGCTGACCCGCATAGGTGGTATCGGCCATGATCAAGTCGCAGCGGAGCACCGAGACCGGAAGGCCGCACAGGTCGTGGGCCTCGCGCAGCAGGACCTCGCCGGCCCACTTGCTGTTGCCGTAGCCGTTGGCATAGCTGTCGTCGACCTTGCGGGTGGCGCTGATGACCCGGACGTCGCCGTCCTCGGTGAACTGGCCAGGCTCGATGCCCGCACCCACACCGATCGTCGACACATACACGAATGGCTTCTGCTTGGTGGTGAGTGCAATGCGGATCAGCTCCGCGGTGCCGAGCGCGTTGGGACCGAACAGCTGGCTGTAGGGCAGGACGTGGTTGACCAACGCCGCGGGGTCGACGATCAGGTCGACTGTATCGGCGAGCCGTTGCCACGTCTGCGGATCCAGTCCGAGGTTGGCCTCGCCCTTGTCGCCGGCGATGACCTCGAGATGGTCGGCCGCCAATTCACGGTAGTGGCGCAGAAGTTTGGGATCGCCCGAGTCGAACGTCTTGTCCAGGCGCTCGCGTGCGGCGGCGTCGTCCTTGGCGCGCACCAGGCAAATCACCTTGCCGTCGACCATGTCCATCCGCTCCAGCCATTCCAGGGCCAGGTAGCGGCCGAGGAATCCCGTCGCCCCGGTCAACAGCACCGTGCGCACCTCTGCGCTCGGGCCCGGCAGCGACGGAGCCGCGGCAAGAGTCTTGGCATCGATGAACTTGTCCAGTGTCAGATCACTGGCATGGACTTCGGTGGCGTCGCGGCCGTGCACCGACGCGAACGTCGGCCTCTTGCTACCGGGCTGCCGTTCTGACTCGATGTAGGCGGCCAGCGAGGCCAGGTCGCTGGCCGGGCTGACGATCACCCCGACCGGCACATCGATCTCGAAGATCTCATGCAGCAGGTTGGCGAATGTCAAGGCGGACAGGGAATCCCCACCCAGATCGGTGAAGTGCGCGTCGGGCTGAAGGTCGCTGGCCGCAGCGCCCAGTAGCGCGCCTGCGGCGCGGCTGATGGTTTCCAGAACCGGCCAGTCGGCGCCGTGTAGGCGCAGCTCCCGCAGCTCGTTGGCCTGGCTGTCGGCCAAGTCCGCGTAGAGCTGTTCGAGCCGATCGCCGTAGTACTCCTTCAACTTGGGCCGTGCGAGCTTGCGGATGCCGGTCAGCAGACCGTTCTCGAGCGTGAAAGGCGTTGTCTCGACGATGAAGTCGCGCGGAATCTCGTAGGACTGCAGACCCGCGGCCAGCGCGATGTCCTGCAGCGACTCGGTGATAAGCGGTTTCAGCGTGTCGGCGTCCTGATTGGCCAGCGCATCTTCGGTGGGTACGACGACGGCCAGCAGATACGAGCGAGCGCTGTTGCCGTACACGAAGATCTGCCGAATCAGCGGGCTGTCGACGAACAGCGCTTCCAGCTTCGAGACGGTGACGAATTCGCCCTGTGACAGCTTGAGCACGTTGTTGCGCCGGTCGAGGTACTTGAGCTGATCCGGTCCCAGCTCGGCAACGACGTCGCCGGTGCGGTAGTACCCGTCCGCGTCGAACACGTCCGCGGTGACCTCTGGGCGCTTGTAGTAGCCGGGGAACATGGTTTCCGACTTGATCAGCAGTTCACCCCGCGGGTACGGCCGGTCGGTGCTGAAGTAGCCGAGGTCGGGAACGTCGACCAGCTTGTAGTCGAGCACGGGAGGACGTTGCACGTGACCGTCGGTCAAGACCGCACCGGCCTCGGTGGAGCCGTAGCCATCGGTCAGGTGGACGTCGAGCAGCGACTCGACGAACTCCTTCATCTCCGACGAGATTGGCGCGGAGCCCGTCATCGCCGAGACGAACCGACCGCCGAGGAGGTTCTGACGCAGGTCGGCAAACACATCGGCCTCGACGGCCCATCGATCGCCGCCGTCAGCCGATCGGCGGTCGACTTCGCTTTGGTACTGCTGGAAGACCATGTCCCAGATTCGCGGCACAAAGCTCAACTGGGTGGGCCGCGCCAGCGCCAGGTCATCGAAGAAGGTCGAAAGATCGCTCTTGGCAACGAAATACGCTGTGCCGCCGGCTCCGAGGGTGGAGTACAGGATGCCGCGTCCCATCATGTGGCTCATCGGCATGAAGTTCAGCGTGATCGACGGGATGGCGCCTCCGTTGCCCCACATCGCCATGCTGGACCGGCGCCACGAGTTCGTGACCGCTTTCGTCAGGTAAATCGCGCCCTTCGGCGTGCCCGTGCTGCCGGACGTGTAGATCAGTAGCGCGAGAGTGTCGTCACCGGCGTCGAAGGCCGGTGGGGTCGGCAGCGTGTTGCCGCGAACGAGCGCATCAGCCAAAGTCTCGACAACGATCGGGGTTTCGGCGAGCCGGTCGATTGCGGCCGCGAGCGCCTCCCGGTGGTCGTCGACCTCGGCGTGGTAATCGAACACGACCAGCCGCTCAGGGAGATGACCTGTCAGCATGAGTTCGACGGCGTCGTCGAGGAAGTCGATGCTCGATGCGATAGCCACCGGCTCGGTCTCAGCAGCGATGGGCCGCAGCTGCGCGACCGGCGCGCTGGTCTGAAGAGGGACGGACACCGCGCCGAGGCGCAGCAGCGCCATGTCGACCGTCGTGTAGTCGACGCTCGTGAACCCGAGAATCGCGACCCGATCACCGGGCCGCACCGGATTCTCGGTCAGCGCGGCCGCGACTGCGTTGACCCTGTCCGACAGCTCGCGGTAGGTAACGGTGTCAAAACGGGGGAGCAGTTCAGCGGATGTCCGGCCCGTTGTCGGGTCGGTGACGAACTCAACAGCGCGCTGCCCGAGCGCCGGCCGGTCGGCGTAGCCATCGATGACGGTCTGCACGACCTGCGGCAGCCGCAGGTCGGGCGCCTCAATCGCATGCGCGACTGATTCGCTGGGTCGGGCATCGGCGAACTGCTGGTCTGTGGCGTACAAATCGGAGATGCGGCGCTCGAGCCGCCCTTCACGGGTATCAGTCGACATCAGGAATCCTCAGCAAATCGCAGGAAGTGGTAGCGCAACGCCGCGCTGTAAGTAAAGTACGTTAGCAAAGCTAACTTTATTCCAGTGGTGGCTGTCAGTTTGCTGTGAACGGTGTGATGGCTGTCACCGGATCGCAGGCAACGCAGTCGCCGGATCGGCCCGGCCGGCAAGGACCTCGATGGCCGCGATCGGGTCAGGGATCGCGATGAGCAAATCGCGCGTCGCCGCCAGGGCGCTATCCGACGGGCGGTCGCCACCCACCGCGTGGGCCAGGTCGAGCAGGTGCACGGTCGCCTCCATCAAGGCGACCTCTGCGACGACGGCCAGTGTGGTGGTGCCGACGACGGGATAAGAGATCACCGTCTCTCTGGACATCGGTGTGGCGCGCAGGATTTGGGCACACTGGGTGAAACGTGTCACAGCATCGTCAGGTGTGAGCGCCGTCGCATCGGAGGTCGCCCTCTCGGCGATGCCGTCGGCGGACGTGTGGGCGATGCCGCCAGGGGCGTTGAAGCGGCGCAGCATCTCCGCGGCTTCCGTGACCGCGGGGGGTTCGTCGGTCGCGGTCGCGGTCAGCATGTCGAACATCGCACGGCTCGGGCATAGATGCGCGACCAGTCCTCGTACCTCCCAGGGCCTGCACCGCGTTGCCGTCGACCATTGCTGAGGCGTGAGCTCGGCGCAGCGGCGCGCCCATCGCTCCCAGGCGTCGGCAAGAGTCTCGCGCACGGCGTCCTCGTCGAGGCGCATGCCGTCACCCTAGCCAGCATCGGCGAGGTTATGGCGCTGACAGATCGGGTATTCGACCGTCGACCGAGGAGGCATCATGAGTGACACACGCGTTCAGACCCGCGGAGGCAGGCTGCAGATGCCGCGCAGCCGTGGTGCGGCAAGTGGATTCCTGCTGATCTTGTTGGGCGCCTGGGGTGCCCTCATTCCGTTCGTCGGGCCGTATTTCGACTTCGCCTTCACCCCGGACACCGAGTGGACCTGGACGATCGCCAGGGGCTGGCTCGAGGTGTTGCCTGGCGTGGCGACCGTGCTAGGCGGGCTACTGCTGCTCACATCGGGCAATCGCGCGACCGCGATGCTCGGTGGCTGGCTGACGGTGCTCGCCGGCGCGTGGTTTGTCGTTGGCCGCGCGCTGGCCGGACCGTTGGCAATCGGTGATGTCGGTGCGCCGGTGGCGGCCACCGATGTCAAAAGGGTGTGGCTGGACCTGACCTACTTCTATGGGCTCGGTGCGCTGATCATCTTCCTCGGCGCCCTCGCGCTGGGCCGTGTGTCGGTTCGTAGCGCGCGCGATATCGCTTACGTGCAGCGCCCCGTCGCTCCCTACGCCGAACAGCGTCACGTGGCTCCCTACGCCGAACAGCGTCACGTCGCTGCGGCGCAGGCTGAGCCGGCGCCGTCGGAGGAGGTCACCGAGATCCAGCCGACTGGCGAGGAGCGGCCCCGCGGTTGGCGCAACATGTTCGGTGGCCGCGGCCGCAGGCTGGCCCACCGCTAGTTCCGCGAAATAGAATTCCCGGTCGTTATCGCCCCCAACTGACGACCGGGAATTCTATTTCGGCGCGAGGGCGTGGCGGGCAGCCTCTTGGGCGAGTTGTACGCGTGAGGTCAGGCTGAGCTTGTTGTAGACATGCCGCAGGTGCGACTGCACGGTCCGGGGTGAGACGAACAGCCGGGTGGCGATGTCCTTGTTCGGCAGGCCTTCGCCGACGAGACGGACGACGTCGAGTTCGGTCGGTGTAAGGGATTCCCACCCGGTTGGCGGCCGCTTGCGCTCACCGCGGCCGCGGAGTGCATAGGCGATCGCCTCCTCGGTTGACATCGCCGCACCTTCATTCCAGATTGCATCGAAGTCGTCGTCACCTAACGCATTCCGCAGTGCTGCGAGGAAGCCATCGTATTCGGCATCGAATACCTTGAACCGCACCATTCCCATTCGCTGGCGAGCGGCATCGGCGGTGCCGTAGAGCCGGACTGCTTCTCGATGACGTTCGCCGTGGCACGCCAACCCGGCGATGCACTCCAGAATGTCTGGCATGGTCAGTTGCCCGTCGACCCCGGCGGCCATTGCCAGCGCCTCGTAGGCGTCCGACTCGGCTTGTGCCATGTTGCTCTCAGCGAAGTGAACACGAGCACGCATTGCCAGCGCCGCGGCTAACCACCAGCCCTTCGACGCTGAAACCGCCTCATCGAGCCAGCCGCGTGCGGCTGGCAACTCGCCGCACGCCAAGGCCGTCTGCCCGAAGAAGACCATGTTCGCCAGCTCTGCCGGGGGGTTTATGAGCGCGTTTTGCGCATCCTGAAGCGCCTGCCATGCAGCGGCGGTGTCGCCGGCCGCCAGGTATGCCAAACTGGTTGTGGCGTAGACACCTTGGTCGAACAGCCCTCCCATTTCCGCGCACGCGTCGAGACACTTCCTGCCCGCAGCAAGCGCGCCGTCGGCGTCACCGTGCCACGCCTGCAGGGCCAGGGCATTCATCCACCCGATCGCGATATTCACGACGTCGTGAGCGACGGTGGCATCGGCGATGAAGTCTGGGATCTGTGCCAGGGCGCCGACGAGGTCACCCCGAAGACTCTGCGCGTTGATCAGAACCCATCGGCACTGCCGCGCGTTGAAGTGGTCTCCGATGGCGTCGGCAAGAGCGCACCCTTCTGTTGCGATCGACTCTATCGCGAGAAGGTCGCCCACCATGAATGCCCCGTAGGCCTGTCGGCCGAGAATTTGACTGAGCCGCCAGGAGTCGCCCAGTGCACGGGCCATACCGATCGCCTCTTCGAAGTACGGCCTTGCCAATTCGGCATCATGGGCGGTGACGCACGCACACGCGGTGAGCGCTCGAGTCAGTAGCGCAGGCTCGTCGACGTCGCGCGCGATAGTCAACGCTTCTTGAGCCTGGTCCAGGCTGGCGGTCACATCAACCCATGAGTTCAAGACCGCCTTGTCGGCGAGCGCCAGCGCGCGCGCTGCCGGTGGCAGGTCGGGCTGGTTTCCGTCGCGATCTGTGAGTGCAGCTTCGAGCCAAGCAAGCCCTTCGACCAGGCGACCTCGCGCCAGCCACAGTGGTTGGAGTGCCGACGCCAACTCCAATGTCTTTGCGATATCGTCATTTTCATAGCTCCACGTGAACGCCGCACGCAGGTTGTCCACGTTTGTGTCCGCCTGCGCGATGAGCTGCTCGTAGTCGTCGCGTGCGGGCGCGTCCAACCGGGCGGCCATCGCGGTGTAGTAATCACGGTGCCTCGCGCGTATGCTGTCGGCTTCGCCCGATTCACTGAGTTTCTCGAGGGCGTACTGACGGACGGTTTCCAGAAGCCGGTATCGCGTTGCACCGGAGGTGTTTTCGGCGACAACAAGTGACTTGTCGACGAGCAGGCTGAGCTGGTCAAGCACCTGGAACCGCTCCACCTCGGTGGTGCCTGCAACGGCTTGCGCCGCGTCGAGGTCGAATCCGCCCATGAACACGGCTAAGCGGCGAAACAAGATTCGTTCGGACTCGGTCAGCAAGGCGTGCGACCAGTCGACCGAAGCCCGCAATGTCTGCTGGCGCCGAACCGCCGTGCGAGCGCCACCCGTCAGCAATCGGAACCGGTCGTGCAGGCTGCCTACAATCTCGTCAAGCGAGAGTGCTCGCACGCGTGCCGCGGCCAGTTCGATCGCCAGCGGCATGCCATCGAGGCGCCGGCAGATCTCGGTCACCGTGGCCGCGTTGTCGTCGGTGATGGTGAACTCCGGTCTGGCGCGGCGAGCCCGGTCACTGAACAACTCGATCGCCTCGTCCGCGAGTGACAGCGATGGCACACCCCAGTTGACCTCACCCGGCACGAGGAGCGGCTCGCGACTCGTCGCGAGGATCGTAACCTTCGAGCAGGCCGCCAACATGTCGGTCACGAGTGCAGCGCTCGCTTCCAGCAGGTGTTCGCAATTGTCCAGCACCAGCATCATGTGGCGGTCGCGGACATAGCGCAGCACCGTGTCCGTGATCGAGCTGCCCGGTTGGTCGGGCAAGCCCAGCGCCCGTGCGACAGTGACCGGTACGACCTCGGGATGGGCCACCGGTGCAAGGTCGGCATACCAGACACCGTCCGGAAAGGCGCCCGTCGTCCTGGCCGCAACCTCGATCGCGAGACGCGTCTTGCCCGCGCCGCCTGCGCCGGTCAGGGTAACCAGCCGGTTGTCCGCCAGAATGTCCCCTATCTCGACCATCTGCGTGTTGCGGCCGATAAAGGTGGTCAGCTGCGTTGGAAGGTGTTTCGCCGCTGAGGTTTTGGTGGTGCGCAGGGGAGGGAAGTCGTTGCGCACTTCGGGGTGACAAAGCTGTGCGACGCGCATCGGGCGCGGCAGATCCCGCAGCGGGTGGCGGCCCAGGTCGGTCAGCCACGCATTCTCCGGCAGCCGGTCCTCCACCAATTCCTCGGTGGCTGCCGACATCACCGTCTGTCCGCCGTGCGCCAGATCGCGCAGACGGGCCGTTTTGTTGATCGTCGAGCCCGCGTAATTGCCTTCATCGCGCAACTGCACTTCACCGGTGTGCAGGCCGATGCGCAGCTTGACCGGCGCCAACCGGACCCGTTGTAGGTCCAGTGCGCATGCCACCGCGTCGCTGGCGCGCGCGAATGCCGCCACGAAACTGTCGCCCTCGCCCTGTTCAACCGGACGGACGCCGCCGTGCTCGGCAATCAGCTTCGACGCGGTGCGGTTTAACTGTGCGACCGCGGACGTCATCGCCGACGGCTGCGACTCCCAGAGCTGGGTCGAACCTTCGACATCGGCGAGCAGCAGTGTCACCGTTCCGGTCGGCAGCAGCTCGGTCACATCGAGATCGCTCCAGTCAGTTTCGCTCATGCTAGCCACGATGCGGTCCCAGCGAACCGGGAAACATCCGCCCTTTGGCGCATTTTTCTCCGGACCGGCCGGTGGGGGCGCATTTTTCATGCGCAATCGGTGATATCGCAGATGACATCGCATTTAGCACGCGCTCATGCCGCCGCATATTGTGGCTGAAGTGACGGAACTTGCGCCCCATCACCGCCCAGATCTACGCCCCAGGGCGGATGGTCCGACGCATGAAGCGCCGGATAGTCGGAATCGTTCCGACCCGACCAAGGAGGGCGAAATGACCACCACCGAGCCGCTGAAAGCCGTTCGCCGTAATTCGATCGAGGGCCTGTGCGAGCGACTTGGCGTCCCGCGCAGGGACTGGCACTTCTTCCGGCGTTGGGCAGGCGAGTCTTTGAACTCGAAAGCGCTCGACGAGTTGCACGCATACGTCGATGTGATGATTGGCGATCGATGCCGAGCGCCCGGCACCGATGTGCTCTCCGAGCTGATTGAGACGGGCATCGACGGCGAAGAACTCACCGACGACGAACTCCGCGCTATCGTCGCCACCCTCGTCACCCGCGCCGACTAATTCCGTGGCTCCGGGTCGAGCTTGTCGAGCAAGCTCTGCATGCTCCGGCACATCTGCGCGAACTCATTCGCGCCCACCAGCTTCGACCAGCGGCGCTCGATGTCTGCGACGCGGTCGCCGGCCGCGGCCATCGCGTCACGACCGCGCTTGGTCAGATCGATGAGCTTGGCACGGCCGTCGGCGGGGTCCGGCCGGCGAACCAGATATCCCATCTGCTCGAGGTCGTTGACCAACTCAGACGTGGCGGCCAGGCTCAGCTGGGCGCGATCCGCGAGCTCGGTCAGCCGCACGCCGCCCATCCGGACGTTGCCGAAGATCTGCATGTGCGGGTCGCGGATATCACCGAACCCCGCATCGCCACGCGGAGCGGCTAGGTCGTGCCGGAACTCTCGCAGCAGCCTCGCCAGTAGTTGTCCGACCGCCTGCCGGTCCGTCGGCAGATCTCTTGACTTCGCCATTGCCACCCGAGGATACTACGGTAACCGAAGTTTCGGTTTCCGAAGTAAATGGGGAACGATGATCACGCCGAGCCCGAATTTCGTCAGCACCGACCTCGGCCGACTGAACGTCCGGCGCACCGGAACCGGGCCACCGGTCGTCTTGTGGCACAGCCTTTTCGTTGATTCACGGTGCTGGGCACCACTGGTCGAGACGCTTTCTCGCGACAGGACCGTCTACGCCATCGATGGCCCATCCCACGGCAAGAGCGAGCCCGTGCACCGTGACTTCAGCTTCGGGGAGTGCGTCGCCGCAGCGGAGCAGACCCTCGACCGCGTCGGCCTCACCGAACCGATCGACTGGGTGGGTAACGCGTGGGGAGGCCATGTCGGAATTCACCTCGCGACGGGCTCCCGGTTGCGGACGCTGACAACCATCGGCACCCCGGTCCAGGCGTTCACGCTGCGGGAGAAGCTGACCAAGGGCTGGCCGCTGGTCCAGATGTACCGGTTCACAGGCGCCAACGGCTTCCTCAAGAAGCAGCTCTCCGATTCGCTGCTTGGACCTGAAACCGTTGCAGCTCAGCCTGATCAGGCGGCGACGGTCATCGCGTCGTTCGCCGAGACGGACCGCGACGGCATGCTGCATGCCATGCGGTCGATGATGATGCACCGCAGCGGAGTCGACGGCCTGTTGCCCCGCATCACCATTCCAACGCTGGTGATGTCCGTGCGCGACGACGCAATGGGTTGGCGTCCCGATGAGGCGCGCCGAACCTGCGCCGCCATTCCGGACTGCCGCGTCGAGGAGGTCGCGGGCGGCGGACACGTCGCACCGTTACTCGTCGACCACAACCGGATTGCCCGGCTGCTCACCGAGTTCTGGGCCGCAGCAGTTCCGAAAGGCTAGCCCGTGTAGGCCATGACGTGCTTGATGCGCGTGTAATCGTCGAACCCGTACATCGACAGATCCTTGCCGTGTCCCGACGACTTGAAACCACCGTGCGGCATCTCGGCCACCAGCGGAATGTGCGTGTTGATCCACACGCACCCGAAGTTCAGCGCCGCCGAAACCCGAAGTGCCCGCGACACGTCCTTCGTCCACACCGATGACGCCAGGCCGTACTCCGTGCCGTTGGCCCACGCGATCGCCTCGTCCTCGTCGGAGAACGACTGCACCGTGATCACCGGGCCGAAGATCTCCTGCTGGACCAACCGATCATCCTGCAGCAATCCGCCGATCACCGTCGGTTCGACGTAGAAACCCTTGTCGCCCTGGCGTTGTCCGCCGACGGCGACCTTCGCATGCGACGGCACGTCGGTGAAGAACGAGAGCACGCGTTCCATCTGGTTCACGTTGTTCACCGGCGGTACCCACGCGTCCTCGTCGTCGGCCGCCTTGCCGAACGTCGTCGTCGCGCCCCGAGCCTGCTCCGCGAGCGCTTCCGTCAGATCCGACGCGACCTTGGCGGTCGCCAGCACCCGCGTCGCCGCCGTGCAATCCTGGCCGGCGTTGAAGTAGCCCGCCGTCGCGATTCCCTCTGCGGCCGCGGCGATGTCGCTGTCGTCGAACACGATCACGGGCGCCTTTCCACCCAGTTCCAGATGCGTGCGCTTCAGGTTTCCGCCCGCGCTGACCGCCACCGCACGGCCCGCAGCCACCGAGCCGGTGATCGACACCATCTCCGGCGTGGGATGACCGACGACCGCAGCGCCTGTATTCCGGTCCCCGCAAACGACATTCAGCACGCCAGGCGGGAAATGCTTGGCGGCGAGCTCGGCGAGCATCACCGTCGTGACCGGCGTGGTGTCACTGGGTTTGATCACCACGGTGTTGCCTGCGGCGATCGCGGGACAGAACTTCCAGATCCCCATCATCATCGGGTAGTTCCACGGCGCCACCTGGCCGATGACGCCGACCGGCTCACGGCGGATCCACGAGGTGTGGTTCTCCATGTACTCGCCTGCCGACTTACCCTCCAACATCCTTGCCGCACCGGCGAAGAACCGGATCTGGTCGACCATCGGAGGGATTTCCTCGGCCATCGTGACGTGGTTGGGCTTGCCGGTGTTGCGCCCCTCCGCCTCGACGAGTGCCTGAGCGTTCTTCTCGACATCGTCGGCGAAGTCGAGCAGCGCCTTCTGCCGGTGCGACGGTGTGGTGCGCTTCCAGTCGGCGAACGCCTTCGACGCGGCGGCGTAGGCGTTATCGATGTCGGCCTCGTTGGAGACCGGCGCGCTGCCGTACTCCTCACCGGTGGTCGGGTCGACCAGCGCCATCGTGGCGCCGCTGACGGAGTCGGCGAGCTCGCCGCCGATGAAATTCTGAACCTTGGTCATATCAACTCCTGTCGTTAGAGATCGGCCAGGACGAGAGCGAGAACGTCGAGGCCTTCGATGAGAAGCTCGTCGCTGATGGTCAGCGGCGGCAGGAAACGCAAGACATTGCCAAATGTGCCGCAGGACAGCACGATTACGCCCGCAGTGTGACAACCGGCGCACAGCGCCTTGGTCAGGTCGGCGTCCGGGTCGGTGGTGCCGGGCGTGACCAACTCCATCGCGATCATGGCGCCGCGCCCACGGACGTCGCCGATGCGGTCGTCGTCGACCTGCAGCCGACCCAGCCGGTCCTTCGTCAGCGATTCGATCTGGCGCGCGCGCTCGACGAGGCCGTCGGTCTCGATCGTCTCGATGGTCGCCAGCGCCGCCGCACACGCGACCGGGTTGCCGCCGTAGGTGCCGCCCAGCCCGCTGACGTGGGGAGCGTCCATGATCTCCGCGCGGCCGGTCACCGCCGACAGCGGCAGGCCGTCGGCGATGCCTTTGGCGGTACAGATCAGGTCCGGCTCGATGCCTTCGTGCTCGCAGGCGAACATCGCTCCGGTGCGGGCGAACCCGGTCTGCACCTCGTCGGCGATGAACACGACACTGTTCTTGCGGCACCAGTCGAGCAGTGCGGGCAGGAAGCCGTCGGCAGGAACGATGAAGCCGCCCTCACCCTGGATGGGCTCGATGATCACCGCGGCGAGATTGTCGGCGCCGACCTGCTTGTCGATGATGTCGATCGCCCGCTTGGCGGCCAGCGCTCCGTCGGTGGCGAGTTCCTTGCCGTATTCGGCGTCGCGGAACGGATACGACAGCGGTGCGCGGTAGATCTCGGGGGCGAACGGGCCGAAGCCGTGCTTGTACGGCATGGACTTGGCGGTCAGCGCCATCGTCAGGTTCGTCCGGCCGTGGTAGGCGTGATCGAACGACACGACCGCCTGTTTGCGCGTGTACGTCCTGGCGATCTTGATCGCGTTCTCGACGGCCTCCGACCCGGAGTTGAACAGCGCCGACCGTTTCTCGCCACTGCCGGGCGTGAGCCGGTTGAGGTGTTCGGCCACCGCGACGTAGCCCTCGTAAGGCGTGATCATGAAGCAGGTGTGCGTGAAGTTCGCGACCTGGTCCTGGACGGCGGCGACCACGCGCGGCGACGAGTTACCGATCGTCGTGACCGCGATGCCCGAGCCCAGATCGATGAGCCGATTGCCGTCGACGTCTTCGACGATGCCGCCGAACGCCCTGGTGGCGTAGACGGGCATCGTGGTGCCGACCCCGCGTGACACCGCGGCGCTCTTACGGTCGATCAGCTCCTGTGACCGTGGACCGGGAATCGCGGTGGCGAGGTAGCGGCTTTGCTCGACGGTGCTCAATGAAGCCTCCTGATACCGGTGGTTGGACGCTGCGCACGCGAGGAGCAGCATCACGTTGCCGCGTTGCCGTTTGAGCCTAGTCTCTGCACACACCAATCCGTCGAAAACTACGCCACCTAATACGGGAACCGTTGGCCGGACGGCATTGTCGCAACGGATTTCGTTGAGCGGGGTCAGTCGCGATCGTGATGGCACACCGCTTCGAGCATCAAGCCCCACGGGTCGAGCCAGAAGGTCGAGAAGTAAGGCTGCCGATATTGGGGAAAGACCTGCGGCGCGTGCAACACACGCCCGCCGGACTGCGCCACGAGCTCGGTGACGGCGGTGTGGACGGCATTCACCGCCGAGCGGGTCCGCACCATGAATGCGAGGTGTTGGAGGCCGGTCCGATGTCGCGAGTACCGGGACTGCTCTGCGGACGGGTAGAAGAAGAGGTAGGTGCCGGGCTTACCTGCCATCGGGCGGTAGGCGAACTCGTCGTCGGCATCGAGGAACACTTCAAATCCGACCAGCGGCATTACGGCGCCGTAGTACCGCCTCGCGGCATCCAGGTCAGGGACGTTGATGCCGATGTGTCCGAGCACCTAGCGACGCTAACAGCAGGTCGCGGGCGACCGGGGACTCGGCCGTCGGCGTCGGCAATGGCACACTGGTCAACGACGAGGCCCGTGACCTGCGGTCTGGAGGCCTGCCACAAGACCGATACGAAAGACAGTTTTTGCCATGGATTTGGTCGTCTTCCTGCCCCTCATCATCATTCTGGGCGCGTTCATGTTCTTCGCGTCGCGGCGCCAGAAGAAAGCAATGCAGGCCACCATTGACCTGCAGAATTCGCTGAGCGTCGGCGATCGCGTGCACACCACGTCGGGTCTGCAGGCCACCATCACCGGCATCTCCGACGACACCGTCGACCTGGAGATCGCGCCCGGCGTCGTGACCACCTGGATGAAGCTGGCGGTGCGTGATCGCATCGTCGACGACATCGATGAAGACGAAGTCGACGACAACAAGGGCACCGATCTCGACTACGAGGCTCGCGAATCGACCGCTACCGAGATCACCGATAGCCCGAACAGCAAGACTGACGGCTGACGACTCAGCACAAGCACGTACCCTTTGCGGTGCTGACGAACTGATCTCGAAGGAGACCCTGAGAACGTGGCATCGTCTTCGGCGCCGGTGCACCCTGCCCGCTACCTGACGCTCTTTTTGGTATTGCTCGTCGGTGTATACCTACTGGTGTTCCTGACCGGCGACAAGCAGGCCAAGGCCAAGCTCGGTATCGACCTGCAGGGCGGCACCCGCGTAACGCTGACCGCACGCACACCGGATGGCTCCGCGCCCACGCGCGAGGCCCTCAACCAGGCGCAGCAGATCATCAGCGCTCGCGTGAACGGCCTCGGCGTGTCCGGGTCCGAGGTCATCATCGACGGGTCCAACCTGGTCATCACGGTGCCGGGCAATGACAGCAGCGAGGCGCGCAACCTGGGCCAGACGGCCCGGCTGTACATCAGGCCCGTCATCCACGTGATTCCTGCACAGGGGCAGGCCCAGCAGCCACCCGCCGACGCGCCGCCGAACGCGCCGCCAGGAGGGCCAGGCGCACCCGGCCTGCCGCCCGTCGCCCCTGCCCAGCCCGGCGCGCCCGTGTCCCCACCGGCCGAACAGGCACCGCCTCCGGCCGCTCCCGCGGAGACCCCGGCACCACAGCCGCGGCCCTATCCGCAGGAACCGCCGCCGACGCCGGCCCCACCGCGGCCGCCCGGCCCCGGCGCTCCGCCCGCGCCGGGCGCGCCGCCGCCCGCTGAGAAGCAGACGCTGGCGCAGCGCATCGCCGACGAGAAGCAGTTGCGGCAGAGCGCCGAGCAGCAGATCCAGATCCTGGCGCTACAGTTCCAGGCCACCCGCTGCAACGAAGAAGACGTGCTGGCCGGCAACGACGACCCGAATCTGCCGTTGGTCACCTGCTCGCAGGACGGCAAGCAGGTCTATCTGCTCGACAAGGCGATCATCAAGGGCGAGCAGATCAAGAACGCCGATTCCGGACTCGACCAGCAGCGCGGCGAGTACGTCGTGACCCTGGAGTTCAACGATCAGGCGTCGCGGATCTGGGCCGACTTCACCGCGGCCAACGTCGGCACCCAGACCGCCTTCGTGCTCGACTCCAAGGTGGTCAGCGCACCGGAGATCCAGGAGGCCATCCCGGGCGGACGTACGCAGATCACCGGTCGGTTCACCGCCGACTCAGCACGTGAACTGGCCAACGTGCTCAAGTACGGCTCGCTGCCGCTGTCGTTCGAATCCTCGGAGGCCGAAACTGTGTCGGCCACATTGGGTTTGTCGTCGCTGCGGGCCGGCCTGATCGCGGGCGCGATCGGCCTTGCGGCGGTGCTTCTGTACTCCCTGCTCTACTACAGGGTGCTTGGATTGCTGACGGCATTGTCGCTAGTCGCTTCCGGCGCAATGGTTTTCGCGATCCTGGTGCTGCTGGGCAGATACATCAACTACACGCTCGACCTGGCAGGCATCGCAGGTCTGATCATCGGTATAGGTACGACAGCGGACTCATTCGTGGTGTTCTTCGAACGCATCAAAGATGAGATACGCGAAGGGCGTTCGTTCCGCTCGGCGGTTCCACGCGGTTGGGCCAGGGCGCGCAAGACGATCCTGTCCGGCAACGCGGTCACCTTCCTGGCGGCTGCGGTGCTCTATTTCCTCGCGGTCGGCCAGGTCAAGGGCTTTGCGTTCACCCTGGGCCTGACCACGATCCTCGACGTCGTCGTGGTGTTCCTGGTGACGTGGCCGCTGGTGTATCTGGCATCGAAGTCGCCGACGCTGGCCAAGCCTGCGTTCAACGGGCTCGGCGCGGTGCAACAGATCGCGCGCGAGCGACGTGCCGCGGCGCATGCGACGGGACGGGGATAGTCCGATGGCTAAACACACATCTGACGCGACCGAATCCGGCGCCGTCGAAGCGCCCGACCTCGAGGACATGCCGGCCGAAGCGCCCAAGCACGGCTTCTTCGTCCGGCTTTACACCGGCACCGGCGCGTTCGAGGTCATCGGCAGGCGCAAGATGTGGTACTCGATCAGTGGCCTGATCGTCTTGGTCGCGGTCGCCAGCATCCTGCTGCGCGGTTTCACCTTCGGCATCGACTTCGAGGGCGGCACCAAGGTGTCGATGCCCGCCGCAGGGCAGAACGGCACCGTCAGCACCCAGCAAGTCGAGGACGTCTTCAGCAAAACCATCGGCAAGGCGCCCGAATCGGTCGTCGTCGTCGGCAGCGGCGCTTCGGAAACCGTGCAGATCCGCTCCGAGACGCTGACCAACGAACAGACCGAAGCGCTGCGCACAGCGCTGTTCGACGCGTTCCACCCCAAGGGCTCCGACGGCCAGCCGTCCAAGCAGGCCATCAGCGACTCGGCGGTGTCGGCGTCGTGGGGCGGGCAGATCACGCAGAAGGCGCTCATCGCGTTGGTGGTCTTCCTGGTCCTGGCGGCCATCTACATCACCGTGCGCTACGAGCGCTATATGGCGATGGCGGCACTGGCGACGCTGGTGTTCGACCTGGTCACCACCGCGGGCGTCTATTCACTCGTCGGATTCGAGGTCACCCCTGCGACGGTCATCGGCCTGCTGACCATCCTCGGCTTCTCGCTGTACGACACAGTGATCGTGTTCGACAAGGTCGAGGAGAACACCCACGGCTTCGAACACACCACCCGGCGCACGTTCGCCGAACAGGCCAACCTCGCGGTCAACCAGACGTTCATGCGGTCGATCAACACCAGCCTGATCTCGGTGCTGCCGATCCTTTCGCTGATGGTGGTAGCGGTGTGGCTGCTGGGCGTCGGCACGCTGATGGACCTGGCGTTGGTGCAGTTGGTTGGCGTCATCGTCGGCACTTACTCGTCGATATTCTTCGCGACACCGCTGCTGGTCTCGCTGCGTGAGCGCACCGAGCTCGTCCGCACGCACACCCGCAGGGTGCTCAACCGCCGCAAGCCCGCCAAGGCCGCCGAGGTGGTGGAGCACGCCGAGCCGGAGGAGATGGCGGCGTCGCTCGCGGCCAAGCCGGCGCCGGAGAAGCCTGCGCCCGGGGCGCGGCCTGTCCGGCCAACCGCCAGCAGGACCGGTCGACCGTCGGGTAAGCGAAACACCCGGCGGTAGGGGGGTGGGTGTCCGGAGCTGCAGCGTCGTTGCGGCGGCCCTGCTGTCGCTGATCGGCGGGCTGGGCCTGTCGGCATGCTCGGGCAGCCCCGCCGACAGCATCGACTACGCCGTCGACGGCACATTGGTCAGCTACAACACCAACACCGTCGCCGGCGCCGCATCGGGCGGGCCGCAGGCCTTCGCTCGGGTGCTGACGGGCTTCAACTATCACGGACCCGACGGCCAGGTCGTCGGTGACCACGACTTCGGCTCCATCTCGGTCGTCGGGCGTGCGCCGCTGGTGCTGGACTACGAGATCAGCGCGAATGCGGTGTATTCCGACGGCAAGCCCGTCACCTGCGACGACATGGTCCTGGCGTGGGCGTCACAGTCGGGTCGGCTGCCCGGGTTCGACGCGGCCAACCGCGCTGGGTACAGCGATATCGCGTCTGTCGACTGCGCGCCGGGGCAGAAGAAGGCGCGGGTGACCTTCGCCCAGGACCGCGGGTTCGTCGACTTCGGCCAACTGTTCACCGCGACGTCGATGATGCCGTCGCACGTCATCGCCGACGAACTCGGCATCGATGTCACGACCGCGCTGCTCAACGACGACGGCCCGGCTGTCGAACGCATCGCGCAGGTGTGGAACAACACGTGGAATCTCAATCCAGCCGATTTCGACAGCAAACGATTCCCGTCGTCGGGGCCGTACAAGCTCGAGTCGGTGAACAAGGACGGCTCTGTCGTGCTGGTCGCCAACGACAAGTGGTGGGGCGCAAAGCCCGTCACCGAGAAGGTGACCGTGTGGCCGCGGGGTGCTGACATCCAGGACAAGGTCAATCAGGGCGCCTACGACGTCGTCGACGTGTCGACTGGGTCATCGGGAACGCTGACCCTGCCCGACGACTATGTCCGAACCGACTCGCCGTCGGCAGGCATCGAACAGCTGATCTTCGCGCCCCAGGGACCGGTGGCGGGCCCGCCCGCGCGCCGGGCGCTGGCGCTGTGCACGCCTCGCGATGTGATCGCCAAGAACGCTGGGCTGCCGATCGCCAACTCCCGGCTCAACCCGGCGACCGAGGATGCGTTCGGCGGGTCCGAGGGCGCCGTCGAGGCCGGACAGTTCGTCGTCGCCAATCCCGGCGCCGCCCGCGGCGCGCTCAACAATCAGCCG
>Ga0207687_10000657_pt1 | contig 23275 bp, 18 predicted proteins | sample KBSM54metaG_FD_184399 | JGI IMG/M metagenome (GOLD analysis project Ga0207687, IMG submission 184399) | Miscanthus rhizosphere microbial communities from Kellogg Biological Station, Michigan, USA - KBS M5-4 metaG (SPAdes) (version 2) | ecosystem: Host-associated > Plants > Roots > Rhizosphere >...
GGTAGTCGATCTCCCCCCGGTCCGGGTCGGCAAGCCGGTTCAGCAGCCGCAGCAGCGTCGACTTGCCGGCGCCCGAAGGGCCGACGATCGCCGTCGCGCCCGCCGGGATCCCGGCGCTGAGCGAGTCGAGGACGGTCTTGCCGCCGCGGTCCAGCCCCACAGCTCGCAGCTCGAACAGCACCGGCGGATCATCCCAGTTGTGCGGTTCCTTTCGGACGGTATGCGTCCGAAAGGAACCGTGGACGCAAGATGGCTCTCGCTGCGCTCTCCTCTATCGATCCTCGTGCGTTCGGCTGGAACAATCCCGGGTAAGGAGATCGAACGATGGCTAGAGCAATTTGGAGTGGAACGATCAGCTTCGGGCTACTGAACGTGCCCGTGCGCATGTACAGCGCGGTGGCGCGGCGCAGCATCGCCCTGCGCGAGATCCGCGAGTCCGACAGCGCCCGGATCAAACACCGGCGCGTCGCCGAAGGGACCGACGAGGAGGTCCCCTACGAGAACATCGTCAAGGCCTATGAGCTGTCGCCCGGCCAGTACGTGCCGCTGGGCAAAGACGAGATGGCGGCGCTGGCGCCGGAGAAGACGCGCGCGATCGACGTCCAGGACTTCGTCGACATCGAGGAAATCGACCCGATGTACTTCGACAGCCCCTACTACCTCGGCCCCGCCGACGGCGCCGAGAAGGCCTACTCGCTGCTCGCTTCGGCGATGGAAAGCTCGGGCAAGGCGGCGATCGCCCGCTTCGTCTTCCGCAACAAAGAGCACCTCTCGGCGATCCGCGCATCCGACGGCGTGCTGACGCTGACCACGATGCGCTTCCACGACGAGGTCGTGCCGCCCTCCGAACTCGACGACTCCCTCCCCGACAAGGCGCCGAAAGTCGCCAAAAAGGAGCGGGAGATGGCGGAGCAGCTGATCGATTCGCTGAGCACCAAGTTCAACCCCAACGAGTACCGCGACGAGTACCGCGAACAGCTTCTTTCCCTGATCGAACAGAAGGCCGAAGGCAAAGAGATCGTCGCGCCCGAAACGGAGGCGCCGAAAGCGACCAAAGCCCCCGACCTGATGGCGGCGCTGGAGGAGAGCATCGCCGCGGTCAAAGAAAAAGGGGCTGCTTCGAGCGACAAAGGCAAAGCGGCGAAAGCGAAGCCGAAAGCCAAAGCCGGCGCCTCGAAGAAAAAGAGCAAAGCGAAAGCGAAAAGCTCTTCCCGCTCGAAAGCCAAAGCCAAAGCTTCGAAATAGGCTCGTAAGCCGTGGGCGAGACGCGGCAGGTCGAGGTCGACGGCAAAGAGCTGCGGCTGACCAACCTCGACAAGGTGCTCTACCCGGAGACCGGGTTCACCAAGGGCGAGATGGTCGACTACTACGCCCGGGTGGCGCCGGCGATGGTCCCCCACCTGAGCGGGCGCGCGGTGACGCTGCGGCGCTTCCCGGAAGGGGTCGACGACCTCGACGCCGCCTTCTTCGAGAAGCGCTGCCCGAAACACCGGCCGAAATGGGTGAAGACGGCGCGGGTGACGGTCGAGAAGGGCAAAATCGACTTCTGCGTCTGCGACAGCCTGCCGACGCTGATCTGGATGGCGCAGCTGGCGGCGATCGAGCTGCACCCCTCGCTGTCGCGGAGCCGGGCGCCGAAACGGCCGACCGTGCTCGCCTTCGACCTCGATCCCGGCCCCCCCGCCGACGTCGTCGACTGCTCGCGGGTGGCGCTGAGCTTGCGCGACCTGCTCGCCCAGCTCGACCTCCAGAGCTTCGTCAAGACCTCGGGCTCGAAGGGCATGCAGCTCTACGTGCCGCTCAACGGCAAGGCCACCTACGAGGACACCCGCCCCTTCGCCCAGGCGATCGCCCAGATCGTCGCCAAACAGAACCCCGACGAGGTGCTGGCGAAAATGGGCAAAAAGACCGACCGCAGCGGCAAGGTCCTGATCGACTGGTACCAGAACAACGAGCGCAAAACCACGATCGCCGTCTACTCCCTCCGCGCCCGCGAGCACCCCACCTGCTCCACTCCCGTCACCTGGGAGGAGGTCGAAGCAGCGGCCGAGTCGGGCGACGGCAGCGACCTCGTCTTCGAGACCACCGACGTCCTCGAGCGCCTCGACGAACACGGCGACCTCTTCGCCCCTGTTCTGGAGCTGGAGCAGGAGCTGCCTGAGCTGTAGCTAGCCGTCGTACCCAGGTGCCACTCTTGGTCCTATGAGCGATGTCGCCGCAGTCGCGGCAATTACCGGTGGAGTGTCCGTATTGACTTCAGGAGTTACGGCCGCTGTTACGTGGGCGGTAAGCAAGAACTCCACCTCGGTCGAGCTTGCGAAAGTATCCGCAGAAAATGAACGTCTTCAACAGTCCAATCGAGAGGAAGAGCGTCGCAACCGGCAATCGGCATATCACCAGTTTCTCGATGTGCTGACGCGCGTGTTCCAATCGTTTGGCACCGAAACGACCTACGCCGACCTTCCGAAGACCTTCGATGAGTACAACCACCTGCTTTCGGGTGTCCTGCTATTTGGCCCTCCTTCGGTAAGGGAGGGAGCAACGAAGGTGAATCGTGTCTACGAAAAAATCTGGACGACGCTAGAGGACCAGGAGAAAGAGCATCCAGAAAAAACGGTTAAAGAATGCTGGCGGGATGCAACGTCAGGCCTAGCCAAGGATTTCAGCAAGGCTTCTAGAGAGTTAACCAGCTTGATGCACGCTGATGTAACGCGTGGCATCGCAGATGATCCTAGCCGCACCAAGACCTAGTCGAAGTCCTACCCCACGCTTGGCCGTCACGTCGCCTTGACCTCGTCGAGGCGGCGAACGGATCGTGTAAGTGAGAAGGTTCTCGCAGTTGCCGAGTCGCCTCGGCGAAGGCGTCGAGGGGGCACCCCAGAACCCTTAGGCGGTGGGGTCCCTCCACATTTGCGTCACGTCGGGGCCGTCGCCGGCGAGCTCGAAACTGCCGCAGGGCCTGAAGCCGAGCCGTTCGTAGCGCTGGTCGTTCGCCGGGTTCGACGACTCGAGGAAGGCGGCCGCTCCGATCCCGTCAAGGCGCTTGAGGTTGTCGGCCAGCAGGCCCATGCCCCACCCCCTGCCGGCATGGTCGGGATGGGTGCCGAGCAGGCTCAGGTAGTAGTGGGGGCCGCGATCGTGGGGGTGCGCGGCGTCGAAGCGCTCGAAGGTGTCCAGGACCCTCTCGGCGCCCTCCTCGCCGAGCATCTCCCGGAGCAGCGACTCGAAGCGCACCTCGTCCTCGGGCGAGAGCTCCGGCTCGCCCGGCGGGATCCAGACCGCGGCGGCGCTGCAGTCAGCGGTAATCCAGACCCAGCCGTGTGGGATCGCCGAGCCGACGGCCAAGCGCCAGGCGGACCGGTGCTGCTCCAGCCTGCGCTCGTCGTCGGGGAACGCCCAGGCCCAGACCGGGTCCCGGTTGAACGCCTGCGCCAACGTCTCGGCGACCGCGTCGAGGTCGTCCGGGGTCGCGACTCTGGCGTCTACGGGGCGCGGAGGACTCGCGCTCCCGGCCATCCCTACAGCGGCCTGACGAACGACCGGCTGGCGCGTCGCCTTGACCTCGTCGAGGCGGCGGACCGGGGTCGTGTAGGGGGCGTTTTTGGCGAGATCGGGGTTGGACTCGGCCTCGGCGAGGATCTTCTCGATCGCCTCGGCGAAGGCGTCCAGAGACTCCTTGGTCTCGGTCTCGGTCGGCTCGACCATCAGGGCCTCGTCGACGAGGAGCGGGAAGTAGACGGTCGGCGGGTGGAAGCCGAAGTCGAGCAGGCGCTTGGCGAGGTCAAGGGTGGCGAGGCCGAGCTCGCGTTTCATCGGCTTGCCGGAGAGGACGAACTCGTGCATGCAGTGGCGGTCGAAAGCAATGGGTAGGCGCTCGCCGGCGCGACCCTCGGCGAGGCGCGCCTTCAGGTAGTTGGCGTTGAGGACGGCGGTCTCGGAGGCCTCGGCGAGGCCGTCGGCGCCGAGGCTGAGGATGTACGCGTAGGAGCGGACGAAGACGCCGAAGTTGCCCTGGAAGCCGCGCAGGCGGCCGATCGACTTCGGCCGCTCGAAGTCGAGGTCGAAGCTCGGCCCGTGGCCGTTGGAGCCCTCGCGACTGACCACCTGCGGTCGCGGCAGGAAGGGCTCGATCCGGTCGGAGACCGCGATCGGGCCGGCGCCCGGGCCGCCGCCGCCGTGCGGCTGGCTGAAGGACTTGTGGAGGTTGACGTGGACGATGTCGAAGCCCATGTCGCCGGGCCGTGAGTGGCCCATCACCGCGTTGAGGTTGGCGCCGTCGTAGTAGAGGGTGCCGCCGGCCTCGTGGATCAGCCGGGCGATCTCGGCGATGTTCTCGTCGAAGACGCCGAGCGTGTTCGGGTTGGTCAGCATCAGGCAGGCGACGTCGTCGGGGTCCTCGGCGATCTTCGCCCGCAGGTCGTCCATCTCGACCCCTCCGTCCTCGTTGGTGGCGACCTTGACCACTGTGTAGCCGGCCATCGTCACCGAGGCGGGGTTGGTCCCGTGCGAGGTGTCGGGCGCCAGGACCTTGGTCCGCACCTCATTGCGATCGGCGTGGTAGGCGCGGGTCAGCAGCAGGCCCGCGAGCTCGCCGTGGGAGCCGGCGCTCGGCTGCAGGCTGACGTGCGGCAGGCCGCAGATCTCGCCCAGCGACTCCTGCAGCAGCCACATCAGCTCCAGCGCCCCCTGGGCGCGCTTCGGCTCCTGCGCCGGGTGCAGGCGGGCGTGGCCGGGCAGCGCCGCGACCCGCTCGTTGAGGCGCGGGTTGTGCTTCATCGTGCAGGAGCCGAGCGGGTAGAAGCCGGAGTCGAGGTCGAAGTTGCGGCGCGAGAGCCGGTTGTAGTGGCGGACGATCTCCGGCTCGGCGATCTCCGGCAGCCGCGGCGGCTCGGAGCGAAGGAGGTTCGACGGGATCAGCTCGTCGAGGGGCTTCTCGGGGACTTCGGCGGCGGGCAGGACGGCGGCGCGGCGACCCGACTTCGACTTCTCGAAGATCGTCCGCGCGCGTTCGGCCTGCATCGGCGTCTCGGTCAGTGCCATCAGACGGCCCCCTCGGCGAGTGTCGAGTTGCTCTCGCTATCCGAGAGGAAAGCGCCACGCTCCACCGCGACAGCCGCGCCGAGCGCCTCGGCCAGCTCGTCGATCTGGGCTTTCGTGCGGCGCTCGGTGATCGCGACGAGCAGCCCGTCCTCGAACTCCGGGTACTCGCGGCCCAACGGGTAGCCGGCGGCGATGCCGCGCTCGGCGACGCGGTCGAGCACCTTCTCCACCGGCGCATCCAGCCGCACCGCGAACTCGCGCGCCACCGGCGCCTCGTGCAGCAGCTCGACCCCGTCCACCGCGCTCAGCCGCTCGCGCGCGTAGGCGGTCCGCTGGACCAGCAGCTCGCCGAGCTCGCGGAAGCCCTGCCGCCCAAGCCAGGCGAGGTGGACCATTGCCCCCAGCGCGTTCAGCGCCTGGGCGGTGCAGATGTTGTTGGTCGCTTTCTCGCGGCGGATGTGCTGCTCGCGCGTCTGCAGCGCCAAGACGAAGCCGCGGCGGCCGTCGACGTCCTCGGTTTCGCCGGCGATCCTTCCCGGCATGCGGCGGATCTGCTCCTCGCTTGCGCAGAAGAAGCCGAACGAGGGGCCGCCGAAGTCCAAGCGATTGCCCAGCGGCTGGCCCTCGCCGAGGGCGATGTCGGCGCCGCACTCTCCGGGCGGCTTGAGAATCCCCAGCGTCATCGGGTCGCAGGCAACGATCAGGAGCGCCCCGTGCTCCTTCGCTGCCGCGCCGAGCGCCTCGACATCCTCGACCGCGCCGAGGAAGTTCGGGCTCTGCAGGAAGACCGCCGCGGTCTCGCCGTCGACTGCCGCGGCCAGCGCCGCCGCGTCGGTCAACCCGCCCTCGAGCCCGACTTCGACCACCTCGGCGCCGAAGCCGACCGAGTAGGTGCGCAGGGTCTCGCGGCTGTGCGGGTGGACGCCGCGGGAGACGACGAAGCGCTTGCGCTTGGTCGCGCCGATCGCCAGGTAGCCGGCCGAGGCCAGCGACGAGGGGCCCTCGTAGAGCCCGGCGTTCGACACCGGCAGGCCGGTCAGCTCCGACATCGCCGTCTGGAACTCGAACATCACCTGCAGCCCGCCCTGGCTGATCTCCGGCTGGTAGGGCGTGTAGGGCGTGAGGAACTCGCTGCGCGAAGTGATCGCGTCGACGATCGCCGGCACGTAGTGGTCGTACATCCCCGCGCCGACGAAGCAGACCTGCTCTTCGGCGTCGGCGTTGCGCCCGGCCAGCGCCGCCAGCCGCTCGTAGACCTCGGCCTCGCTCATCCCCTCCGGCAGCGCCAGCGGCCGGCCCAGGCGCAACTCCCCGGGGATCTGCTCGAACAGCTCGTTGACCGAACCGACGCCGATCGCGTCGAGCATCTCCTGACGGTCGTCAGGCGTGGCTGAGGTGTAGCGGGTCACCCGCCTGATGCTAGGGGAGCCGGTGGATCGGCCTGGCGCCTAGTTGTCCAGCAACTTGCGGTATTCCTCGACGCCGAGGAGCGTCTCGGCCTCCTCCGGCGAGGTCAGCCGCACCTTGACCAGCCAGCCCTCGCCGTAGGGGTCCTCGTTGACCTTCTCCGGCGAATCCTGGAGTGCGTCGTTGACCTCGACGATCTCGCCCGACAGCGGCGCGATCACGTCGCTGACCGCCTTCACCGACTCGACCTCGGCGTAGGAGGAATCTTTCTGGATCGCGGTCCCCACCTCGGGCGGGTCGAAGAAGACCACCTCGCCGAGCGAGTCCTGGGCGTACCAGGTGATCCCCAGGGTCGCCCGATCCCCCTCGATCCGGGCCCAGTCGTGTTCCTCGTGGTAGCGCAGGTCGTCGGGGTAGGTGCCTTCGGATGATCCCGTTGCCAAGGCTCAGCTCCTTTTCGCGTAGAGGGGCTTGGAAGCTATCCGGGCGGGGCGGCGTTTGCCGCGCACGTCGATCTCGACCTCGGTCCCGACCTCAGCCAGGTCCGAGCGCACGTAGGCCATCCCGGCACCGAGCTCGAGCGAGGGTGCGTAGGTGCCGCTGGTGACCGCGCCGACCTGCTCGTCGCCCTGCATCACCGGGTTGCCTTCACGCGGGATCCCCTGGCCCTCGATCTCGAAGGCGACCAGCTTCTCCGCCGTGCCCTCGGCGCGGGCGCGGGCGACCACCTCGGAACCGATGAACCCCGTCTCCTCTTTGCAGCACCAGCCGAGGCCGGCTTCGATCGGGTTGCGCTCGGCGCTCAGCTCGTTGCCGTGCAGCGGGTAGCAGACCTCCAGGCGCAGGGTGTCGCGGGCGCCGAGCCCGCAGGGGACGATCCCCGCTTCCAACAGCTCGCACCAGATCGGCACCGCCACCTCCGGGTCTAGCAGCAGCTCAACCCCGTCCTCGCCGGTGTAGCCGGTGCCGCAGGCGAGGGCCGGGCGGCGGCCGATCTGGGGATGGGAGACGTGGAAGCGCGGCGGCAGCTCGATCCCCAGCGTCGCTTCCAGCACCGTCCGCGCGTGCGGGCCCTGGACGGCGAGCATCGCGTAGCGGTCGGCGACGTCGCGGACGATCGCGTCGAACTCGCGGCTCTGGCGGCCGAGCCACTCGAGGTCGGCGTCGTGGTTGGCGGCGTTGGTGACGACGAGGTAGCGGTCGCCGCCGAGCCGGTAGGCGAAGAGGTCGTCGATGACGCCGCCCTCCTCGTTGCAGAGGCATGAGTACTGGGCGCCGCCGACGGCGATCTTGGCGACGTCGTTGGAGAGCACCCGCTGCAAAAAGGCCAGCGCGCCCGACCCCTCGACTTCGACCTGACCCATATGCGAAACGTCGAACATCCCCGCGTGCCGCCGCACCGCCGAGTGCTCCTCCCGAATCCCCTCATAGGTAACCGGCATCTCCCAGCCGGCGAAGGGCACCAACTTTGCACCCAGATCGGCATGCTGCTCGTACAAGGGGGTCCGGCGCAGGGCGGCGTCGCTCACCGGACCAAGGCTATTAGCTGACAGGTGCGTGCGTGGGGCCGTCGGTACCCCCTCCCAAACACTCCCCAAAGCGAGCGCAGCGAGCGCGTTTGGGAGGGGGTACCGACGGCCCCTCCCGCGCTCTTATTCCTTCAGGAACCCAGGCACGTCGATGTCGTCGTCCGAGACCCGGAGTTTCCTGATGTCCGTGTCCTCAGCAGACACCCGCGGGCGGCTCTCATAGCGACGGCGCACACGCTGCGGCGAACGCGCCAACAGCTCGAAGCCTTCGAAGCCGGTCGCGATGACGGTGACCCGGACTTCGTCTTTCATCGACTGGTCGACGACGGAGCCGAAGATGATGTTGGCGTTGTCGTCGGCCTCGGCCTGGACGAGCTGGGCGGCCTCGTTGACCTCGAACAGGCCGAGGTCCTCGGGGCCGGTGATGTTCAGCAGCATCCCGGTCGCGCCTTTGATCGACTCCTCGATCAGCGGCGAGGTGATCGCCGCTTTGGCGGCGTCGAGGGCGCGGGCCTCGCCGGAGGCCGAGCCGACGCCCATCAGGGCCGAGCCCGCGTCGCGCATGATCGTCCGCACGTCGGCGAAGTCGAGGTTGATCAGGCCGGGGATGGTGATCAGGTCGGTGATGCCCTGGACGCCCTGGCGAAGGATGTCGTCTGCCATCCGGAAGGCCTCGAGGACGCTGGTCCGGCGCTCGACCGCCTGCAGCAGTTTCTCGTTCGGGACGATGATCAGGGTGTCGACTTTGTTGCGCAGTTTCTCGATCCCCTCGAGCGCCTGCTGCATCCGCCGTTTGCCCTCGAACTCGAACGGTTTGGTCACCGCGCCGACGGTGAGGGCGCCGATCTCCTCCTTGGCGATCTCGGCGATCACCGGGGCTGAGCCGGTGCCGGTGCCGCCACCCTCGCCGGCGGTGACGAAGACCATGTCGGCGCCCTTCAGCGCCTCCTTGATCTCGTCGCGACTCTCCGCCGCCGCGCCGGCTCCGACCTCGGGGTTGCCCCCGGCGCCGAGGCCGCGGGTGAGCTCCTGGCCGATTGAAAGCTTGATGTCGGCGTCGCAGGCCTGCAGCGCCTGCGCGTCGGTGTTGACGGCGACGAACTCGACGCCCCTGATGCCGGCGTCGATCATGCGACTGACCGCGTTGGTACCGCCGCCGCCTGCGCCGACGACCTTTATGACCGCGAGGTAAGTGGATTCCATCTCCCGATTTTCTCCAGCGCGCCCGGTTTCCCTTGGCGCGTTCCAAAGCTTTGAGTTGAGTTGAGCCTTCTTTCCGTCCGAGCCTTCAGCAACACTCTAGGGTTCGAGGGGCTGAAGGAACGGCGGAAATTGCGCTTGAACGTAGGGCATTCCCGGGGTTCTGTCAAACGAGCGGGAGGCATCCTGCAGGCGGATATCTCAACCATGGGTTGAGGGTTTGCCTACCCTCACCCTTTACTTGAGACTTTGCGGGACCGCTTGCCAAAGCGGTTTACGAGGCCTGAGGGCTGGTTCAGGGTGCAGGCGGCAGTTCGTGTTCTTCGCCTTCGTAAGCGGGGCGGCTCGGGGCATGCAGGTCTACATAATCGAGGGCGGTTATTTCCGGATCGGCGAGAACGGCGGCGGCGGCACGCCACTTCTTCCTCGCCTTGGTGGCGTCGCCGAAGCGCAGTTCGATCCCGGTGGTGAGGTTGACGTCGACCCCGCTGTCGCCGTAGAAGCTGCTTTCGACGTAGGGGCGCAGTTCGTCCGGAACGGCGGCGAGGACGCGCACCTGTTCGAGCGCCGGGCCCTTCACCCGCCCCCCCTTCGGCGGGTCTTCCAGCGGCAGCCGCGGCAGCGGCGGTTCTTCGGGCAGCGGCAGCCAGCGCACCAGCGCACCGTCGGCGGAGACGCCGACCGCTTCCGACCCTTCGCCGATCGTCGCCGCCAGCCGCGGCACCAGCACCGTCGGCTCCGCGGTGTCCTGGCGGATCGCGAACCAGTAGACGGCAACCAGGGCGAGGACGGCGACCAGCACCCCGGCCGCCAGCCGCGGCCTCACAGATCCCAGTCGGGCCACTCGACCTCCCCCAGGACCTGCACCTCTGGTTCCAGCACGACGCCGAAGCGCTCGAAGACGCGCCGCCTTCCCGCCGCCATCAGCGCCAGGACGTCGGCGGTGCTGGCGTCGCGGTCGTTCTCGACGAAGTTGGCGTGCTTCTCCGAGAAGCGGGCGCCGCCGTGGCGGAGGCCGCGGCAACCGGCCGCCTCCAACAGCTGCCCCGCCGATTTGCCCTCCGCCCTCTCGTCCTCCGGGTTCTTGAAGGTCGAGCCGAAGGTCTTGATCCCCGAGGGCTGGGCCTCGCGCCGGCGCTCGCGCATGCCGGCCAGGGTGGCGCGGACCTCCTCCGGGTCGGCGGGCTGCAGCTGGAAGGAGGCGCGGGCGACGACTTCGCCCGGCCGCAGGTTCGAGCGGCGGTACTCGAAGCCGAGCTGATCGGGCCGGCGGCGGTCGGTGCCGGCGGCGGTGGCGACGTCGACCCACTCGAGCGCCCGCGCCAGCTGGCCGCCGTAGGCGTTGGCGTTCATCCGCACGGCACCGCCGGCGGTGCCGGGGATGTTGATCCCGAACTCCAGGCCCGAGAGGCCCCAGCCGGCGGTTTTCGCCGCGGCCGAGGGAAAGCGGTAGCCGCCGCCGCAGACGACGCGATTGCCCTCCCGCTCGATCTCCGCCAGCTCGCCGTTCAGCTTCAGCGCCAGCCCGTGGAAGCCCTCGTCGGCGACCAGGAGGTTCGAGCCAGAGCCGACCACCCCCACCGCGAGCCCTTCCTCGTCGGCCCAGCGCAGGGCGTCGACCAGCGCCTCCTCGTCTCCCGGCCGGGCGAACCAGTCGGCGGCGCCGCCGGTGCGGACGGTCGTCAGCCGCGCCAGCGGGAAGTCGCGCTGAACCCCGCCGGGCGGCGCGCTCATTTCCCGGCCTCCGTCAAGGCCACCGGTTCGGTGACCAGGGCCTCACCCAACTTGACGACGTCGCCGGCGCCGATCGTGACCAGGATCGCCCCCTCGCCCTCCTCCTGGGTGCGATCCAGGCGCTGGGCGAGCGCGCGCTGTGCGGTCTCGATCTGCGGCAGCCACCAGGCCGGTCCTCCACCCATCCGCTCGGCCGCCGCCTGGGCGACCTGCAGGCCGCTGACGCCGGCGAGCTCGCCGACCGGCTGCTCGCGGGCCGGGTAGACGTCGAGGACCGCGACCTCGTCGGCGAGGGCGAGGGCGGCGCCGAACTCCTGCGTCAGCGCCTTCGTCCGCGAGTAGAGGTGGGGCTGGAAGACCGCGATCAGGCGCGAGGGCCGCAGTTCCCGCAGCGCCGAGAGGGCGGCGCGCACCTCGGTCGGGTGGTGCGCGTAGTCGTCATATATATGGACCGGCCCGCGCGAGCCCTTCAGCTCGAGCCGGCGGTGGACACCGGGGAAGCGTGCGAGCGCCTCGGCGGCCGCCGCCACGTCGAGCCCCGCCAGTTCGATCGCGCCAAGGGCGGCGCGGGCGTTGCGGAGGTTGTGCTGCCCGGGCACCGCCAGCTCCAGCCCTGCCGGTCCTGGCGCGGAGGCATCGAAGCGCGCTTCCTCTCCCCTCTGCCCCAGCCAGCCGATGTTCTCGTCCGCCGGCACGACCAGGCCCCGCGCCGGGCCGACGAAGCTGCGGAAGGCCTCGTGCAGCTCGGCCAGCGAGCCCCAGCGCGAGTGGTGGTCCATCTCGACGTTGGTGACGACCGCGACCTCCGGCCGCAGGCGCAGGAAGCTGGCGTCGCTCTCGTCGGCCTCGGCGACGACCCACTCCCCCTCGCCCCAGCCGGCGTTGGCGGTGCCGCCGTCGGGGCCGAGGCCCGGCACCTCGCCGCCGACGAAGAAGGCGGGGTCGGCGCCGATCGCCCGCAGCGCGTACGCGACCATCGCCGTCGTCGTCGTCTTGCCGTGGGTGCCGGCGATCGCGATCAGGCGCTTCTCGGCGCAGAGCTCGGCCAGCAGCGCTCCGCGGTGGATCGGCCCGATCCCGCGCTCGCGCGCCAGCGCCAGCTCCGGGTTGTCCTCGCCGATCGCGGTCGAGACCACCACCTCGGCCCCCTCCGGCAGGTTGGCGGCGTCGTGCCCGACCGAAGGCTCCAGGCCCGCCCCGCGCAAGCGCTCCATATAAGAGGAGTCGCTGCGGTCGCTGCCGGTGACGGTGGCGCCAAGCCGGGCGCAGACCAGCGCCAGCCCGCTCATCCCGGCGCCGCCGATGCCGATGAAGTGGAGCCGGCGCCCCTTCCAGTCCGCGTTATCCCCGGTCACGCCGACCACTGTTCCTTATGTCCGTATAGCGAGCAAAAGGAACAACTCATCGCGCTGCCTCCAGTACCTCGTCGGCGATCCGCCGGGCGGCGTCCGGCTTGGCCAGCTGCCGCGACGCGGTCGCCATCGTCTCCAGGCGCGCCTCGTCTCCGAGCACCGCACCGACCTCGGCCGCCAGACGAGCCGCGGTCAGCTCCGCGTCCGCGATCACCGTCGCCGCCCCGCCGCTTCGCATCCACTCGGCATTGGCGCTCTGGTGGTCGGCGGTGGCGAAGGGATAGGGCACGAGGATCGCCGGACGCCCCACCGCCACCACCTCGAAGATCGAACCGCCCGAGCGTCCGAGCACCAGGTCGGCGGCGGCGAGCGCATCGCCGAGGTTCGGCTCGTAGGCGAGCAGGGTGTAGTCCTCGGCGCGTGGGGCTTCGGCGAGCCTGCTCTCCAGCTCCGGGAAGTCACGCTTGCCCGCGATCTGGAGCACGTGGAAGTCGCGAGAACGCTCTTCTTCCCGCATACCGGGAACAACCGCGTTCTCACCCTCGGCGAACGCCTCGATCGCGGCGAAGTTGATCGAGCGGGCGCCCTGGCTGCCGCCGACCACGAGCAGCACCTTGGCGTCGGCGGCGATCCCGAACCGGGCCCGCGCCCGCTCGCGATCGCCTTCGAGCACGGCTTTCGGCACCGGCCGCCCGGTGACCAGGTAGGGCTCCCCCTCCCGTCCCTCGATCGGAAAGGCGAGGCAGACCCGGCGCGCCCGCCGTGCCAGCAGGCGGTTGGCGAGCCCCAGGTGGCTGTCGGCCTCGGTCAGCACCAACGGCGTCCGCGTCAGCGCCGCGGCCAGCCCCGCGGGGCCGGCGACGAAGCCGCCGCCGCCCATCACCACGTCGGCGCCACGGCGCCGCAGCGCCTTGCGCGCTTCGCCGACGGCGCCCAGCGCCTCGACCCCGGCGCGGGCGGCCTTCAGCGGGTTGCGACGGTCGATCCCGCGCACCTTGACGAAGTCGATCTCGTAGCCGGCGGCGGGGACCAGCTCCGCCTCGATCCGCTCGCGCGTGCCGAGGAAGCTGACCTCGGCGCCGCTAGCCCGAAGCTCGTCGGCGACCGCCATGGCGGGCACCACGTGCCCCGCGGTTCCCCCCGCCGCCACGACCACTCTTGGCTTTCCTGGCACCGCTCGATCTGCTCCTTTGGCTCGCGGGCGCGCGCCCGCCTTCGACGACGCGCAGTTTGCCAGCGCCGGTGGGCGTCCTCGCGCGCGACGCCCTCGCCCGGCCGCCGCGAGCGACGTTGAGGACGAGGCCGACGGCGAACAGCGTCGCCATCAGGCTGCTGTTGCCGTAGGAGACGAAGGGCAGCGGCACGCCGGTCAGCGGCGCCAGCCCCATCACCGCGAAGAGGTTGATCGTCGCCTGGACCAGGACCAGCGAGGTGAGCCCGGCGACCAGCAGCTTCGAGTAGTTGTCCTTCGCTTTCTGCGCCGTTTTCAGGCCGGCGTAGCCGAACATCCCGAAGAGGCCGACGAGGGCTCCGATCCCGACCAGGCCGAGCTCTTCGCCGATCACCGCGGTGATCATGTCGGTGTGGGCCTCGGGCAGGTAGAAGGCCTTGGAGACGCCGTTGCCGATGCCGACCCCGAAGATCCCGCCCGAGCCGAGCGCGATCTTCGCCTGCGCCGCCTGGAAGCCGGCCCCTTCGGCCGAGGCGCTGGGGTTGAGGAATGAGGTGAGGCGGGCCATCCGGTAGGGCTCGACGACCGCCATCAGCAGCATCAGGCCGCCGATCACGAGGGCGATCTTGCCGAGATCGACCGGGCGCACCCCGGCGGCGATCAGCATCGCGGCGACGGAGAAGACGATCACCATCGTCGTCCCCATGTCGGGCTGGAGCATGATCAGCAGGCAGGAGGCGGCGGTGACGAGGAGGAAGGGCATGATCCCCTCCAGCGAGCGGACCCGCTTCGGCTTGCGCGCCAGGAGGTCGGCACCGTAGAGGACCAGGGCCACCTTCGTCAGCTCCGAGGGCTGGATCTGCAGGGCGCCGCCGCCGATCCAGCGGGTGGCGCCGTTGACTTCAGTGCCGGCGCCGAGGACGACGAGGAGCAGGAAGATCGAACCGCCGAGCAGGAGCGGCGTCAGGTTGCGGATCTTCTCCAGGCCGACGCGGGCGGTCACGTGCATGATCAGGAGGGCGACCGAGCCGAAGATCAGCGTGCGCTTCAGGTAGTAGGCGCTGCTCGAGAGCCCGCCTTCCTGCAGCACTTTGGTGGTCGAGCTGGCGGAGAAGACCATCACCGCCCCCAGCGCCAGCAGGCAGAGGGTGGCGGTGAGGAGCAGGCTGTACTCGAGCGGACGCGGGCGCGGGCGTTTCTTGGCTTTCTTCTTGGCGGCCTTGCGGCGACCCGAGGTGAGCGCGGCGGCGCTCATCGCTGCAGCTCCGCGACGATCTCGCGGAAGCGGTCGCCGCGGCGTTCGAAGTTCTCGAAGGCGTCGAAGCTGGCGCAGGCGGGCGAGAGCAGGACGACCTCGCCGGCGGCCGCGGCGGCAGCCGCGCGCCGCACCGCGTCCTCGAGGTCGGCGCAGCGGTGCAGCTCGACCCCGGCCTCGAGCACCGGCGCCAGTTCCCGCGCCATCCGCTCGGTCGTGGCCCCGATCAGGTAGCAGGCACGGGCCCGCTCGCGTATCGGGTCGATCAGCGGCGTGAACGGCTCGTCCTTCTCGCTGCCGCCGAGGATCGCGTGGACGCCGCCCTCGAAGGCGCAGATCCCGACCGTGGCGGAGGCGACGTTGGTCGCCTTCGAGTCGTTGACGAAGCGGATGCCGTCGATCTCCGCCACCTGCTCCAAGCGGTGCGGGACCCCGGCGAAGCTGCGCAGCCCCTCGCGCACCGCCTCGCGGTCGATCCCCATCGCCAGCGCCGCGGCGGCGGCGGCCATCGCATTGGCGACGTTGTGCTCGCCGAAGAGGCCGAGCTCGGCGACCCGCAGCAGCGCCTCGCCGTCGTAGAAGATCGTCCCCTCGGCGACGGCGACCTCGCAGTCGGGACCCGCGCCGTGGCAGAAGGCGACGCGGCGAGCGCAGCCGCCGAGGTCGGTGCCGGCGAGGAAGGGGTCGGCGGCGTTGTAGACGGCGACGTCGTCGTTGCCCTGGTTGGCGAAGATCCGCAGCTTCGCCGCCAGGTAGGACTCGAGGTCGTGGTGGCGGTCGAGGTGGTCGGGCGCGAGGTTGAGGAAGACCGCGCACTCGGGCGCGAAGGCGATCGTGTCTTCGAGCTGGAAGCTGGAGCACTCGCAGACGATCGTGTCGTCGGCAGGCATCTCGCCGACCAGATCCGCCAGCGGCGCGCCGACGTTCCCCGCCACCGCCACCGGCTCGCCGGCCGTGCGGTAGAGGTGGCCGAGCAGCTCGACCGTGGTCGTCTTGCCGTTGGTCCCGGTGACGGCGACGAAGCGGTTGGGCAGCGCCCGCCAGCCCAGCTCGACCTCCCCCATCACCTCGATTCCACGCTCCAGCGCAGCTGCGATCACCGGTGCCTCCCGGGGAACTCCCGGGCTCTTGACGACGGTCCGCGTCCCCTCGAGCTGTGCCAGTCCATCCGTATCCAGGAAGACTTCGACGCCGACCCCCTCCAACCCTGCCGCCCCCTCCGGATGACCGGAATCGACCGCCCGCACCGCCTCCCCCTGCCCCGCCAGCATCCGCGCCGCAGCCTGGCCGGAGCGAGCTAGCCCGACCACGAGAAACGGCCCCTTGGGCAGGGGCGGACGAATCTCCTTGGCCGGGACGCGCTGCGGCACGCCTGAAGCTTCGCGGGCGGCCCGGATAGCCCTGTTCATGTAACATTCTGTCGTAGGTTGAGTGCTGTGGGGTTGTTCATCGACCTCCGAGAAGAGCCCGCTTCGGCGGGCTCTTCTTACATAGCGCCCCGGCGCCGAAGCGCCGGGGCCGGCGACTACTGCCGCATGCTTTGGATGAGCATCCAGAGCAACAGCAGGTTGAGTGCCGTAGCGCTGGTCATTTGACCCTCCTTTCTCATCGGGGACAGGCCTTTTGAGGGTTGTCCCGAGAGTCAGGAGCGCGAGCACTCCCCTGTCGCTACTTGCAGCTTACTAGTTACGCAGCGGTTTGTCTGCAAACTGCCTGATCTCGCGCGCCAGCGCTTGGGGCTGGTCGATCGGGATCAGGGTGTAGCAGTCGGGCAGCTCGACGTAGGTCGAGTTGGGGAAGGAGTCGGCGAGGCGGCGGCCCTCGCTGTTGGGCATCATCGTCCCCTCCTCGTCCCAGACGACGAGGACCGGGCGCTCGAAGGAGCGCAGCTTCGGCGTCGCGGCTTGGATCTCGCGCCTGCCGCGGCGAACGTCGCGGACGTACTTGCGAGTGTCGCGGCGGATCTCGGGGCGCTTCAGCGGCTGCAGCCAGCGGTGCATCAGCTCGTCGGACACTCCGCGCTTGCTCATCCGGCCGTAGGTGAACGGCAGCCGGCGCAAGGTCGGCGAGGAGAGGGCGAAGCGCATCACCCCGAAGCCGCCGGGCATGAAGCCCGAAAGCGCCGCGATCCGGCCGGCCACGCCGGGCGGGTAGTTGTCGGCGGTCTCGCAGGAGACGAGGACGAAGGCGCCGACGCGGTCGGTCCCGCCGTGGGAGACCATCGTCTGAGCACCGCCCCAGTCGTTGAAGCAGACGACGGCGTCCTGCAGGTCGAGCCGCTCGAGGAACTCGGCGACCATGCGCGACAGCCCGACCAGCGTGAGGTCGGCGTCCCGGCGCAGGGGTTTGCGCTGGGCGCCGAGCGGCAGCACCGGCGTCAGGCAGCGGAACCGCGGGCTCAGCTCCGCGATCACCTCGTCCCAGAGGCTCTCGTCGTGCGGCAGCCCGCCGATGAAGACGATCGGCCGGCCCTCGCCGCCGCTGTCGCCGTACTCGATCGGACCCGCCGTTACCTCTACCTCTGGCACGGGCTCAGATGATGACCGGTGCGAGCGGCAACTCCCACCGAATTGATCACACTCAGCTGCCGATGCTCTGCTGGTACAGAGTGAAACCGATGCCGGAGCAGACGGCGGCGATGATCCAGAAGCGGAGCATGATCTTCGTCTCCGACCAGGCCATCATCTCGAAGTGGTGGTGCAGGGGCGCCATCAGCAGGACGCGGCGGCGGAAGGTCTTGAAGGCGAAGACCTGGAGCAGGACCGAGAGCGCCTCGATCACGAAGATGCCGCCGATGATGATCAGCAGCACCTCGGTCTGGGTCATCACCGCCAGGGCCCCAATGGCGCCGCCGAGGCCGAGCGAGCCGGTGTCGCCCATGAAGATCGAGGCCGGGAAGGCGTTGTACCAGAGGAAACCGATGCAGGCGCCGACCAGGCAGGCGGAGAGCAGCGCCAGGTTCTGCTGCTCGTTGGCGACGAAGGCGATCGCCGTGTAGGCGAGGAGGACGATCGCGCAGGAGCCGGCGGCAAGGCCGTCGAGGCCGTCGGTGAGGTTGACCCCGTTGGAGGTGCCGGCGATCACGAGGAAGACGAGGACGAAGTAGAGGACCGGGCCGAGGTCGATGCTGCCGTCGCCGATGCGGAAGTAGAGGGTCGGTTCGAGCCCGACCGAGTGGCGGGCGACCCACCAGAGGCCGAAGGCGAGGACCAGCTGGCCGAGCAGCTTCCAGCGGCCGGCGAGGCCGAGCGAGCGGCGTTTGACGATCTTGATGTAGTCGTCGGCGAAGCCGAGCGCGGCGCACCCCATCGCCACCCCGAAGACGGCCATGCTCTGCGCGTCGCGGTCGGAGAGGACGAGGAACGGCACGCAGATCGAGGCGAAGACGATCAGTCCGCCCATCGTCGGCGTCCCCGCCTTGGCGTGGTGCTCCTGCGGCCCGTCCTCGCGGATGTGCTGACCAAACTCCTTCACCCGCAGGTACTCGATGAATTTGGGGCCGAGGAAGATGCAGATCAGCATCGCCGCCATGCCGGCGATCAGGACTTCACCCATCGCCCGCCTCCATCAGCTCCGGCAGCTGCTCGGCGACCGCCTCGAGCCCGGCCGAGCGCGAGCCCTTGACCAGCACCGCGTCGCCCGGCTCCAGCCGCGCCGCCAGCAGCTCGGCCGCCTCGCCGGGGTCGGCGACGAGTTCGTCGGGGTCGTAGTCGCGGGCCGGTGCGCCGACCCCGACCACGAAGTCGATTCCTGCGGCGCGGGCGTGCTCCCCCACTTCGCGGTGGAAGCGCGGCGAATCGGGTCCGAGCTCGCCCATCTCCCCCAAAACGGCGACCGAGCGCTCCGCCTCGAGCGAGGCGAGATGGTCGAGCGCCGCGCGCATCGACACCGGGTTGGCGTTGTAGGAGTCGTTCACGAGGACGATTCCGCCGGGAAGCTCCAAGCGCTCGCCGCGGAAACGGGAGAATCCTATGTCCGCAGCGCGGTCGGCCATGCCCGCGAGGTCGGCGCCGAGGGCGGCGCCGGCGGCGATCGCGGCCAGCGCGTTGGTGAGGTTGTGGGCCTCGGTGAAGGGGAAGTGGAAGCGCTGGCTCTCGTCCCCGATCCAGACGCTGGCCTCGGTGACACCGTCGGCAACCTTGACGTCGGTCGCTTCGACGTCGCCGCCGCTGCCGAAGCGCAGCTGCCTGGGAATCCGCTGCAGGTGCGGCTCCAGCTCTCCGGCGCTGACGGGCGCCACCGCGGTCCCGCCCGGCGCCAGGTCGTCGAGGATCTCGGCCTTGGCCGCGGCGATCGCCTCGACCGAACCGAGCAGCTCGACGTGGACCGGCCCGACGTTGGTGATCACCGCCACCTCCGGTTCGGCGATCGCGACGAGTTCGGCGATCTGGCCCTTTCCGCGCATCGCCATCTCGAGCACCAGCACCTCGGTGTCGTCGGGCGCTTCCAGCAGCGTCAGCGGCAGCCCGATCTCGGTGTTCCAGTTCTCGGGGCTGGCGTGGACCCGGCCCGGCAGCAGCGCCCGGGCGATGTCCTTGACCGAGGTCTTGCCGACCGAGCCGGTGACCCCGACGACCTTGGCGCCGAGTGCTCTCCGCCATGCACGCGCCAGCGCGTGCATGGCGGCGAGCGGGTCCTCGACGACATAAACCCAGGCGCCTGCGCCCTCGCCGGTGAGAACGCCTTTGTTTCCGCTATGCGGAGAGAAAGGCGTTTTGAAGGAAGGGCCGACGACCGCGCCCCAGGCGCCGGCGTCGATCGCCGCGCCCGCGAACTTGCCGCCGTCGACCTTCTCCCCTCGCAGACCGAAGAAGAGGTCGCCGGGACCCGCCTCGCTGGAATTGATGACCGCCCGCCGCGGCGGCTCCGACGAGCCTTCCGCCACCACCTCCGCCCCGAGCGCGGCGGCGATCTCCGCAGAGGAGAGGTTCACGCCGGCGTTCCCAGCTTCCCGAGCTCCTCGCGCGCCACCTCGCGGTCGTCGAAGGGGATCTTCCGCCCGCCCTCGAATTCCTGACCCTGCTCGTGCCCCTTGCCGGCGATGACGACGGTGTCGCCGGGCCGCGCCCGCCCCAGCGCCAGCGCGATCGCCTCGCGCCGGTCGACGATCACCTCCAGCTCCACAGCGCCCTCGGCAGCCTCGGCGCCCGCCGCCACTTCGGCGACGATCTGGGCCGGGTCCTCCGAGCGCGGGTTGTCGGAGGTGATCACGGCCAGGTCGGAGAGCTCGGCGCCGGCCCGGCCCATCTTCGGGCGCTTGTCGCGGTCGCGGTCGCCGCCGGCGCCGAAGACCGAGATCACCCGCCCGGCGGTGATCCGGCGCGCCGCCCGCAGCACGTTCTCCAGCGAGTCCGGCGTGTGCGCGTAGTCGACCAGGACCCCGAACGCCTGCCCCTCGTCGACCGGCTCGAACCGGCCCGGCACCCGCGCCGCCCGCGCCAGCCCGGCGGCGGCGATGTCCCCGCCGACTCCCATCGCCTCCGCCGCGGCGAAGGCGCCGAGCGCGTTGGCGACGTTGAAGTGCCCGGGCAGCGCCGTCCGCAGCCGCAGCGTGCCGAGGCTGAAGCTGGCGCCAAGGGCGTCGAACTCGACGTCGCGGGCGCTGTAGTCGGCCTCGGCGCCTTCGGCGGAGAAGGTGACGCACTCGAATTCCTCGGCGAGGCGGCGGCCGTAGGGGTCGTCGACGTTGACGATCTTCACCGTTGGCTCCGCCTCGAACAGCTTGCGCTTGGCGAGGAAGTAGTCCTCCATGTCGGCGTGGAAGTCGAGGTGGTCCTGGGTGAGGTTGGTGAAAAGGGCGACCTCGAAGTGGATCGCGTCGGCGCGGTGCAGCGACATCGCGTGCGAGGAGACCTCCATCGCGCAGGCCACGTCGCCGCCCTCGAGCATCTGCCGGAAGGTCGCCTGCAGCTCGATCGCCTCCGGCGTCGTCCGCACCACTTCCTTCTCCACCCCGCCGACCACCTGCTTCACGGTCCCCAGCAGGCCGCAGCAGAAGGAGGCGGCCTGGAGGATCTCGCGGACCAGGAAGGCGGTGGTCGTCTTCCCGTTCGTCCCGGTCACCCCGACCACCCGCAGCCGCGCCGTCGGATCGCCCCAGAACCGCGCCGCCAGCGGCGCCATCGCCGCCCGCGAGTCGGGGACCACCACCTGCGGCACCGCCAGCTCGGTCAGCTCCCGCTCGACCACCAACGCCGCAGCACCATCCTCAACCGCCCGCGCCCCGAACTCGTGCCCATCCACCTTCTCCCCCACCACACAAAAGAACAACGACCCCGGCTCAACCTTCCGGCTGTCGTACTGAAGATCAACCACATCGACGGAGCCGTTCCCGACGACCCGCGCCCCAGGTACCTCCGCGACCAGCTCGTCCAGTCTCATCCGGCCGCGAATTCTATGAGGCGGGTCGGGTGCCCCTCGCGCGCCCGGCGTCCTAGATTTTCGCACCGACCACTCGGCGAGAGACAGGCAGTTAAAGGCGAAAATCCCAGGAAGCGCGAGGGGCACCCGACCCGCCCCCAACGCCTCATTCCTGCGGCACCCCGAGATACGGCAGAGCAAATTCCGCGATCTGCCCAAACGCCGGCGCCGCCACCGAGCCCCCGTAGATTTCCCCCTGCGGCTCGTCGACGATCACCGCCGCCAGCAGCTGCGGATTCTGGGCCGGCGCGAAGCCGATGAAGGAGGCGATGTATTTGGTCTTCGAGTAGCCGCCGTTTTCGGCGACCTGGGCGGTGCCGGTCTTGCCGGCCAGGGAGTAGCCCGGGACGCTGACCTCCGAGGCGGTGCCGCCCGGAGCCAGCACCCCTTCGAGCATTTCCCGAATCTGCGAGGCGACCAGCGGCGAGATCACCCGCTTGCCCTTCGGCTCGCCGATCGCTTCTTCGCCGACGCGCTTGACCAGCTGCGGCCGTTTCAGCATGCCGCCGTTGGCGATCGCCGTGTAGCCGGCGACCATCTGGATCGGGGTGACGGCGAGACCCTGCCCCATCGGCAGGTTGCCCATCGTCGAGCCCGAGTATTCGTCGAGCGGGGGGACGATCCCGACTTCCTCGTCGGGGAACTGGATTCCGGTCTGCTTGCCGAAGCCGAATTTTTCGATCCACTTGCTGAATTTCGGGGCGCCGACCTCGAGCCCGATCGTCACCGCGCCGACGTTCGAGGACTGGGCGAGGATGCGGCCGACGCTCATCGTTTCGGTGCCGCGTTCCTCGGCGTCTTTGATCGTCCGGTCGGCGACCTGGATCGTCGGCGCCAGGGTGAATTCGGTCGTCGGCGTCACCAGTTTTTCTTCCAGGGCGGCGGCGACGGTGAACGCCTTGAAGGTCGAACCCGGTTCGTAGTTGAACCCGGTCGCCTTGTTCAGCAGGTCTTCGTTGCTGACTTCGGAGAGGTCTTCGGGATTGACCGGCGGCCAGTTCGCCATCGCCAGGATCTGCGAGCTGCGCGGGTCGACGACGATCGCGGTCGCCCCCTTCGGCGAGTACGTTTCCCCCACCCCGTTCAGCACTTCTTCGGTCTTCTGCTGGATCACCGGGTCGAGGGTGAGTTCGATGTCTTCACCGTCTTCGGCTTCCTTCACCGTTTCCAGCCGGATCGCCTGGCCGAGCGCGTCGTTGACGATCCGCCGTTCGCCGTCGCTGCCGCCGAGGATTTCTTCGTCGCCCATCTCCAGCCCGGTCAGGCCCTGGTTTTCGGAACCGACGGCGCCGATCACCTGCCCCGCCATCTCGCCCTGCGGGTAGGTGCGGCGGCTGTCGGGCAGCTCGCCGATCCCTTCCAGTTCGAGCGCTTCCACCTTCGCCGCGGTGCTTAGGTCGACTTTCTGGGCGAGGTAGGAGAAGCCGCCTTCGGCGCTCAGCGCTTCCAGCACTTCCCCCTTCGGCTGCTTGAGGATCGGCGCCAACTGCGCTGCCGCCACCGGCGGGTTCTTCACCTGGTAGGGCGTGGCGTAGATCGTCGCCGCGTCTTCGGAGGCGGCGAGCTTGTTGCCGCGGCGGTCGAGCAGGTCGCCGCGCAGGCCGGGGACGGTGACCACCTCGGTCTGCTGGGAGACCGCTTCGGAGGCGAGCTTCGAACCCTGCACCCCCTGCAGCCAGAAAGCACGGCCGAAGATGATGAGAAAGCAAAGGAGGAAGCCGCCGAAGAGGAGCCCGATCCGCCGCTCGATCAAGCGCATCTACGGATGGTCCCCTAGCCCCCGGCGGCAGCGAGGCGGGCTGCGGCGGTGGCGACGTCGCCGGGCTTCGCTTCGATCAGCTTCGGCTCTTCGGTGGTCGGCATCGCCAGCCCCAGTTCGGCGGCCTCGCCGCGGACGCGGGCGGTGCTGTAGTGCTGGGCGGCGCGGCTTTCCAGCATCGAGTTCTCTTTTTCCAGCGCGGTGATCTGTTCGTCGACCTTGCCGGAGGTGGCGGCGAAGCTGAGGGTGGCGACGTTGAGGGCGACGATCCCGACCAGGAGAACGCCGAGGACGCCGATCCAGAGCCGCCCCTGGGTCATCCGCACCACGAGGCCGGAGTCGGGCAGGTCGCGGACCGCGACGGCGGTGCGGCCGGCGACTACGGCAAGTTTCGGTCGAGCTGCGGGG
>Ga0207687_10000659_pt1 | contig 23245 bp, 25 predicted proteins | sample KBSM54metaG_FD_184399 | JGI IMG/M metagenome (GOLD analysis project Ga0207687, IMG submission 184399) | Miscanthus rhizosphere microbial communities from Kellogg Biological Station, Michigan, USA - KBS M5-4 metaG (SPAdes) (version 2) | ecosystem: Host-associated > Plants > Roots > Rhizosphere >...
AGCTTCCGGGTGCGGTCTTCCACGGTGTGGAGCTGGCCGCGGAGCGACTCGACCGACTTGCTGAACTGCTCGTTGGCGCTCTGCAGCTCGCGGTTCTCGCGCTGCAGTTTGGAGAGCTCGTGAGTCTGGGAAAGCGACGTGAAGTACTGGATTGAGAAGAACGTCGACAGGCAGAGCGAGGAGGTCAGCAGCGAGAGGAGAGAAAAGAGCAGGCGGTGCGACACTTTCAACTTACGGAATTTGGCCCGCGCGTGCGGGACAAAGATGATCGTTGAAAACCGCTTGTCCATTCCTGGCTCCTGAGGTACCGAACTTGAGATCGTTAAAACCGACTGGGCTAGTGGATGCGTATTCTATGAATCGAGACGGGCGAGTCAATGAAAAATCGACGTGAAACCCACCAATTTCGGCACTCCGTCCGATAATCATAACTCCTCGATTTACAGACACTTGCAGGCCAAATTTATGGGGATATCGCATAAACGACTACGATCGTGTGACGTTTCCGTCCGTCGCCGCAAATAACTGTTTGCCCATCGGCCCGCTGCTACAATGCAGCGCACTTATGCGCGCCGGCTGGAACGAATACTTCATGGGCATCGCCCACCAGGCTGCCACCCGCTCGACCTGCCCCCGGAAGCACGTCGGAGCCGTCATCGTCCGCGACCGGACGGTCCTTTCGACCGGTTACAACGGCTCCCTCCGCGGCCTCCCGCATTGCGAAGATGCCGGCTGTATCATGGAAGACGGCCACTGCATCACGACGGTCCACGCCGAGGCCAACGCCATCCTCCAGGCGGCAAAGAACGGCGTCCCGATCGGCGATGCGGAGCTCTACACCACCGCCTCTCCCTGCTGGAACTGCTTCAAGCTGATCGCAAACGCCGGAATCCGGCGGATCTACTACGGCGAGTTCTATCGCGACGAGCGCTCCCGCGAGGTGGCGAAGGAGATCGGCATCGAGCTGGTCGATCTCGGGATGCCGGCCGGAGTCACGCCCGGAGTCACGCAATGAACAGCCCTCTCCCCGCGCACGGGGAGAGGGTGCCGAAGGCGGGTGAGGGGCTTTCCCTCGCGCCAGAGGGGGGAGCCCCCCTCATCCGCCTGCGGCACCTTCTCCCCCGCGCGGCGGGGGAGAAGGAAAATAGCTCTTGCTGATCCTCGCCGCCGACTCCTCGCTCCCGATCCTCTCCGTGGCGCTTCTCGCGGACCGCTCGCTCCTCGGTTCGATCGCGCTGGAGGGGAAGGGCTCGCGCAACGAGAAGCTGCTGCCGGCGATCGACTGGCTGCTCGCCGAGGCGGGCGTCGACCGCCGCGAGATCGAGCTCTTCGCCACGACGCGCGGCCCCGGCTCGTTCACCGGCGTCCGCATCGGCCTGGCCACGATGCAGGGTCTCGCGCTGGCCCTCGGCCGTCCCGTTTGCGCCATGTCGACCCATGAAGCGATCGCCCTCGGTGATCCCGATCCCGGCCGCATCGCGATCGTCGACGACGCCGGGCGCGGCGAGTTCTACGTCTCGCTGTTCCATCGCCACGCCGAGATCGTCGCGCCGCGGCTGGCGACCGTGAAGGAGGGCGCCGAGCTGACGTCGCAGGCAGGCCTGGTGATTTCGGTCGGCGAGTTCGTGCAGCACGGCAACGTCGCGGTCGGATGCGCGCGCCGCGCGCGCGAGCTCGCCGGCACCCCCGACGCCGAGCGTTATCGCGATGTCACGCCGATCTACGTCCGCCTCGCGGAAGCCGAGGTCAAACTGCAGCAGAAGCAGGGAGCGTCGTGAGCGCGCGTCTCGAAGTGCCGGGCGTTTCGATCCAGTTCGCCGCCGCGCGCGACGTCGCCGCGGTGCATCGGCTGGAAGAAGCGTCGTTCCCCGCGCCCTGGCGCAAGGAGTTCTTCGAGAGCGAGCTGTATGCGAGCGGGCGGTTCAACCTCGTCGCGCGGCGCGGCAACGTCGTCATCGGCTACCTCTTCGCCATGTGGTTCTTCGACGAGATGCACGTGAACAAGATCGCCGTCGAGGAGGCGGAGCGGCGGCAGGGCATCGCGCTGGCGCTGATGGAGCGCTGCATCGACTTCGCCCGCGCGCACGGCATCAAGACGATCTCGCTGGAAGTGCGGAAGTCGAATCGCGGCGCGCAGGAGTTCTACAAGCAGCTGGAGTTCGCGTCGTCGTACATGCGGCCGCGCTACTACCCGGATGGGGAGGCCGCCGTGGTGATGACGAAAGTCTTGTAGTGAGGGGTGCGGACGTCTCGTCCGCACGGCCGGCGCCGTTCGCCGGCTTCCGGTGTGCCAACATGAGCGGACGAGACGTCCGCTCCCCTCTTTTGAGACGGCTGCGGCAAGCCGCAGCACTCCTACTCTCTGACCGCCGCCCACCGCACGCGGTACACCGGCTTCGGCTTGATCTGCTCGATGAACGCGGTCGCCACTTCGTCCGCGTCGACCGATGCCGTCGCGTGCCGCGGCGCATGCGCCATCGCCGCCGGGTCGTACTTGTCCTCGCGGAACGCCGCGGCCAGCGGATCGGGCGTCAGCCAGCGTCCCTCGAGCGCGGTGAGCGCTTCGACCGGCGACGTCACCTCGGCGCGAAGCGTCGTGCTGTCAATCCTCTTGAAGCCTTCGAGCGTTGTGTAGGTATTCGGCAGGCGGATCGTGATCAGGCCGGGGAACGGATCGTTGACCCGATCGGCGAGGTCGAGGAAGCGCGACTGCGCGTCCTTCTCCGGCGCCGTCTCGGAGACGCGCATCATCGCCGCGCGCAGGTCGACGATCAGGTTCTTCTCTTCCTCCGTCGTGGCGACGATCACCTCGTCCGACTCCGCGAAGACCTGCGCGAACGCCGACTCCGCGCGCTGCGGATGCGCGTCGAGATAGCCGTACAGCCGCCGCGCCGCCGCGATGTAGTCGACGAGCGCCTGCGCCACGACCGTCACGCGGCGGCGGAACTCGTCGCGCTCGTCGCGCGTGGCGCGCGTGCTGGTCGCCGGATAGATCACCAGCTCGTTGACCCCGTCGATCTCCGTGAAGCGGATCGTCATGTCGACGTCGGCGAAGAACTTCTGGATGTTGTCGACATCCATCAGCGCGGAGTGCTCCACCGTCGCCACTTCGCCGTGCGCCTTCTCGAACGTGATCCGCTCCGACGACGGCTGGACGAAATCGAAGCGATGCTTCCAGTGGTCCTCGAGCGGCGAGACGGTGGTGATCGTGACGCTGCCATGCTCATTGAAGGCGAGCGTCACCTTCTCGCGCTGATCCGCGCAGGCGACGGCGAGCAGGGCGAGAGCGAGGACAATGATGAACTTCATGCTGCGCGCAGACGCAGCATCTCCGGTGGCACCGCGCGATCCTGCCGATGCCGCCGGAGATTCTGCGTCTACGCGCAGAATAGAAGGGAAAGTCATCATTCCTCCCGGATGGCGGCGATCGGATCGAGCCGCGACGCCACGCGTGCCGGATACCAGGTGGCGACGATGGAGAGGACGATGGCGATCACGTTCACTCCTATGACGTCCATCGGATCGATTCGGAACGGCAGGGTGCGCAGAAAGTAGGCGCCGCTGGGGAGCGGGATGAGGTGGTAGTGGTCGGCAAGGAACGACACGCCGAGGCCGACGATGTTGCCGAGCAGCGTGCCGGTGATGCCGATGAAGAGGCCGACCTGCATGAAGACCGACATGATCGTCCGGTTCGTCGCGCCGAGGGTGCGCAGGACGCCGACCGACGGCCGCTTCTCCAGCACGAGCATGGCCATCGAGGAGACGAGGTTCAGCGCGGCGACGAAGATGATCAGCGAGATCGTGGCGAACATCACGATCTTCTCCAGCCGCAGCGCGAGGAAGAGCGGCCGGTTGATCTCTTTCCAGGTCTTGACCTGCACGCCGGGGAAGTGCGCCTCGAGCTGCGGCTGAATTTCCTCGGCCCGCTCGGCGCTGCCGTACATCTCGATCGACGTCGGCTTGCCGCCGGTGCCGAAGAGATGCTCCGCCTCGCTCATTTCGAGATACGCCTCGGAACCGCGATCGTCGCCCGCCGGCGTGACGAAGCGCGCGATGCGGAACTTCCGCCACACCGGCACCGGTCCGAACGGCGTGAGGCGCGTGCGCGGCGCGACGACGGTGATGAATTCGCCGAGGTCGAGGCCGAGCGCCGCCGCCGTGTCGCGCGTGACGAAGATCGACGGCTCGTTCGGATCGACCGGCCGCGACGCGCGCCGCACCGAGCGATCGGGCGCCGGCTCGCCGCCGCGCTCGTACGAGCGGATGCGCAGCGGACGCCCGCGCTGCTCGTCGTCGTTCGCGCCCCAGCCGATGCCGCTGATGACCGGATGGATCTTCTGCATCCCCAGCGCTTTTCCCTCGGCGTCGATGACGGCGGAGTCTTCGATCGTGTTTTTCCCGATCGGTTCGATCAGCAGCTGCGGACTGGAGGCGATGAGCTGTTCCTTGATGTGCCCCTGAAGACCGGAGAGGAGGGCGATGGAGATCAGCAGCGCCGCCACGCCGAGAGCCAGGCCGGCGATGGAGATCAGGGAGAGGAACGCCATGTGGCGCTCCTTTCGGGCGGCCCAGAGGTAACGGCGGGCGATTTGGCTTTCGATCACGACCGCGGTCGCATCAACGGAAAGAGAATCACATCTCTGATCGTCGGCGAATCCGTAAACACCATCACCAGGCGATCGATGCCGATGCCTTCGCCGCCGGTCGGCGGGAGGCCGTACTCGAGGGCGTTGACGTAATCCTCGTCCATCTGCATCGCCTCTTCGTCGCCCCGCTCGCGCTCTTCGAGCTGCTGGCGGAAGCGGCGATCCTGCTCGTCGGGGTCGTTGAGCTCGGAGAAGGCGTTGGCCAGCTCCATGCCGCCGATGAAGAGCTCGAAGCGCTCGACGTAATTCGGATCGTCTTTCCGCTGCTTCGAGAGCGGCGAGATCTCGGTGGGGAAGTCGGTGATGAACGTCGGCTGGATGAGCTGCTTTTCGGCCACTGCTTCGAACAGCTCGGCGAGCAGTTTGCCGTCGCCGAGGGCCTCGACTTCCTTCGGGTCTTCGTGCTCGCCGTGCTTCTTCACCAGCGAGATGAGCGTGTCGCGATCCGAGAGCGTTGCGCCGTCGATGCCGCCGTAGTGTGCGATCGCTTCCTTCATCGTAAAGCGGGCGAACGGCTGCCTGAAGCTGATCTCGTTGCCGCGATAGTTGACCGTCTCGCGCTGCAGCACGTCGCGCGCGATCCCGCTCAGCAGCTCCTCGGTGAGCGCGATCAAGTCGTTGTAATCGGCGTACGCCCAGTAGAACTCGAGCATCGTGAACTCGGGGTTCCAGCGGTAGCCGATCCCTTCGTTGCGGAAGTTGCGGTTGATCTCGTAGACCTTCGACATCCCGCCGACGATCAGCCGCTTGAGGTAGAGCTCCGGCGCGATGCGCATGAAGAGCTCCATGTCCAGCGCGTTGTGATGCGTGACGAACGGCCGCGCCGCGGCGCCGCTGGCGATCGGCTGCATCATCGGCGTCTCGACCTCGATGAAGCCGTGGTCGTCGAAGTACTTGCGGATGTAGCTGATGATCTTCGCCCGCGTCTCGAACACCGCCTTCACGTCGTCGTTGACGATCAGGTCGACGTAGCGCTGGCGGTAGCGCTGTTCGAGATCGGTCAGGCCGTGCCACTTGCCCGGCAGCGGACGGATGCCTTTGACCAGGAAGTCGATCGTCTCCGCCTTCACCGACAGCTCGTTCGTCTTCGTGCGGAAGACCGTGCCGTGCGCGGAGATCCAGTCGCCGGCGTCGAGGTTCCTGTACAGCTCCCACTCGCGCTCGGCGAGCGTGTCCTTGCGGCAGTAGACCTGGATGCGCGCCGTTTTTTCGGAGAGGACGAGGAACGCCGTCTTGCCGAACTCGCGGACGGTCATGATCCGGCCGGCGATCTTCACGCGCGGCTTCTCCGCCTCGAGCTCCTCGGCGGATTTCGAACCGTACTTCGCCACGACGTCGGCGATCGTCGTGTCGGTATCCGCTTTCGTCGGGTAGGGGTCGTATCCGAGCGCGACGATGCGCGCGAGCTTCTCGCGGCGGACGCGGATCAATTCCGATTCGGGGATTTCGGGTGTTGGCTCTTGGTCGGTCATAGTTTTTTCAGCGCCGCGACCGCCTCTTCGATCGTCTCGATGGACGTCGAGAATGAGATCCGCACGTGTCCTTCGCCATGCGGGCCGAAGACGACGCCGGGGACGGACGCGATGGTGGTGTGCTCGAGAATCGTTTCCATCGCCTTCCAGGAGTCGTGGCCGAGGCGTTCGCGGACGTCAGGAAAAAGATAGAACGCGCCGGGGGGAGGCGGACAGCGGAAGCCGGCGTCGGCGAGGCCGCGCACCAGCAGGTTGCGCCGGCGGCGGTACTCCTCGCGCCACGCCGGATCGAAGCCGTGCGTGATCGCGGCGGCGGCGGCGAACTGCGTCGGCGTGGAGACGCCGTTGATCGAGTTCAGCACCAGCTTGCGCAGCCCGTCCATCCAGAGCGCGTCGGCGACGAGGTAGCCGGTGCGCCAGCCGGTCATCGCGAAGCTCTTGCTCAGCGTGAAGACGGTGATGGTCCGCGCGAACATGCCGGGGAGCGTGGCCAGCGAGACATGCGGCGTGTCGTAGACGAGGTCTTCGTACGCCTCGTCGGAGATCACCGCCAGGTCGTGCTCGTTGGCGAAATCGGCGATGGCCTTCAGCTCGGCGATGGTCAACATGTTGCCGGTCGGGTTCGACGGCGTGTTGACGTACATCACCCGCGTGCGCTCGGTGCGGTGCTTTTCGAGCAGCGCGCGAAGTGTAGGACAGGCGCCCCCGCCTGTCCCCCCGCCTGTCCGGACAGGCGAGGGCGCCTGTCCCACACTGTCCCACGGGACGAGCACCGGGTTTCCGCCGCAGTAGGTCACCTGGTCCTTGATCGGCGTCCAGTAGGGCGAGAAGAACATCACGTCGTCGCCCGGATTGACGGTCGACTGGAACGCGCAGAAGAGGCCGTGCGCGCCGCCGGAGGTGACGATCAGGTTCGAGGCGTCGACGCGCAGGTTGTTCTGCTTCGCCAGCTTGGTGACGATGGCGTCGAGCAGGCGCGCCACGCCGGACGACGGGGCGTAGCGCGTCTCGTTCGCGTCGACGGCGTCCTTCATTGCCTGCTTCACGTAGTCGGGCGTCGGCATGAACGGCTCGCCCCCTTCGAAGCGGAGGACGCGCATGCCGCGCGACTGCATGTCGAGCACGCGGTTGCGGATGCGGACGATGTCGGAGAAGCCGAGCCGCGACATCCGCTCGGCCGGGGAGAGGGTGCTGGTTCGCAAAGCCGGGGGATTGTATCGTGGTCAGGAATGCGCTTCAGCGCCGAGTACGGCGAAGGATTGTCGAACCATCTTCCGATGGCGCTGCTGGCGATCCGCCGCCTCGGCGCCAGCGACGATCGCGCCCGCGAGTTCGAGACGTTTTATTCGCGACGCCTGCGCCCGATGAGCGCCTCCGAGGAAGCGTTGTCGGATCGATTGGCGGAAGAACTCGCGCGGGAGGGGAAGGAAGCGTTCCTGCACGAGCGTGTCGCGCGATTGACCCCCGGCATCGGCAGCGCCGCCTTCCACGGAATCATCCGCACCGCGTACGCCATCGACACCGACGATCTCGTCGATGCCGTCGCGTCGTGGGTAACGGCCTATTCGAGGGGAGCGGACGTCTCGTCCGCTCATCTCCGTGCGGACGAGACGTCCGCACCCCTCGTTTTCGAAGCCATCCAACACGACTCCCGCTTCGAACACGATTTCTCCGGCGGCAACATCGCCGACCGCATCGCCCGCGTCGCGTCCTTCGAACCGTTCCACGAATACGCGATCCAGACTCCCACCCTCGAGGAGCTCGCCAACATCGCGGTGAAGATCTACCTCGCCACCGCCGATTTCACCGCTCTCCACCTCGTCACCGCCTGCCACGCCACGCGCGTGCTCGAGCCCTACCTCGCGTCCGACGCGCTCGATCACCTGGCGACGGCGATGCTCGCCGCCTACATCACCATCGGCCGCCCCGCCTTCGACGTCGAGATGGGAGAGGCCCCCGATTGGGACACCCTCGCGAAACAGGCCATCGCCAGCAACGACGATCACGACCTCAAGCTCGTCTACAGCTGTCGCGAGGAGGACGCGGTGTACGGCTGGGGCCTCCACCGGATGGCGGCGGCCCGCAGATTGGGATTGCGGTAGAAGAGGGGAGCGGACGTCTCGTCCGCTCGTCGACGGTTGTGAGCGGACGAGACGTCCGCTCCCCTCTTTTTCAGGGCTTCGGCTTCTGCGTCCCCGGATCGGTGACCGGCGCGGCCGGCGTCACGATCTGCTGCGCGGTCGGTTGCGGCGACGGCGCCGGCTGCTGCGGCGTCACGCTGCTGTACACGGGCGGCGCGCCGGTGAGCTGGATGGCGTCGTGGGCGTGCGACTTGGGATAGGCCTTCAGCAGCGCCAGCGCCATCAGCTTGCTGTCCAGCACGCGTGGATTGACGCGCACATCGAGCAGCTTGTGATTGATGGTGATCGCCTTCGCGTAGTAATTGATGGCTTCCTGTTCGTTCTGATGCTGTTCTTCCATCAGGCCGAGCTGGAAGAGCGCCTCGGCATGACCCGGCTTGTGGCGGATCGTCGCCTGGTAGTCCTGCCGCGCGCCGAGGAAGTCGCCCTGGCCGGCGCGGAGCTGCGCCCGGTTGTAGTAGGCGGGATAGAAGTTGCGGTCCGCCCGGATGGCGCGCCCGAACTCCTTCTCCGCGTCGTTCGGGAAGCCCCTCCGCACCAGGAGCTGTCCGAGCTCATTGTGCAGCGCGGCCGATTTCGGATCGGCCCGCAGCGCGTCGACCGTCCTCTGGATGCGCTGATCGAACGGATCGTTCGGATTCAGGTAGCGCTGGTAGAAGAGCGGCTTGTCGTACGGATTCTCTCCGCGGTGAAAGTCGAGGTTGTGCAATGAACTGCAGCCGAGGACCGCGAACGCGGCAAATGTGATTAGAAGATTTTTCATGGTCGTCCTGACGATAGCGGTTAAGCGGTTGAGCTGTTGAGCTGTTTAGCTCTTGAGCTCAACAGCTGAACCGCTCAACCGCTCAACCGCTCTACTCCTGAAGTGGTTTCGCTTTCAGCTTCACCTTGCCGTCGACGGTCTCGACGCGGAAGGCGACGGTGCTCACGTGGTACTTGCTCCGCACGGCTTCGGTCTGCTTCTCGACCATCTGCGTCAGCTGCTCGACGGTGACGGGTGACGCCTTTCCCATCTTCAGATGTTCGCGCTCGATCTGATCATGCAGCCTGCGGATCGCTTCGCCGTTCGTTCCCGGCGTCACCTTTACATACGGATCGGCGCCGTTGGACGTTACGCGCGGCTGCGGCGGGGGCGGGGGAGGGGGCGGGGTGGGCGCGGCTTCGAGCGCGGCCTTGCGGCGCCGGAACTCCATCGGGCCTTCCTCGCGCTCACGCATCCTGCGGCCCCAGAACTCGCGGTACTGGTTGTACCGGGTCAGCAACTGCTGGTAGCGGAAACGGCGCGCGTTGTCGCGCATCTTCTGCTTGCCGATTTCGAAGATCGTGATCTCGATCTTCCGGCGGTCCATCATCGGAGGAGTCTTCTGCAGACCGCCGAAGAACTGGTCGTACTTGTTCTTCAGGATCCGGATGTCCTCCTCGAGCTTGTCGAGCTCGTCGTCTTTGATGAACTTCGCCATAAACTTCAGAGTGTATGCGTAAAGCCCCACCCGAGGCAGCAGATTCCGGCGCGTCACTGCGCCGCTCCATCCCTTCCGTCGAGCGCATTCTCACCAGCCCTCGATTTGCCTCGCTGATCGACACGTTCAGCCGGGCCCGGGTGAGAGACGCGATCGCCGCGCACCTCGCCGATCTGCGCCGGGCGCAACGTCCCTGGGACGAAGAAGAGGCGTTCGACGCGGCCGCGATCTCGCTGCGCACGGCGACGGGGTCGACGCTCCGCCGCGTGATCAACGCCACCGGCGTGATCATCCACACGAACCTCGGGCGCTCGCCGATCGACCGCGCGCTCTGGTCCGACGCCGCGGACGTCGTCAGCGGCTACTCGAACCTCGAATTCGACCTCGACCATGGAGAGCGCGGCGCGCGCGACGAACATCTGGCCGAGCTCTGCCGCTCGCTCTTCGGATGCGAGGCCGCGGTGCTGACGAACAACAACGCGGCGGGGACGCTGCTGATGCTCGCGGCGACGGCGGCGGGAAGCGACGTCCTGGTGTCACGCGGAGAGCTCGTCGAGATCGGCGGCTCGTTCCGCGTCCCCGACGTGATCCAGCAGGGCGGCGCGCGCTTGCGCGAAGTCGGCACGACGAACCGGACCCGCGCCCGCGATTACGCCTCGGCCGTCGACGCGCAGACCGCCGCCATCCTCCGCGTGCATCGTTCGAACTTCAGCATCGTCGGCTTCACCGAAACGACCTCGGTGGCGGAGCTGATGGCGGTGGCGCGCGAGAAGCGCGTTCCGCTGCTCTACGACGAAGGGACCGGACGCGTCGTCGACATCAGCAGATACGGCTTCGAAAAAAAGGAAACGATCCGCGAGCTGATCGCAGCCGGTGTCGACGCCGTGGCCTGCTCCACCGACAAGCTGATCGGCGCGACGCAGGGCGGCCTGATCCTCGGACGCGAAGAGATCATCGCCAAATGCCGCCGGCATCCGCTCATGCGCGCCCTCCGCGCCGGCAAGGAAAGCTATGCCGTCATCGCCGAGACGCTGCGCGCGTTCGTCACCGATCGCTACGAGGAGCGCGTGCCGATCTACCGCATGCTCGCGACGTCGATCGAAGCCCTGCGCGAGCGCGCCCAATGGCTCGGCGCCGCGAACATCATCGACAGCCGCTGCGCCCTCGGCGGCGGCACGACGCCGGCCGAAACCATCGCCTCGATGGCCATCGCCATCGAAGGCAACGCCAACGAGCAGTACGCGCGGTTCCTGAAGAACGATCCGCCGATCGTCGGACGCATTAATGACGATCGCTTCACGCTCGATATGCGGACGCTGCTCGAAGAAGACCTTCCGCACATATCGCGTGTCATCGCGACTCTTTGAGATCTCGCGCGGTGCTTGGAGAATCTCGCCCGTTGCTTCGGGAATCACGCGTGTTGTTTCGAGAGTCTCGCCCGTCGCTTCTGGAATCGCGCGTGTTGCTTCGAGATTCTCGCGCGTTACTTCGAGGGTGTCACGCGTTGCTTCGATCATGACGATCGATGCATGGCGGATGTACTTTTGTTCCACCTCTTATCAGTGTTCGACTTGAAATGTGAACGACTCGATATGAAATATGTATCGAGCGACTTGAAATGTGAATCGATCGACTTGAAATGTAGAGCGGCCGACATGAATGATGAATCGATCGACTTGAAAAGGTGAACGTAAGTTGATGAAATGTCTGCACATTCACATACGAATTTCCATTCTCACGGTAAAACTGTAACCGGACCTTCCTTGACGTCTATAGGAAGAGGCTTATATTGAGTGACGCCTGATCTGCTTGCTTGTGTAATAGCGCGGTCGGCGAAGGGAGTTGAGCCGGGCTCCTCCCAATCGGTCCGGAGATCCTGGGCTCCGGGCAATTACGAACCGCGTCATTCGGCGCGTAGCCGGTGACCCTGACAAATGACCCGACTCTATGCCGGGAGAAAGGAGACTTCGATGAGTGACCCCAATGACACGAGTCCGGCGCCCGAGATGCTTTCACCCGAGGAGGTTGTGCAGCAGGTGCGCGCATTGCGCGCGCGGATTCCGCTGCCTCAGCCTCCGGCGGTTCCGGTGTTGCCGAGACGCCGGCTCGCCCATGTCGACCCGCAGTTCGTAACCGCCGCGATCAACGCGGTGGGAGTGTCGGAAATCGTCCAGGCCGCGCTCGGCCGCACGGACGAGGATCTGCGTCAGGAGAATGACGCTGCAATCCGCTGGACCGCCGTCACCGACGAGCTTCGCTCGCTGCTGCAGGAAATCCTGCTGGCGAATACGCAGCGCCGTCAGCGCCTCGGTCTGGCCTCATTGCAGACGTACAAGATCTGCGAGCAGCTCGCCCGCGATGAGACGCATGCCATGCGGCTCGCCGCGCCCATCGGCGAGATGAAGAGACTGAACAAGTTCGGCCGCCCGCGCCGTAAGGCGCCGCAACCGGATCCTCAGCCCACTCCATCAACGTAGTAAACACGAGCTCCGGGCGTGCCGCGGCACGTCCGGAGCTCCTGGGGAAAAAGATGAACGCAGACGAACTCCTGAATGTCGCAGAGCAGGCGAGCATGGCGTTTCGGGCGACGTTGTCCGAGGCGGAGTGCGCGGCGATCGCCGATTGCCCGCCGCCGCCCGTCCATTGCACGGTGAGCCCCGAGGATGCCCTGCTGCAGTTCGCGGCCGATGGCCTCGACGAACTGGTCGCCGCGATGCAGATGATCCTCGACCAGCGAATGGAAAAGCTCTATCGCGAGGCGCTGGAGGTCTACTACGCAGCCGAGGAGCTGGCCCGCGATCCCGCGCACGCGGACCTCATCCCGCACGTCGAGGCGATGCGACGGAGCCATGAGATGGATTACGGATTGCCGATCCCTCTCCGGGAGGGGTGAGGGGGGGCGGCAAAGACCTAACCCGTAGTTAGCCGGACCGACGACGCTGCCTCAATGAGCCTCCGGTGGACTTGCCACTACCGCGACAATTGTGTCGGGTCTTAGGCGTCGTCCCAGGACAGCAGCCGTGGGCCAAGCTGCTGGCCTTTCGTGTGGGACAACGATGATCCACTCGGTGGATTCGGCGATGAGATCAACGGGGATACTCTCGGAGACGCCTGACCGCACCATTGTCGAAGCTACTTCAGGTTTGTAGATAATCCTGACCGCAGATGGCGCGCCACCGCCGTAAAGCGGCGGAAATCTAGGATAGGCAATGCGCGCGTAGGCGCCTATCAACGTAAGGGTCGTGGCAACCTGCGCGGCGACCGTAAAAAGGGGTAGTTGCCCCAAGCGAGGTCGGATTGTTACGCGAGAAGGGATGGCGTCCAGCAATCGCGTCAATGAGATTCAACACTATCGCGGGGGTTAGCAATGAAATTCCCACTGCGGCCCAGTCGCGCTGACTGCTCGGGTCAAAAGAGGACATGAAGTGCTGGACAACCGCTGTACCCGCTACTACCGCGATGCCCAAGCCAGTGAGCAAGGCCACAACAGCTCTTACGCGCTGGCGTGCAGCCCAGCGTTGGTAGAAAATACCTACTCGATGGCGCACATACGCTTGAAGCAGTGTTCCAATTCCAAACAATAACAGCCACAGGCCGCCCGCCAAAACATAGTCGACTCGGAAAAGTGACGCGGTAAAAACACCAAAGCGGCTAAGATAGAGATTGACGATGATCAGCCCGATCGCATACGAAAGCCCGATCAACGCAAGCGCAACCTTAGAACACAATTCGATTGTGCGCGTCAGTTCATCGGTACTCGTCTTTAGCGTCCTCGTGACGAAGTCATCAATCATCGTCCTCACAATACCAGTGACAGTCATGACGTGCCAGTGCAGGAGGGCTGCTCTTTGGTAGGAGTCCGAGGTCGCGCCTCCGAAGTTGCCGCCGCCTAGGAGGAGGGGCCGGCTAACTCGCCGCAGAAGCTGGCACGGCCCGGCTTCGGTCCGCCGGCCGAGCCGGCTCGGGAAGTGAAAATCTCACGGCGTCACGCGGCGCGCATTCGCGCGCCTCACATGCAGCGCGCCGCGTGCCGCGCTGCCTTCGGCACGTGGGCCCTGGCCGTGCAGCTTAGCGTCTGAACCGTTGGGCAGACGGAAAAGGAGACCGCCTTGCGGCGGCGCGTTTGTTTACGGCCAAAGGCCTGCGGGTTGGATTCTCTTTCTACGGACGCCGTTGTAGAGAGACAAGCTAAGCCAGGATCAGAGTCTCCGAACCGGCAACTCGGTTATCCGCGCCAAGTGCTCGAAATCACGGTCGACATGCAGCACCGCAGCGTTGTGTCGTAGGGCACATGCGGCGATCAGGCAGTCCACACTTGAACGCACGGTGACACCCGCCCGGCGTGCGGCACGGTACAGTTGAACGGCCTCGGCGAAAACGTCGCGGGTAAGCGGGTTCTCCAGCATGGGTATATCTGCGAATGCCGCAGAGGCCACGTGAAATGCCCGTTCATCGTCAATGCCCTGAAGCACTTCCTGCATGATAGGCAGACACGTAACGACTTCGTCGCCGGCGATCGCCTGCCGAAACCGGTCACCGGCACGACCCTTCAGCACCTCAATCCACGCGCTCGTGTCGACGAGTATCATCGGCGGCGCGTACCGCCCACGGCAGCGTGCTCACGTTCAGAAACCCAGTTCGGAACTGCACGTGATTCGCCGGTACCCGGTATGAGCGTTTCATAGATCTGCAGTAACCGTTTCTCGCAATTTGTCACCATTCGCTCTGCATTCTCAGGCGAGGTGTCGAGTTCCGCGGCGACTGACCCGGCGCCGGCCCGATGAGCGTAGACCGAAGACAACGCCGCGCGGCAAATCGGTTGAAGAAGTTCTATTGCGCGTGCAAGTACCAGCGTGTCGACAAGATTGCGCGACTCCTGCTCCGGCATCTTCTCGGTGTGCACATCGCGAGGAACCCGCGGCTCGTCGTCACGCATCGCTGCCAGATCGCCTTTCCACACGTTGAAGTCGCCCAAGCGCTCCAGCAACTCGGCACCCCGCGCGTTCGAGAGCGCGAAGGCTTCAGCAAGTTCGCGTTCGGGCAATCTGTCCATCGGGAGAATTTTACTCGTATCCATCGCCGCCGCCCAACTCGTTGAAGCCGCTCGGGTACAGACCGGGCGGCCTCTTTCTCGCGTTCCTTCGGCGGAAAGGGTTCACGCAAGTGTTCACCGGGTCCGAGAAGCCCGCTGACGTCCGACGCCAAGCGTGCGGGCAAGTTAGCTTAGCCGCCGCGGACCTCCGTAGCTCAAGGATCGATCCAAACACGCGCTGCCACCGAATTGCGACACCGTCCGCAGGCGTTTCACGTGTAGTCGAACGATGCCGTTGCCGCTCCGGCCTTTCCCTTCACTGTCACGGTGACCTGTTGTCCTGCAGTGCCGGCCGGAAGTTGCGCGGTGATCTGGCCGTCAGAGTCGACATGGAATGTAGCCGCATTCAAACCGAACATCACTGACATCGTGCCAGTGAATCCGGAGCCCGAAATCTTCACGGGCACTCCACCTGTCGCTGCAGCCGTCTTCGGGTTCAGGCCCGTGATCGTCGGAGCAACTCGGACGGTGGCAGGAGTAAAGATGAGATCCACCAGCCGCTTGATCAACTCGCGGAACGTTTCCTCGCGATACCCAACAAGAAAGGCAACCAGGTAGTAAAGGAGATTCTTCGGAATCTCAGGAGGTGTGTTGGGTGTGGTCGTGGGGCTCGTGGTCGTGGGGGTCGTCGTCTTGGGGGTTACGACAGGAGACCCGGAGGCGAGCACGCCCGCTTGAAGGATGAGCACGCCGACAACGGCGAGGCTTGCGCCCACCACGGGCCGCGAGAGATGCCACAACGCGAACGACTCGTCCCAGTCCTTCGCATGCTCGACGATTCCGGTGAGGGAGATCAGCACCGCCCCGAGCGCACCGAACCAGACGACCGCAAGCGGCACGGAGCCTAAAGAATCACCGAACGGAATGAGGCTGCGCTGAATGAAGAATGTCGCAGCCAGAGCACCCAGGACGAGGAGCCAAACGACCTGTACCACGAAGATCGTGATTCTACTCATGCGCACCTCCACATCTTTTATTTAGAGAGTGACGCAGCAAAGAATTTCCCTCGCGCAAACAAGCCATTCTCGGATGGCGGAGTGTTCACAGGAGCACTGCCTGAACGACGAAGAACGCACGGCGTACTCCCGCCAGACGGTGGTCGCGATGGGTATGGCTTGCCGTGCAAGATCGAGACTTGATAATCACCGCGTAGTCCGGACGAGATACGGCTCGCCACGTACTGCCGTTCGACGACCATCGCTCAGGTGTGGTCGGGTGGATCGATGCCGAGGTCACGACAGATCTTGCGCACCAGTTCATCGCGGATCTCGGGATGCCGCGGAACCGCGGAGCGACGATTCAGTGATCGGTTGATGAACCAGGAGTGGCGGCTTCCCTCCCGATCGAGTTCACAGCCATGTGCGCTGAGCCAGCGGTCGAGCGCACGCCGTTTCATACGGCGATGCGAACCTCCTCGAAGTGTTCCGCGGCTGCGGCGCGCGCGTCGGCGCGGTTGAATGCGAGCGCTTCCTGCAGTGTGATCCGCAAGGTCTCGAGAAGTGCGTCGCGTGACGCTTCCTGGCAGTTCACGCCGGGCACCTCCTCGATCCAGCCGATCCACCAGTCGCCGTCCTGCTTGACGATTGCCGTGTATTCGCTCATTGCCGATCATCCTAACACCCGGCCAGGACACCGCCTTCAACAGGCCTGTTTCCAACACCCAAGTGTAAGAGCGGGAGACCGCCCGCACGCTGCTCACTTGATCTCGAACGTCAGCGTGCTCGTGTCGACGAGCCAGAGGCCTGACTGTTGCGGATCGGGGCGCCGATACGTGGCCACGACCATGTACCGGTCAGGGCCGTTGAAGGGAAAGTTCACTCCGCCGGACTTGTCGCGCACCCCCGTTGCGATGTGGCCGGCGCCGGCACGATAGAGCTCCATCGGAATGTCGCGAAGGAGCTTCCCCGTCGCCTTCTCGATGGCGATGAACCGCATCGAGTCGCCCGCCTTCAGCGGCATCAGGCCGTTCCATTGCGGGATGATCTCGAGGCCGAGGCCGGTGGAACGCTGCCAGTCATCGAATCGATCGATCGCGCCGCAACGAATGAACGCTTTGGCATGCTCGGTCCGCGTCTCGTTTCCGGTGATTGTCGGTTTGAAATCGATCGACGCCATGACCACTCCGTTCCTGGGAATAGTGGCGTTAAAGTCGAACGAGCGCCGATCGGGAGCCGCTTCCACGGCGATCCGCTGTTTCGGCAGGAACAGGTACGCGTTCGCTACTTCGTCACTCCTGATTCTCTCGCCGAGATCCGGGAACTCGGCTCCCCGAGTGACTTGTAGAGTGACTGCACCGCAATCGCCGCCCGGCATAATGAATGTCTGCGCGATTACGGTGCGAGCGAGGAACAAAGCAATAGCGAACGAGACGGGTTTGGTCATTCCCTTCTGTGCCTCCGCGTATTGCGACGATCCAGGCGAGCCGACGTTACAAATTCACGGCGTCACTTCATTGCCCTGGTGGCGGTTGCCAGAGCTCGACCTTGTTGCCCTCCGGATCCATGACCCATCCGAATTTCCCGTATTCCGAGTCGTCGGTCTTGTCGAGCACGTCGCAACCTTCCTCGCGCAGTGCTTTGAGAAGTGCGTCCAGATCGTCGACGCGATAGTTGACCATGAAGGTCGACTTGCTCGGAGCGAAGTGTTTGCCGTCCGCCGGGCCGATCGACCAGGCCGTAGTTCCCCCGGTCGGTTTGCCTTCGGAGTCAGTCCAGTCGAACGCCGCTCCACCCCAGGGCTGAACGTCGATCCCGAGGTGGTTCTTGTACCAATCGCATAGCGCCTTGGGATCTTTCGCGGTCATGAAGATGCCGCCAATGCCTGTGACTCTTCGCATTCGAACCTCCGATGTTGACTGACGCCTGCAAGGGTAGCGCTTCCGCTAGCCTTCCGCTTCCAGCTCCGCCCTTCTGCTCTCGCTCGTCCCGAACACCCCGAGCATCTCCTCGATCTGCGCGCGCGAGTCGATGGCCAGGCGCTCCTTGTCGCGCAGTTTCGTGTTCGCGCAGTCGACCATCTCGCCGACGCGCACCGTCACCTTCCCCGGCGTGACGCGCTTGGCGCCGACGCGGAAGACGTCGAACGTGCCATCGACGGCGATCGGCATCATCGGCATCTGGGCCTTGATGGCGAGGAGGAACGCGCCGCGTTGGAACGGCCGCATCTGCCGCGCCCGCGAGCGTCCTTCCTCGGGGAAGATGACGATGGTGTTCCCCTTGCGGATGCGCTCCGCGGCGAGGTCGAACGACTTGACCGCGGTGCGGCGGTTCTTGCGGTCGACGGGGATGAAGCCGGCGCGCCCGAGAGCCCAGCCGAAGATCGGGATCTTGAAGAGGCTCGCCTTCGCCATGAAGCGGATCGGCTGCGGCACCGCGACGAGGATGCAGGGGATGTCGAAGTACGAGTAGTGATTCGAGATCAGCACGTACCGCTTCGTCGGATCGATCTTCTCCATCCCTTCGCGGTGCAGGTCGATCCCCGCCGCGCCCAGCAGCGAGCGCGCCCACCAGCGGTTGAGCGAATCGATCAGCGGCGACTTCGAGGAGAAGATGGCCACCATCAGGACGCAGAACCCGGCGGTCGCCGAGACGAACACGGCGACGAGGATGACCCAGAGGGTGCGTAGCATCTTTTCGAAGATAGCAGAGAGCAGATAGCAAACTGAGCGTTCTCTGCTATCCGCTATCTGCTTTCTGAAATCGAAATAACTCACGCCACTTCCCTGCTGTAAAATCCGCAAACGATTACCCCACCAAAAAAGGAGAGCGCCGTGTCCGAAACCCTCACTGCGACTGCCGTGCTCGATGAGCCCGGGTCTGCCGCAGAGCCGCTCGTCAATGACCTGACTATTCACGTGGCGACCGTGAACGGCTCCGGATCTCAGTCGTCGAACAACGTCCTCATGCGGTCGATCTTCCAGATGGGCGTGCCGGTCAGCGGGAAGAACATGTTCCCGTCGAACATCGCCGGACTTCCCACCTGGTTCACGATCCGCGCGAACAAAGACGGCTGGATCGCGCGTAAAAAAGAGGTCGACCTCATGGTCTGCATGAATGCGCAGACCGCGCGCGACGACGTCGACGCGCTTCTCCCCGGCGCTCTCTGCATCTACGACGCGCCCCTCGGCTGCAAGTCGTGGCGCGACGACGTCAACTTCTTCGAGGTGCCGTTCGCCAAGATCGCCGCGGAGCTCAGCACCGACTCCCGCATGCGCAAGCTGCTGACGAACATGATCTACGTCGGCATCGTCGCCGAGCTGATCGGCATCGAGCGCGACGAGATCCTCGCCGCGATCACCAAGCAGTTCAAAGGCAAGCAGAAGGCGATCGATCCGAACGTCGCCGCCATCGACAAGGGGATCGAGTACGCGAAGGTGAACCTCCCGAGCCAGAATCGCTGGCGCATCGAGCGGATGGACAAGACCGCCGGCAAGATCATCATCGACGGCAACGCCGCCGCGGCCATCGGCGCGATGTTCGGCGGCGTCACGGTCGTGACCTGGTATCCGATCACGCCGTCGTCGTCGCTCTGCGAATCGCTGATCGATTACTGCCGCCGTTTCCGCATCGAAGAGGACGGCCGCGCGAACTTCGCCATCGTGCAGGCCGAGGACGAGCTGGCCGCGGTCGGCATGGTCCTCGGCGCCGGCTGGGCGGGCGCGCGCTCGATGACGTCCACCGCCGGCCCCGGCGTCTCGCTGATGGCCGAGTTCATCGGCCTCGGCTACTACGCCGAGCTGCCGGGCGTGATCTGGGACATCCAGCGCGTCGGCCCCTCGACCGGACTCCCCACCCGCACCGCGCAGGGCGACGTGAACCAGGTCGCCTACCTCTCGCACGGCGACACGCAGCACATCGTGCTCATCCCGTCGAGCGTGAAGGAGTGCTACGAATTCGCCAGCGAGGCGCTCGACCTCGCGGAGATTTTCCAGACGCCGGTCTTCTGCCTCTCCGATCTCGACCTCGGCATGAACAACTGGATGTCCGATCCGTTCGAGTATCCGGACAAATCGATCCGCCGCGGCAAGGTGCTGAGCAAGGAACAGCTCGCGCAGCTCGGAGGGAAGTGGGGCCGCTACAACGACATCGACGACGACGGCATCCCGTATCGCACGCTGCCGGGCACCGATCATCCAGACGCCGCCTACTTCACGCGCGGCTCGGGCCACGACGCGTTCGCCCGCTACAGCGAGCGCCCGGACGACTACAAGAACAACCTCGACCGCATCGCGCGCAAGTTCGAGACGGCGAAGCAGTACGTGCCGAAGCCGGTGATCGACCAGCGCGAAGGGGCGAAGATCGGCTTCATCGCCTACGGCACCACCGACTTCCCGCTCGAGGAGTCGCGGCATCAGCTGCTGAGCGAGAAGGGGATCGAGACGAGCTACTTCCGCCTGCGCGCGCTGCCGCTGACGGACGAGCTTCACCAGTTCGTCGCCAGCCACGACCGCATCTACGTCGTGGAGCAGAATCGCGACGGGCAGATGGCGGACATCCTCCGCCTGGCCCTCGGCGAAGATCAGCGCAAGCTGCGCAAGATCCTGCACTACACCGGACTGCCGTGCGACGCGCGCTCGATCACCGAGGCTGTGGTGAAGATGGAGGCGTCGGCGGAGTATCCCGAGACGCTGCTCGTGGTGCGCGCCGAGCCGCCGAAGAAACGGGTGACGACCACCGTGACTCAAACGACGATCGCGCGCGGGGCGGAGGACTAACCGATGGCTGAAAGCACACTGAAAACCACCACCGAAGCGCCGAAAGAGAACCGCGTCGGTCTGAAGGCCGCCGATTACGGCGGCGGCAAGTCGACGCTCTGCGCCGGCTGCGGACACGACGCGATCAGCAACCAGATCATCCGCGCGTTCTACGAGATGAGCGTGAAACCGGAGACTGTCGCGAAGTTCTCCGGCATCGGCTGCTCCTCGAAGACGCCGGCGTATTTCCTCTCCCGCTCGCACGGATTCAACGCCGTTCATGGCCGCATGCCTGCGGTCGCGACCGGCGCGATCCTGGCGAATCACAAGATCCTGGCCATCGGCGTCTCCGGCGACGGCGACACCGCGTCGATCGGCCTCGGGCAGTTCATGCACATGGTGCGGCGCAACATGCCGATCATCTACATCATCGAGAACAACGGCGTGTACGGCCTGACGAAGGGCCAGTTCTCCGCGACGGCCGATGAAGGCTCGAAGCTGAAGACCGGCGTGATCAACGACCTCCCGCCGATGGACCTCTGCGCGCTGGCCGTGGAGCTCGGATGCGGCTACGTCGCGCGCGGCTTCGCCGGCGATCCGAAGCAGATGGTGAACATCCTCAAGGGCGCCATCGCGCACAACGGCACGTCGGTCATCGACGTCGTCTCGCCGTGCGTGACGTTCAACAATCACGAAGGCTCGACCAAGAGCTACCCGTACGCGAAGGAACACGACGAGCTGCTGCACCAGATCGGCTTCGTGCAGTCGTACGAGCAGATCGAGGTGGAGTACGAGGCTGGCACGGTGAAGGAAGTCACCCTGCACGACGGCTCGCGCCTCATCCTCAAGAAGCTGGAAGAGGACTACGACCCGACCAGCGCCATCGACGCCCTGCAGCGCCTGCACCGCGCCAACACCGCCGGCCAGATGCTGACCGGCCTCGTCTACCTGCAGCCGGAAAAGAAGAGCTTCATCGACCTGCTGAACGTGGTCGACGAGCCGCTGAATCTGCTGCCGATCGAAAGAACGCGGCCGGGGAAAGAGGCGCTCGAGAAGATTATGAATGAATTGATGTAGCTGTTAAGCGATCAAGCGGTTGAGCTGTTGAGCGGCTGAAAAGCTCAATAGCTCAACCGCCGAACAGCTATTTCTTCTTCAGATTCGCCAACCGACTCTTCGCCTCCGCCTGATCCGGGATGATCCGCAGCACATCCTCGTAGCAGGTCTGCGCGCGCGAGATCATCCCTTCCACTTTGTACAGGTCGCCGAGGGAGATCAGGATGTCGACGTTTTCGGGGTCGATCGACAGCGCCTTCTGAAAACTCTCCGCGGCGTCGCGGCGCCATTTCGGATTGCGCTCCTGGCAGGAGCCGAGGAGGTACCAGGCCTGGGCGTTGTCGGGGGCGAACTGCACGGCCTGTTTGAGCAGGACGATGGCGCCGTAGAAATCGTTGTCCGACGCCAGCTGGCGCGCGCGGGCGAAATTCTGTTCGGCGATGGAGCGCTGCGTGATCCGCTGCTGCAGCGTGTTGTCCGCGGCGCGCGAGCCGTGCTGCGCCAGCATCTTGTCGTAGGTCGACCGCTTCACAGGGTCCTTGAGCAGCGACAGTGCTTCATCGACGCGGCGGTGAATCGACTGCACGGCCTCGCGCACGATCGGCGGATAGGACGCCGGGTCGTATTTCTTCTTCATGTCGTCGGCCGCGCTGATGATCAGCTGTCGCGGCGCGGCGCGCGGAACGTCGAGCAATTGATAGTGATCGAGCGACGCCAGTTGCCGCGACAGTCCTACGGCGCGCAATGAGCGGTGATCGTTCGAGCCGATCGCCGCCAGCAGCTCGAGGTCGCGCTGCATGTCGTCGTAATTGCCCGGCGGCGCCTCTTCCTGTTTGGAGCGATCGACGAACTCGAAGATGCCGAGGCTGATCATCGAGATCACCACACGGGCCGCCGTCACCGATTCGGTGGAGAAATGTTTGAGAAACGATTCGATCGTTTCCGGCTTCCGCAGCGCGTCGGCGATCCTCCGTTCCGCGTCGATCAACGGGATGGCGTCGAGGTCGAAGCGGCTCTCGCGCGAATGGCGGATCTCCCGTTTCAGATCGCCGAGGGAGCGGCGCAGCACGAGGCCGTTGGTGATGGAGCGGACCCCTTCGATCACCAGCGCGGCGGTCGATTGCAGGAAGACCCGTTTCTCCGGTTCCAGCGCCTCGTCGTCATTGAACGCCGACGTCCCTTCATCGAGCGAAAAGAGCGGCAGGAACTGGATGGCCGTCCATTCGCGCAACAGCGTCTGGCGCTGCGAAAGATCGAGTAATCCCGCCTCGTGGAACTTCGCCACGACCTCCGTCGGGTCCTCGGTGAGCATCTCGAACGCGCGGTCGGGAGTGATCGCGCGGCGGCGCACGAGGAAGTCGCCGAGCGAGTCTTCAGGGGCGGCGGAGGTGATGAGAACCAGCTCTCCCTGCGACCAGTAGAGGACCTTTCGCACCGGCGGACGGATGATCGTCAGGCTCCCCGTCAGCCGGTGCTGAAGGATGTCTCCAACGATCACCGCGAACGGTGTGATCTCGATCCGCTCCAGGCTCACGCCGTCCCCCCGTCGCGTCTGCTTTTAACACGAATCACGCCAAAAGATGGCACGGAACGGGCTCCTTCGGAACCAAACGGGCGTCATGGCCCGTCTTACACTGATGAGACGGATGTGAGTGCTACGATGAACACAATGAAGACCTTGTTTTG
>Ga0207687_10000660_pt1 | contig 23234 bp, 21 predicted proteins | sample KBSM54metaG_FD_184399 | JGI IMG/M metagenome (GOLD analysis project Ga0207687, IMG submission 184399) | Miscanthus rhizosphere microbial communities from Kellogg Biological Station, Michigan, USA - KBS M5-4 metaG (SPAdes) (version 2) | ecosystem: Host-associated > Plants > Roots > Rhizosphere >...
ACGGTGTTGTCGGTTGAGACGCTCCTCGCCGGACACTCGATGGAGATCGTGAAGCGCCGCGATCCCGCGAACCTCAATCACAAGATGTCGCTCGCGGAGCTGCAGAAGCTCGCGCCGTCCTTCAATTGGAGCGCGTATCTCCGCGCGCTGAACTCCCCGACGCCGCATCACTACCTCGTGCTCACGCCTGAGTTCTTCAGCCACTTCGACACGCTCATCCGCACGCTCCCGCTCGCGGATTGGAAAACGTATCTGCGCTGGAATCTGCTGAACACGAGCGCGAACACGCTGCCGAAAGCGTTCCAGGATGCCAGTTTCGATTTCTACGGCAAAGTACTTTTCGGTAGAAAGGAAATGGCCGCGCGGTGGAAGCGCTGCTCCGACAACGCCGACCGCGACCTCGGCGAAGCGCTCGGCCGCGCGTACGTGGCGCGCGCGTTCCCGCCGTCGTCGAAGGAGCGCATGCTCACGCTCGTTCATGCACTCGAAGAAGCGCTCGATGAAGACATCGCCTCGCTCGACTGGATGTCGGAAACGACCAAGCAGCAAGCGCACGGAAAGCTGAAAGCGATCGTCGACAAGATCGGCTATCCCGACAAATGGCGCGACTACTCGGCACTCTCAATCAAGCGCGGCGATTACGCCGGCAACGCGTTCCGCGCCAGCGAGTTCGCGGCGCGCGTCGACATGAAGAAGATCGGCAAGGGACGCGACCGGATGGAATGGGGCATGACGCCGCCGACCGTGAACGCGTATTACAACCCGCTGCAGAACACGATCAACTTCCCCGCCGGAATCCTGCAGCCACCGTTCTTCGATCCGAACGCGGATGACGCCGTGAACTTCGGCGGCATCGGCGTCGTGATCGGACACGAGCTGACGCACGGCTTCGACGATCAGGGCCGCAAGTTCGACGCGGAAGGAAATCTGCGCGACTGGTGGACGGCGGAGGATGCGAAGAAGTTCGAGGAGCGCGCGAACTGCATCCGCGACGAGTACAGCGGATTCGTCGCCATCGACGATGTTCACGTCAACGGCGCTCTCACCCTCGGCGAGAACACGGCCGACAACGGCGGCATCCGCATCGCGCTCCGCGCGCTGCACAAGGTGCTGAAGGCGCAGGGCAAAGAGAACGAAGTGATCAACGGCTTCACGCCCGATCAGCGCTTCTTCCTCGGCTTCGCGCACGTGTGGTGCTCGAATCTGTCGCCGCAGATCGTGCGACTGATCGCGCAGGCCGATCCGCATTCGCCGAACATGCTGCGCATCAACGGCACGATTCAGAACATGCCGGAGTTCCGCGACGCGTTCGGGTGCAAGGCGACGGACAAGATGGCGAGTGCGACGGTGTGCAAGGTTTGGTGAGCTAGGAAAGCTCGCGTACCGCGTCGCGAATATCGTCGAGCCCCATCTCGATCCGATCTCGGTGCGTCCGCAGCGACACGATGCACACGCGGATCAGGAACTGCCCTTTGTAAATCGTCGGGGTGAGCATCACTCGCTTCTTGCCGTTGATGCGCTCGAGCAGTTCGCGATTGAGCGCGTTCAGATCGGCGCCCGGTTTGTTGAGGCGAAATGCGGTGATCGTGAGCTGCGGCTCGGCGACGATCTCGATGCCTTCGATCTTGCGCAGCTCGCTCGTCACGAGCTCGATCAGATCGAGCTTTTCGTCGAGCTGCTCGCGAAACGGTGCGATGCCGAACAGCTTGACCGGCAGCCAGACGCGCAGACCGCGGAAATCGCGCGAGAGCTCGGGCGAGATCTCGCAGAAGTCGACGAGCTCCTCTTCGCTTTGCATCGTCGGCAGGTAATCGGCGTGTGAGCTGAACGCGCGGCGCAGCGTCGACGCGTCGCGCACGATGACGGCGCCCGTGCCGTACGGCTGGAAGAGCGTCTTGTGCGGATCGAGGATGATCGAGTCGGCCTGCTCGATGCCGCGCATGGCGGTACGTCCGCGCTCGGTGAGCATGAAGAATGCGCCGTACGCACCGTCAACGTGAAACCAGAGCTTGTGCTTCTTCGCGACGCGCGCGATGGCTTCGAGATCGTCGACTGCGCCGGTGTTCGTCGTCCCCGCGCTGCCGACGACGAGGAACGGCTGCTTGTCCCGCACGATCGCGGCTTCGAGCTCGTCGACGCGCATGCGGAAGTTCTCGTCGACTCCGATCTCGCGCACGTTCGCCATCGGAAATCCGGCGAGGTTCGCGGCCTTCTGAAACGAGTGATGCACTTCGCTCGAACAGTAGAGCGTGGCGTTCATGAAGTCGTCGCCGAGGAGGTTCTTGCGCGCGGCGATGATGGCGGTGAAGTTGGCGAGCGAGCCGCCCGTCGTGAGCACGCCGCCCGAGCCGCGGCCGTAGCCGGCGATCTCGCAGAACCAGCGGACGACGTTCGCCTCGATCTGCGCGAGCGCGGGCGATGCGGCGAAGACACCGACGTAGCGATTGACGGCGTCCGCGATCAGGTCCGCGACCGCGGCGTGAAAGATGCCGCCGCCGGGGATGTACGCGAGATAACCGGGACCCGGCGCGTTGAACGTGCGCGGCACGTATTCGTTGAAGAGATCGTCGAGCAGCTTCTCGTACGGCGCGCCGTGCTCCGGCATCGGCTCGATGAGCGTGCGGGCGTACTCGGCTGCGCCCTCGACGTTCATCGCCGGCTGTTCGGGCAGCGACTCGATGTGCGGCACGATGCGTTTCATCGCCTCGTCGACGAGGCGGCGCATCTCTTCGGCATCCGGTTCCAGCAACCATTTCGACATCGGCGCGTAACTCTATCCAATCGTGCCGCGCAATGTTCACTACATCGCATTGACAGGTAGCGTGCGTGGCACTATAGTGATGACGTGGCTGACGAATTTCACAACAACTGGTCGACGCAACTTCGCAAAGGCTTGCTCGAGCTCTCCATCCTCAACGCGCTCTGCGGCAAACGCCTCTATGGATACGAGCTCGTGAAGCGGCTCAGCGAGATCGAAGGTCTGGTCATCAGCGAGGGGACGATCTATCCGATCCTCAGCCGGCTGCGTGCCGAGGAGTATTTGAAGACGTCGATCGAAGAATCGCCGGGCGGCCCGCCGCGCAAGTATTACGAGCTCACCGACCGCGGACGCACACAGCTCCGCCGCATGAATGCGCACTGGACGCAGTTGCAGGACGCGCTGGAGCGCCTGCGAAAGGAACGACGATGAACCTCACGTGCGAAGCACAACTGCGACTCAACAACTATCTGGCGAAAATGCGGTCGTCTCTGCGCGGCACGAGCGTCGACGGCGAGGAGATCGCGCGCGACATTCACGAACACGTCGAGAGCGCGCTCGCCGACATCAATCCCGCCGGTCTCGACGATCTGAATGCAGTGCTCGAAAAGCTCGGTCCGCCGCACGCGTGGATCGCGAGCGAGGAACTGCCGCTCGTCCGCCGGATCGTTCGCTACCTGCAGCACGGCCCCGAGTCGTGGCGTCTCCCCTACCTCACCTTCGGCGCGACCATCCTCGGCCTCCTCCTGATGCCGATCGGCCTCGGCCTCATCTTCATGCTCGCCGCGTTCATCCTCGCGCGCGCCGCCGTTGAAGAAATCGGACCTGAAAACCTCGGGCCGCGACGCTGGCTCGTCTACTCGCCGATCGCGATCGTGTTGACGTTGTTGTCGTTGCTCATGGTCATCGGACCCGTCCCACCGCTCATCGCGTGGGGATTCGAAGAGACCGACTTCATCATGAAGTCCTTCGGACGCAGCGGCGGTCACGACTCGATGGAGTGGATTCGCGTGCAAGCCGGCACGGTCGCCGCGGCGTTCGGCGCGTGGTGGATTCTGCTGTCTGCGATCATCGCGCTCGCGTATCGCCCGCTACGCTTCGTCTACATCCCGGTGTCGATGCGATGGCGCCGCACGCGCATCGCGCTCGTGCCGCTGCTGTCCGGCATCGCCGTCGGAGTCATCGGGCTGATTGTGTTGACCTCGTAGCGATCACCAGATCGAGCATCGCTTCACTTCTTCGCGCACCATCTTCTCGCCTTCCTTGCAATGGAACGCGGCGCGGAAGGCCGGCATGTTCTGCACGGTGCCGTTCACGCGGAACGGTCCCTGCGCGTGCGGATCGGTGAGCGCGCGGCGCGTCGCTTCCTCGGGCGCCATGTTCTCCGCCCACACCTGCGCGAAGCCGAGGAAGAAGCGCTGCTCGGGCGTGAATCCGTCGACGATCGTGTGCGGCTTTCCTTCGAGCGACTTCTCGTACGCCGCGAGAGCGATCGTCGCGCCGCCGAGATCCGCGATCTCTTCGCCGGTGACGAGATCACCCTTGATGTTGATTCCGGGCGCGACGTTGAATTCGCTGTAGAGATTCGACACGCACTTCGCGCGCGACTCGAAGTTCTTCAGATCGTCGGGCGTCCACCAGTTGCGCAGATTGCCGACCGGATCGAACTTCGCGCCTTCGTCATCGAAGCCGTGCGTCATCTCGTGACCGATGACCGTGCCGATGCCGCCGTAGTTGTAGCCGTCGTCGGCGTTCGGATCGTAAAACGGCGGCTGCAGGATTCCGGCAGGGAACGTGATGTCGTTGCGCGACGGGTTGTAGCTCGCGTTGACCGTCGGCGGCGTGAAGAATCCCCACTCGTTCGGATCGTCGGGCTTGCCGATGCGATTGACCGTGCGCTGAAACGCGAACATGCGCGCGTTCTGCACGTTGACGGAGTACGAGTCGCGCGCCACGGCGAGCTTCGAGTAGTCGGTCCACTTCTCCGGATAGCCGATGCGGCGCGCAAACGCGTTGAGCTTCTCGACCGCGGCCTGCTTCGTCTCCGGTCCCATCCAGCTGAGCGTCGGGATGTCACTGCGCAATGCGGTGACGAGGTTGTCGATCAGCTCATTCGCTTTCTTCTTCGCTTCGGGCGTGAAGTTACGCTTTACGTACTCCTGGCCGAGGAGTTGGCCGAGGGTGCGATCGGTGGCGGCGACACAGCGGCGCCAGCGGTCCTGAATCTCCTGCTGACCGGAAAGAACTCGGCGGAACGTGAAGTCTTCGTTGACGAATGCGGAAGAGAGCGTCGGCCCCGCGGCATCGAGCACTTCCCATTTGAAGTACGCCTTCCAGTCGTCGATCGGCACTTCTGCGAGCGCGCGATTCACTTCGTCGAAGTACTTCGGCTGCGCGACGTTGAGCGTCTGCAGATCGCTCGCGCCGATTGCGGTGAGGAACTTCGGCCACGGAAAGTTCGGCGTCTGCGACTCGAGGTCCGTAACTTTGGTGACGTGATACGTGTTCTTCGGATCGCGCTGCTCGACGCGCGGCATCTGCGCCTTCGCGAGACGCGTCTCGAGCGCGAGGACTTTCTGCGCGTCGGCGGCGGCGCGCTGCGGATCCTCGCCGATCAGCGCGAACATCTTCGTCATGTGATCGACGTACGCGTTGCGCGTCTTCGTGAAGCGCTCTTCGTTGCGAAGGTAGTAGTCGCGATCGGGCAGCCCGAGTCCGGCCTGCGTGACGACGCCGATCATCATCTTGCTGTTCATGAAGTCGTTTTGCGATGAGAAGCGGAATCCGGGCGCGACGCCACGCTGCTCGAGGCGGATGATCTCGGCGTCGACGCCGGCGCGATCGCTGATGGCGTCGATCGCATCGAGCTCCGCCTTGATCGGCGTGAATCCGGCTGCCTCGGTCGCCTGTTCGTTCATGCACGCGCCGTAGAAATCGCCGAGCTTCTGCACGGCGCTTCCGCGTTCCGCGGTTGCGGCAGCCTTCGCGTCTTCTTCGAGGATGGCGTGGAGGACATCGCGATTGCGCTCCGCGAGCTCTTCGAAGCGGCCGAACCGCGAGTACGTCGACGGAAGCGGATGGGTGTCGCGCCACTTGCCGACAGCGAAGCGATAGAAGTCGTCGCAAGCGTTGGCGGTCGTGTCCATCGACGCGACGTCGAAGCCGTGCGGCGCAAAGTACGCCTTCGGCGCGGGAGGAGGTGTGGTGGTGGTGCAGGAAACGGCGAGCAAAGCGACAGCAATCGCGACGAAACGACGCATCGGGACTCCTCCTCGGCGCGCGATCCTACCGCTAGTAGATTCACACAACAAACGAGCAATCCGCGCTTCGTTTGCCACGAAGCGCGGATCAGTCGTGGGCGCCGAGATCGAACAGATCGTCGGCGCGGACCGGCTCGCGAGAGAGGCGGCGGCAGGCGGCGACGATGGCGGCGATGCAGCGGCGCGTCGGCTCCATCCGTCCCATCCGGATGCGCAGCAGGTGTTGCCGGCTGTATCCCGACTCCCGGGCGAGATGGGCGGGTTTGATCCCACGACTCTTGATGAATTGCTCCAGCCGCGTCGTCATATGTGCAATATATTGCACATTACGCGAAGGCAGGATAGCTGTCAATCATTACTGCCCGAGGGTAGTGGTTTCAGGCACTTATCGGCGTCAGACAAGGGTTTTTCATCTACCGGGGGTAGCCAATTCGCGTCTGTTGTCACTCCGTGAGAGAGTGCGCATGATGTGGTCGTAGCTGCAGAGAACCCCGTGCGCGACCGGCCAGCCGCCGAGCCCCACACTCTCGCATCTCTCTGAATCCGCGACCACTTTCGCAGCGCACGAGGGTTGCCTGCGTCGCTTGATGACAGTAACCTATAAGTTACTTCCATGCTCGGTGCCGTCGTTAGGGAAACGCGGATTAAAAAGGGCCTCACGCAGGCCAAACTCGCCGACCTTGCCGGCGTGTCGAGACGCCATCTCGCCGCGCTCGAGAAAGGGGCGAACGTCTCCGTGCTCGTCCTCAAGAAAGTCGCGTCGGTGCTCGACCTCACGCAGATCCAACTCGGCGGCCTGGAGATCCACGCCGGCGAGACGGAGAAGAACGGCGTGAACGTCGCCGTCGTCGCCGACGCCATCCGCGAGGCTCGCACCGAAGTGCGCCGCAGCGAAGCGGTTCTCGCGCGCGCCGAGGGGCTGTTGAATGGTGAGGAGAAGCGGGAGACGAAAAATATCGTCGCGCATTTCCCACGCCTTCCGATTCGCCGTGTCAACTTAGGAAGGATTCCCGCGAGCGCTCTCAAAGAACGCCATGACTGGATGGAAGTGAAGACCGCCGGCGAGATCCGGCAGGGCGAACCGGTGAACGAGAAGCGCACCGAGATGGTGCTCGTCCCCACTCCGCTCATCGAGAAAGGCGAGATCGTCTTCCGCGCCCGCGGCAACAAGTTCCAGGACCTCGCCATCGAAGACGGCGATCTCCTCGTCGTCCAACTCCGCCAGAAAGGCCGCGCCGCGACCGGCGAGCTCGCCGTCGGCAAAGTCGGACCGAACGTCTACGTCGGACGGTGGTGGCAGAAGCATGGACGGAAGTCGTTGATGTCGGATTCGCTTGTCGAGATCACGAGCGCGAAAGCGCTGAAAGTGGTTGCGGTCATTAACGCGGTCATTCGAATCGAAGAGTGATGAGTCATGAGTAATGAGTGATGAGTGGTCTTCTCATCACTCATCACTCATCACTCACTACTCGTTCCCCGATAGACTTCGTCCGTGTTAAAGCGCGAAATCGGTTTATGGCGCGGCGTCGCGCTAAACATGATCGACATGGTCGGGATCGGGCCGTTCATCACGATCCCTTACATCTTGTCGGCGATGGGCGGCGGGCGGGCGATGCTGGCCTGGGTTCTCGGCGGGTTGCTCGCGATCTCCGATGGACTCGTCACCGCTGAGCTCTCGGCGGAGTTGCCGGCGTCGGGTGGCTCGTATCACTTTCTCCGCAACGCTTACGGACGCGCGGGGCGCGTCATCTCGTTTCTCTTCCTCTTTCAGATTCTTTTCTCCGCGCCGCTGTCGATGGCGTCGGGATGCATCGGCTTCGCGAACTACTTCGCGGTGCTCGTTCCCGGCGCGGCGAACTCGATCAAGCTCACGGCGATGTGCGTCTGCGTGATCACCACGCTGCTTCTCCTTCGCCGCATCGGCGACATCGGCCGCCTCTCCATCCTCCTCTGGATCGGCGTGATGCTCACGCTCGCCATCGTGATCATCTCCGGCCTGCCGCATCTCAAGCTCTCCGCGTTCGCGTTCTGGAACGCGCCGCGCGTCGACAACCAGCTCGCATACGCCGGTCTCGGCGCCGCGCTGATCTTCGCCGTCTACGACTATCTCGGCTACTACAACATCTGCTACCTCGGCGATGAAGTGCACGAGCCGGAGAAGACGATCCCGCGCGTGATCGTGATCTCGATCCTCGCCATCGGCGTGATCTACCTCGTCATGAACGCGTGCATCATCTCCGTGCTCCCGATGAAGCAGGCGATGACGTCGACGTCCGTCGTGAGCGACTACATCGGAGTGCTCATCAACTCGCGCTGGTCGAAGATCGTCTCCATCCTGATTCTGTGGACGGCGTTCGCGTCGATCTTCTCGCTGATGCTCGGCTACTCGCGCATCCTCTACGCCGCCGCGCGCGACAAGAATTTCTTCAGCGTCTTCGCGACGCTTCATTCGACGAAGGCCTATCCCGTCGTCTCGGTTCTCTTCCTCGGCGCCGTCGCCACGATCTTCTGCAACATCACCTTGAAAAGCGTGCTGCAAGCCATCCTGTCGATCCGCGCGATCATCCCGTTCATGGCGCAGATCGTCGGCGCGGTCGTGCTCCGCGTGAAAGAGCCGGATCGCCCGCGCCCATTTCGCATGTGGCTCTATCCGCTGCCGGCAATCGTTGCGCTCGGACTCTGGACGTACGTGCTGGTCTCGCCCGCGAAAGGAATCCGCGTCGGCGGGCTGTACGTCATCGCTGCAGGGCTGCTCTTTTACGCAGTTCGTGAAGCCTTATACTTCAGTCGAAAAACCCAGTCATGACTCAGGGATCCTGTCTGACGTGCGGCGGACCGCTCGATCCGCAGACGGGCGTCTGCCCGCAATGCGTCACGTACGCGAAGACGCCGAGCGCGCCGTCGGCACCATCGACGGCGCCGCAAGGTCCGCCGGAGATCCCCGGCTACAAAATCCTCGACAAGATCGGCGAAGGCGGCATGGGCGCGCTCTATCTCGCCGAAGAGTCGACGCTCGGCCGTCGCGTTGCGATCAAAGTGATCTCGCACCGCATCGCCGGCGACGCGATGTCGACCGCGCGCTTTCTGCGCGAAGCACGAACGCTCGCGACGATCGAGCATCCGCACGTCGTGCGCGTCTACTCGTTCGGCGAAGTCAACGGCTCGCCGTATCTCGTCATGGAGTACGTCGAAGGCGAAACGCTCGCGCAGCGGCTCGGACGCGCGGGACGCCTTCCGATCGACGAATCGCTGCGCATGACACGGCAGATCGTCGAAGCGCTCGAGGCGGCGTGGGAGCGCAAGATCGTTCATCGCGACATCAAGCCGTCGAACATCCTGCTCGATCGCCGCAATCAGGTGCGCGTCGCCGACTTCGGCCTCGCCAAGCCGCACGAAGAGGTCTCCGACTTCTCGCTCACGCATTCGAACGCGATGGTCGGAACGCCGCACTACGTTTCGCCGGAACAGGCACAAGGTAAAGAGGTTGACTTTCGCTCCGACGTCTACTCGCTCGGCATCATGCTCTACCAGATGCTCACCGGCGAGCGGCCGTTCGAGGGAACGACGCCGGTCGCGGTGATCGCGAAGCATCTCAGCGAGCCGCTGCCGGCGCTCGGTACGAAACGACCGGAAGCGGGAGCGTCGGTCGAACGAATCCTGCGCGCGATGACGGAGAAGGATCCGGAGCGGCGTCCGGCGTCCTACGCGAAGATCCATCAAGCCCTCGACTCACTCCTCGGCACGACGCCGTCGAGCGATCTTCCGACGCTCGCGCAGACGATGGAGACGCCGCGCGCGCGACGTCCGCTCGTGCGCATGCCGCTCCTCTACTTCGCTGCCGTGGCGATTCCGCTTGCGGTCCTCTTCGCCGTCACGAGGAACCTTCCGACGCCCGCCGACTTGCGGCCGGCGAGCGAAGGTCGCCTCGTCGTCGCCGTCGCGCCGTTCTACGGCCCGGATGACGATTCCGCCCGCGAAGGCAAAGTGATGGCCGCGCTCATCGAGCGCGAGATCATCCAGAAGCTCGGCACCGAAAACGTCCGCGTCATCGGCATGGATGAGACGAAGAAGGCGCTGCATTCACACGACGAAGCGCGCGCGCTCGCGACCTCGCTCAAAGCGAACGCCGTCATCTGGGGCGACGCGTTCGCGCTGCGCAAGGAGACCGAGATCCAGCCGCACGTCACGGTGATGCCGCTCGCGCACGCCACAGGCAGCGGCAACGACGACTCGAACGAGACGCGGCCGCTCGCGCATCTCGACGACGCGGCGATGCAACACGACCGCGGCGGCGGGACGGTGAAACTGGAGGCCGAGGCGCCGAATCAGATCGAGTTGCGGCGGACGTCGGCGGCGGGGATCGGCGACGTGATCACGCTGTTCGCCGGCATCCACGCGCTGTCCGAGCAGGACGCGAAGCGCGCGCTCGATCTCTTTCAGAAAGCGCCACAGACGGCCGAGACGATCCGCTACGAAGTGCAGGCGCTCCTGATCCAGGAGAAAAACGCGGAGGCGCAAACGCTCCTCGAGCGCGCGATCTCCCTCGAGCCGAACGACGCCGGCAGCCACGCCCTCCTCGGCGATCTCTTCGCCGCGCAGGAGAAGACGCGCGAAGCGGCGCAGGAGTATTCGCGCGCGGACGAGCTGAAGGCGCCGTACCACACCCAGCGCGGCATCGTCGTGAACGGACGCCTTTATCTGCGCGAGACGTATCGCAGTATCAACGACACGCAGAATCGCGAGACGGATACGCCGTACCTCATCGGCGTCGATCCCGCCACCGATCGCGTTGTCGAGCGCTACTCGCTGCCCGAGGTCCCGCAATCGTTCGAGCCGGTTCCGGGCGGCTTCATCGTCTCGATGACGGCGCGCGACAACAAGGTCGACAAGCTCACGTTCCGCGACGGCAAGTGGGATCGCTTCCTCTGGCCACCCGCGAACCTGCTCGAGCGCCTCCGCGGCCTCAAGAGCGCAACGACCGTCATCGACAACTTCTCCGAAGAGATCATCGGTATCCGCAACTTCGGCGACGGACGCGGACACGCGAAGCTCACGCCGTCGAAGCAGATGAACGACGACCAGCCGAAAACGTTCGCCGATCTCGAGGCAACGCTGCGCGCGAAGCTCGACCGCGATCCGACGACGCCGTGGACGCCGTTCCTGCTCGCGCTGACGCTGGACGCGGAATCGAAACACGCCGAAGCGAACGCCGTGTTCGACGAGATGGTGCGCCGCGACTACGGCGTTCCGTTCTACGAGTACTCGTGGATGTTGAATCACCTCGAGCGCATGCGGAAAGACGCGTGGGCGACTGCGCTCTATCCGAAGGCGCTCGCGCAACGAAACCGTTTGCCGCAGCCTCCCGCGTTCGCCACGCTGATCGAGCGCTTGATCAACGCGAACTTCGCGCGCCAGGCCGCGTGCAACGCCGACGAACCTCACGGCTACACGATCCTGCAGCGCGCGCGTCAGCTCACAGGTCTCACGTACGAGGCCGACGATTTCGCGTCGGCAGCGTGGCTGAAGTACTTCCGCGAGAAGGGCGACACCGCGGCGGTGGCGCAAGAGCAGAGCGTGTTCGACGCGGCGCACGGGATGGGGCTGAATCTCTACAACCTCAACACGAAGTACGACTACGCGCTCGACTTCCTGCTCGCCGCATTCCTCGGCTACCTCGCCATCGCGATCGGCATCATCAACGTGGCCGCGCGGCGCGCGCGCATCGCGCGAACGTCCGCGCGCCGAACGCTGCCGCGCATTCCGCAGTGGATCGACGTCGTCGTCTGCGCCACGCTGGCGATCGGATTCGCGTACTACGTGGCGGCGAAGATGCGTGAGATGCATCCGCCCGCGGTCGTGCTGACGATCGTTCTCGGCGTTCTCACCGCGTTGATCATCCACGCGCGCACGTCGAGCCGGCTGACGATGTTCGACGTCGTCGCCGCGATTACGCGCGGCGAACGCCGGATGCTTCTCGCGGTATGGGCGCTGCTCGTGATCGCCGTCGCGGTCACGGCGTGGCGCTCGTCGCTCATCAGTGCCGTGAACCAGATGCCGATCGGCCTCTCGGACTCGCCCGGACATCCATTCGTCGTGCGTCAAATCGAAAAACTGATCGCCGATCGCGAACCCGCTCCCGGTCGCCTCCTCTACCTCGGCGCCGTCGTGAATCACTTCGCCGGCAACACGGCGCGCGCAAAGCAGCTCTACACCGGAATCACGACCGATGCGGCAGCCACGAATCTCGCGGCGCTCAACGAGGGAAAACTGCCGGCGGTGCCGTTGACGGAGGACCAGGTGTCCACGGCCCTCGCGCCCTCGTCGTTCAGCGACATCGTTCGCGAGTTCACGACCGACCACGGCGCGGTTCCAATCGTACTGGCGCTCCTCACGATTCCGGTCGTGCTTCTGCTGCTGGCGCGTTCGCGCGATGACTTCGCGGCGGTCAACGTGCCGCGGCGTTTCAAACTCATCGAACGGATCGCGCTGGCGATCACGCCGGGCGCCTACGATCTCGCCACGAACCGTTGGCTGCGCGCATACGCGACGATCTTCATCGCGGGCTTCGTCGTGCTACCGATTGTCGCGACGATCAAACACCCGGCGCAACCGGGACTCGGACCGATCACAGCGAACAGCTTCCCGAACCTCGAGATTGCGTTCCCGATGCCGTTCGATGCGCAGCACAAGACGCCGTGGGAGTACGGGCACTGGACGTTCCGCTGGATGTTGCCTTACGCGAAGATCTTCTGGCCGGCGATCGTCGCGCTCATCGCCTTCGTGCTGGCGTCGCACATTCGCCGCATCCCGCGCATCCTTCGCAGCGACACCGAAATCTCGAACGAGATTCCGACCGTGATCACGGCGCCAGGATCATGACGCGGCCGCGCACCCACAGCACCGCTTCCTGGTGAAAGCGCGCCTTGTACGTCGCGATGATCTCGTGGACGGCTTCGTCGTGCGACCATCGCGGCGGATGCACGATCTGCACGACGTGCGTCATCTCGTGCTCGCGTTTCCAGTGACCGTCAGCGACCCACTCGGTGAATCCGGGGAATCGCGGCGTGATCACCTCGTCGACGAACGCGCGCCATTCGGCATCGGAAACGACGCCACCTGGCTTGTTCGTTCCGAAGTACAGCGTGTCCGCGTTCTGCACTTCGCGCAGCTCGAATGAGCCGCATGCTGCGAAGAGGAGGGCTAAGGCGATCGCTGTCATCCTGAGCCGCGAAGACGGCGCAGGATCCCCATCGCATGTGCGAAGGAGCACCGTTCTTGCGAAGGGGATTCCTCGCCGTCCTTCGCTTTGCTCCGGCGGCTCGGAATGACAGGCGTTTGTTCCTCTCACGATGAATGTCGATCGATCCACTGCATCACGCGCGGAGGAGTGTACGACGCGAAGCGATCGAGCAGCGCCTCGGCGCTCGCCTCGATCATCGCGACGTCGCGAATTTCGCCGCGGATGAAGCGCTCGTCGACGGCGTGATCGAGAAACGTCATCAGTGGCGTGTAGTAATCGGCGACGTTCAGAAACCCGACCGGCTTCGCGTGCATGCCGAGTTGCGCCCACGTCCAGATCTCGAAGATCTCCTCGATCGTGCCGAGGCCGCCGGGAAGCGCGATGAAGGCGTCGGCGAGATCGGACATCAACTGCTTGCGCTCGTGCATCGTATCGACGATGCGGATGTCGCTGAGCGCCGTGTGGCCGACTTCGCGCTGCCACAGCGGACGAGGAATGACGCCGATCGCTTGGCCGCCGAGGCGGAGGACTTCGTCGGCGACGACGCCCATGAGTCCAACGCGGCCGCCGCCGAAGACGAGCGTGAGGTTTCTGCGCACGAGCGACGCGGCAAGCTCGCGCGCGGCGTTCGCGTAATCGTCGCGCGCGCCGGGGTTGGAGCCGCAGAAGACGCAGACGCGTTTCATCAGAACTTTGCGATCTCCTCGACGATCTGATCGATCACCTTCGTCGCTTCGCCGCCGAGGTGGTGATTGAGCATGATCGAGAAATAGCGATAGCGGCCGTTCGATTCGATGATCCCGCTCAGACAATGCACGCCGGTGAGCGTGCCCGTCTTCGCGCGGATGCGCGACGCGTACGACACGAGGCGGCGGCGCAGCGTTCCTTCGCCGCCGGGCGCGCCGAGGATGAGCCACCATATCGCGCGGCGCTCCGGCGCGTTCATCCACCGCAGGATTTTCACCGAGGCATTCGGCGTGACGAGATCGCGACGCGTGAGGCCGGAGCCGTCGGAGAAAAAGAACTCGTTCGGATCGATGTGTGCTTCGTAGACGAGAAACGCGCGCTCGAGCGCAGCCGCTTCTTCGTACGAGCCGTTCGCGGACGAACGTTTGTAGAGTATCTCCGCGTACGTGTTCTGGCTGTTCTTCAACACCGACATGAGCAGCTGCGCGACCATCGGCGACTCGATCGTCGAGATCTTTTTGCCGCGCCCGATGCCGGTGTGAATCGCACCATCGACGCGGATGCCGGCAGCGTTCAGCGCCTCTTTGAATTTCATCGCGGCGAAGATCGCGTCGTCGACGACGGCAACGTCGCCGATCACGTTCTCGTTGTACGCGATCGCATCGACGGGTACCGCATCGCTCGACGGCAGATCGCCGACTTCCCAACTCGGCACGATGGTGACGCGATCGAATCGCGAGTTGTCGATGACGATGTCGTTGACGCGCGTGACGCCGCGCGTACGCAACGCTTCGACGAACGGCGCGAAGCCGGGCGACTCGTGACGCTGCGAGCCGAACGACGGATCGCCGTCGGCTTTCACGATGACGTCGTCGCCGTCGATCCAGAGCTCCGTCGGCAAGCGCGTCGTGAACCCGAGGCAGTTCGCGGCGGTCGCGGCGGAGAAGAGCTTGCGATTCGACGCCGGCATCTCGAGCCGGTGCGCGTTGAGCGAGTAGATGACGTGGCCATCATCGTCTTCGACGTCGATGCCCCACACGGCGCGGTCGAACGGCGGGGTGTTGATGAGTTGATCGATGCGGTTGGGCTTTGGTTGTGGGACGGTCGCACAAGCCGCCAGGAGAAGCAAAGCCAGCGCGTACTTCACGCGAAGCTCCATTCATCGAAGGAGGGACCTTCGTCGAGGTTTGCTTTTGCAGCCTGCTTCAGTTGTTCAATGCCGATCGACCAGGATTTCAGATAAGCGCCGTAATCCTTCGCGAGCGGATAGATTGGCGTATCCAGTGGAGGACAGGCGCCCTCGCCTGTCCCTCCCGGCTCTGAACGCGTGAGGTAGTCGCGCACCCGCGGCTCCACAACATCCGGCGCCGCCATCAACAAAAACACCCGATGCATCGACTCGATGTCACTCGCATTCGCGACGAGTTTCGCGAGCAGCTCCTCGCGCTCCATCGCGTCGCCACGCTCCTCATATCGCTCGCCTTTGTACGCCGCCATTTCCCACACGCCGATGCGCAGCGTTGCGAATCTCCCCTTCTCGCCGAGGATGCCGGCGAGACGCCACGCTGCATTGGCGACGATCAGTTTATGTCCGAGGTCTTCGAAGTCGTCGGCGGCGACGGTGAAGTAGTCGTGCGCGAGATCGACGTCATCGATCCGCTTCGCCAGCCAACGTTCGGCGCGCAAGCGATCCGCAGTATCAACGGCAGCGCGCAACTCCTCGATGTCGCCGCGTTGATCCGACTCGAGCGCCGGCGGATCGAGAATCGGCGGCTCGCTCCACGGCTGCCGGCTTTGCGCCGCGTAGATCGCGCACTCGACGAGCAGCTCGTCCCATCGATCGCCGAGTTGATCGCGAACGTCGTACGCCGAGAGACACGCGATCAGCGCGTGCTTCGCGTGCTGCGACGGCGCGTACGCGAGCACCGCGAAGCGCGCGACGGCGAGGAAGAGATCGTGCGACGAGTGCTCGCGCCGGAACGCCGCGATCGCGGCGCGAATCCCCGGCACATCACGCTCGATGAATGGATCGTAGAGCGACAACTAATGCTTCTTCGTCGGTTTCTTCGGCGGCGCCGGCTTGGGCGCGGGCTTCGCCACGACGGTAGTCGTCGTCGCCGTCGATGCGGTGCCGCCGTCTTCCTCGGAGCGTCCGTTCTCGACGTCGACGGTCTGCGTCATCGCATCGGTGCCGGTCGGCGCGGGTTGCGCGGCGGCCGGTGCAACGGTCTGCGTCGTCGCCGTCGTCGTTCCGTCGCCTTCACGATGTCCGCGACACGCGGCGAGCAAAACGATCACGCAGACGGACAGGGCTCTCTTGGTCACGCGGCCACTCATGCAATTTCCCTGACAGGATTCGCTACAATGCCCGCCGATGAGGAAGCGCATCGGCATTTTCGGCTGGGGTGTGGTCGCGCCGAAATCGCCCGACGTCGCCACGTTCGAGCGCAATCTCGCGCATGCCGATACGTGGCTCTCTCCGTTCCGCGGTTTCGGACCATCCAATTTCCTCGTCGGCCTTCCGGAGTTCGACTTCGAAGCCTATCACGCGTGGTTTGACGAGCGATTTCCGCCGGCGAAGTACGCGCAGCTGAAAGACAAGATGGGACCGATGGTGAAGTACGCCATCGGCTCGTTCGTGCAATCGCTCACGCAAAACCCCGGCATCGAAACGTATCTCCAGTCCCTCGGCACCAAGTGCCACGTCTACGTCGGCACCGGCCTCGGCGAGGTCACGATCTCTTACGAAGAGAGCGTGAATCTCGATCGCGCGCTCCGTCGCTGGAATGAGTTCTGGGCGCACGCCGATCGCTGCGAGCCGCTGCGCCGTCATCGCGGTGGTGAGCACGATGCGACCGCGCCTGCCGATCCGGCGGAGCTCGAGATCGGATCGGAAGCGTGGATCGACGCGAAGCACGCGTGGGAGTCGTACTGGACGGAACGCAGCGACGCGCTGCGCGACTATCTCGCCGAAGCGGCCACAATTCATTCGGAACCGGTGCCGCCTTCGTCGGGCTCCGCGAAGTTGTCGAGCATCCGCCAGAAACTCAATCGCATTCGCGCACTCAACAAGAAGTGGGGATGTCCCGAAGAGCCATGGGCGGCTGTGTCCCCGAATCTGTTGTGGAACATCTCCAACATTCCAGCGGCGCAGATCTCGATGCTCGGCAAGATCGTCGGGCCGGCATTCGCGCCGATCGCGGCATGCGCATCCTTCGGCATCGCTCTGAAGATGGCCGCCGACGCGATCAATCTCGGCGAAGCGACCGCGGTTGTCGTCGGCATGACCGATCCGCCGCCGCATCCGATGACGCTCTCCGCGTTCTACAACGCGAACGTCGTCTCCGCCGACGCCGACGTTTCGCGTCCGCTGACCGGTTTGAAGGGAACGCACATCGCCGGCGGCTCGTGCGTCTGGATCGTCGGCGACGCCGAAGCGCTGATGGCGCAGGGATTCCGTCCGCTCGGATTGGAGATCGTCGGCATCGGCACGTCGTCGGACGCGCATCACATCATCACGCCGTCGAAAGGCGGACCGCAGCTCGCGATGCGCGCGGCGCTGCAGGAAGTGCAGGCCACCGACGTCACGACATGGGACATGCACGCGACCGCAACGCCCGGCGACGCGACGGAGATCGAGCACTCGCTCGAGCTGCTGCATCCCGACGTGATCTTCACCGCGCGCAAGGGAACGTTCGGCCACGGGATGTCCGTCGGCGGCGGATGGGAATTGACTGCACAACATCTGGGCATGGCGCGCGGCCAGCTCTACCCCGTTCCGCTGACCGAGGGAGAGCTGCACGCCGACGTGAAGGTGCATGAGGCAAAGTTCGTTCAGATGGAAGGATGCAACGTCGATCGCGGCTACAGCGGCAAGCTGAGCATGGGGATTGGCGGCATCAACTCATGCGTGATCAGTCGCGCGTGGGATCTACAGTACGTAGAGGACCACGTCGTTCCGCGCGAAGAAGCGCTCTCCGAGAAGTAGATTCCTGCCCCGTGCGATAAACTCGCGCCGTTCAACAAAAAGTGGAGGAACAATGAAACTCAAGGTCTGGATTGCCCTTGCCCTGCTCGTCGTGTGTACGAGCGCGTTCGCGGCCGATGAGCCGAAGCAGCCGCAGATGTCGCCCGAAGAGAAGGCGATGATGGAAGCGTGGATGAAGTACATGACGCCGGGCGAAGGGCACAAGATGCTCGACGGCATGGCCGGCACGTGGGACACGAAAGTGACTTCGTGGATGGCGCCCGGCGCGCCTCCGATGGTCAGCGGCGGCACCTCCGAGAACAGCTGGATCCTCGGCGGCCGCTACATGCAGGAAAAAGCGACCGGCTCGTTCATGGGACAGGCGTTCAACGGCATCGGTCTCACCGGCTACGACAACGCCAAGAAGCAGTACGTCGGCTCATGGGTCGACAACATGGGCACCGGCATCATGACGCAGACCGGTTCGACGACCGACGGCAAGGTGTGGAACTTCAAAGGATCGTCGACCGACCCGATGACCGGCAAAGACATGCCGAGTGAGATGAAGGTCACCGTCACCGACAAAGACCATCACACGATGGAGATGTGGGGACCGGGACCCGACGGCAAGATGTTCAAGATGATGGAGATCACGTACACGCGGAAGAAGTAGCGCACCGCGTGTGGGCCAGACATTCGTGTCTGGCCCACTAAGTACGTTTCATCAACACCACCGAAGTCTCATAGCCGTTGCTCGACACGTACGGCTGCGTCTCCATATCGACGAATCCGAGCCTCTTCCAGAATTCGCGCGCACGTGCGTTGTGCTCCAACACTGCGATCCACACAGCACGGCCGCCTTCGTTCGCGATCCAGTCGAACGTCGTGCGGCAGATGCGCGATCCGAGTCCGTGTCCGCGCACTTTCGGATCGAGCAGCAACAAGCCGATCCACCACTCGTCCGGCTTCGGATAGTCGCGCATCATCTGCAGCGCGCCGATGAGATGTCCGTCGCGCGAATAGACTCCATGCACGAGGTTTCGTCCGAATGCGAAATCCTCCTCGGCCGCGCCCGCGTGCGAGCTCTGGCCGAACATCAGCTCGACGAAGTCGGAGCAGCGGTCGTAGAGCGACTGAAGATCGCGAACGTGCGTTTCGCGATCGAGCCGCGCGACGTAGTAGTCGTCGATCAATGCTCCCTTAGCTCTAACTTGATGATGTAGAACGTCGCACCCTGCGGATCGGCAACGAGTGCGAAGCGTCCGACGTGCGGAAAGTCCGTCGGCCCCATGTGCACGCTGCCGCCGAGTGATTTCAGTTGATCGACGATCGCATCGGCATCGTCGACCTGGATGTACGGCACCCAGCACGGCGGAACACCGGGCGGCATCTTGTCGATCATGCCGCCGATGCCGCGGCCGTTCGCATGCAGCTCGGTGTACTCGGGCGAGACCTTCATGTCCCATCCGAAAAGCGACGCGTAGAACTTCCGCGCGCCTTCGATGTCGTTCGTCATCAGCTCGTTCCAGCAAAGCGTGTTGTCTTCGCCGCAAATGAATGGACCAGGTTTGAGCGGCTGCCACATCGCGAACGCCGCGCCGGCCGGATCGATCACGGCGGCCATGCGGCCCATGTCCATGACGTCGAACGGTCCGGCGACAACGTTGCCGCCGAGGCTTTTCGCTTTTTCGGCGGAGGCGTCGGCATTGGTCACGGCGATGTACGTCGCCCAGTTCGGCGGAACGTTGTTGTCGCGGCGCGTGTAGAGCGCGGCCGCATTCGTCCCGTTCTTCTGCAGGAGCACGTACGGATTGCCGGGCTCCATCGGCACTTCGCTCGGAGTCCAGCCGAAGAGCTTCGTGTAGAAATCCTTAGCGGCTTCGCGGTCGCTCGTCGCGAGCTCGATCCAGCATGGAGTTCCCTCGGGAAATTCAGTCACGATCGGCATGGTGTTCTCCTTCTACGCCTTCCACTTGATCGAGCAGCCGAACGCTTTCGTCGCGTTCACCTTGATGTCGTGATTGCCGATGAGCGAGTCGAGCGCGTCGGCGAGTCCCGTGTGCGTGCGCTCTTCCGGCTTCGCGCTGTCGTCGACGTATCCGCGATAGCGGATGACGCCCTTGCCATCGACGACGAACACGTGCGGCGTGACGCGCGCGCCGTACGCCGTGGCAACTTTGCTGTCGGCGTCTTTCAAGTACGGATACGGATAGCCGTGATCCTTCGCGCGCGAGCGCATGTTGTCCATCGACTCGATCGCGTACTGGTTGTCGTCATTCGGATCGATCGCGTAGAACGCGACGCCTTTCTTCGCGTAATCGCTGCCGAGCGAGACGAGGCGGCCTTCGAACGCTTTCGCGTACGGGCACTGATTGCACGTGAAGACGACGACTTTCAGCTTGCCGTCGGCGGGAGTGAACGCGACCTGTTTGCCGTCGACCGCGTTCGTCAGCGCGAACGCTGGCGCCTTCGCTCCGACTTCGAGCTCGGCGGCGACGGCCGCAAATGCGACGAACAGCAGGAGAACGAGAGAGAGTTTGCGAAGCACGTTGGGTTCCTCCTATCGCTTCAACAGTTGATTCAACTTTTCGCCGAATGTCTTTTTCTCGATCGCGCCCTGCACTCGAAAGAGCTCTTTGCCGGCGCGGTCGTAGACGATCGTGACCGGCAGCTCGCCGCTGAAGTCGAACGCGTCGACGAGCGCGTTTTGCGCGCCAGTGTAGTAGTAGTTCGGATAGGTGATGCGCTTCGACGCGAGGAACTTCTCCACTTTGTTGCGCGTCGTTTTCCGGTCGCCGGGGATGACGTCGTCCATCGAGATGCCGGCGAAGTCGACGTCTTTCGTCTTGCTGAGCTCGCGGAGGTCATCCATCTCATGCACGCACGGCACGCACCATGTCGCCCAAATGTTGACGACGCGGAGCTTTGCGGGTTTGGCGGGAACGCGGGAAATGTCCGCGGGTTTGGCGGCGAGGGTTAGCGCGAGGAGGAGGGTGATCATGGTTGCGCGGTTACTGAGTTGCGCGGTTGCGGGGTGGCTGCTGAGACCGCGCAACTGCGCAACCTCGCAACCTCGCAACTGTCACCTGAGCTTCAGTCCACTCGCCTTCTCGAGATCACTTGGATCATCCAGCATGATCCACGACATCACGCTCAGCGGCAGCGAGCCGTGCGACAGCAACTCGTCGTGGAACTGGCCGAGGTTGAATGCGGCGCCCTGGCGATCGCGATAGCGGCCGAGGAGCTTCATGATCTGCCACTTGCCGGTGATGTAGAAGATCTTCTGCGTCGGGCTCGCAGCCGCGCCGGCTGCTTCACCAGTCGCCGCTTCTTTATCGAGTCCGCCGCCGTCCATGAAGTACTGCACGGCTTGAGGGAACGTCCAGCGTCCGGTCTGCAGATTCACGTCGACGCCGATGCGTGCGGCGCGATAGCGCGACAAGCGAAGGATCTGCGCGGCGCCCGCGGAGCCCGGCGCATACAAGCCTTCGCGCTGCATCATCTCTTCGCCGTACAGCGCCCAGCCTTCGACCATCACGCCGTCGCCTTGCTGGCGGCGGATCTCATTCTTCAGATGGTTCGCGATCGAGATCTGGAGGAAGTGTCCCGGGATTCCTTCGTGTCCGAGAATCGGGCGGGGATCTTCGATGGCCGCGCGGATGTAGAAGTTCCGGCTGGCTGCGTTGTACGTCGGGATGAAGTAGAAACCGCTGTCGTCCTTGTCGTACAGCCCGGGAGGATTCATGAAGCCGCCGGGGCTCGTCGGCTTGAACGCTTCAGGAAGTTGTCGAATCAGAAACGGGCCGAGGTAGTCGGGAAGCGTGACGAGCTTCTTGTCGCGGAGGAACTTGATGATCTCCTCTTCGCGGCTCTGATACGCGGCGAGGAATTCCTGCTGATCGGCGGGGATGCGCGCGGCGCGCTTCGGATCGGGATCGGCGAGCGACGGATCGGGAAGCCACGACTCGAGCGCGCGATAGCGAACGAGCTCGACGTCGCCGAGGTGCGCGAGGTCGTGCGCGTCGATGGGAAGAAGGAGGAGGCGATGCAGCATGAAGTTGTAGTGCGTCTCACCCATCGGCACCCAGTCCTTCATCGACGGCTTCTTCTTCTCGAGCCAGTCGGCGAAGTCGTGCGCGGACTTGATGGCGGTGTCGCGCGCGGCGTCGAACTCTTTCCGCTCGCTCGCGTTCAAATCTTTCGCGAGCGGTTCGGTGCTTTCTTTGAAAAGCGTGTCGATCGAGCGCGCCGAGTCGATGGCGAATTCGGAGTAGAGCTTCACCGGCGCAGTGAGATTCTTCTTCGCCTGCGCGTAGAACGCCGGCATCTTCTTGAAGCGCGCCATCGCCGACAGCGCGCGGTTGTGCGGCGTGTCGTACTCCTTCTTCAGCAGCGAGAAGATGGAGTTGCTCGTTTCGCCGACGTAGAAGTCGGGATTCGTCGACTCCGACTTCAGGATGCGATTCGCGAAGTCGGCCGATTCGATCTGCGAGCGAAACAAGATCCAGTCGATCGTGTCGTCTTTGCTCCAGCCTGTTGGCTTCGACGCGTTGATCGTCGCGAGAACGCCGGCGACGTGTGCAGCGCGCTTCTCGATCGCCGCGGGCGAGTAGTCGGTGAGCCGGTCGTCCCACGTGTGCAGCCCCTGATCGCTGGAGCCGACGGGATACTGCTGCTGCGACCACTTGTAATAGTCGTTCGCGATCTCGTGGAGTCGCGCGGGCGTCAGCTTCGTTTGTGCGGACATCGACGTGGCGAAAAACAGCGCGGCGGCGATGACTTTTTTCATCGCGCCAGTATACGGATCACGCGGATGGCGATTCGCGCCGAACCAGTTTCTTCACAAGCGACGGCATGAGCACGAGGGCGATCAGGAGCGCGGCGATGATGGCCAGACGCTTCATGGCGTCGCCTTCGGTCATCGTGCCGTTGAACAGCGCGTCGGCGCAATACGCGAAGATGAGATGCGACGGCAGCGTGCCGAGGAGCGTGCCGAAGAAGTAGGCGCGAAAGGGAACGCGCGCGACGCCGGCGCCGAAGTTCCACACGGCGAACGGCGGACCAGGGATCAAACGCACGATGAGCATCGTCTTGAATCCGGCGGAACCGCCCATCATCATGCGGAATACGGTCTTTTGCCTGAGCGATGAGGCGGATACCACGGCAATCGCGCGCTCCATCGAGCAGATGGCGGAGCAGGTGCGAGGCTATGTGCCAGGGTACCGCCTCAAGCAGGAAGTGCAGTTCGATCGCATTGGTCCCGACCATCCGATGCTGGTGCATGGAGTCGGAGCTTTCACCGGCATCAAGACCAGTGTGTTT
>Ga0207687_10000661_pt1 | contig 23234 bp, 17 predicted proteins | sample KBSM54metaG_FD_184399 | JGI IMG/M metagenome (GOLD analysis project Ga0207687, IMG submission 184399) | Miscanthus rhizosphere microbial communities from Kellogg Biological Station, Michigan, USA - KBS M5-4 metaG (SPAdes) (version 2) | ecosystem: Host-associated > Plants > Roots > Rhizosphere >...
CGTTACCGGCCGATGTCGTTCGGTCCGGTGGGGCGCAATTTCTTCCCCCGGCATCGCCACGCGGGAACGTACGACCAGGCGTGGCTCGACAACCATGCGCCGTTCTGGCCGGACGATTTCAGCTATGCTTACTTCCAATGCGCTCCGGACGATCAGCAGGTGCCGTATCTGGTGGGTGGCGAGCAAGTGGAGCTCGAGAACCTGACGCCGGACGGCAAGCGCTGGTTTAAGATTCCGCGCAAGACCATGCCGCTTACGTTCATTCCACATCGAGGAGGGGATATCCAGTTGGATGGAGTTTGCGACACGCTGGTCATCGAGCCAGATCTCGAACGCTTCACGATGACTTGGCGCGCGTCGCTGCCGTTGCGACGGAATCTGTTCGAGCTCAGGCAGACCATTGTCGGGGAAATGACGCCTTCCTGGCGCGCGAAGAGACGCGCGAAATCCCAGGGCAAGACTTATTACAGCAGTTTGGCGGAATTGGTCGATTCCCGACGTAACCGAAGATGATCCGGTCTAGCTTCTATGACACAACTAGCCATCAAAGCATGTGGTATGGTCACGTCCACAGGGTTTGATGCCCCCGCGAGTTTGGCGGCCATTCGGGCTGGCATTCGTTGCGTGGAGCAAACCAACCTGTGGGATCCCCAGACCGGTACGTACCTCGCTGCCGGAAAGGTTCGTCTCCCGCAGTGGTGGGTTGGCGTGGGCAAACTCGCGGATCTCGCGGCTCCGGCGATTCTCGAGTGCTTTGAAGAGGCCAAACCGATGAGTCCGCAAGAAATTCCAGTGCTGTTGTGCGTGGCCCCGCCAGATCGTCCTTTTCGTCTTCCTGAACTGGACCGTGAAATTCTGTCGGAGATCGAGCATCGCCTCGGATTCCCTCTTAACCCCACTTCTCGAATTATTCCCCGCGATCACGTCTCCGTTGTTGTGGCCCTTCGGGAGGCCGGCGACCTCATTCGCGGCGGACAAGTGCAGCGTGTCATCGTCGCCGCCGTGGACAGTCTCTTGGTGCACGAGCTGAAAAACTACTATCTTTCCGAACGCCGCCTGCTCACTCCAGAAAACTCGAATGGGTTCTCATTGGGCGAGGCTGGAAGCGCCATTCTCATCGCGCCTGCCGCAGTTACTCCCGGCGGCGAGTTGCGAATTCTCGGTTCGGCGATGGCTCGGGAAGAGGCCGGCATTGAATCGGGACAACCTGTCCAGGGACGCGCGTTGACCAAGGCAATTCGCGACGCTCTATCGGAGGCGGGAGTCACGATGCAGGAGATTCAATACCGCATTACAGATTTGAATGGAGAGCATGACAAATTTAAGGAGATGGTCCTGGCCACTGGCCGCTTTGCCCGCAAGCCCACGCCGGAGCTTTTCGATCTGTGGCACCCTATCGAATTTCTGGGCGATGTCGGTGCGGCAATCGGACCGATCGTGCTCGCTGTCGGCTTCGATGCCGGCCGGAAGGGATACGGACCGGGGCCAACCGTCCTTTGCACGTTCGGCAACGACGACGGCGAACGTGCAGCCATGGTGCTGGACTACCACAAGAAAGAGACACAGTCATGAGCAGTAACGTATTTGCCAACGGGAACGAGATTTCAGCTAAGAAGGACGATAATAAGTCGATCTGTGCAATGCCTGACGTCTGCCTGTCACCTCCATCGCCGCCCGTGGGACCAATACCCATACCGTATCCGAACACTGCACAAGCATCTGACACGGACGATGGATCAAAGTCCGTCCAGATCGGCGGTGACATCGTCGGTTTGAAGAACTCGTCAACCTATAAGACGAGCACTGGCGACGAGGCGGCTACCAAGGGCTTAGGCATGGGGGTTGTAACAGCCACTATTCAGGGCAAAATGCAGCACGCGGCGTGGTCCATGGACGTAAAGATTGAAGGGGAGAACGTCATCCGCCATATGGACATGACCACGCATAACCACATGTAATCGTATGGCTACATCGCCTCCGCAGAACTCGGGATCAATGACGCTGAATCAGGCGGCAATGCAATTTGCCGAGATTGGTGAGTTGACCTGCCAGGACCTGGACGACGCTAACCAAGAAGCGCGCGGGCAGGAACTTGACCAGGCAGGAATGACGGCCGAACAGAAGGAAGGGTTTGCGCTAACGACCGCAGTTTGGAAGCCTGATGGAGGACCGGGCGCATATCTGAAGGCGACATCATTGAATCGGGAAGATTGCGTCAAAGAAGAGTTTCGGGATGGCTATTCGGATAAGGTAAGCAGCAAAACTAAGCCGGCTTGTATGGGAGGTGGGAATTACAACCCACATCGAAAGAACGATTCCGAGACAAAGCTCCTGGACCCCCTCATGAGACCGCCTATGGCCATGAACGGCACTGTTACTATGAAGATCTATCATGTGTCCGGCGGCGTGGCGGACGAGCTGCCATGTGGCAGTTGCCGGAGGACAATCTGCGGAGCTGAGGCTTGTGGTATCAAGATCGAACTCTGCAATAACAAAAATGAAAAGGTCAAGGGCTCGGACCTGTGCAGTAACGGTAAGCCCAAAGACACAACCGACAAGGGGTGGCGGGCGAAGGGCTTCGGACCAAAACCATCATAGGTGAGATACATTTCTTTAGGAGCAGAACCTCTTGTTTAGTAGGTAGCTGACATCTATGTCGCTCGCAATCCCACAATATCTCATCGTGTCTAATGTGCAGGACCCATCGATTCGGTTTGAGTGGGACGATTGGAAACATCTTCCAGCCAAGGACGTGATTGATAGGGATCTCTCGGTCCGTTTAGAAACCATTTCACAAAGAGCGATTCTTGCGATGATGTGCGGCACTGCGGAATGGATTGTTTATCGATTCGGGAGATTGTCCAACGACCCAACCCTCTGGAGGTACATGGAAGGTGCGTGGGCGATGACGATCGATGTGCGATATTGCGGATACGGCAGTGGACACTGGTGGGGGGAGAACTCCACCAAGAAGTGGGATGGCCCGATCGAAAGACCAATTGCGGATGCGATCGTTCGGCTACAGACCGCTATTCAGCAGCTATATTGGGAGGGTACCGATCCCGGGCGCCGGGCGGGCCTAATCGCCACGCTGGCTCGGTATGTAATGACGGAACCTGACCCGTATAATCGTTGGCTGGACCAGGTTATCCGTCGATTCGAATCGCTTTACCCACGAACGATAGAAGATCAATTGGGAGAAGTGGTTCCCCGACAGGCCATCGACCCAGACTTCGACTTCCGCGTGGAGCAAACCGAGGTATTGGTTAATGAGTTTCTGGCGAGTTTGGACTATCGCTCCAATGACTTTCTTAGTTCTCCCGAGGGAATGCTGGACCGTTCGGATGAGGACGAAGAGGATGCGGTCTTCCACGGAATCCCATATGTCTTTACCATTGAAGGGGATCGTAGGGCGAGAGGTGTACCCGTCGATGAAAATGACTCGCAGTGATCCTCCGGAGAGCACCAGGGGGCGAGCAACAATTAGCCACTTCGCATTTCTTTCAGGCGCAGTCGACGCGATTCAGGCCGCACGAGTTCAATTTACAGCGGCGAGGCCTGAAGAGTAGGTTAGCTAACTAGCCTGCTGGACCTCGGCTGATGGTTCGGCGAACGTGTTGTTTTGGTATAGTAACCCTTACCCATGTCCATAGACCTGGAACCTTCTAAACTCCTCAGCCTGCACGGCCTTACCAAGGAGGTCTCCCAGGCTAGCCTCCGCCACTTGAAGGCTCAAGTCGACGCGTTGGCGCCCCTGTTCCGCCCCCGGCGGTTCCTAGGCGACCATATCGAAGCCGCCGGCAAAGAGGCGGTGCCTAACGCCGATCGCAATCTCGCCGAGCTCCGGGAGCTGTACGCTCGTGTCGCCGTTAAACCCTTCGATCTGCGGCCGGAACTGCGGGTTCCCATCGAATCCGTCTCCACTCAGTTGCAGTTCGACGAATGGGAATATACGCATGCCATCGAGTCCGATCGCGGCTGGCAGTCCATTCGTGTGACGTCGCCGCTCACGTGGGTGGTGTCCTACGCGACCTCGTACTCGTTGACTACGCTGCGCAGCGTCGTCGCCGGCAGCGGTCAGCGGGATGTCGATGCCGTCCGCGCCTTCGTTCTCCGCGCTTGTTTGATCAGTGAACTGTTCTCGAAGATCCCAGCTATGGCCGACTTACTGGCCGCGCTGCGTTATAAGGTTGAAGTTCGTAAATCGCCCCAACTGGGGGACCTGCCGCTGATCACGATCTCCGCTCCCTTCAGGACCTTCCGCCCTGCCGATAAGCTGGTGATGATGGCGGCCGGGTTGGCCGGAGGGGCGTCCTTCGCCGAGGTCCTGGACGTCGAGAGCGTTCGGGCACTGAGCGATCCCTTGCGCGATGAGGCACTGGCGATCCTCAAGCGGCATCAAGTGGAGAGCTAAGCCTCGATGAAGCGTCAGTCTAGAGTGGTATGGACCAAGGGGATGTTTCTGTCTCCCCAACACTTCCAGGCCCAGGATCTGTATTTTGAGGATCTGGTCCATTCCCGGTTCGGGGCTTCGCATTTTGCTAATTACGGGGTAACGGATCTTCAGATCGATGCGGATTCCGTAGCCAACGGCCTGTTCAAGCTGACCGGCGCGCGCGGTGTTCTGCCGGACGGGGAGACCTTCGACATGCCCGGTTCGGACGAGCTCCCTCCGAGCCGCCAGTTCGCCCAGGATTGGCCCACCAGCGAGGAAACACTGGATGTGTATCTCTCCTTGCCCGAACGCCGTCCGAACGCGCGCAACGTTGCGCTGGCGGGTCAGCAAGATGGCTCCGGTCCCGCGGATACACGGTACACGTCGGAAACCAAGCTGCTCCCGGACGATAATCAAGGTTCTGACGAACGACCGGTTCAGTTAGGCAAGAAAACCTTTCGCCTACTGTTCGGCAAGGACTTTCGCGACGGATATTCGTCCCTCAGAATCGCCCAACTCGAGCGCAGCGCAACCGGCACCCCTGTGCTGCGGCCCTCGTTCGTCGCGCCGTGCCTGGACTTAGCGTCGAGCGAATACTTGATGAGCCTGCTTCGAAGGCAAGTTGAGATACTCCTGACCAACAGCGCGCAACTCTCCGGTTCCCGCCGTGAAACGGGAAAGTCTTCGGCCAGTTTTTCAGCCTCGGAAATCGACAAGTTCTGGATGCTGCACACGTTTAACAGCCATCTTCCGGAACTCAAGCACATCTTCAAGACCCGGCGTGGCCACCCCGAGGCAGCTTACGTCGCCATGCTGCGGCTGGCCGGCGCCCTATCCACATTTGCCGTGGAAGGCGGCCCGGGAACGCTTCCGGATTATGACCATGACGATCTGGGTCCCTGTTTCCAGAAGCTGGATGTGCGGATTCGCCAGCTGATGGCGATCTTGATCCCGGAGAATTATTTCGTGATCCCGCTGAACTTCACGGACCGCTACATCTGGGTCGGCGCCATTGAGGACGATAGTCTGTTCAAGAAAGGGCAGTTCTACCTTTCCGTCAGCGCCAAAATGGGCGCGGGCGACCTCATCACGAAAGGTGCCCAGTACTTGCGGATTGCCGCTCCGGATGACCTCGATCGTCTGGTTCGCACGGCCGTCTCCGGAGTCGGCTTGCGACACACCCAAGTTGTTCCCCAGGCGGTGCAGAGGAAGCTCGAGAATCAGTACTTTCAAATCAATCAGACCGGTCCGCTGTGGGAACGTATCATGCTCACGCGACGCATCGGAGTCCACGCTCCGAGTGAGATCGTGGAGCCTAAGATGGAAGTTGTAGTGGTTTGGGAATAAGCCGGTGCCCGATGGAAAAAATCCGCGACCGACATGCACGGAAACCAATCCGTCGCCAATTGATGGCGGAACTTCTTGTCTAGCTGCCTCTCCCACCCCAACGCCCGTTGGCGCGGATCTCAATCCTAATCTCGGCGTTCAACAACTTAGTGGAAATGGAGCAGGAATTGCTGCGCATGCTGCCGCGATTCCGTCTGCGACCAGCTCATCCACGCCACCTCCTACTGCTGCGGCAGAAGCCGACGCGGCAGTTAAGGCACTTAAGGACGCGTGTGATGAAGCATATGTATACGAACCAGCGGCGAAATCGTGCAGCCACGCAGTATGGTACGTGCTTAAGAAGCTGGTCGATAAAGATGAGCCATGGCGAGGTGCTAACGAACTCCTAAAATACATGGCTGGCTCGTCGCTTTGGCGCAAGGTCACAGTGGATGAAGCCGGAACGCTCGCGAATCAAGGTACCGTGGTCGTTGGTGGAAAGAGCGATACTCCCAATGGCCACGTTATTGTAGTCTATCCGGGCAAAAGGATCCTGGGAGGCGGGTATAAGTATACCTACAGGAACAAGAAGACCGGGAAGGACGAGGAGGCGACCATGAAGAGCCACGGTCTGCTACCGCCCTGTTTGTCTAGGTCGATCGGTAAGTGGCCCGGGGGAGTCAGCAAAGGCGACAAGAATGTGTTTGATCCGTGGGGCAATGACGCAACGTTCAAGAAAGTCGAGTTTTGGACCGCCGATAAACCCAAGGTCGTCCCCAAATGACTCTGATTCGTCTCAGTCCCTCGTTCATGCTAAAGACATTCGGGCGCATTCTCAGACCGCCTGGCGTATATCTTGCCATGACGCTGTGCGCATTGAGCACCTGCACGGTCAACGGCGCCCCTCGTCCTAGTCAATCGGTGCGATTGGATGTCCGACGCTGTCGGCCGTCCACAGATCGAGAAAAGAGCTGGTTAAGTCGCGAGTGGACAGCCTTCGAGCGCTTCACGATAACGTGTCCAGTTCAATTGAACCGAAGTAATCCGGTTCTTTTCGTACTGTCTGTTGACGGGTACGAAATCGCAAAAGCAACTCGGGCAGACGCAGTCGCCACGAAACTGCCTGCTGCGATAATTGTTTCCACCAGCGGTACGCGCGTCGGAATGCTCCCCTACGCGTTTCCGTTTGATCCCCCAGTAACACTTGACGTAAACTTCAGTGACTGGTCCTCAAAATTTCCTTTAACGATTCAGCTTTACCTTGAGAATCCTGCAGTGGGTGGGAATTCAAAGCTCCCCTCTCTCAGATGGAACAAGAAACTCGGCCGGTATGAAGAATGATGATGTTCCTCAGATGGCAAATATGGCGTCTTCCGCATTCTGTGCGAACTCCTCCGTTTTCAACCATCCGCACCAACCCAGCCGCGGTCCCGCCGGGCTGTCATCCCCCAACCGGCTGAAGGGTACTTCATTCGCCTTCAAGATCAGTTGCAGATCGAACTGCATGATGGGGCCTATATAAAATCGCACCAAATCCTGAAACTCTTTTACTGCTTGCCCATCCGGAAGGAACGCCAGGAACTTCACCAGACTCAGCGGCCCGAGTTGCACCCGGAAGCGCGCCTGGGGGTCCCACACGGCATCCCCCGCGATCGCCCCCAGCCCCAGTTGATTATTCATGCTCTCGGTGCGCAAATCGCACTGGTCTTCTTCCTGTAGCGAATACCACGCTCCCACGAATTGCTCGATGTGGACCTGCACGCCGAAGTAGTCTTGCAGGATCGACTCCAGCGCGACCGCGCAGCGCGGCATCTGGCCCAGCAAGCCCGCATATCGTACAAGGGCCCGGTCGGGTACCGCCATTCTTCCCTGAAGCCGTCCGGTACCCATTCCGATCCAATCGAACAGATACTGGGTGAACGCGTCGATCTCCTCCTTGACGGCCGCGGCCTGGAAACGCACGGGAAATTGATGCTTCTCCCAAGCTCGATAAAACAACGACAGGATTCGATGATTGAAGAGGTCGAAGAACTCGGCCATGGCCAGGTCCTTCGACTCCGCGCGCGCGAGGATGTGCTCGGTGTAGTGGTGTGGCAGCACTCCCTGAAAACCGGTCAGTCCCATGAATGCGACGGTCATCCGCGGAGGATCCGCTTCCGCCGATAGGGAATGGATGGAACTTGGGGGAAACGTCAGGCTCTGCCGAACCTTGAACCGCACAGGCTCCTCGGCCGGCTTGGCGATGCGTCCGACGCCAGGGCGGTCATCCAGCATCAGATGCAACAACCGGACAGCTTGAAAGAAGTCGTAATCGAAAGGACTTTCGAAGAGCTGTTCCTCGAGAGGCAGCGAGGGATCGCTCATAAGGTCTTCTGGGCTCCGACCCGCGGCGGCCAGCGCTTCATAATGCCTCTTCGTTGCCGCGTGCGTGCCGTCAGACGGCTGTATGAATTCACGGAGCTATAAAGTCCCAGGAAACTTTCCAGCACGGATGCGAACAAAAATACACCCGATCCGGCAAACTGCTCTTCGTCAAATTCAATTTCAACGTCCAGTCCGCGGCAGAATGCGACGCCCGAGTCGAACAACACCCGGCTCACGGAACTCTCACTCTTCAGACTGGTGATTCCCGCGATGCGCTTTCGAACGTCTTCATCCTCGTTGAACGTATAAAGACGCAAAATCTCCTGTAACGCTTCGCGGCCGCCGGCCTGCATGATCGAGAGATGATTAAGCGAAAGATGCGAGATGAGCCGCCACTGGAGACTTCCGCGCAACGGAGGACGTACAGTCCTGGTGGGCGGAACAATACAGCGCGCTTGAACCAGAGGTAATCCTTCGCCCTCCAGTTCGCCCCACTCCTTGCGCCACATCAGCCGGGAAACGAAATCCCGATTGGTACAGGTAACGCGCGGCGTTAACAGCTCGGCCGGAGGATTTGCCGGCTTGAAATCCAAGTCCACCAGGGACAGGTACACCTCGGTACCTTCATCGTCCTTGCGCAAGGAGGGCCGGCGGTGCTCGTGCCAGAAGCAGCGCGACTGCTGATCCTGATAGGAGTGCCGGAACGAATAGAACGGTTCGTAAACCAGGGGCTCCTCTTCATAAGACGTGGTGGAAACCACACGGTCTACCGAATACACTTCCATCGACGACTGCCGGTGCCGGTCCGGAATAATGCGATACTCCGTTACCGCGTGCGACACACGGATGGTTTCCGCCGACCGTTCGAAGAGATTGACGATGGGAGTGCACCCCAGCTGTAGCGTGTCCACATTCACGGCCTGGGCGATGGAGGGAATCTGATCACGCAACTCGGAGTCTCGGAGGAAGATCAGGACCTCGAAGGATGTGCCCAGGGTGTCGAGTGGCGCGGAATCCAGACCCGCTAGATCGAAAAAGAAGAACTTCTGAGGGAAATGAAAATACTCTTGCAGCAGTCTATACCCGAGGAAGCTTCGATTGGAATAGGCCAGGAGTCCTTCGTCGTTCTCGAAACCCACCGGTCGAATGCACTCCGGGCCCAGCACGATTGGATTCGCGCTTCGGCTCGCGCCGCGGGGACGCAGTTGGATGCCCATGGTATGGGTGAAGAGCATCTCATGCAGCAAATGAATCGGAGTGCCCTCGCCATTGATGAAAAATCGGAGGTAAGGAACTTTGAGCGCGGCAGCGGGCAGATTCCCGAACATTTCCAGCTGAATACGCAGCACCGACCTTGCGTCCTCTGGCACCCCGCTCGCCTGCGCAGCGGCTGCGGAAACCAGCGAAGCCCCCGTAACTTTGATGGGCCAAACGGTGACCGGATAGGCACTACGGAAGGAACATTCGAGTCCTCCCGATGCCCGCGACGTCAGGGTTGCTCCGGCCGGGATTGTGGAAGGCTCGGTCACGGCCGTCTGCTGCGGGTCGAACCGGAACTGCGCGATCGCCATCGGCGGCAACGGCCGCAGATAGTGGGGATAGAGCATGTGGAGCAGCGATTCCACGACTTCTGGAAACTCGTCGTCGATCTTGCGCCGAACGCGAGCGGCCAGTAGGGAGAAGGCTTCGATGAGCCGTTCAATGTGGGGATCGGTGCTCTCCCTGGTTTCGTCGAGCTGGAGCCGGCCCGCTACCTTGGGATACTTCTCCGCGAACTCGCCGGCCATTTGCCGGAAGAAGGTGAGCTCCTGCTCATAATACTGATACAGTTCGTCGCTCATCGACCCGGCTTCACCCGGAACCGGCGCGATTCAGCGGGCAGATCGGCGTCGTACACTACCGGTTCCAGGCCTAGCTCCACGCGCAGCATACCGGAGATTCGGAACAAGTATGTAAGACTGCCGGCTTCCACTTCGGTCACTTGCACCCGGCTCAAGCGCGGCTCGAACCGCCGCACGGTTCGCTCGACGGCGCGGCGAATCGCCTCGCGATCCATGGGGGCGGTAGTGAAGTCCTGCACGCCGTAAGCCGCTAGAGACTCCCGTGTGTACTCAAACTCTTCGGGGATATCCGCCTCGCTGCGGCGCGTATTGAGAAGGTTCGTCAAATCTCGCGCGACACTGGCTTTGTAGGCCTCGCGCTGATCCCGTTCGGGTGGAAGGACCTCGCGCGAATTCCGCGGCTCATAGTCAGTCAGGCGATCGAACAGTGAGGCGATGACCATCGACTTCGCGGGTGGCCCTGCCATTCTAATCCTCGCAGTCGACGTACGCCTGCCAGGGGTCCAGCCGGCAGAGCTGATTGTAGAGAACCACTGCCTGATCCTGTTCGGAGCTGGATTCACTCTTCCTATACAGACGGTATAACCGGGACCAGACCGCGCCAACCAAGGCCGAGCTTTCCCACTGATCCAGACGATAGTCCTTGATCTGCTCGTTCAGCTCTTCCAGGATGGTCTTGGCCAAACGCTCCCGTCCCGCAGTACGGCAAACATCCACCAGCATCAACTTGCGCAGAAATCGACCCCGGCCCGATGTTTCCAGAGCCGCCAAGGCCGCCATCTGCTGCAGTCCCCGGTCTACATTTCCGGCGCGAACCAATCCCTCCGCCTGTTGCCACGATCCGGATTCCGCGGGCATCCCGGCGGTCCAGAAGCCCGCCATAGTCCCTGCGGCCCCCGGTGCCCCTCCATCCGCTCCGGATTCGGTTGCTGCGACAGCGTCGGGTTCTTCCTCCAATTTCTTCTTCAGAGTGGTCTGCAGCAGGAGCTGCATGTCGGTGAAGGTTTCGCGCGCTTCTTTAAAGCTCGGCGTGGCCTGGCCACATTTTTCATCGATTACTTTTTCCAGGGCGATGAATTGCTCGCGGGCCTCATCGAAGGCGTGGGAAATAACCTCAAAATTCTTTCTTCGGGTAGCCTTCATCGCGGCTTCGAAGACATCGAGCGTAATCCAGCCCTGGTTTCTGAGGCTGGTGACCGTTTCCCTCTTTTCGGCCGGCATTTTCTGAATGCTATCTTCAGATCCGATTCGCTGAGCCTGCAGGAAGCGGGAGAAACTGTAGTTTTCTCCGCCGCCCGTGCGCGCAGTGATCGGTATCAGCCGAACGCCGTCCGCCATGCGATCGTTGAACCACGCCAGCGACCCGGACCGGTAGTCCAGGTCGCCATCTTCGATGAGAGGCAGCAATCCCTGGTCCCAGAAACGGGTCACAATCTCACGCGTTAGCCGGAGACAATCGCGCAAGGCTGGGAATCCATCCAGGAACATGCCGGCTTCGGTCAGAAAGCAGCAAAGACGGATGTCCTTGCTGCTTTGCAGAGCCTCCAGCGAAAGCTCCGCGACCACGTCCCACTGGGGCTGCTTCCCAGTGACATCGTCGATCCGCCGGGCCTCGAGGATCTCGCTGAATACCGGCTCGAACCGGAGATCCTGGCCCCCGGGTTGCTCGGGCCCGACGGGTTGTAGCAACGCCTCGCTGAGGTAAACGCGGTTCGGCATCTGCAGGCGAACGCTTACGCCTTACCGGCCATCACATCATACTTGCCGGTCACGTTTCCGCCGCCCGAGCCGTCCTTGCGCTTTTGTTGAGTGTAGGTCCAATCGATCTTCCCGTAATTGAGGGATACGGATTCCGTTGGGAAGTCGTTTGGTCCAGCCGCTCCGGCGGAATGGACCGAGGAGATCACGACTTCTTCCAGGTTGACCACCATGTAGGGCACTTGGCTGCCGCCCGCACGGCACATTTCAATCTTGACCTTGGAGATGTGCTTTCCCGTCGAACATGCCTCAAAAAGCTTCGGCGACGACTTGTCAACATACTTGGTGATGACGTAGTCGCCATGTTCCGACCGGGCCGTGGTTCCGCCACCCGCTGAACCCCTGGTGGCCGAAGTGGGTTGGGTGACCCCGTGACTGAACGACAATATCTCGATCCAGTCCTTGTGCTTATCGTCGAGTGACTCGCCTGGAATGCCATCAATTTGCAAATAACTATCCGCCATGCTTGGATCCTCCTAAAAGTGAGAGTCGCAATTCCGTGCGGTCCTAAGCCCTTGGCAGGCACGCCACCCTATAGGGCCACAAACCCGAAGTGCGCGGCAATCCGCACGTACCGACGCACCGGGTAAAGCGGTAGTTTACCCCTTCGCCGCGGGCAGACGCGCCACCAGGCGCAGGGAAATGGTGATTTCGTCCAGCTGGAAATGCGGCCGTAACCGCGCGATCGCCTTGTAGACGCCGGGCTTGGACGGATCTTCGGTGACCTCGATTTGGGCGTCGCGCAGAGGGAACTTAGACTTCGCATCCTGCGATGCGAAATCGTCCAGCAATACATAGTTCTGGATCCACTGATTCAGGAACTTCTGGCACTGTTCCCGGCTCATGAAGCTGCCGACCTTATCCCGCATGATGGCCTTCAGGAAGTGAGCGAAACGCGCGATGGCGAATGTGTACTGCAATTGCGAGGAAAGCCGCGCGTTGGCGTTGGCATCGGCGTCCAAGTATTTGGTCGGCTGATTCACCGACTGGGTCCCCATGAACACGGCATTGGTGCTTCCCTTGTAATAGCAGAGCGGGATGAAGCCCAACTTGGACAGTTCATTTTCACGACGGTCCGTGATCGCGATCTCCGTCGGACATTTCACGGTGTAGTCGCCGTCGTCGGTTTGGAAAGTGTGCGCCGGCAGACCCTCCACTAGGCCGCCGCCTTCCACGCCCCGGATCGCCGCGCACCATTCGTGCTTTGCGAAGGCATCCGTGACCCGTGTTGCCAGCGCGTACGCGGCGTTGCCCCACAGATACTTCTTGTGGTCGCGTCCGTCCACCTGCTCTTCGAAGCCGAATTCTTCCACCGGCGACGTTTCCTTGCCGTAGGGCAGACGCATCAGGACGTGCGGCAGGCACAGCCCGACATACTTCGCGTCGTCGCTCTTGCGGAAGTCTCTCCATGCGACGTAAGCGTCGTTGTCGAAGATCTTTTCCACGTCACGCGGGCCGGCCAGTTCGGTGAAACTTTCCCAGTTAAACAACGCCGGGCTGGCCGCTGACAAGAAGGGAGCATGGGCCACCGAAGCCACATTGGACATGTTCGTCAGAAGCTGAATATCTTCCGGATGCCGCGTGATTTCGTAATCCCCCACCAGGCAGCCGAAGGGCTCGCCGCCCAGGGTGCCATAGCCTTCTTCGTAAATCTTTTTGAAGATGGTGGCAGCTTCCCAGTCGTTTTGCTTGGTGAAGTCCTTCAGAATGTCTTTCTTGCTGACATTCAATACCTTGATCTTCAGCATCGTACCGGTGTCGGTATTGGAAACCAGGTACTGCAAGCCTCGCCAGGCGCCTTCCAGTTTCTGGAACTCCGGCGAATGCATCACCTCGTTCAGTTGCGCCGAGATTAGTTCGTCGATTTCCTTGACGCGCTCACCCAACATCCGGTCGGTGTCGGCGTTAACTTTGATCTGCCCTTCCAGTACCTGATCGGCGAGCTCCTTCAGGTATCCCTTGTTCTTGGACTGTTCCTCGCGAGTCTGCCCCAGGCGTCCTTGTTCTATCACTGCGTCCAGCAAACTCTCCTCGGGAGCCGTTTGCAGAATGGAAGCAGCTTTTGCTGTGGATCGATCGGTCGCCATGGCCTATTCCTCCTTCGGGGTTTCCGCGGCGGATTGGTTGCCCGCCTCAGCCCCGATGCGCTGCAGCGCCTCTTGATTGGTCAAGACTTCCTGGAGAATGGACTCCAATTTGTCATTTCCGATTAAACTAGACTGCAAATTGTGCAAAGCGTTGCGCAGTTCCAGCAATTTTCTCAACGCGGGAACCTGCTTTGCCACTGCCGCCGGTTCGAAATCCGCCATCGAGTTAAAGCGAAGCTCTATCCCCAGGCGGTTGTCGTCCTCGCTAAGCTTGTTGTCTACCTTGAATGCCAGCCGCGGGGCGATCCGTCCCAGAACCGGGTCGAAAGTATCTTTATCTATCGCAATGAAATTGCGGTCCTTAAGCGCCGGGAGTGGTTGTTCGGGTTGTCCGGACAAGTCCGCCATCACTCCCACGACAAATGGAATGTCGCGCTTCTCAATCGCGTCGCCAGTTTCGACGTCATACGTGATGTGTACGCGAGGCGGACGCACCCGGGTTAGCTTCTTTTGTAGGCTGTCCTTGGCCATAAGCTTCGTTCCTCCTTACAACTCCATGCCCATCCGAGGGGCTGAGCATCGTACCGTGTCGGCGAATCCCCACACTATATCACGAACCGGATAGCTCAAAAAGCGCCCCGTCGATGATCCCGAACGGCCTGGTGGAGTGAAGGCTGCCATTGCGAGGTTTCGCCGCATCGTGGCATAATACTCGCAGTCTCGGATCGTCCATCACTTGAGTTTTCAGGAGGAAATCATGCGGAGAAGTGCCTTTCTTGCGATTGGAATCTATTTAGCGGTCAGCGCGACCGCGTTCGCCCAAACAGCTGCTAATGTGTCCCAAGTAGTGATGTCGTCGATCATGACGACGAGACCGATCACGGCGACAAACGGCGTAACTCCGTCTGTCTCGGGTACGCTTCCCTCTTCGCTGTTGACTGTTTACACCTATACCGGGCCGCAGAACACTGTGGCCGCGGGTTCAGCCGCCGGGACCCTAACCAACCCCAGCAACTACAGCGCCGGAAACGTCGCGGCCTTGAATTCAGCGCTCAGCACCAATATCGCCCTTTCACTCTCTTTAATTCCGTTAGAGTCGCCAACTTCCGGCGTGATCCTCAAGAACGATCCTCTAACGGGGGCCTCGCTGCCGGTGAGCAGCACTCTCGGCCCGATCTTTACGCAACGCGCCGAAACCATCGGGAAAGGCAAGTTCTATCTTGGCTTTACGCATCAGGACTACCACTTCACGTCTTTGAACGGACAGAGCCTGAACGGGCTTCCGGTACTCTACTCCGGCGGGAATCAATCGCAACTCCTCGCTGCCGACGGCAGCCACCTCGTGACATCCCCCGCGACCGTGAATTTTGGCATGGATATTCGCATTGCTCAGGATGTCGCGTTTATCACCTACGGAGTCACGAATAAGCTGGACGTTTCCTTAGGTCTTCCGATGGTCCATGCCGCAGTTAGCGCCAGCGCCTATAACGGGTTAATTTACAGCGGCACGGGTTTCGGCGCCACCGGTGGCAAGTGTTGGTGCGTAGCCACGTTTTCTCCAGGGGCGTTCGCTTTGACCGCGCCTGCAATCGGCCAATCCAGTTTGGGAAAGACAGGGTACGGCGACACGATCGTGCGCGTGAAGAATATCATCCTTGAGCGCCCCAATGCCGTTCTCGCTGCTGGAGTGGACCTGCGGTTCGGTACCGGCGATGAGTCGAATTATCTGGGGACTGGTACGACTTCCGTTAAGCCGTTTCTGGCCCTCTCGCTTTACAGCAAACCACTGGCACGGGGCATCATCTTCGCACCGCATGCTCAGGTTGGCTGGCAGTACAGCGGCAAAAGCAGTTTGGCCGGCACTCTGCAAGGTCAGACGCAGTCCGTCACCGTCTCGACTTCCAACGTCCCGATCGTTACGGGTCCCCTCTCGGTGGTGGGTAAGGACTACTTACCCGACGTGCTCTCTTGGTCCGTCGGGACCGAAGTCGCGCTGGGCCGGCGCAACACCCTCGTGGCGGACATTCTGGGGAATCAGATCGGATATGTACATGGAGTACCCTCGGTCCAGATGACTTCCGTCAATGGTCTTTCCCCAATCGATCCTGTGAATGCCGCGGTCAGCGCCACCGGCTTTGCTGCGGGCGGCAAGACTTCGCTGGGACAATACAGCGGTGCCTTCGGATACAAGACCCGCCTCTTCGGCAACCTGGTGGCGTCGTTCCAGATGCTGGTGCGCTTCGACAATAACGGTTTGACGGCGCGAGCGGTTCCCTTGTACGGCTTGGGATACAGCTTCTAAACCCATACTCCGGCCTTCCGCGGCCCTAGTTGGCGAGGCTGAAGTCGATGATCGTCCAGCGATTCCCGGCGTTTCTGAGAGTAAGCTTCATCACATTGTGGCTAGCTTTCACGTCGCCGCGAACCGTTGTCCGCGTGGTCAGGTCGCACGTGAGGGACGCCGTATCGCCGGTGATCACGGGGCTCCCGCTCGCGACGAGAGTCATGGCGAACCCCCCGGTGGAAATGCTCATGGGATCCAGATACCGCTTTGGTATTTCGGGCCAGATCGCCTTCACGTCGCGCGCGCGCTTCTTCTCGAAGGCCGTATTGAATTGATCCAGCGTTGAAAGGATCGCTTTCGCCTGCGCTTGCTGCAGGGCAGTTTGTTTGGCCTGATCCGCCGCGACCTTTTTAGCGTCTTCCCGCTGCTTCTCCAGTTGGTCTATGAGCGCCTGGGCATCTGCCCTGTGGATGTCCGGATTCTGCCCCAGGAAGGCACGCAACGCCTGAATATCTTTTTTGTCGACGCCGTTCCAGGCGAGTTCACCCAGACGCGACTGCGCATCCCGCGCGTGAGCGCCTCTCGGGAAGCGGACCAGGTAGGCGCGAAGGGACTGCGAGTCGTTCTGATTGGTCTGCATCCAGGTCAGAGGCTCCAGCCGCGCTTGCGCTTCAGCCACATGCGGCCCTGTCGGGAATTTGTCGATGTACGACTGGACCTGCGCGGGATCGGACGTCGTTCTGGCCAGCTCCCACTCTTGTTCCGCTGGATCGACTTTCGGAGGAGGAGGCGGCGTAACGGTCGTAACCTTTACCGGCCCGGTATCGCTCGGGGGCGGTGGGGGCGGCGTGCCTTTCGTCTCGATCCCCTTGTTTTGCTTGTCTTGGGGAATCGGGTTTTGAGGAATCAGCGTGAATACTCTGGTTTGGGTCTGGTTCTCCGCAATACGAACGCTTTGTCCCGGAGGTGTCTGATACCCGGTTTTCTCAACTCGAACGATATGCGCTGCGGTTTCAAGAATTGAGCTGAGTCTTCCCTGAGAATCGGTTCTCCCCACTGGATTGTTGTCTATGAAGACCACGGCATCCGGCGGTTTCGTCTGGACGACCAGAGTACCGGTGGGCCGCCCCGGAGGCGGAGGAGGAACCACTACGGGCTCCAGAGCTACGTTGAATGAATACAGACGCTTTTCCGCCCCCACGGTGAGCGTCCGTTCCGCGGGCTGGTAGCCATTCAACTCGGTGCGCACGGAATAGCTTCCTGGCGGCAGATCGAAGTCGCAGTTAGGAGTCTGGCAGGAACGGTCGCCGATACGGACTGCGGCTCCAGCGGGATCCGTGCGGATCTCGACCTTCATCAGAGATGTAACGGCAGGAACGGGCCGGTGAACGTAAATCCATACCGCGGTCCCAAGGATCGCGAGCGTGCCGAATCCCGCCGCCAGAGGGATGGGTTTCGCCCAAACCGGCTTGGGCGAGCGCTGAATGCCAACTTCGATTTCAGAGAGTAGTTGGCTCAATTGCGGATCGGCGTCGAAGCGGGCTACCGCCTCTGCTTGACTCGTGCGAGCTTTGCGAAACTTGCCGCGCGCCACCAAATCTTGGATCGAGGCGATAGCCGCCTGGCGCTCGGCTGCGGTGATGGCCTGCTGGCATTCCTGGACTGCTGTTTGGATTTCGGATCGGTTTCGCAGCGGTTCGGGCAGCGCTTGCAACTCCTGCAACGCCCGCTTCGGATCCCGCTGGCGTAAATTCGCGGCGGCTTGAATGGCTGCGGCGACGCGCCGGTCGAGAGCCTGCCGCTGATCCGACTGCACGCGCTTGCGCAGCTGGGTCAGTTCGCGATCTTCCGGCGCCGTGGCCAGGCGGGCGAGCGCCGCGTCGAACTCATCCTGCTCGCAGAGCCGCTCGACGTCCTGGATCAGGTCGCGCCGTTGTTTGCGGCCGACCGCCTCCAGAGCTTCCCGATGCGCGGCCAGGACCTCTTCGCGATCTGGATTGTCGCGCTTGAGGGCCTCGAGCAATCGAAGCGCCTCGTCCGGCGCCGCAGCCAGCACATCCTTCGCACGCCCCAGGCCTTCTCGAATGTTGCGTTCTTTCCGCTCAGCGGCCCAAGCCGCCTGGCGCGTTTCGAGATCGTCCCGAAGTTTCAGGAGCTCGCCATCTGCCGGCTCCCTGCTGAGCAGCGACGTCAGTGCGCGAGACGCATCGTCGTACTGATCCTTTGCGATGAAGGTGTGGATTTTGTCGATGGCTTCCTGGCGGAGGCGCTGCTGCTCGACAGCCTGCGAAGCGGCTCGCTGAATACTCTGGATTTCGGGACGACTCCGAAGATCGTCCGGCGCTGCGCCTATTAGTGCGACGACGCCCGCCGGATCGCTCGCCAGGATGGCTTTGGCGCGTGTCAGCAATTCCTTCGCGGCCGCCGCCCGCTCGGCTTGTTGCTGTATTTGGATCCGAGCCGCCGCCAGAAGTTGGGTTACTTCCGGATGATCCCTGCAGTAAGCGGGCGAAGCTTCGAGCAGCGCGGCCGCATCGCCCGCGCGGTCCCGAGCCTTGAGATCCTTGGCCTGTTGCAGCAGTTGTTGAAGCTCAGCGGCACGTCGCGCGGCTTCCTGTTCCTTCTCTCGGATGGCGCGCAAAGCAGCCTGTTCGAGGCTCTGTATCTCAGGCTGTTGACGAAGATCCTCGGGAGCGGATCCCAACAGCGCTGTGACTCCGCCAGGATCGCTGGCCAGCATGGTGGTCGCTCGCGTCATCAACTCTTTAGCGGCCTTGGCTCGCTCGGCTTGCCGTTGCAGCTGGAGTTGAACGGCGTCGCGAAGCTGCCCGATTTCGGGCTGGTCCAGCACATGTGGCGGAGCGGATCGGAGCAGGGAAGCCGCGTCATCGTAACGGCCATCAGATATTAGGGCCTTGGCCTTCTGAACGAATCCGCGAAGTTCGGCGGCCAGTCGGGCAGCTTCTTGCTCATTCAGGATTGCTTCTCTCAGGTCCTCGATTGCTCGATCGGCGCCGTACTGACTCAGGAAACCGTCAAGTGGCTGGAGGGCGTCTGAAAAATTTCCCTGCGAACGTTGAACGGTAGCGGCGGAAATGGCCGACTCCATGGCTGCCGTACGCGCCTTTTGCTCCTCGATGGCACGCAAAGCCGCTCGCTCGAGATTCTGGATCTCAGGCTGCTGACGAATATCGGGCGGTGCGGCGGCAAATAGCGCCGTCGCGCCGGCGGGGTCCCGCGACAGCAGCGCCGTGCCTTGCGCCAGCAGATCCTTGGCCGCCTTGTCCCTTTGCGCCTGCCGAAGTTCGCTGCGGGCGGCGTCCAGCTTCGCGTCCGCCCCGTACTTGGTTTGAAAGGCATCCAGGGCGCGCAACGCTTCCTCGAACGATCCCTTCTGGCGAAGCCGGTCCGTGGCCGTTAGCACCTTCTCCAGGGCCGCCTTGCGTTCCGCCTGCTCTTGCAGCTGCAGTTGCGCCACACCCAGAAGTTCGGTCACCTCGGGGTGATTTTTCAGATGGGAAGGCGGAGCCTTCAGCAGCGCGGTCGCGTCTTCGGCCAAGCCATCGGCCATCAGATCCCTGGCGCGGTGAACAAATTCGTGCAGCTCGGCCGCGCGACGCGCAGCCTCCTGCTCTTTGAGAATCACGTCCCGCAAATTCGTAATTGCGGTATCGTTGCCGTGCGTCGCCAGAAAATCATCGAGCGGCGGCAACGCTTCCGGGAAACGCCCCTGCGAGCGAAGAGAATTCGCCGCAGCGGTGGCCTTTTCCGCGTCGGAGCGCCGGACTGCCTCGCGCTGTTCGGCTGCAATGCTGCGCCGCACCCGCTGCAGATCCGGATCACCGGGATAGCGCGCCAGGGCCGCATCCAGCAACTGAATCGCCTGGTCGAATTCGCGCCGCCCCGCCGCGGCCTTGGCCTCACCCAGATTCTTTCCGATGAAGTCGTGGCGAGTCTTAGTCTCCAGCTCCAGACGCACGAAGCCCAGCATCTTTTCGACATCGCTGGACTCCGGATATTGGGCGGCGAGCTTCTCCAGTGTCGCCAGGGCACCGGACAAATCGCCCTGCTGCACCTGCTGCCGGGCGGCCGCCGAGCCGGACGCCAAAAGTTTTTCGCGCTCTTCCTTCGCCAGGCCCGCGCGACGTTTCTCGGCTAAGACCGCGGCCTCGAAGCTGCCGGGGAATTCCCGATCGATCTTGGCGATCAGCGCCGAGGCCTCGTCCCAGGACCGAATATCGATCAGGCGCTGAGCCCGTGCTAAATCCTCCGCCAGCTGCGAACGCCGCTTTTCTTCGTTTAGCGCGGTTTCCGCCTCGGCCAGAATTCGTTGGGCCACGGGATCCGGCGCCAGCTCCAGAGCCTGCCGGGCCAGTCCGGCCGCGCCTGCGAGGTCCCCGCTCTTGTGAGCGCTCTCCGCTTCCGACGCGAGTCGGGACGCTTCACGAGAGCGTTGCACTCCGGCACGAGCCTCTTCGAGTAGCGCTCCGACTTCGGGCACGTCCGCAAGCCGGATGGCCGATTCGAATCTCTCGACGGCGTCCGACGGTCTGCCGGCCGCCAGCGCTTCGCGTCCGGTTTTGATGAGTGCGTCGACCTTGGGGCGGATGGCCTGACGGCGCAGCTCGATCTGAATTCCTTCGCGCAGCTTGCGCACTGCGTCGTCGCCAGGAGTCAGCTCAAGAATTTGCCGGACCAAGTCTTGCGCGGTATCGAAGCGCTGCGCGGATTTGGCTGTCTCCGCCTCCTGCAACAGTTCCTGGGCGCGTTTCTTGCGAAGCTCGCCGAGAGCCGGCTCGATATCGAACAGAACATCGTCCAGGTTCTGGTAGCGGGCCTCCGGATCCTTCTTCAGGAGTCTTCCAATTACGGCTTGAAGTTCCTGCGGACAGTCCGGAACGAGTTCGCCGATGGGCACCGGGTCGACGCTGAGAATGTTGTACATGAGTGCCCCGGCGTCCGCCGCATGAAACGGATGGACGCCGCTGAGCAGCTCGTAGAAAATCAATCCGTAGGCGAAAATATCGCTGCGAGCGTCGGTCTGGGCGTTGCGGAACTGCTCCGGCGCCATATAGCGGAAGGTCCCGATCATGGCGCCCCGGGGCGTCAGGCGGGATTCGGTCGCCTGGGTGATCAGGGCGATTCCGAAATCCATGATCTTGACGCTGCCGTCCGGCAGGACCATGACGTTGGCGGGCTTGACGTCGCGATGAATAACGCCGTGGGCATGGGCATGTTGCAGGCCCGCGGCGATCTGGGTCATGATCCGGACTTTGTTCAGCTGCGATACGGGCGCGGCTCCCGATATGACCTGCTGCAGATCCTGCCCTTCGAGCAGCTCCATGACGATGTAGGGGACATTGTCCTGTTCGCCGAAGTCATAGATAGTGACGATGTTGGGGTGTCGAAGGCGGCCGGACGCAGTGGCTTCATTGCGGAACCGCGTGAGCATGCCCGCATCGCCATCCGAAGCGAGAGTCTTGATGGCAACCGACCGGCCCACGGTGGGGTCGAGCCCGCGATACACGTGCCCAAAACCGCCGCGTCCGATTTCGGTCAAGATCTCGTATCTGCCGATAAACCTGGCCATGCGGGCTACTATTTGATGGTACTCCCGCGTTGGCGCGGACGCGACTCGGCAAGCTTTGTCTTAATTCATCACAACTGCCCGGGCCGGGCATTTCAGTGAGTCAAAGAACCTGGGGTTAAACAGATCCACGTTGGCCGGAAACTCCACGAAGTCGATCTGCGGGGCCGGATCAAGCGGCTGGGGAATGGCTACGCCACGGCCGCGAATCTCGCTCCATTGCACGGATTTTGTCCCGTACGGGCGATCATCGGCGTTCTGAAATAGGTGGAAAACCGCCCACAAACCGTCATACCGTCCGAACCCCCCGGGCGATCCCTCGAACGAACCTTCGGCGCCCTGTTTGGCCACACTAGCGGCTGGCCATTCGAACACTTTTTGAAACACATCGCTCGTTCTCAACGGCGCGTTCCCATCGATCGTAAGACGGAATGCGACACGTTGCTTTGGCGCCCGTAAAATGTACCGCAGACTTGGTTGCCCCACACCGGCTTCTTTGAAGAGAGCGCTAGTAAGTTGCTGATACCGCTCGAGAAACTCCAGCAGCTCGGGCGATACCTTCATTCCCTGCAACGCGGGGTTCTGAGCCCATCCTTGGGGTGTGTGAACAGCCAGTTCGGCCCCCGACGCCAGCATGTATTTCGAAACAGACCCCTTACCCGGAGCGAATGCAGCGACCACGTCGTTCAGCGTGGAATCCGTCTGGCTCTTCGGACTAAACGGATACTTCGAGAGAATCGGCCGCATTTCGGTGCAGAAAGCGACAACATCCTGATTCTTCTTCCTAACTGAAAGAATATCTCCGTTGGCGGGAATCGCCGGAATGGCCAACGAAATTGGCTGATACAGAAGGTTCAACACGATCCGGCTCAAGCCTTCGCTGCCTACGTCCATGAATTTGTCGGCGAGTGCGGCGTGGGCCATCTTTGCCTGCGACAGGGCTGCTTGTGCCTGCGGAATCGCGGTAGCCTTCTCCGCTTGCGTTGCGCGACCGAACGCTTCCAGGCTTTGCTGAAGGTTTCTGAGCCCACTTACGTAGGCCATGTCATTATCGCTGACCAGTCTGTCGAGGTCGGGTGGCGTGGTGAACCAAACCGGCTGGAACAAGCGGTAGATATCTCCGGTGGTCATCGTGACCGAATTGTCCGGAATCAGCTGCTGAGCCTGCGCTACGGCCTTTTCACCTTTAGCTTTGGCCTGGACCAATCCACCCAGGCCGACAGTCTGGGCGGCCTTGTCCCACATACTCGGTTCGCCCGGCTTGGGTGGCATAAAACTGGTATTGATAGCTGCCATTCTCACGATCCCCAGCAGGGGCGAGCTGGGTCCGTCCAAAATGCCCAGCCGTCGCGCGGCGTCATCGGATCCGCCAAAGCGGATGACGTTAAAGGCGGCGAGAAAATCCTTCCAGGCATTGGCATACTGCCGGTAGTAACCCGACCGGATCCGATCCTTGACCTGCAGGTCCGCGGCCTGCTGCGCCAATCCGGGCGAATCCCCCATGACGCACGGTTCGCCGCCACTGCCGAAATTTCCTTTATCCACTCGGGCT
>Ga0207687_10000663_pt1 | contig 23149 bp, 28 predicted proteins | sample KBSM54metaG_FD_184399 | JGI IMG/M metagenome (GOLD analysis project Ga0207687, IMG submission 184399) | Miscanthus rhizosphere microbial communities from Kellogg Biological Station, Michigan, USA - KBS M5-4 metaG (SPAdes) (version 2) | ecosystem: Host-associated > Plants > Roots > Rhizosphere >...
GAGGAAGCCCCGAGCGTGCTGCTCGGCCATCGCGAGGGACGACCGCGGTACGCGTCGTGCTTCATCGGCGAGCACTCGCCCGCGCTGATCGACTGGACGCGGGGCCTGTAGCCGCGTCGTGTACCGTGGTGTCGGGCCGGCGCCACCGGGTTCCCATAATCGCTCTCGGCGCCGGCCCTTCTCCATCCCGGGCACGGGGGGGTGCGGGCGCTATGCTCGACCTGGAACCCGACGAAGGGAGCGAACCGATGGCAGACCTCGCAGCGGTGGCCGAGCCGCCCGCCGAAGCCGCCGACGTGCCGGCCGACCCGCCGGCCGGGAAGCAGCTGAAGATCGACGGGATGCCCGTCACCGACGAGTACGTGATCGTGACCGGCCGCATCCGTGTCGCTCGCAGCGCGGTGCAGCGGTGGCGGCTGGGCAAGCCGATGGAACTGACCGTGACCGGCATCATCGACTCGCGCCGGCAGAAGGCGAAGCGCAACGGTGGGGAGGCGACCGGGGAGCTTGAGCAGCAGCACGTGCTGCAGGTGCTCGACCTCGTCCTGGACGAGGAGTAACCTCCGGGGCGTTCCTGGTTCAAGGTCCGCGCGACGGCGGGGCGTCCCTCCCGGGGGGGTGGGCGCCCCGCCTGCGTTACGCGGCCAGCAGCCGGGTCAGCGAGGCCTTGCGCTCGCCCATGAACTTCGCCCGCTTCAGCCACGGGTTGCCGGCCGGCGTGTCGAAGTTCGTGACGACGAACCCGGCGGCGGCCAGCGCGTCGGTGTAGCGGGCGCCGCCCATCACGTACACGGTGGCGCCGGCGATGCCGCGCTCGGCGGCCTGCGCGGCTACCAGCTGCGCCCACAGTGCAAGCTGGTCAGCGGTGAAGTCGTTCAGCGTGACGTCGTACGGGGCGACCTCGGTGTCCATGTCCACCAGGCCGTACCGGGCGGACGCGATCATCGCCGCCGCGGTGCCGCCGAACACGCCGCCGCGGGTGGTCGCGAAGCGGATCTGCAGGCTCGTCAGGTGGCCGGTGTACAGGTCGCGCGCCCGGCTGACCAGCGACCGCTTCGCCTTGCCACACGCGACGATCCAGATCGCGGGGCGAATGCCGGCCTGGTGGGCCTTCGCGACCTCGGGGTGGTGGGCGTTGACTGCGGTGGCCATGTACGTATAGTCACGCGTCCGCTTCGCGTTGTCTCCCCCTGGAACCAAAGCTTCATCTTCCCCGTCACGTAGCCTGTCGGCGCCCGGGTCGGTGGCGCACCGGCCTGCTCCCGCCGACCTGGGCAGTTCAGCGAACGCTCGCCGCGGGGATAACGCGAGCACCGAGGGAGGCGCGCATGGAGCTGCACACGTTCGAGATCCTGAGCCTGGTCATCACCGGCATCACCCTGCTGCTGGTCGTGATGGGTCGGTTCGGCCGATGAGCCTGTTCGCGATCCTGGTGTTCGTGCTGCTGGTCGTCGCGATCCTCGTCGTCGCCCGACGTATCTGATAGCGTCCCGCCCGTCGGTCCGGCCCTAGCGCCGGCACGTGGGAGCGGCGTAGTCCGTCTCGGAGTTCACCCGTACGTGTAGGGAGATCCCCTGATGGAAATCTACGAGCAGCTGCCCGAGGACATTGCGGCGCTGTCGGTCGAGGAGCTGCAGGCGCTCCTGGACAAGCTCGTCGGCCAGGTGGACGCCGTCGCGAAGGGCGAGGCGGACACGGGCGAGCTGACCGCGGCTGAGGTGCTGGCCGCGACCGAGCAGGCCGTGGTCGGGATCGAGTCGCTCCGCGCCGAGATCACGCAGCGCGAGGAGGCGGCGGCGGAGGTCGAGGCGTCGATGGCGGCGCTCGCAGCGCGCGCCGTGGGCGAGCCGACGGCGGACGCCGAAGGTGACGACGAGCCGACGCCCGAGCCGGCCCCCGACGAGCCCGAGCCGGAAGCGCCGGCGCCCGACCCCGAGGCCGTGGTCGAGGTCGAGGATGCCGAGGTCGTCGAGGAGCCAGTGCCGGTCGCGGCCGGCGGCGCGAGCCAGCCGCCCGTCCCGATGCGCCGGCCCGCGCCGGCCCGCGCGAAGAAGAACACCCCGGTGCGCCGCCCGGTCGGCGCGATGGTCGCGAGCGCCGAGGGCATCGGCGTGCCGATGGGCGAGACCATGAACCGCGACCAGCTCAGCCGCGCGATGATCAACAAGCGGCGCAGCTGGCAGTTCATCCCGGAGGGCGTCGTCGAGGAGAAGCACACCCTCGCGACGATCCACACGGACTGGTCGGACGTGCCCGAGCGGCGGCTGTCGCCGGACGACCCGGTGGGCAACTGGAACAAGATCCAGGCTGTCGTCGGGGAGGAGGCGCTGGTCGCGTCCGGTGGTCTGTGCGCACCGGTCACGCCGTACTACGACCTGATGATGGAGTCCGAGGCGGGCCGGCCGGTGCGCGACGCGCTGCCGCGGTTCAACGCGGATCGTGGCGGCATCCGGTTCATGGCGCCGCCGAGCCTCGCAGCGGTCACCACCGGCGTCGGCCGCATCACCGCCGCGAACGACGGCATCGGCGGCACGAGCGCCACGAAGTCGTGTCAGACGGTCGCGTGCCCGTCGCAGACCGAGGTGGACGTCGCGATCATCTTCCACTGCCTGCGGTTCGGCAACCTCGGCACCCGCGCATGGCCGGAGCAGGTCGATCAGTTCACCGGCCTGACGATGGCCGCGTTCGCGCGCATCGCGGAGATCGCGCTGCTGGACGGCATCAACGCCGCGTCCACGCAGGTCACGGCCACCCAGGTCGGCGGCGCGGCGAACACGCTGCTCGGCCAGATCCTGACGGCCGCGGCCGGCCAGCGGAACCGGCACCGGATGGACCCGAACCGGGTGCTCCGCTGCCTGCTGCCGGCCTGGTCGCTCGACCTGCTGCTGGTCGATCTGCTGCGCCAGCAGTTCGACCGGTTCGAGGCGACGAAGGACGACCTGGTCGCCTGGCTGCGAGCGCGCGGGATCGCCGCGACGTTCTACCAGGACGGTCAGACCGGCGCGTCGCAGATCTTCGGCACCCAGGGCGCGTCGGCGCTGCTCGGGTTCCCGACGAACGTGGTCTGGTACCTGTTCCCCGAGGGGAGCTTCATGTACCTCGACGCCGGCGTGCTGGAGCTGGGCATCGTGCGCGACTCGACGCTCAACTCGACCAACGACTACCAGATCTTCGGGGAGGCGTTCGAGAACGTCGCGTTCCTGGGGTTCGAGTCGCTGAAGGTGACCAGCCCGGTCTGCGCGACCGGTGAGGTCACGCTGCCGCGCACCCTCAGCTGCGCGGTCGGTCCGTAGCGGTAACGGACGTGGCAGAGCCGACGACACGACTGGAGGACTGAGTGACCGTCTTCAGTGCACCCGCACAGTTCGACGGTGTCGCGCCGTCGGCTCTGCCGTACAACCTGCTCAGCGTCGCGCAGATCGAACCGCTCACGGACGTGCGGTTCGAGAACGGCGTCGGGTACTACGCGTACCCGTGCGGGCCGGCGAAGAAGTTCGACCAGTGCGCCACCGTGGTCGTCCCGAAGACCACCTCGACGCAGACCGCGCCGACGGACTTCGGGGCGTTCACGGTGTACCTCGCAGCGACGTGCACGATGCGCGGCATCGGCAACGACGACGAGGAGTACCGCCGCCGCGCGATGGTGGCGTTCGAGGCGTACGAGCCGCAGCAGGTGGAGCTGGAGTTTTGGGAGGGCGGCATCCAGCCGAACAACCCTCACCTCACGACGTCCGCTCCGACGCTGCCGAACGCCGCGACCACCACCAACCTGGTGAACGGCCTCGCGATCCTGGAGGGCGTGATCGTCCGGGACGCGGTGATCCACATGAGCCGGCGGATGGCCACTGCGATGGCATCGCAGCGGCTGGTGCGGGACTACGGAGACGGGGTGCTGCGCACGCCGCTCGGGACGCCCGTGGTGGCCGGCGCGGGGTACACGGGCAAGGAGCCATCCGGCCAGGCCGCGAACGCCGGCACGGTCGAGTGGATCTACGCCACCACGAAGCCGAGCATTTTCCGCTCGCCCGCAGTGCTGCTGCCGAACACGGCCGCAGAAGCGCTCGACCGCACGCTGAACAACTTCACGATCTACGCCGAACGGCAGTACGTGGTCGCGTTCGACCAGTGCCTCCGAGCGGCCGTCCGCATCGACCGCAACCAGACCACGCCGTAGGAGGCTGACAGGCCATGGCGAACCTTTGCCCGTCCCCGATCCACCTGTGCCGCATCCGCCTGACGCGGCTCAGCGCCACCGGCTCGATCGTGGCACCACCCTCGAACCACTACGTCAGCGACAAGCCGATGATGCTCACCATCGACCCGTCGCTGCAGGAGGGCGAGGAGAAGAACCTGATCGGCGGCTGCGACTGCGTGCAGGCCAGCTACCGCGGCCCGGACAAGCTGCTGCGGTACAACCTGACGCTGCAGATGGCCGCGCTGGAGCCGGGGCTGTACGAAATGCTGACCGGCGCCACGATCCTCACGAACGCGTCCACGGAACTGATCGGCGCGTCGTTCCCGATCCAGGTGTCGTGCTCGAACCCGACGCAGCCTCCGAGCGCGCTGGAGGCGTGGCAGGACTTGTGGGTCGGCGACGCGCAGAACTCGAACCCGCGGTACGTCCGCTGGATCTTCCCGATGACGTTCTGGCAGATGGACACCACCACGCTGGAGAACGAGTTCCTGCAGGTGCAGTTCAAGGGCTACACGCGGCAGAACACGTGGTCGAACCCGTACATCGACTTCCCGACCGGCGTGAGCACGATCGGCACGCAGGGCGCGTTCTTCTGGGACAACACGATCCCGGCCGCGTACTGCGGTTACTCGACGACCTCCACCTAACCCCTGACCAGGCCGGTCGGCGCGGAGGGCGCGCCGGCCGGCCCGTGGAGGCAGCATGGCCTGGCGCAACGGCACCACCGTCGATCGAGAGCCGGACGAACTGGAGCTCGCGGCGTACACGACCGACTCGGGCGCGGCGCTCCCAGGGTTGCCGCAGGCGCTCGTCTACCCGTCGGGCGCGTTGTTCGGCCGCACGACGGACGCGACGCTGTGGCGCTCGACGGGCGCGGCGTGGGAGCAGGTCGGCGGCGACCAGAACGTCCAGAAGCCGCCCGGGAACCTGCGCGGCGTGATCTCGACCGGCTCGACGATCGGCGTGAACCAGATCCGGCTCGTGCGGTACACGATCGAGGTGACCGGCTCGTGGATCGGCGCGTGCGTCTACACGGTGGTGACGGACGCCGCGAAGAACCACTGCTTCGGTGTCTACTCGCCGACCGCGACGAACATCACGAAGCTGGGCGACTCGCCGACCGCTGCGATCCCGGCCGCGAACGTGTGGACGGACTTCACGTTCAACACGCCGATCCCGGTGGTGCGCGGGCAGACCGTGCTCGCCGGCGTCCACACCGACTCGTCAACCGCAAGCTGGGGCCGGCCGGCGAACCCCGTCAACAACGGCCAGATCACGCTGCCCGCCGGATACATCACCGACCCGGACGGCACGAACATGCTCGGCCTGAACTTCAACCGCGGCTCGTTCTCGTCGCCGCTGCCGAACACGATCGCCGTCGCGTCGCTGACGGCCTCGACCAACATCCTCGTCTGGTACATGAAGTACGCCTGATGCTGTGCCCGCTGGCGCCCAACACGCCGCTGCTGTCGCCGAACACGCCGGTACTGCAGCCAGACGGCTACGACTGCGGCCCGGCCGGCGGAGGTGGTACCCCTGCGGTGTCCAGCCGCGCACGCGCCACGGAGCTGCACAGCAGCCCTGTGGCGGGCCTGGCGTCGCGGCCCCGCGCCGGCACCCTCACGTCGGGACGCGGGGGGTAGGATCTCACCATGGCTGAGGCGATCGACACGTGGGTCGGGAACGCCCCGCTCGTCACCGACACGATCCTGAACGACGACGGCACGGTGAAGAACCTGACCGGCGCGACGGTGCGGTTCCGGATGCGCCGCGCGAACGCGTCCGTGACGACGGTGGACGCGGCCGCGACGATCGTGACGCCCGCCGCCGGCACCGTCAGCTACCAGATGCTCGTCGGCGACACCGCCGTCGCGGGGCAGTACGCCGCGTGGTGGCAGGTCACGATCGGCGGCGTCCCGGTCGATACGAACGAGTTCAACGTCAACGTCGCCGCGCACGCGCCGCTGGACTTCACGCTGTCAGGGCCGTACAGCGGCGGGCCGTGCTCGAACTGGGTGACGCCGCTCGAGGTGGCGCAGTTCTGCGGCAGCGGTGAGACGCTGGACGGCGGACCGGACTACACGTTCGCGGCGCAGATGGCCTCGGAGGTGCTGTTCGACCTGTCGGGTCGCCAGTTCTCGGGGGGCTGCACGTCCACGGTGCGGCCGTGCATGACGGGGTGCGGCTGTTGGGGCGGCGGGTTCGTGGGCGGCCTCGCGATCCAGGGCGCGATGGCGCTGGGCGTGCCGATCAACTGGACCGGCGGGTCGTGGGACTGTGGTGGGCAGCAGTGCGGGTGCGGCATCCTGTCGGAGGTGGTGCTGGACGGCTACCCCGTGACCGGCATCACCAGCGTGAAGGTGAACGGCGTGGTGCAGGCGTCGAGCACGTACCGGCTCGACCAGTACCGGCGGCTGGTGTGCACGAACGATCTGCTGTGGCCGGCGTGCCAGGATCTGACGCTGCCGGACACCGCTCAGGGCACGTGGTCGGTGACGTACACGCACGGTGTAGATCCGCCGGTCGCGGGGAAGATGGCTGCGTGCCAGCTCGCGTGCCAGTTCGCGCTCGCATCGATCCCCGGAGCGGGGTGTGCGCTGCCGGAAGCGGTGCAGGAGGTCACGCGTCAGGGCATCCGCGTAACGAAGGGCCGGCTCGCGACGCTGGTGAACTACATGCTGGACAGTCCCGAGGGCAGTGGCCTGGCGCTCGTGGACGCGTTCATGGTGGCCTACAACCCGCGCGGACTGCGGCGCCGCCCGGCGGTGTGGAGTCCTGACTCGCCGCGCTACCCGAGGAGGCTCACGTGAGCTTTGTTGACCCGAGCCGGAACCCGCTGCACGACCCGGACTCCGGCCTGTACCACGGCGACGTGCCGGTGGACCCGTCGGTCGGCCAGGTGCTGCGACCCGCGGACGACCCGGAGGCGTTCGCGAAGGACACGTCCAGCGACATGGCGGCGCAGCCGGCGACGATCACGAACGCGCACGACGACGATGAGGACACCGACTACGAGTCGATGACGGTCGAGCAGTTGCGGCCGATCGCGCGGGAGCGCGGCATCGCGTACTCGGGCCTCACGAAGCCGGAACTGGTCGAGGCGCTGTACGACTACGACGACGAGCACGCGGACGACACCGCGGCTGAGCCGGCGGAGTAGGTGGCGGCAGCCTCCGACCTGTACGACGCTGCCTCGCAGCTGCTGGACGCCGCTGCGACGGCGATCGAAGCTGGCGGGGGGGCTGCGCCGGCGGTCCGGTACGTGAGTGCCGGACCGCCGGCGATCGACTGCTGCGACCAGATGACGGTGCACGTGCAGCTGCACGCACAGGTCGCGATGCGCGAGGCGGGGAACCAGGGGTTGCCGCAGGGACGGCCGGCGGTGCCGATGGCGACGTTCGTGGTGACGACGATGCGGTGCTACCCGATCGTGGAGGGCGGCGTGACGCTGCGCGTGCCGGACGGCCAGAAGCTGGACGCCGCTGCGCGCACGATCTACCTGGATGGGTGGGCGATGTGGAACGGCGTGCGGACGCTGATCCGCACCGACCGGTTGTTCGCCGGCCGGTGGTGCCGCAGCGTGGAGACGGGACCGATGACGCCGATGCCGACGCAGGGCGGCTGTGCCGGTTGGCAACTGCCGGTGCTGGTCGAGGTGGACGGCTACACGCCCGCCGTCTAGCGGGCGTCTCGGAGGTCGTCGAGCTTGACGGTGAACACGTGGCTGAACTCGCTGGTCGGCTCGTGCAGGATGTTCTCCAGCGGCCGGACGATGGCGGTCTTCTCGTTGAGCTTCACGATCCGCACGACGTCGTAGTAGTGCAGGCGCAGGTAGCGGGTCTTCGCGTGGGTGCGGGTGCGGCCGACGTACTGGGCGTAACGGGGGGCGGTGGTGTTCGCGGTGGTTCCCATGTACCCATGTTCACGCTGCACGCTCGCCGTGTCTCGGCCTGGAACGTGAAGCGTTGATGAAGCGTCCGGGCGAGCGGCCTGTACGCTGTCGCCCCGAGTGGACGGCATCATCTGGAACCCGGGCGAGTTGTACGTGCTGCTGGAGTCCGAGCAGGGCGCCACGGGTCGCGACCTGATGCGCCGCGCGCTCCGAGTGCACAGCGCCGCGGTGACGCGGTGCCCGGTCGGCACCCCGGAGTCCACCCATAAGCCTGGCTACATCGGCGGCAGGTTGCGGTCCAGCATCACCTGGGAGGTGGTGCGGGAGGGCGGCGACCTGTCCGCGAAGGTCGGGACCAACGTCGAGTACGCCCCGTTCGTGGAGCTCGGGACGAGGTACATGCGCGCGCAGCCGTACCTGGTGCCGGCACTCGCGGCGGGGGTGTAGGGGAGCAGGCCATGAAGAACTTCGACACGGCACGGAAGCTGCGCGGGTCGCGGCCCGCGGCAGACCGCACGTTCGTGATCGGTGGGCAGTCGTTCGTGCGGCGCGTGAACGTGCCGGCGGACGTGATGACGGTGCTCGACCCGCTCAGTGGTGGTGGGGTGGCGGCCGGCGAGGTGCTGCGGATCGTGGACGGGTTGATCGGCGAGTTGGTCGAGCCGCCCGGCGCGGGGCAGTGGGGACAGCTGCGAGCGCGCGGCGCGGACGAAGACCCGCTCACGCTGGCTGACGTGATGGCGGTGATCCAGTGGCTGATCGAGGAGGAGACCACGGTCCCTACGTCGGAGCCGTCGCCCTCTGGCGATGGCTCAGCGAGCCTCGCACCTGGCGCGCCTTCGACGGGTACTGCGCCCTCCGTGGCGTCGATCCTGCCGATCTCCCCCTCGGACGACTTCTCCGCGCAGCGTACGCCTACCTGATCCGCGGGCACGACCTGGAGGGCGTCGAGACGATCGACGCGATCCTGGAAGGCAGGGCGGTCAGTGAGACGGCTGCACCGCCGGCGCCACACTTCGAGCGGCCGTCCGTCGCGCCGGGTGGAGAGGTGTCGCCGGCGGCGTCCGTCGGCAACGCGCTCGTGCCGCCCGTGAACGACCCGACTATGCTCTCCCTGATGGGGCTGATGGGGCGCGAGTCGGAGTTCTCCGGTGGCGGGTGAGATCGCCCGAGCGTTCGTTCGGATCGTTCCGAACACGACGGGGTTCCAGTCCAGCATCGAGCGGTCTACCGCCGGGGTCGGCAAGAGCGTCGGCGGGAAGATCGGGAAGGCGATGGCGGTCGGCATCGGCGGTGCCGTCGCGGCCGCCGCCGGCGGGCTGGCAGCAGCCACCACCCTGGCGATCGGCTTCGACAAGTCGATGCGCAACGTCAACTCGATCGCGCAGCTGAACGAGGAGTCGTTCAAGGCGCTGGAGAAGCAGGTACTCGACCTGGGCCGCACCGCGGGGGTGGCGCCGAAGACGCTCGCGGACGGGTTGTACGACGTGGTGTCGTCAGGGTTCAAGGCGAAGGACGCGATGAAGATCCTGACCGCCGGCGCCAAGGCCGCGAAGGCGGGACTGACGGACACGGCCACCGCGACCGGCGCGGTCACGGCGGTGCTGAACGCGTACCACAAGAGCGCGTCGGACGCCGGCGAGGTGTCGGACGCGTTGTTCCAGACCGTCAACGTGGGCGTGATCGACTTCCAGACGCTGGCGCAGAACATCGGCGACGTGCTGCCGTTCGCGTCCACGCTCGGAGTGTCGATCCAGGACGTCGGCGCCAGCATCGCGACGCTCACGAAGGAAGGCATCTCCGGCGCGGAGACGATGACCCGGATCAAGGCGGTGATGACGCAGTTCATCTCGCCGTCGAAGGATCTGGCCAAGGCGATCAAGGATCAGGGGTTCGAGTCCGGCGCCGCGATGATCAAGTCGAAGGGGCTGCAGGGGTCGCTCGACCTGCTGCAGAAGGCGACGCACGGCAACCTCACGGAGATGGGCAAGCTGTTCCCGGACGTGCGGGCGCTGGGTGGTGCGCTGGCGCTGACCGGGAAGAACTCGAAGTCCGCGAACGCTGACCTGGTGGCGCTCGCCAAGAGCCAGGGCGCGACCTCGAAGGCCGCGGAGGAGCAGGCGAAGTCGATCAGCGCCCAGTGGGACAAGGCGATCGGGAAGCTGCAGGCGTCCGCGATCACGCTCGGCACGCAGGTGCTGCCGGTGATCAGTGACGGCATCGGTGTCTTCTCCGACCTGACCGACAAGGTGTCGGAGCTGGCCGCGAAGCCGACGCTGAAGCTGAAGGCCGAGTTCGTGCTGGATCAGATCACGAGCGCGGCCGGGTCGATCAAGGACGCCATCACGGGCGCCATCGACGAGGCGTTGAACGGCACCTCGAGCGTCGGCGGTGGCCGGTTCAACAACGCGATCGGGATGGTGGACTCGGCCAGCCTCACGCAGCAGCTGATGGACGCGTTCAACGGGGTGGACTGGGGCAGCGTCGGCACGAAGATCACGGACGGCATCAAGACTGCGCTGACCGCCGGCGAGGACGTGCTCGGCCCGATCATCGCGCAGATGAACGCGGCGGTCGCGGCGCACGCCGGCGACTTCGCGAACACCGGCGCGCTGATCCTCGCGAACATGGTGACGACGCTGACCGACCCCGGTTTTTGGGCGGCGCACTGGCAACTCGCGATCGGCGTCGCGATCGCGGTGTTCCCGGCCGGGAAGCTGCTGAAGATCGGCGAGTTGTTCCTGAAGCCGTTCGCGAGCCTCGGTGCTCGCATCGCGCCGCTAATGAGTGACGCCGGCGCGCGGGCGCTGGTCGCGATCCTGGGGCCGTTGGAGACGTTCGGTGGTCGCGTCGGCCGGCTGCTGGTGTCGGGCCTCCTGAAGCTCGGCGGTGCGGTGATCGGCGCGGCGCGGTTCCTCGGCAGCGGCATCATCGAGGGTGTGATCGGGCTGGTGTCCACCGGCTCGGGGAAGGTGCGCGCGGCGGTGTCGGCCGCGGTGCGGCTCGGCATCATCGGAGCGATCTCGGCGGCGGTCGGCGCGGCGCACACGCTCGCGTCGCGGGTCATCAGCGGCGTCAGTAGCGGCCTCTCGACGCTGTTCAGCGCAGTCGTGAACGCGTTCAACGGCGTGAAGAACGCGATCGCGAACGCCGCGTCGTCCGCGTTCGAGTGGGCCAAGAGCGTCGGCGTGGAGATCGTGCAGGGCATCGCGTCCGGCATCCGGTCGCTGCCGGGCACCATCGCCAGCGCGCTGAGCGGCCTGGTCACGAGTGCCCTGTCGCACGCTCGCAGTCTGATCAAGTCCGGCTCCCCGTCGCGGCTGTTCGCGGACGAGGTGGGCCTGCCGATCGCGCAGGGCATCGCGCTCGGGATCGTGAAGGGCGTCCCCGCGATCAAGGCCGCGCTGACCAGTGCCGGGAAGTCCGCGCTGGCCGACGCGAAGGCGAACATGAACTCGCTCGCCGGCGGCCTCGGAGACACCATCGGGCAGATCATCGACGCGCAGGTGGCAGCCAAGATCAAGCCGCTGCAGTCGCAGCTGAACGCGGCGCAGGCCCGGTCGAACGCGGCGGACATCGCGAAGCAGCGCGCCGACCTGGTGACCGCGGCCACGTCTGCGATGAGCGCGGACGAGACGCCCGAGGCGTACGTGCAGCGGGTGAAGGACGCGCAGGCGCAGCTGGCGGCGTTCGACGAGCAGCAGCGGCAGCAGAAGCTGCAGGATCAGATCGACGCGATCAGCGCGGAGGGCGACGCGCGCAAGGAGATGATCGCGAAGAACATCGCCGACCTGACGACGATGTTCAACCTCGGCAAGATCACCGGGAAGCAGTTCAACGACGCGATGAACCAGATCCTCGCGCAGAACAAGATCACGCTCGGGTCGGTCGGGTCGATGCTCGGGTTCGCGTTCGCGCAGCAGTTCAAGGAACAGCTCCAGGACGTCAACAAGCAGGTGCTCGCAATCGCCGCGGTGATCGGCATGAAGGGCGGGTCGGCCGGCGGTGCCGGGTTCCACCAGGACGTGACCGACCCGTTGTCGGTGATCCGGGAGCAGCTGCGCGACGCGCGGGGGAACCTGAAGCAAGACCAGCGCGACCTGCGCGACGCGCGCAAGACGAAGACGAAGTCGGACGACGCGCGGGAGAAGGCCGCGATCGAACGCGACCGGCGGATGATCGCGACGCTGACGCGCATCCTGCGGCTCGCAGGAGGTGTCTCGGTGGGGCAGATCAACCTCGCGAACGCGGGCAACACGGACGCGTTCCTGGCGGCGCTCAGTGAGATCGCGGCGGGGGCTGAGCGGTGACCAGTCCCGGGTTCCTGAGCGTCGGCGGTGTCGAGGTCGCGAACAACGCGCGCACCGCGGCGTACCTGTCGCGCGGCCTCGGAGGGCCGTGGTTCCAGTCGATCTCGTCCACGCCGTGCGCGGACCTGCTGCTGGAGGCGTGGCCGTTCTCGACGTGTCCGGCCGGCGCGACCGACGACACGCTCGGCGCCAGCCCGATCGCGTCGTGGCGCAACGTGCTGACGGGGGCGGTGCCGACCGTCAACGAGGTGAAGTGGTTCGAGGCCGGGTACGTCGGGTTCCAGGGCGGCCTGCCGAGCGTCGGCGGTGTGCTGCTGCCGAACAACGGCCTCGTCACGCAGCGCGTCCGGCTGATGATCGACATGCAGGGCCCGATGAGTCCGAGCCATAACTTCGGGCCGGCGAAGGTGATCAACCCGGGCACCGCGAACGCGGGGTGGTTGGGCATGTGCATCACCGTCAGCGCGGGCAACATCTGGCAGATCCAGGCGCACGAGCGACGACCGGATGGTGGCGTGTCGTCGTTCGGCACCGGCGTCACGAACCTGTTCGGCGGGTTGGCGGTGGCCGGCGCGACGGGGCAGTGGGTGTTCGAGGTGGTGTTCGGCCCGACGGGGATGACGGCCGGCCTCTACTCGGGCGACCCGGACAACCCGAACACCACCCTGATCGGGTCGGGCGCGTACACGTACTCGCAGGCGACGATCGGGAACGCGTGGTTCACCGCGACCGGTCAGACCGAGTTCGCGTCGTTCACGGGCGCGACGGAGGTCGGGATCGTGAGTGGCGTCACGGGGCCGCTGCCGACCACCTCGGAGCTGGTCATCACCAGCATCGGGATCGACGTGCCGTGCACGAAGAACGCACAGGCTGACCTGTTCCCGTCCGACACGTTGTTCCCGGCCGATGACCTGTACCCGGCCCTGTACGGCGAGTTCCACGACCCGGCCACCGATAACGCTCCGTGGGCGGACGGCGACCGGCCCGAGGGGTTCGACTACCTCGGACTGATCATCGACGAGATCCAGGGGTTGGACACCACGAGCTCGCGGGACGTGTCGCCGGCGGCGGACGGCATCGGCGGCATCCTGGGGCCGGAGACGCTGGACGCCAGGCCGGTGACGGTGAAGGGTTGGCTGATCGCGGCGAACTGCTCCGGGATGGAGTACGCGCGGCGGTGGCTGGCGGAGACGCTCGCAGACGCGTTGTGCGCCGGGTGCGACCTGTCGTTCATGGACGTGCGCACGACGTGCGGGGATGACCCGGCCGGCGACTTCAACACGAACCGGTGGCGGTTGTACGACGTGGGGCTGACGAACATGGACACCGACCTGTCGGGTGGTGAGGAGTGCTGCTACGTCGTGCCGATCACGTTCACGCTGACGGCGGGCAACCCGTACCTGTACGGGCCGCTCGTGAACGCCGTCGGGCCGGTGACGTTGAACGCCGGCGCGTCGGACGCGAACATCGTGCCGTTCGAGACGTGGCTGTTCTCGCAGGGCACCAGCGTGTGCACGACCGTCGCCGACCAGGGGATCGGGATCGACGCGCCGGTGATCACATTCACGGGCGGCACCAGCGGCATCGACGGCGGCGTGGCGTACTCCAGCATGGGGCTGTACCCGTCGGACGGGTTGTGGCCGTCCGACTGCGTGTTCCCGGCAGACGGCACCACGCAGTGGTCGGACGACGTGTGCCCGTTCGTGTTCACGCTGTCGCTCGGGGCGGGTGAGACGTTCGTGATCGACAACGCGCGCCGCGAGCTGCGGTGGACGCTCGCAGACGGCTCGGTGCTGGACGGCGCGCCGAAGCTGATGATGCAGCCGGGCGACACGATCACGTGGCTCGACACGTGCGCCGGCGCTTCGATCGACGTGTGCGTTGCCGCTGCCGCGGTGTGCTCCTGCGACGATACGGCGACCGTGCAGATCCAGACTCAGCATCGAGAGCGGTAGGAGGCGGCGGTGGCGTACACCCCGAAGGCGTGGCTGAACTTCGCCACGAAGACGACCCCGATCAACTCGACCGCCTTGAAGGCCGCGGAGCAGCGGGCCGTCAGTTACGCCACGGCGGAGTCGGTCGCGGTCGGCGTCGCCGGCCTCGCCGACTACCTGGTGAAGCAGAACCCGGCCGGCGCGAACATGCAGGTCGGGGTCGGCGCCGCCGCGACGGAGATGAACGCGTGGGTGCGTGACGCGGCGCTCGGCATCTACCGGTACCAGTACAACGGCGCGCAGCTGCTCGCGACGATCGGGACGGCGGACGGCACCAACCCGCGCGTCGATCGGGTGTGCCTGACCGCGCCCGCGTCCAGCGACTCGATCGTGCCGCAGGTGGTGGTGCTCGCCGGCACCCCGAGCGGCGGCGCGACGCTCGACAACCTGACCGGTGCGCAGGCGGTGCCGACGGGGTACGTGCTGCTCGCAGACGTGCTGGTCGGCGCCGGCGTCACGTCGATCACGACCGCGAACATCCGCGACCGGCGTCCGATCGGTGGCGTGTTCGGCCCGGCGGTGTCGCCGGTGAGCGGCCCGCCGACCGCCGGCACCGCGCGTGACGAGGTGTTCCTGCAGCCGTCCGAGTCGCTGGTCGTCGGCGCGCAGACGCTGACCCCGACGACGCACGACAACATGCAGGGCGCGTACCTGGCGTACCTCGCGCGGCGCATCGTCGGCGCGACCCGCATCCGGTGGAAGTACGCGCAGGGCGCGACGCCGGCCGCGACGAACTACAACATCGGCATGGCGGACGTGTCCGGCCGCGTGGTCATCACGAGTGGCGCGATCGCGTTCGCGGGTGGCGCCAACGCGATCGCGGAGCAGGCCGCGACGATCACCGCCACCACGTTCGAGCCGGGCTGGTACTACGTGTGGATGGGCGTCGCGGCGCTGACCGCTGCGAGTGCACTGTCGTTCTCGGGTGTGCAGGGCAACGTCAGCGTGACCGCGCCGGGCGCGTCGCACCGCAACCGCAAGTTCCACTCCGCGACGGGCGGCACCACGTTCCCGGCGTCGAACACGCTGGCGGCGTACACGGACGTCGCGGCGCAGACGGCGGCCGCGAACAACCTGCCGATGCCGCTCGTGAGCCTGGCCGTCGGGTAGCGCCTTGGCGCTCAACACCCTCGGGTGCGGGCGGTACTCCGCGCAGATCTGGACGCGTGGCGGCGGGTCGCTCGTGTTCGACCGGCTGCCCGTCACGAGCGTGTCGTGGACACGGATGCTGGACGACACGTCGCAGGCGTCCGCCGACCTGGCAGGCATGGGCCGCACCCGCGCGTGCTTCGAGGCGATCCGCGACGCGGAGCCGGGACAGCACGAGCTCGCGATCATCCGGGACGGCGTGGCGGTGTGGCAGGGGCCGGTGTTCTCGAAGGACGCGCAGGGCACCAGCGGCGGGTACGACGCGCGTGACCTGTCGCTGTGGTGGGATCACCGGCGGCTGCCGGTGGACCGCGTGTTCGAGGCGACCGACCTGGCGACGATCTTCGAGACGCTGGCGGACGACGCGATGCTGGAGGACGCGTCGCCGAACATCACGGTGGTGTCGTCGCCGACCGGCATCCTGGGGACGCGGAAGTACCTGGCGGGGCAGCACCTGATGGCCGGCCCGCAGCTGCGCGAGTTGGCGAACAGCGGGGTGGACTTCACGTTCGTCGGGCGGGATGCGCTGGTCGGCGGCACCAGCATCGACGCGGAGCCGATCGTGCTCTTGCAGGATCGGCACCTGGCTGCGATCCCGAAGACGACGCGCGGGTTCCCGGTCGGCAACCGCGTCGGCCTGTCGGGCGCCGGCGGTGGTGAGGGACCCGACCCGATCTTCGGGGAGGCGCAGGACGCCGCGTCGATCGCGACGTACGGCCTGCTGGACGATGTGCAGTCGCAGGAGTCGGTGAGGGATGATGCGAGTGCTGCGGCGCAGGCGCGCAGCACCCTCGCGATCGGGAGTGTGCCGGTGACCGTGTTGTCTGAGGTGCTGCTGGACTCAACGGCGCCGGTGCTGATCGAGCAGCTGGTGCCGGGTGCGCTGGTCGGGTGCGCGTTCGGGTCGAGCGGCATCGACGTGGCCGGCACGTTCCGCATCTCGAAGGTGGACGTGAAGGGTGAGGGTCGCAACGAGTCGGTGCAGCTGACGCTGGAGCCGGTCGGGACGGTGACCGGATGAGCGACCGTCGGGCAGTCGCGCCGGACGAGAAGCTGCAAGCGTGGATGCGGCGCGTGGACGCTCAGCTCGCGATGTTGACGCGGCGCAAGGTGCAGGGCGCGCTGACGATGGAGTCGGTCGAGACGACCAGTGACGTGTCCGTCGGCGGTGTGCTGTCCGCGCTCGCGACGGCGCTGCAGCCGGTCGAGTTCCGCGACTCGGGCACCGGCCGGTGGCGGTGGGACCTGGAGAAGCTGGGAACAGGGACGGCGAACAGCCTGGTCGCGCGCGACGAGAACGGCGCGATCCGCGACATCATCCCGAAGCCGGCGGTGGTCGTGACGGGCGGCGCGACCGTGTCCGTCGCGACGGGCGTGTTCACGCTGGTGCCGCTGACAGGCGCGACGCCGCTCGCGCAGGGCTACGCCGGCGGCGACCTGTGGGACGCCGTGAACTCGTGCGTGCTGATGCCGATCGCGGGGTTGTGGGAGTTCGGCATCTACGGCGGCTGGGTCGGCGTGGCCGACAACACGGAGCGCGCGATCCTGACGCAGATCTCGAACCAGGGCGGCGCGTTCGCGAACTTCGTCGGCGATACTCGGACGGGAGCGGCGACCGCCGCGGAGGGTGTCAACATGAGTCTGATGGTGAAGGCAGTGTTCGCGGCCGGCGCGCGACTCCGATACCTGGCGCTGCACCGGTCGGCGACGACGCCGCTGAACTGGGTGCCGAACCGGTTCTCGCTGACGTGGATCGGGCCGGGGTCGTGAGCATCCCGCTGATCAACACGTCGCCGTCGGTGGCGCTCGAGGTGACCGAGCGGCGGCTGCGAGCGGACGTGATCCCGTCGCCGCTGCCGACGAACGGGCTGCAGCTGCACAGCGCGGGACTGTTCGCGCGGAAGGGGACACGCACGAACGCGTTCCGGGTGGGGAAGCTGTCCACGCAGACGATCGGCACCGCGTTGAACGCGGACAGCGTGGTGGTGTGGGACTCGAAGCTGTACGACCCGACCGGCATCCTCGACCTGATCGCGCAGCCGACCAGGTTCACCGCGCCGGCGAGCGGCCGGTACTTCGTGAGCACCGGCCTGTACGTGCAGATCCAGGGCGGCGGCACGTTCGTGAACGCGGACGCGATGATCTGGTTCCGGAAGAACGGCGCGACGTTCGTGGGTGGCCGGTCGGTGCTGGTCGGCGCGAGCGCCGGCACGAACTCTGCGCCGGGCAGTGCCCGCACGTACGTGGACCTGCTCGCCGGCGACTACCTGGAAGTGCTGCACCGCTGGTACTACTTCAACACGCTGACGGCCGGGTCGATCGCGCAGATCGGCGGCGGCGCGGTGCTCGGCTCGTTCCTGAGCGGCTGGAGGATCTCGTGACGCGGATGCCGTGCCTGTACGACTCGCCGAGCGTGGCGTGGCGGATCGATGGTGGCGGGTTGGCGGCGGACCTGGTGCTCGACCCGGACGCGGACAACGGACTGTCGATCGACGCGGCGGGGCTGGTCGCGAAGTACGGCTCGTTCCCGACCGCGTGCGTGTACCGCGGCACGGCGCAGGCGATGGCGACCGGTGACACGGTGGCGTTCACCGGGCCGCTCGTGCGGTGGGACACGTCGGGCGGCACGATGGCCATCGCCGGCGGGTTGGTGCTGCCGGTGACCGGGTTGTGGGCGGTCGGCTACCAACTCGCGGTCGCGCTGGGAGCGGTCGCGAACGGCATCTTCATCGCGTACTGCAAGGCGACTCCGAGCGGCGCCGGCACCGCGTTCTTCTTCGGGCAGCAGAGCGTGTGCGGTTCGCAGACGCCGCAGGCGGGAACGGCAGAGACGTTCTGCGCGTCGAACTTCGACTACATCTTCGCGGGGGCCGGCACCACCATCTCGCTGCTCGCCGACCACACGTTCGGCGGCACCGTCAACACGGTGCCGAGCGCGGGGGTGACGGCCGTCACGGCCGGCGCTGCGGAGTTCGCCGGCACCGAGCTGTACGCGCACCTGGTGGTGCCGGTCTGATGCCGGTGCAGCCTGGCAAGGGAACGCTCGCGTCGCTGCCCGGCGGTGCGCTGCAGGTGGACGTTGACCCGTCCACCACGTCGGGGGCGGTGTCGATCCCCGGCCCGACGGTGACGAGCTTCGGGACGATCCCGGGTGGCGGTGTGCAGGTGATGCCGCAGTTCGGGCTGGAGGCGTGCATGGTCGCCGCGCCGTCGCCGGTGAGCGTCGCGACGGGGTTCCAGCCGCTCACGTTCACGAGCGTCGAGTGGGACGAGAACGAGTGGGACTCCGCGCTGGCGTGCGACCCGCTGAGCGGCCTGTTCACGATCCGCCGCGAGGGGATGTACGAGGTCGGGATCACGCTCGGGTTCACTCCGAGCACGCCGTACTCGTCGGGCCGCAACGTGCAGTTGGGCATCTGGACGGACTTCGGCTACCCCGGCCTGCCGCTCGCGCCGGCGATCGCGTTCGGGACGCAGAACAGTCCGGTCGGAGCGGCGTGGCAGCGGATCGGGATGTTCAGCCAGGGCACCGGGTTGTCGCCCGACGCGCAGTTGAGTACCGCTCCGACGCTGTCGGACGCGCCGTGCCACATCATCGCCGCGTCGCGGATGTGGCCGGTGCACGCGCCGCTGTCGCCGTACCTGCACGCGAGCGCCGCGCCGACGCGGTTCCGGTTCGCGATCCGCACTGACCTGTCGAGCGGCCTGACGATCTTCGGGTCGAACGACTTCCAGACCCGGGCGTGGCTGCGCTGGCTCGGGCACACCCCGTAGGAGGAAACCCCATGGCAAGGATCGAAGTCGAGGTGAAGGTGCACCTGCCGCACGACGAGAACGGCGTCAGTGCACAGCCCGGCCAGGTGATCACGGTGGACACCGACAACCCGTACATCCGCGGCTACCTGGAGACGGGGCTTTTGTACCCGCTGACGCCGCTGGAGTTCAGCCTCGACCTGAAGCCGCCGGTGCCGCCCGCGCAGGACGCCGCGGACGACGCGGCTGCGGATGCCGGCACCACCGTCGGGCCGATCCCGGACGCGCCGCAGCACGCCGCGCAGGCACCGGCCGGCGAGGTGGACAACCGCGGGCTGCTCGCGCCGTACGAGCCGAACACCCGCGACACGTTGTACGCGGAGGTGCAGCGGCGCGGGCTGACCGGCCTCAGCGACGCGACGAAGGCGGAACTGGTGGACGCGCTGCTGGACGACGACACGGAGCGCGAGCGCGGCTAGATGAAGCGTTCGTGAACCTTCCGCGAGAGGGGAGACAGCGCGAACGTGGTGGGTGACTATGGGTACATGGGAACCACCGCTGACACCCTCAAGTACGACACCACCGAGTGCACCCGCTGCGGCGGCTCGGGCCGGTACAGCTTCAACCTCCGCGACGGCGACACCTGTTGGGGTTGCGGCGGCTCGGGCAAGCAGCGGACCGCCAAGGGCGAGCAGCAGCGCGACCTGTACCTCGCCGCGCTGGAGACGCCGGTCGAGGACGTGCAGGTTGGCTGGAAGGTCTTCGCGGCGCGGTCGGGCGGCGGCAACGCCTGGCAGCGGGTCACCGAGATCCGCCGCGGCACGCTGGACGACGGCGGCACCCTGATCGCCGACCCGACGATCGACCCGAGCGACCCGGCGTACCGGTTCTCGTTCGGCGAGGCGCGGCGGCTGGTGCCGGCCAAGTGGATCATCACGCTCGGCACGCACCGCTGGCACACCGACCAGGACACGATCCGCGCGAACCGCGGCTACACCACCGAGCAGCTGAACGAACTGAAGCGGCAGGTGTGGGAGGCGGCGGGGCTGCTGTAGGCTCCCGCGGTGAGAGCCGGCCGCGCCGGCGCCAGACGCCTACGGGCTGCACGAGCGAAGGGCGCTCCACCTCGGGGCGCCCTTCGCGCGTGGTGGTGCGCGTAGGCTTCGGCAGGGATGCCCAGCCTCCCCAGCATCTTCGCCGGCGTGCTGACGCTGCTCGGAGCGGTCGGTGTCGGCGGTCTGCTGACGATCCTGCGGTTCCAACGCCAGGAGACCGGGAAGATCCTCGCGCAGCACCAGGTCGTACTCTCCTCGATGCAGACGATCGTGGACGAGGCGACGGAGGGGTTCGAACGGATGAGGGCGCAGCGCGACCACCTGGAGCGCGAGCTGCGTCTGTGCCGCGACGAGTCGGCGAAGACGCGCGAGGAAGCGCACGAGTTGCGTGGCGAGATCGCGCGGTGGCGGTGGGAGCAGCGCGGCAGCGTGGACGGGGGGACGAGTGTCTGACCTGGTACCGCATCACGATCCAACGCCGGCCGGCACGGAGGCGCTGCACGCGATCGAGCAGACGGGGCAGGTGTACCTGGCGTCGCTGCGACGCACGCACCGGGCGGTGCTGATGGTCGGGATCGGGGTGGTGCTGACCGCGCTGCTGTCCGGCGTCGCGATCTACCTGTCGGTGCAGGCTGCGAGCGAGCGGTCGGACAAGCAGGATCGCGCGGCGGCGCTGGTCGCTGCGAAGGCCGCACAGGCGAAGGCTGACGCGACGAGCTCGAAGCTGGACGCGGCGCTCGCGGACGCGAAGGCGCAGTCGGCCCAGGCGCAGGGCACGCTGATCGTGAAGTGCCTGTTCAAGAAGACGGCGCTGGAGGTGGCGCGGTGCCTCGGCCTGCAGCCGGGCGCGCCGGGCCGGCCGGGCACGCCGGGTGTGCCGGGCACGCCGGGCCGGCCGGGGTCGCAGGGCATCCCGGGGCTGCGCGGCCCGCAGGGGCCGCAGGGCACGCCGGGGGTGCAGGGCGACGCCGGCGCGACGGGTGCGCAGGGCGCGCAGGGCGCAGCTGGTGCGGACGGGTCGCAGGGGCCGGCCGGTCCGGCCGGCCAGGACGGCGCCACAGGGCCGCCTGGTCCGCAGGGGCCGCAGGGTGACCCGGGGCCGGAGGGGCCGGAAGGGCCGCAGGGGCCGCCAGGGCCGGCCGGCGCGGACGCGCAGTTCCCGGCGGTGCTGACGTGCACCGACAACGGGGACGGCACGTTCACGTGTCGTCCGTGATCGGTACGCTGTCCGTATGCCAGTCAAGCGGAAGGTGCAGGCCGGCGGTGCCGGCGGCGCGCTCGGAGTTGTGATCACGTGGGTGCTCGCCGGCCCGCTCGGGCTGGACGTGCCGGCGGAGGTCGGCGCTGCCATCTCGACGCTGTGCGGCTTCGCGCTCGCGTGGCTGGTGCCTAGCGCGGAAGGAGAGTGACGGTGCCTGACGACCTGCACGAGCCGCATCCGGACGACGACGACCTGGAAGCGGAACTGGCAGCGGAGCGCGCGGCGGAGGATCGCTCGAAGCTCGACGAGCTGTCCGACGAAGACCTGTCCAGCGAAGACGACGAGTTGACCTGATGGCGGCGCGCACGCACGACCATCCGGTGATCAACAAGCGGGTCGCCGGCGCCACGCACGGCAGCCAAGACCCGTCCGCGATCGTGCTGCACTGCACCGAGTCGATGAACCGGCCCGGCATCTCGGACGTGCTCGCGATCCCGAACTTCTGGAAGAACCAGGGCGCGGGCTACAACGCGCACCTGGTGATCGACGGCGAGGGGTTGACCGCGAAGTGTGCGCTGGACGTGCGCAAGTGTTGGGCGGTCGCCGGCGCGAACACCGGCCGGCTGCACATCGAGTTCATCGGCTCCGCGGCGCTCAGCCGTGCGCAGTGGGTGGCGATGACGAAGGGCCTCAAGCAGGGCGCGAAATGGTGCGCGTACTGGTGCGAGACGCACTCGATCCCGATCGCGCTGAGCACCGTGCACGGCATCGCGACGCACGGCATGTACAGCGCCGCGTACCACGTGTCCGACCACACCGATCCGGGCCGGAACTTCCCGCTCGCGTGGTTCATGGACACCGTGCGGTTCTACCATCAGCACGGCTGGCTGGCCGCGCCGAACGCCTGAGACACCGAGGGCCGGCACCGCGTCCGGTGCCGGCCCTCGCCTCCGGGATGGCGCCGTGCGCGAGTCGAACTGCGACGTGGCGTTAGCCGGGGTCGTGCGGTGCAGGGCCTTCGGCGGATGCCAACGACACCGGGCGCGGTGCTCTAGGGGCGAACCCCACGTGCGGAGTGGTTACCGCTGCCGTCCCGGCCGGGTTACTAACTCGCGCTCCCGGCCCTGCACCAACAACATTCGCACGGGACGCTCGCGCTGTCTCCCCTCCGCGCCCAGGTTCACGCACGCTTCATCATGCGGCGCATAGCGGCCGTCTGCCGGCCAAAGGTGCCGACCCTGTGGGGTAGGGTGCCTAGGCCCCTCAACGCGCGACAGGGCCGCGCTGTGCCCCCGCCGCGGGTCATGTGCGCCTACGGGCCGTCCCGCAGCGGGGACAACGGGCTGCGTGGTGCAGCTGGCCGCAGTCCATGCACGGCGTGTCGATCACCGCGGGCGGGTCGAGCTGCACCGCCCGCGGGTCGATCCCGATCCGCTGCAGGAACAGCCCGAGGCTGTAGAGGTGCCGGCACGCACGCGCCTCGGCGTGCGACCGGTACCCGCCGTGATGCTCGAACTCGACGACCACCATCTGCCGCCACAGCGCCTCCACGTGCGCCTGGTCGAGCGACACGAGCGGGTCGTTCGCGTGCTCCGAGCAG
>Ga0207687_10000666_pt1 | contig 23109 bp, 24 predicted proteins | sample KBSM54metaG_FD_184399 | JGI IMG/M metagenome (GOLD analysis project Ga0207687, IMG submission 184399) | Miscanthus rhizosphere microbial communities from Kellogg Biological Station, Michigan, USA - KBS M5-4 metaG (SPAdes) (version 2) | ecosystem: Host-associated > Plants > Roots > Rhizosphere >...
GATCGCCTCCGGATGCGTCGCCGCAGTGGTGCTCCAACCCGTGGTCGCCCGCCGCCTCGACACCCTGAGCTCCACCAGCGGCCTGCCCCAGGGGTGGGTCGACCGGCTCACCAACCTCCGCGAGTTCTTCTGGCCACCGCTCTTCTCCGACTACAACTGGATCCTCGGCGTCCGGCCTTCGCCCCGCATCGCCACCCCTCTCTTCCGCACCGGCTATGTCTGGATCGAGAGCGGTCACACGTGGCTGCTCTGGTCCGGGGGCGTGCCGTTCGTCGCCGCCTTCCTCGTCTTCGTCTGGATCGCGCTCCGGGTCGCCCATGCGACGGCCCGGCGGCCAGACGCAGTTGGCGTGGTTGCGGGGGCCGCCTTCGCGGCCCTGCTCGCCATGTTCATCCTCATGACCTTCGACCCCCACCTCACTCTTCGGGGTTCAGCGGACCTGCTCTTCGCCCTGCTGGGCCTCATGACTGCGAGAATCGGGACCCGCCTGCCGGTTGACCAACTTCCGCCCGTCGAGGCGGTGGCGGCCTACGGCTGAGTGATCCGCGGGTCCCGCGTGCCGCCGTGGCCGTTGGCGCCGGGGGGCTCGTCCCATGGCCGCCTCCGCCTTTCCTCTGTGCCGTAGCCGTACGAGTAGGAGTACCCCGGCTCCCGGGCGGTGCGGTTCAGGACTGCACCCGCCAGCGGGGCGGTGGCCTGCTTCAGCTGGTCAAGGGCATTGCGCAGCTCGTTCCTCTTGGTCTGGCCGCTGGCCACCACCACCACCACCGCTTCCACCCACTCCGACATGACGATCGCGTCGGTCACCGGCAGGACGGGGGGCGAGTCGATCAGGACGACGTCGAACCGCGACTGGAGCTCGAAGATGACCTCGGCCGTGCGCTTGAGCGACAGCAACTCCGACGGGTTGGGGGCGATGACTCCCGCAGTCAGGATCTGGAGACCGGGATGGCCGGGAACCGGCGTGAGCGCCTCGGCCAGGGTGGCGTCACCGACGAGCACCGCGGTCAGCCCCTTGTCATTGGGGACTGCGAAGACCTCGTGCAGCCGGGGACGGCGGAGGTCGGAGTCGACGACGGCCACCCGGTGCCCGGCGGCCACGAGCACGGTGGCGAGGTTGGACACCGTCGTGGTCTTGCCCACCCCGCCGCCGGGACTGGTGAACTGGATGGTGGTCAGGGGACGGGTGACGCCCAGCAGCTGCACCGACGTCCGCAGAGCCCGATAGGCCTCGGCCGCCCCAGTCTCGGTCTCGCCGGCCACCGCCAGGATGGGCGACGGCGTGCGAGAGGTCGAGAACGACGGGATGGCGCCCAGCACCGGCAGCCCCGAGAGGCGGGCCAGGTCCTCCTGGGTGCGGACCGAGTCGTCGAGGAACTCCTGAAGGCACGCCAGACCGACCCCGAACAGGAGGCCGACGACCGTCGCCAGCAGCACGTTGCGGATGGGCGTGGGTCGTATCGGCTTGGTTTGCGGTGACGCCCGGACCACGACCCGGACGGCGGCGGCCCGAACCTGGCTGTCGACCTGGAGCTCGTCCAGCCTCTGCCGGAACAGGATCTGCTGGCTGCTCAGAGCGGCCCGGTGGGCGGCGAGGTCGGCGCGAGCCGGGTCGTCCTCGGACGCAGCGCCGACGCCCGAACCCAGGTCGATCTCGTCGATCTGGGTCTGGAGGTCGTCGATCTTCCTCAGCAGGGCGGAGGTCCCCGCGGCCAGGTCGTCGGTCGCCTGGGACTGGCGGAGCTGGATGTAGCTGTCGGCGTAGGCGTTGGCCACGTCGGCGGCCCGGCGAGGGGTGTCGCCGTGCCCGGTCAGCCGGATGATCAGGGTCTGCTCGACCCGGGTGGCGTGGACTTTGGCCACCCGTCCCCGCGCCGCCTCCACCGCCATCCGCACCGGCCTGCTCTCGATCATCTTGATCTCGGTGTCGATCACCAGCTTCGGATCCAACTGGGATTGCCCGCCGGTGACGAACAGCGACATCGATCCGCTGGGTTGCAGCAGGATGTCGGCCTTGGCCGCGTAGAGCGGGTCCTGGAGGACGGACAGGGTGATGGCGGTGGCGATGGCCAAGACGACCACGCCCACCACGGTGGCCTTCCGCCGTCGGAGGCCGTCGAGATACCGGCGCAGGTCGAGGTCCGGTAGGCCGCCGGGGTCCATTCCCGCAGTGTAAGACCGACCCCGGCCGTGATCACCTGTCCCGAGCCCGTTCACGGCAGCCATCACGCGGCCCGACCGAGCATCTGGCCGAAACCCTGGCGGAGGGCGTCGAGCTCGGGCGAATGCCACGCCCGCTGGACGAACAGGAAGGTGCCCACCCCGATGACACCCGCGGCCACAAGGCTCAGGACGTGGTTGAGGGGTCCGCGGTAGGCGACGGGCAGGAGGCGGGCGGCGAGGTAAGCGGGCACGATCATCAGCACCGAGGCGGCCACCGATCGGAGCAGTGCAGGCGTCAGCGGCTCACCGGTGGGCAGCTGCGAGCGCAGGACGCGGGCCAGGTAGAGAGCCCCCACGGCATTGCCGAGGGAGACGGCGAGGCCGAGGACGAGCACCACCGCCGGTCCCCGGGCGACCAGGAGGGCGCCCGTCATCCCGACCGCGGAGACGATCGTGCGCACGACCATGGCCGAGAATGGCGCCCAGCGGTCACCCCGGGCATAGGCGGCGTGGGTGCCGATCACCGACCCCGCCTCGCCCACCATGCCCGCCCCCAAGCCGGCCAGGGATGCGGCGATGAGGGCCACGCCGGCGGCCGAGCGCATCTCGCCGTACGCCACCCCCCGGGCCAGCGGGTGGGCCAGGACGACGTAGGCGGCCGCCGCCGGGATGATGAGGAAGAAGGTCATGGCCGTGCCCTTCACCAGCTCGTCCCGGAACCGGCGGGTGGCGCCGGCCAGGTACAACCGCGCCAGTTGGGGGAGGAGGACGACCGAGACGGGCCAGGCGCCGAGGCCTACGGGCAAGGCGATGAAGTTGAGGGCCAGCTGGAAAGCGACCACGCCACCCGGCACCCGGTTGGCGACGACCAGAATCCCGAAGTACCGGAGGGAGCTCAAGGAGGCGTAGCCGAGCGACGGCAGCATCTCTCGGGCGCGGGCCCGAACCTCGGGGTCGCGCCACCCCAGCCGTGGTATGAGGGTCACCCCGACGCGGCGGGCGCCCCACCACTGGGCGCCGGCGTGGAGCAGGACGGCCCCCGTGGAGCCGAGGCCGAGCAGGAGGAGCTCGGCCGTCCGGGTTCGGCCGACGCTCGTCCCAGTGCCGAACAGGAGGGCGGCGACACCCATGACGACGACGACGCCGATGTTCTCGAAGGCGGGCGCGGCGGCGGCGAGGGCGAAGCGTCCGTGGGCGTTCATGACCGCCTCGCCGGTGCCGGCCACGCCGTAGAGCACGACTTGCGGCATCACCGTGGCCAGCATGATCCAGCCCGCGTGGCGTTGGGCGGAGGCGACGGCTGGGTCGGCCACCCCGAGGGTGAACAGCCGCATGATGACGGGGCCGACGGCGATCACGACCACACTGAGAACGCCGAAGACGGTCATGGTCAGGCCCATGAAGCCACCTGCCACCCGGGCGCTCTCCTCCTCGTCCCCCGCGTCCACGTGCCGAACCAGGAGGGGGACCAGCATCATCGACAGCAACGACCCCGTCAGGGCCTGGTAGGTGAGGTTCGGGAACTGGTTGACCGCCTGGAAGGTGTTGCCGAGATACGTGGGGCCGAGGACGGCGCCGATGGCGATGATGCGGAGGAGCCCGGTGACCCTGCTGACCAGCGTCCACGAGGCGACGGTCAGCGACGCGCCGACCGTGGCGACGGGGCCGGGGGGGGTCATTCGATCCTGCGGACCGTGACGGAGGAGGAAGGCGGGGTCGCCCCGGACCCGTCGGAACCGGAATCCCATGCGTAGGCCCGCTCGAAGATCCCGGCGAAGCACTCCAGCCCGTCCCGGCGGCCGACCACCCGCGCCGGGTTGCCCACCACGACCATCCCCGGTTCCACCGCCCGGGTGACGACCGAGCCCGCCCCCACCAGCGATCCGGCGCCGATCACGACGCCCGCCAGGAGCGTGACGCCAGCGCCGATGGATGCCCCGTTCTCCACCACCGGCCCCCCCAGGCACTCCCGGTAGCAGGGGCAGGGGGGGTGGGGATCGTCGGTGAAGACGACCGACGGGCCGCAGAAGACATCGCGGCCCACCGTTGCCGAAGCGAGGAACGAGCCCGAGTGAATCCGGGTACGGTCGCCGATGACGTTGTGGCACTCGAGGTGGACGCCGGAGCCGATCGAACATCTCTCCCCCACGACGTTGCCCTCCCGGACCAGTGCGCCGTGGCCGATCGTCGTCCCGCGACCGATGCGGGCGCCCTGGTAGAGCACGGCGAAGGCCCGGATGACCACGCCCGGGTCCAGCACCAAGGGTCGCTCGTCGCCGTCGGCCGCCGGATGGCCGAGCACGCACGGCCCGAGGATGCGGGCGTTGTCGAGTCCTTCGACCGGTCCGAGGATGCAGACGCCGTCGATCACGCGGGCCGCTTGAGCGTCTGGCCGCGGACCTCGACCGGGTGGCCCCCGTGCCTCCAGGAGCTCTCCGCCGCCTCCAGCGCCCGTACGACCTCCAGCCCGAACCACCCGTCGGAGAGACAGGCCCCGCCGCCGTCGATGCTCGCGAGGAAGTGCCGGAGCTGCACGAGGAGGGGCTCCTGGGCGGAGACGTGCGGTGAGACGGTGTCGCCATAGCGATACGTCAGCTGGTGCTCCCCGAAGCTCGAGGATTCCTGGGCGACGACACCCCGGTCGTAGATCTTGACCGGCTCGTCGGGCTGGGTGTCGTCGTAGACCACCATGCCCTGGTCGCCCACGACCATGGTGTTGCGCACCTTCCGGGGTGCCCGCCACGAGACGGCCACGGAGGCGATGGCACCCGACGGGAAGCTCAGGTTGATGAACGCGACGTCAGGGATGCCCTGGCGCACCGAGCTACGGGCCATCGTCTGCACCATCACCGGCAACTCGTCGAGCACGTGGAACACGATGGAGAAGTCGTGGGGCGCCAAGTCCCAAATGACGTTGATGTCGTCGCGGAACAGCCCGAGGTTGAGGCGGGCCGTGTTCACATACTGGACCTGACCGATCCGGCCTGCCCAGACCGCCTGGGTGAGGGCTTCGACGCGAGGGCTGAACAGGAACGTGTGGCCCACCATCAGCTGGAGCTTGCGTTCTGCTGCCATCCAGGCCAGCTCGTAGGCGTCGTAGATGTTGGTGGCGAGAGGCTTCTCCACCAGCAGGTGCCGATTCTGCTCCAGCACCTGGCGGCCGAGGCGGGCGTGGGTGTCGCCCGGAGTGGCGAGCACGACCGCGCCGATCTCATCGTCGTCGAGGCACGTCTCCAAGGAGTCGCAGAACCTCATCCCCGGGTACAGCTCCTCGATCGAGGCGCGGCCACCGAGGCGGACGTCGACGGCGACGACGCGTGCGGGACCGAGCAGTGTGACGAGGTTGCGGAGGATCTTCTCGCCCCAGTAGCCGACGCCGACCAACGCAACTTTCATCGGGTCATCACTCACCGGGCCACCGCGTTGGCCAGGGCCTCGACGCACCGTTCCACCTGACCGGCGGTCATCTGCGGGTAGAGCGGCAGCGAGAGCACGGTGCGCGCCAGCTCCTCCACGTTCGGCAGCCTGGCCGTCCCCAGTCCGAGGTGCTCGAATGCCGGCTGCAGGTGGACGGGGGTGGGGTAGTGCACGGCCGCGGCCACACCCTCGGCTCGCAGGTCGGCCAGCACCCGGTCTCGGTCGTCCACCCGTACCACCATGAGGTGTTGGGCCGGCGTCGCCGCGGCCGGCGAGTGGAGCAGGGTGACCCCGGGCACCTGGCGCAGCAACCCCCGGTAGTAGGCCACAACCGCCCGCCGGCACTCGAGATCCTCGTCCAGGTGGTCGAGCTTCACCATGAGCAGCGCCGCCTGGAGCTCGTCCAGGCGCTCATTGCCACCCAGGGCGACGTGGACGTTCTTGGCCGCCTCCCCGTGGCTGCGCAGGAGGCGCGCCCGTCGCGCCAGTTGCTCGTCGGAGGTGGTGATGGCGCCACCTTCGCCCAGGGCTCCGAGGTTCTTGGTCGGGAAGAAGCTGAAGGCGGCGGCGTCACCCAGGGACCCGACGCGCCGACCGCCCCACGACGCCCCCATGGCCTGGGCCGCGTCCTCCACGATGAGGACGTGGTGGCCGTCCGCGGCCTGGCGCAGCCGGGAGGTGTCGGCCGGGGTGCCGTAGAGGTGGACAGCCACGATGGCCGCGGTGCGAGCGGTGACCAGATAGGCAACCCACTCCGGATCCAAGGAGGCCGTCGTCAGCTCCACGTCGGCCAGCACCGGCGTCGCCCCGACAACCGCGACCGCCTCGGCGGTGGCGAAGAAGGTGTTGGCGGGGAGGATCACCTCGTCGCCGGGTCCGATCCCGGCGGCCAACAGGGTCAGCACCAGGGCGGCGGTGCCGGAGCCGACAGCCACCGCGTGGGTCGTGCCGACCCGTTGCGCGAGCGTCGCTTCGAGCCGCTCCACCTCCTGGCCACTCACGAACCGGCCGCTGTCGAGGACCCGGTCGAAGGCGGCCCGCAGCTCCTCCCGGAGCGGCCGGTGGGCGGCCCGGAGGTCGACCAGGGGCACGGCCATCGGCTCGCAGGGCGCCGTGCAACCCGAGAGGAGGGCGGACATCAGAGTCGGCTCGTGGTCCGCCCGGTCACGCCGCACCCCGTCCGGTGAGGACGGTCCTCGGCGTGCGGAGCAGAATGGCGGCGTCGGCCCGAAGGCTCCACTGCTGCCAGTAGTGGAGGTCGAGCGAGACCATCTCGTCAAAGGGCAGGGCGGCCCGCCCGCTCACCTGCCACAGCCCAGTCAGCCCGGGTTTGACCCGGAGCCGCTCCCACGCTCGCGCGCTGTAAATCCGGATCTCGGCCGGGAGTGGGGGCCTCGGACCCACCAGGCTCATGTCGCCCTTGAGGACGTTCCAGAGCTGGGGGAGCTCGTCGATACTGAAGTGACGGAGGAACCGGCCCACGGTTGTGATACGGGGGTCGTCGGCCAGCTTGAACAACTCGCCACAGCGCTCGGCGGTTCCATCCATGAGCCGGGCCACGTAGGCGAGGTGCGCGGCATTGTCGTTGCCGTGGTGCATCGTACGCAGCTTGTAGAGCCGGAACCGCCGGCCGTTGGCGCCCACCCGGACCTGGCGGAAGATGGCCGGTCCCGGCGTCTCGGCCCGCACCGCGGCCGCGGCCACGATGAGCAGCGGCAGCGCCAGCAGCAGCCCCACGAGCGCCAGGGCCACGTCGAGGGCCCGCTTGACCGCTCGACCCAGGGGGGGGAGGGGGTCGAGGAACAGGTGTGACGGGTCAGGCTCCGCCGTCGCCGAAAGCGGTACGACCCAGATTCGCCGGGCTCGACTCAGGAGGTCGGAGTGGGTCGTACGAACCACATCGAGCAGGCGGGCGTCGAGGACGATCTCGTCCCAGTCGTCCCGGGCCGTGACCTCCGGGTTCCGGGGATCGACGTAGCCGATGACGGAGCGGTGCCTCCGCCAGGCCGTCGCGTCGACCAGCTCCCGCATCCGCTGGTCGCCCAGGACCAGCAGGCCGCGCTCCGGGCGAGGCCCGGCGAGCGTCAACCGGGGCAACGGCATTGCCCACGATCGGATGTCCATGGAAGCCCCCCAGCCTCGTGGTGTCGCGGGTTGCCCGGTGACTCAGGTTTGAGGCGGGCGCGTTCGAACCCCTCGAACGAGGGCCATGCCAACGAGGATCAGGGGCACCGCGAACAAAACCAGCATCGCCACGTCGGTGCCGGAGAAGGCCAGTGCCCGGGTCGGCCCAGTACCCACGTTCTCGGCTATCGGTGCGCTGACGCTCGCGGGCCGGATGTTGCTCTCCGGCGAGCCGATCCCGCCCACGCCGGCTCCTGCGCCCCCTCCGACCAACACCGGACCCAGCGTCGGCGGTGTCACGCCGGTGTAGGTCTGGGCCACCCCCGCCGTCGGCGCCAGCAAGAGCACCGCTAGGAACAGAAGTCCGCCAAACGCACGTGGTCTCATGGTGCCCATGTGGTTCCCCCCAGCCTCCTGCTTAAACCAAATTCTTGGCCCTCAGTCTGCCCAGGTCACGATCCGGATCCTGTCGTCCGACCATGAAGAATCCCCGCTCCGCCAACGGACGGGCGGAATGCGGGCCGCCGGCTCCACCCGAAGGGACCCCCGACGTTCAGGAAGGCGGAATCGGGCGACGACGGTCCGCTGCTCGTCGCGCCCCAGGGCAAGCTGGAAGCCGATCACCTGGCAGGGTCCGTCCCGACCCGCCACCGCCAGCTGGCCGACGCCGTCGAAACGGGCGTCGTGCGCCGCGCCGGGGAGGTCGAGGGTGAGGATGCCGAGGTGGACGCCCTCCCCGACGCCGCTGGTGATCACCGGTCCTTCGACGTACGGCCCAGCCACGTATTGGGGCTCCCCGACCGGCATCGTGTTGTGGAGGTTGATAGTGACGACGACCTCGGTCTCGTCGCCGCTGGCGGTCATGGCCACGTCGGCGGTTACGGAGAGGAAGTAGTCCGACTTGGTGCCGCCCCGGTTGAGAACGGAGAGGAGCATCGAGTCGGGTCGCAGCGCGCCGTCGACACCAAGCGACGCCCACGCCGCCTGCTCGGCGGGTTCCCTCGACCACACCAGCAAGTGGCGACCGGAACCGGCCCGAGCGAGCCCCGACGCGAGCCGGGAAACCGACCAGTCGCCCTGATCGAGGGCGGAGAACGCGGCCCGGGCGATCTTGCCCATCTCCTCCCGGCGCTCGGGCGTGGCCTCATCCGGAAAGCGCAGGTACTGACCATGGAGCATCTCGTCCACGACCGTGTCCGCGGACAGCTGGCGGCCATCCACCTCTACCGGCCCGGTCGCGGAGAGGAGGCCGGCGAGGGTGACCGGGTCGACGACGATCACGCCGTCGACGGGTCGGTGGCCGCTGGCGACCCACATGTCGGCGGCCAGGGGGGCGTTGGCGTCGAAGCGGGGCGACGTCATGAGGTTCCGCCACTCGACGTTGGGCTGGAGCCACCCCCAGCGGGCGGCCAGGTCGTCCGTCAGCGGGACGGCGGCGGGAGGTACCGGAATCTGGGTGACGGTGGTCATGTCGTGGAGGACGACGCCGTCTGGGCCCGTCTCCAGCTCACCGGCGGAGAGGAACATCCCCGACCCCGCCCGCATCTCGGCGTTGTTGGCCGCGAAGAGTAGATATCGACGAGGGCCGGTCAGGATGTCCGACACCGCCACGCCTCCCGCGGCCGCCTTTCCCAGCGCGTCGTGGGCCTCCGACAGCTGCAGGGCGAGCTGATTCCGGGCTCGAGCGAGGGGGGGCAGGAGACCCTGCCGGGGTCCGAGGGGGAGGTCCGCCAGGCGTTCGTCCATGCGGCCGGCGAGCTGTCCCAACGCCCGGGTGGTGACGGCCCGGGTGGCGTTGGTGCCGCCGGGCTGGGCCAGGATGGTCTGGGCCTCGACGATGCCGTCGATGATGACGGAGAGGGCTCGGGTGGAGGTCCCCGACAGTGCCCGGACGGAACGGAGCTGCGGGGCGGCCAGCGGGAGGAGGCGGAGTGGGGCCAAGAGCGGTCCGTTGGCCAGTCCCTGGGCGTGGGCGAGCTCGGCTCGAGCCCGCCGCAGGTCCGGCAGCAGGCGACCCTCGACGATGGCCGAGGCGTCGGCGTTCGCCCGAACCCGCTCGAGGATCCTCAGTCCGTCCTGGGCGTCCTGGTGGGCCGAGCGCAGGGCGACGACCGTGAGCAGCACCCAGATCCAGACCGCCACCAAACCGACACCGCACCCGATGACGAGCCTCGGGCGCGGCGCGGCATCCACCACCGGCAGATACCCCCACGCAGTCTCAGTCAAGCCCAAGCGATCGAGATGGTCCGGCCGCCGGTCGGCCTGCTTGCCAAGCCGGATCACAGGGCGAAGCGATCTGGCCCGAAGCGGTAGAAGCGCTGGGACACCGGCCAGGCGCCGCACCGCGACGTCGTTCACGACGACCTCGACCAGCTCGTGGGCCGTATCCTTGGACGTGAGCACCTCAGGCTTGCGTCGACGCGGCGGCTTGACATAGGAGCAAAGCGTGCCCACCCTGATCCCGTCGCCGACCCGAGTGGCGGCCGCCGGCAACAAGCCCAAGGTCATCGACGAGTACGTCGGACGAGTCAACACCGGTCACGACGGCGTGAGCGTCGCCCACATGCGCTCGCCCGGGGGATGGGTGGAGCCGGGCCAGACGCCCGAGTTCGACGAGTTCACCGTGGTCCTCGCCGGCCGCCTGCGAGTGGCGAGCGCGGCTGGCGGTGTGCTCGACGTGGCCGCCGGGCAAGGCGTGGTCGTGGCCGCGGGGGAGTGGGTCCGGTACTCCACGCCCGATCCGGAGGGGGCGGAGTACGTCGCCGTCTGCCTGCCCGCCTTCGCCCCCGACCTCGCCCACCGGGACGATGGCTGAGCTCCTGCAGGTCCAGACCACCGCGCCCACCCGCGAGGAGGCCGACGCCATCGCCGGGGCCCTGGTGGACGGCCGGCTGGCGGCGTGCGTCCAGGTGGTCGGGCCGATCACCAGCCGCTACTGGTGGGACGGCCGGGTCCAGGTGGCGGAGGAGTGGCTGTGCCTGGCCAAGACCACCGCCGCCCGATACCCACAGGTGGAGGCTGCGATCCGCGACCGCCACCCCTACGCGGAGCCCGAGATCGTGGCCCTGCCGATCGTCGCCGGCAGCCCGTCCTACGTGGAGTGGGTGGCGCGGGAGACTGGCCGGCGATGACCGACGTCAAGCTCACCGAATGGACGACCTGCGGCGGCTGCGCGGCCAAGTGGGGCGCGGCGCCCCTGGCCGGCCTGGTCCGAGCCCTCGCCGCCACCGACGGCGCCGACCCCTCGCTCCTCGTCGGCCTGGCCCCGTTTGACGACGCCGCCGTCTACCGCCTGTCGGACGACGCCGCCCTCGTTTCGACCACCGACTTCTTCCCCCCGCTGGTCGACGACCCGTCCGACTTCGGCGCCATCGCCGCCGCCAACGCGTGCAGCGACGTGTTCGCCATGGGGGGGCGGGTCGTCCTCGCCCTCAACATCTCCGCCTTCCCCGAGCGCCTGCCGGTGGAGGCGGTGGCCGCCATCCTGGCCGCGGCCGCGGCCGTCGTCACCGAGGCCGGGGGGACGGTGGCCGGCGGCCACACCATCCGCTCCGAGGAGCCCATCTTCGGATTGGCGGTGCAGGGCCTGGTGCACCCCGACCGGGTGTGGACCAAGGCCGGCGCCCGCCCCGGCGACGTGCTCCTGCTGTCCAAGCCGATCGGCACGGGGATCGTCCTGGCCGGCGGCGGCGACGACGACAAGGCGGCCATCGCCGTCATGCGCCGGCTCAACCGGGGCGCGGCCGAGGCCCTGTCCGCCCTGCCCCCGGGCGACGGGCCCCATGCCGTCACCGACGTCACCGGCTTCGGGTTGCTGGGCCACGCCTGGGAGATGGCCGAGCGGTCGGACGCGGTGCTCGAGATCGACACCGCCGCGGTCCACCTGTACGCCGGCGCCCTGGCCGCGGCCGAGGCCGGCGTGCGCACCGGCGGCGACGCCCGCAACCGGAGCCACCTGGAAGGCCGGGTGACCTCGTCCGCACCCGCGGCCCTGGAGGCCCTGGGCTACGACCCGCAGACGTCGGGCGGGCTCCTGGCCTCGGTGGCGCCGGCGGTGGCGTCCGATCCCGGGCTGGCCGCAGCCGGGTTCGTGGCCGTGGGCCGGGTGCTCGCCGGCCCTGCCGGTGTGCGCCTGGTGTAACGGAGCGCCCCCCTCGGGCGTTCTCCATCTACTGTGGGCAACGGCGGCGACGGCGAAGGTTAGGAGGCCCTCGTGCTGGCGTTCGACGGTGCCCTGGGGCTCGCCCTGCTCGGGCTGTGGCTCTACTGCATCGTCGACGTCATCACCACCGACGAGGCCCTCATGCGCAACCTGCCCAAGATGGTCTGGCTGCTCGTCGTCCTGTTCCTGCCCGACATCGGGTCGCTCATCTGGCTGATCGCGGGCCGCCCGCCCTCGGCCAGCTTCCGCATCGGCGACTCGGGCTACCGGCCGGCCCCTTCCCGCCGCCCGGTCGGGCCGGAGGACAAGCCCAACTTCGGCGTCGACCTCGACAGCCTCAGCCCCATCGTCCGGGAGCGGGAGGAGCAGGCCCAGATGCGCCTGCGGGAGGAGCAGCTCCGGCGGCGGGAGGAGGAGCTCGCCCGCAAGGAGCGGGAGGCGGAGCTGCAACGGCGGGAGGACGAGTTGGCGCGCCGGGAGATGCAGCTGCGGGACGGCGAACCGCCCCCCGACCCGGGTGGGTCCAAGCTGGAGGGGTGACCGACCTCGACCTCGCGCCCACGGCCGTCGTGGCCGGTGGGGCCGCCCTGGCCCGGGACGAGGGCGGTCGGGTGGTGTTCGTCGACGGGGCCCTGCCCGGCGAGCGGGTGCGAGCCCGCCTCACCGATGAGCGCAAGGACTTCGCCCGGGCGGTGGTGGTCGAGGTGCGGGAGGCGTCGCCCGACCGGGTCGTCCCCCCCTGCGCCGCCCTGGCCGCCGGCTGTGGCGGGTGCACGTGGCAGCACGTGGCCGCCGCCGCCCAGCTCCGGCTGAAATCCGAGATCGTCCTCGACGCCCTGCGCCGGATCGGACGCCTGGCCGACCCACCCCCGCCGTCGGTCGTCGCCCTCGGCGGCCGGTCGCTGCGCACCACTGTCCGCCTGGCGGTGACGGCGGACGGCCGGGCCGGCCACCGCCGCCGGGGCCACGACGGCGACGGCACCGACCCCGTGGCGACCGCCGCCTGCCTGGCCGTCCATCCCCTCCTGGAGGAGCTGGTGGTCGACGGGCGCTATCCGGGTGGGAGCGAGGTGCTGCTGCGGGTGGGCGTGGCGTCGGGGGAGCGGCTGGCGCAGGTGGCGGACGCGCCGGGGGACGTCCGGGTGCCGCCGGACGTGGTGGTGGTGCGGGAGGGCGACGGCCGGCGGGCGTCGGTGCACGAGGACGTGGCCGGGCGCCGGTTCCGGGTCTCGGCCGGATCCTTCTTCCAGCCCGGACCGGTGGCCGCCGAGGGGCTGGTGGCGGCCGTGTCGGCGGCGGTGGGCGACGCCCTGCCCGCCGCCGGCGGCGGCGGCGGGGGCCACCTGGTCGACGCTTACGCCGGCGTGGGCCTGTTCGCGTCGACGCTCGGCGCCGCCCGGGGGGCCCGGGTGACGGCCGTCGAGAACGACACGGCCGCCGCCGCCGACGCCGGTGCGAACCTGGCCGACCTCGACGCCGAGGTGGTCGTGTCGGAGGTGGGCCGGTGGCGCCCGGTGGGCAGGCGATCGACCCGGGTCGACGTGGTCGTCGCCGACCCCGCCCGGTCGGGTCTGGGCCGGCCCGGGGTGGCCGCCCTCACCGCGCTGGGCGCGCCCCGGCTGGTGCTGGTGAGCTGTGACCCCGCGTCACTCGGTCGTGACGTCGCCCTCCTGGCCGCCGCCGGCTACCGGCTGGCGACGGTGACCCTGGTCGACGCCTTCCCCGACACCTTCCACGTGGAGACCGTCAGCCGCTTCGACCGAGGGTGACGTTCCCCGGCGGCGGGGCCACCGAGATCGGCTCGGTCTCGCCGACCGCGTAGAAGGCGCGGAACGTGAAGGCGGCCGGCGAGGGGCCCACCCGGCGGAGCAGCTCGAGGTGGTCCTTCGCTTCGGCGACGTCGGGGACGTGGCCCGCCGGCACCCACCACAGGACGAGATGGGCCTCGTCGGGCGGCGCGAACCATTGCCGGCGCCGGCGCATCACGTCCCGGTGCCCGGACCGGTAGGTGAACTCGGCCAGCGCGTCGACCGACTCCCACAGGCTCATGTTCACGATCACCGTGTCGTCGTCGAAGGCCCGGATCGACGTGGCGTCGCCGGCGTCGTCCTGCAGCCGCCACACGAATCCGGGGAACCCGTCGGCCAGCGCGTTCACGGGCTCGAGGGCGGCGACGAACCCGGCCAGCGGCGGCGTGTCGAGGGGGGCCAGCAGGCGGCCGACGTTGCACTGGGCCAGGTGGTGGCGCGTGCCCGTCACCGGGGGGGTCGGTGGTCGACGAGGAGCCCCTTGACGATGCGGTAGGAGCCCTCGCACGCCGAGCAGCGTCCCCACATGGCGGATGCACTGCCGAGGCTCTGCTGGACCGCGCCGGGAGGCGTTCCACTCCCCGGGCAGTTCTGGGGGCTGGCACCCTTCTCCCGCCGCTTCCGCCGAAACACGGATCGATACTACCGACGGGATACCGTCGGCGGGCGATGGCCGCCGCCCGAACCGTCCCCAGCCTGGGTGTGGAGCGGGCCCTCTGGGACGCCGGGGCCGACGTGGTGGTCGGCGTCGACGAGGTCGGGCGAGGCTCGTGGGCGGGTCCAATCTCGGTGGGGGCGGCGGTGCTGCCCCGTGACCGGCGGGTGTACAAGGTCCGTGACTCCAAGATGCTCACCGAGCCCGAGCGGGAGCGGCTCTTCCCCCGGGTGGCGGCGTGGTGCCAGACGTGGGCGGTGGGCCACGCCAGCCAGCAGGAGTGCGACGACCTGGGGATGTCGGCGGCCCAGAAGCTGGCCGCCCGCCGGGCCGTCGAGGGCCTCGGCCTGGCCGCCCCGCCCGACGCCGTCCTGGTCGACGGCAGCTGGGACTTCGTCGGCGGCGGCCACGTCACCCGCATCGTCCGGGGTGACGCCTCGTGCCTGTCGATCGCCACCGCGTCGGTGCTGGCCAAGGTCACCCGCGACCGCATCATGCGGGCCGAGGCCGAGCACTTCCCCGGCTACGACTTCGACCTCAACAAGGGCTACCCGTGCCCCCGCCACAAGGCCGCCCTGGCCGCGTGGGGGCCCACCTCGATCCATCGCCGGGCCTGGGTCTTCATGGACCACATCCCGTGGCCGGGAGTCCCCCGCCTCGTCCGGGAGCTGCCGCAGGCGACGCTGTGGTAGCACCGGGCTACGTCCGGACCAGCCAGATCGTCTGGGCGCCCCGGTTGCAGCGGTAGTTCGCCCGCGGCGGCAGGCCGTCGGACCGGCCGGTGCGGTCGCAGGAAAACCCGTCCGCCTCCACGTGGGCCGGACCGTCGGGGGGTTGCCACGACCCGGCCTGGTCCCGGACGAACAACACCGCCTCCGGGCACGACAGGCCTTCGGCGTAGATCTCGTCGGCGAGGTTCTGCACCCCGTAGACGACGTTGTCCCGGCAGCGGGCGCCGGTGGGCTCCTCCGTCGACTCTCCCGGCAGGATCACCGTGAACGTCCCGATGTGGCAGTCGGTGCACTGGTAGGAGATCTCGTACTCGAGGGGGCCGGTGTCCACCTCGCCGGCGCCGAAGCGGCACGCGCCCCGGGCGGGGACAACGAACGTGCCCGAGAGATGGCCGTCGGCGGTCACCGTGACGTCGTGCTCGGCGGGGGCGACGACGAGACAGTCGCTCTCGCCCCGGGTGTCGGTCAACCACAGGTCGTCCGCGCCCCGTCGCCACCGGGTGTCGGCGAACCCGTACCCCTCCAGCCGGACCCGGGTGCCGGCGACACCTCTGCTCGGCGTGGCCGTCACCTGGGGGACGCCGTTGACGTAGACGGGCGCGCGGCCCTCGACCGTGGTCGACGGGGTCCGTCCGTTGTTGCACCCGCCCCAGGCGCTGACCAGGACCAGGACGGCCAGCCCGAAGGGCAGCCACGAGCACTCTCGCCCCTCCCGCATCACGCCCTCCCGGTCGCCACGAACCACACGGACTTCGACCCGTCGACGCAGCGGTAGGTGGCGGTCAGCGGTGGCTGCGCAGTCTCCGAGACCCGGTCACACGAGAAGCCGGCCACGTCGACGTGCCCGGGGCCGGTGCCCGGCGCCCACGTCCCCCCGTCGGCGACGACGGTTCGGGCCTCGTCGCAGGACACTCCCTCGGCGTGGATCTCCCCGGTCGCGACCGGGCCGTGGGAGTAGGCGACGGTGCCGCAGGACGTCGGCGGGTGCTCCTGGGCCGCGGGCTGGACGAAGAAGCTGCCGAAGGTGCAGGCGGTGCACTGGTAGGCGAGGTGGAAGTCGAGGCCGGCCGTGCCCATCTCCTCACCGGCGGTGAACCGGCAGGCGCCCCGCTCGGGCACGAGGAAGCTGCCCTCCAAGTGGCCGCCGTCGTCGATCGAGATCTGGCTCTCCGTCTCCGCCACCAGGTAGCACGCCCCCTGGTTCGGGGCGACGCTGAGCCAGAGCGGGCCGTGGGGACGCCACGCGTCCGGCGTGAAGCCCGTCCCCTCCAGGAACACCCGGGTGCCGGCCGGGGCCTGGGACGGGCTGGCCCAGAGCCGCGGCGCCTCCCCGGACAGCACCTCGGCGGGCACGACCTCGTCGTCGACCGGCTGGGGGGCGACGGTGGTGGTCGTCGCCGGACGGGGGTCGAGCGTCGTCTGCGTCACCGCGGGCGCCACCGTCGTCGTCGTCGTGGTGGCCGGCCGCACGACACCTGCCTGCTCCCGGGCATCGCCCCGATCGCCGCACCCGGTGGCCACCACCGCCGCGGCCACGCCGACCACGACCCACCACCGCCCCCGATTCCCGCCCATGGCCTACTCCCCTCCGGTTGGTTCGACACTGGATGGACGGACACGTGGGCCCGACGGTTGCGCGACGGTCGAAGACTCGTGCTAGCACGACGACCTTCGGTACGGTCGGGACGGTGAACCGACGCGACGCCATCATCCTGCGGGCCGCCGCCGCCTGGACCCTGTTCATCTGGGCCGTCCGCATCCGCAACATCCTGGGCGACGAGACCCGGGCGACGTCGTTCAAGGTCGTCCACACGATCCTGGCCTTGGTGTCGGTGGCCTTCGCCGCCGCCCTCTGGCGGGTGGCGTCGAGGAACCGGCAACGGGCGCGGGACCGGGTCGACACCAGCTCGTAGGAGTGATCGCCAGGTGTGGTTCAGCCGGCCGGAGGGCCCACGGCCACGTCGAGGGCGAGGGTGAGGCAGCGGCAGGCGCCGCCGCCCTTCTGGAACTCGTCCATCGGTGACACGGCCACGTCGAAGCCCCACGACTCCAACTGCCGCCCGACGCGGGGCGGGCACGACGGCATGACGATGTTGGTGCCCACCACCACCGAGTTGGCGCAGAAGGCGAGGACCTCCTCGTCCTCGAGGGCGAACGGCTCCGGCACCAGCGCCTCCACCACCTTGCGCCCGTAGGCGTCCCAGAAGTGGGGGGCGATCAACGCGCGGCGGTCGTCGAGGGGGCAGAAGGTGATGTCGAGGTGGTAGCACCGGGGGTCGACCAGCTCGATGGGGCGCACCGCGGCCCCGATCAGCCGGGACAGCGGGCTGTGGGCGCCGGCGTCGGAGCGGAGGCGGTACCCGGAGAGGAACACCTCCCGGAAGGGCAGGGTGTCGCCCGCCCCCTCCTGGGACACCCCGTCGGGCAGGGGGCGGACCCGGTAGCCCGCCTTCTCGAACCAGGCCACGAAGTGGGGCACCTCCGGCTGGCGCTCGGCGTGGCGGAAGCGGCTGGGGACGAAGACCCCGTGGTTGACGGTGCCGGCGTTGGCGGTGAAGACGAGGTCGGGCAGCTCCGGCTGGGGGTCGAGGAGCTCGATCTCCGCCCCCGCGGCGCGGAGATTCGTGACCAGGCCGTCCCACTGCTCCCGGGTGCGGTCGGCGTCGACCTTCACCTCCCGGTGCATCCACGGGTTGATCTCGTAGAGGACGCCGAAGTGCACCGGCGGGCACATGAGGAACCGGCGCCCCCACGACAGGGCGCTCACCGGGTCACGCAGGCACGAGGTGGTCGGCCAGGCTGCGCAGGAAGAGGCCGGCGTCGGTGACGATGCCGAGGGCCTGGTGGCTGCCCCGATCGGCCAGCTTGGTGACCACGGCCTGGTTGATGTCGACGCAGAAGGTCTCCACCCCCGCCGGCAGGAGGTTGCCGGTGGCGATGGCGTGGAGCGTCGACGCCAGCATGAGCGCCACCGCCACCCCCGGGATCAGCTCCCGCATGGCGTCGGCCGCCTCCACCATGTCGGTGACGACGTCGGGGAGGGGCCCGTCGTCGCGCACCGAGCCGGCCAGCACGTAGGGGATCCCCAGGCGGACGCAGTCGTGGAGGACGCCCCCGGGGATGAAGCCGTCGGCCACCGCCTTGGCGATCGAGCCCCGCCGCCGCACCTCGTTGATGACCCGGAGGTGGTTGCTGTGGGCCCCTTCCAGCGGTTGGGAGCCGACCAGGGGGACGCCCAGCGACGTGCCCAGGACGTTGGACTCGATGTCGTGGGTGGCGAAGCCGTTGCCGGCGAAGAGGACGTCGATCCAGCCCGCCCGCACCAGCCGAGCGAGGTCGGGGGCGGCCCCGGTGTGGACGACGGCCGGCCCGCAGACGGCCAGTATCCGCCCCCCCGCGGCCCGGGCCAGGCGCATGCGCTCGGCCACCTGGGAGACCAGGAGCTCCTTGGGCTTCTCCGAGGACACGTCGGAGTTCATGAACTCGAACGGGCTCGGGCCCCGGGGCCGGGCCATGGGCCGCACCCGCACCCCCTCGGTGCCCACCACGATGGCGTCGCCCACCCGCACCCGGTGCATGGGGATGGTGCGCAGCTGGCCGTCGGGGCGCACGACCAGCCCGCAGTCCATCTCCGGGTTGGCCACCGCCACCCACCGGCCGTGGAGGCGAACCTCGGTGGCCAGGTTGGTGGTGGAGTAGAAGCCTTCGGGGAGCACGCCGTCGAGGTCGGCGAAGGCGGTGACGGCGTCGCCGGTGGAGACCCGGTTGGCACCGTGGATGTGCAGCTCGGCGACGAGGGCGGCGAGGAGGTCGTCGTCGTCGGCCGTGACCTCCAGCCGGGCCCGGCTGGGGTCGACGCTCGTGCGGCCGATCTGGAAGTCGAGCATGTTGTAGTCGGCGCCCGAGTCGAGGATGACGTCGAGGATCTTGGCCAGGATCAGGGAGTCGATGATGTGGCCCTCGACCTCCACGACCTCCGACGCCATCAGTCGGGCCCCGGCCCGGCCGGGGCCGGCAGGGCGGCGGCGGGCTCGGGCTCGGAGCCGGGCGGGGGGTCCGGCGGGGCGTCAGTGGCCGAGGCGGGGTCCGGCGGGGCGTCGGCCGCGGGCTGCGAGGCGGGGTCCGGCGGAGGCTCGGCCGGCTCGGCGGACGGTTCGGCGGCCGCGTCGGCGGCCCGCCCCGCCTCGGTGTCGGCCTCGTCGTCGGCCCGGGCCTCGGCGATCACGGTGTCGACCGGCACCTGCTCCTCGCCGATGGTGGGCTCCTCCTTGATCCTGCCCCGCCGGTTGTCCCACAGGTCCCGCACGATCACCGAGATCACGCCCGCCGCGGGGATGGCCAGCAGCGCCCCCAGGATGCCGAACACCTCGACGCCGACGAGCACGCTGACCAGCACGAACAGCTGGTTGATCTGCACCGTCTTGGCCATGATCTGGGGTTGCAGCACGTGGTTCTCGAACTGCTGGTAGATCGCGTAGAAGACGAGCATCCCGATCCCGGCGGGCACCGAGTGCAGGAACGCCACGCCGATGGTGGGGATGGCGCCGAGGGTGGCGCCGACCAGGGGGATGAGGTCGGCGAAGGCGGTCCACAGGGCGAGCACGCCCTTGAACGGCACGCCGAAGGCCCACAGGGCGATGAAGGTCAGCGCCCCCGCGATCACGCTGATGAGCAGGTTGCCCATCACGTAGCCGGTGAGCGCCTTGGCGCAGTCGGCAGCCACCGCCTTGACCCGGGCCCGTTTCGGTGGTGACAGGGCCCCCAGGCCGCTGCTGAGCAGTTCGGGGCCGTAGAGCACCATCATCACCGTCAGCACCAGCACGGTGAGCAGGGACAGGATGCCGGAGAAGGCCTTGCTGGCGTAGGCGACGAGGCGGCTGCTCGACTTGCGCAGCGTGGCCGCGACCTTGTCCTTGTTCTCCTCGTAGCGGCGCTCGAGGTCGTACTTGCGCACCAGACCACCGAGCGGGCCCTTGCCCTTCTGGGCGTCGGCCAGGTAGGTGGGGAACTTGTTCACCGCCTCCTGGGTCTGGTCGACGAGCGGGCGGATGAAGGCGTACATCAGCCCGGCCAGGGTCACGATGAGCAGGAGGAAGACGATGCCGACGGCGTGGCCCCGCTTGACGTGGATCCGGCGCTTGACCAGGTCGACGGCGGGGGTGATCACGGTGGCGAAGAAGGCGGCCACGATGAGCAGGGCCAGGGTGTGGGCGATCTTCTGCAACACCCAGATGCCGGCGGCGGTGGCGAGCACCAGGCCGATGGTGGCGAGGATGGTGCGGACCGGTACTCGCTCCCGTTCGGACACGAGGCCGATCGTACCCAGCGAGGTTCGTTCCACCGCGGCTTCGATGGGGAGGGTCGGCGGTGAGTAGTGTCCAGCCGTCATGGGTCAGCTGATCACCGTCACCAGGAAGCCCTCGGTGCACTCCGACGTGGCCATCTTCGAGCTCAACCGCAGCCTCTCGGGTATGGGCCACGAGCGCTACCGCTCCGCGTCCGACGCCACCCGCGACAAGCCGGTCGACGAGCTCGCCCGCCGGCTCTTCGCCGCCGGTCGGGTGATCGGGGTGCACATCTACTCCAACATGGTCACCGTCGACCTGGCCGCCGACGCCGACGCCGATGCCCTCGCCGACGTCATCCGCGACCTGTTCACGTACTACCGCGAGGGCGTCGAGGTCGTCGACCCCATGGCCGCTCCTACCTGACGACCACGCCCTTCAGGTCGTCACACGGCGGGTAGCGGGGGTCCATCGCCTCGAGGGTCTCGATGACGATGCGGCTGACGGCCCAGTTGCGATACCACTTGTGGTCGGCGGGGACCACGTACCACGGCGCCTGCTCGGTCGACGTCCGGGTGATCGCCTCCCCGAACGCGACCTGGTAGTCGTCCCACCGGGCCCGGTCGTCGAGGTCGCCGGCCCGGAACTTCCAGCACTTGGTGGGATCGTCGATGCGGTCGCGGAAACGTTCCGCCTGCTCGTCCTTGGAGATGTGGAGGAAGACCTTGACTACCCGGGTGCCGGCCGCGGCCAGGTTGGCCTCGAACTGGTTGATCAGCTCGTAGCGGGGGCGCCAGACGTCCTCGGGGACCAGCTCGTGCACCCGGACGACGAGGACGTCCTCGTAGTGGGAGCGGTTGAAGACGACAACCTCCCCCTTGCCCGGCGTGCGCAGGTGGACGCGCCAGAGGAAGTCGTGGGCCAGCTCGTCCTCCGAGGGGGCCCGAAAGGACACCACCTGGGCGCCGGCCGGGTTGAGGCCGCAGAACAGGTGCTTGATGGTGCCGTCCTTCCCCCCCGCGTCGATGGCCTGCAGGACGACGAGCAGGGACTGGCGGTGCTCGGCGAAGAGCCGTTCCTGGAGGCCGCGGAGCGACGCATGGAGGTCGGGCAGGAGCGGGGCCGCCTTGTCCTTCGACGCCATGCCGTCGGTGCTGCGGGGGTCGACGTGGGCGAGGTCGACGGTGGCGCGGGGCCGGACCCGCCACCGCTCGGAGTCGAGCTTGGTCACGGCTGAGGTCTACTGCACCACGATCGCCGTGACCATCCCGAACATGCCGTCCTCGCCCTCGACGTGGGGGAGGATGTGGCAGTGCCAGACCCAGGTGCCGGCCTTGTCGAGGTCGACGAGCACCGAGTAGCGCTCGCCGGGGGCCACGTCGAGGGTGTCGACGACGTAGGGCTGGTCGAGCGGGAACCCGTCCTTGGCGATCACGATCTGGTCGAACTGGTGGAGGTGCATCGGGTGGATCTGGGTGCCCTCGTTGAAGTAGTGGACGAGGATCCACTGGCCGGTGCCGGCCACGATGGGGGCGGTGGCGGGGAAGCTCTTGCCGTTGAGGCTGTAGCCGATCACCCCCGCGTCGTTGAGCACCATGGGGAGCTCCTGGGCGATCTGCAGGTCGGCGGGGATGACCTCGCCGCCGATGGTGCGTCCTCGGGGGATGGCCACCTGGCCCACGAAGATGGTGCCGAACATCCCGTTGGGCAGGCCCACCTGGGAGTGGAAGTGGGGGTGGTACATGGCCACCGACACCTCGTCGGCGGTGTACTCGTAGGTGAAGGTGGCGCCCGGCTGGATCAGGGGCTGGCTGATGGGGGCGACGCCGTCGTAGCGGTTGTCGACGTTGAGGCCGTGGAGGTGGAGGTCGGTGGCGATGGGGAGCTCGTTGCGGAGGCGGAACTGCACCCGGTCGCCGACCTGGAGGTGGATCGACGGCGCGGGGACGACGCCGTTGTAGGTCCAGGCGTCCACGACGTCGCCCGCGGCCCGCTCCCACGGGGCGATCTCGGCCACCAGGTCGAACACCTTGACGCCATCGGCGGTGACCTCGGTCGGCTCGAGGGGGGTGTTGCCCACGCCCTCGGTCTTGGCCGGGAACTGGCCCATCGTCGCCAGCATGGCGTCGGTCATGGCCTGGTAGTCCATGCCCGCGTGGGCGGGGGCGGCGGCTTCCGTGGTCGCGGCGGGGGCGCCGGCGACGGTGAGGGTGGCCTGCATGCCCGCGTCCCGATGGCCGGGGATGGAGCAGAACATGGTGTACGAGCCGGCGGCGACGCCGTCGAGGACGAGGTGCTCGCTGGCGCCGGAGGCGATGTCGCCGGTGGCGACGTCGGTGCCCTCGATCACCAGGTTGTGGGCGGTGGCGCCCCCGTTGGCCACGTGGACGGAGCCGCCGACGGCCACCGACGCGGCCGAGATCTCGAACTCGGACAGCTCGACGGACGCGGTCGCGGGAGCGGTCGGGCCCGCACCCGCGGTCACGGGGCCGTTCTCGTCGATGGCCCGCATGCCGAAGCCGACCGCCACGCAGGCGGTGAGCAGGGCCATGGCGGCCAGTCCTACGGAGAAGGCGGACAGGTTGTCCCGCCGCCCGGTTGTGGTGATGGGACCGTGCATCGGGCCTCCTCGTCGCTTCGAGTATCGGGAGTCCCGGTCCCCCGCCCCAGAGGCGAAGGTCCTTCGGTGGGGACGCCGAGGTCCCGAATGGGCGGTGCCGGCTGTTCGGGCGAACACGTGTTCGCTACAGTGGGAGGCATGGCC
>Ga0207687_10000669_pt1 | contig 23062 bp, 20 predicted proteins | sample KBSM54metaG_FD_184399 | JGI IMG/M metagenome (GOLD analysis project Ga0207687, IMG submission 184399) | Miscanthus rhizosphere microbial communities from Kellogg Biological Station, Michigan, USA - KBS M5-4 metaG (SPAdes) (version 2) | ecosystem: Host-associated > Plants > Roots > Rhizosphere >...
ACGTCTCCATAACCGTCCTCAGATATGAAAAAGCCTCTCGCGAGAGAGGCCGTGTGGAGCCGACGCGGACTTCGCCGCCGTGGCCCCTTTCCCTACAGAAGCAGCTCCTGCATTGCTTCGAAAGGTACCACCGAGGGAAAATGGACGCCATGAGCGATTACACGCACCTCAACCTGAAGCAGGACGTCGACGACCAGGCGCCCAACTTCGGCCTTGCACCCGACATGGAATTCCGGATGGCCCGGGTGCCGCTCGAGATGGAGAACGCGGGCGTCAGCTACCTGCGCATCGCGCCTGGCTTCCGCGTTCCATTCGGGCACAAGCACAAGCAGCAGGAGGAGGTCTACGTCCTCGTCAGCGGCAGCGGCCGGATCAAGATCGAGGACGAGATCCGCGAGCTGAAGCAGTGGGATGCCGTCCGCCTCCACCGGGACACGATGCGCAGCTTCGAGGCCGGCGACGACGGAGCCGAGTTCATCGCGATCGGCGCACCGAACACGGGACCGGGCGACGCCGACATGGCGCAGGATTGGTGGAGCGACTAGCAGCGGGCTTCTAGAGCTCTTCCCTGACACCGCCGCCGTCGAGGACGACGTGCTGGTGCTCGGGGGTGTGCGCGCGACCGCGCTCGCGTCCGAGTTCGGCACCCCGCTACTCGTCTACTGCCGGGATACTGTTCTCGCGCGTGCGCGCGCGTACGCGCGCGTGGACCCCGACGCACTCGTCGTGTACGGGACAAAGGCGTTCCCGAACGTCGCGCTGCTGCGGCTGCTCGCGGCCGAAGGGCTCGGAGCGGACGTGTCCACGTCGGGCGAGCTCGAGTTCGCGCTTCGCGCGGGCCTCGACGGCGAGCGGCTGGTCTTCCATGGGAACAACAAGTCCGACGGCGAAATCCACCGGGCGCTGGACATGCAGCTGGGACGGATCGTGGTGGACAGCCTCGACGAGCTCGAACGCGTCGCGGCGATCGCCGCCAACCGGGGCGACACCGCCAGGGTGATGCTGCGGCTGACCCCCGGAGTGCACGCCCACACCCACGAATTCATCGCCACGGCCCACGAGGACCAGAAATTCGGCCTGTCCATGGCCGGGGACTCCACGGACCAGGCCGGACTGTCCGCCGCAGAGGAAGCCGTGGCAGCAGCGGAAACAATCGGCTATCCCGTGGTGCTGAAGCTGAATTCTGAGACGGTCACGCACAAATCCGATCGCGGCGGAGTTCATCTCGGCCTGAAAGACGCTAGCGCAGTGCGCAAGGCCTTTGGGCAGATACAGTCGATCTTTGGCAGTGACGGAAGCTTCCAGGGTGTGACTGTCCAGCCGATGGTCAGCACGTCTGGATACGAATTGATCCTGGGCAGTTCCACTGATCCGCAGTTTGGGCCAGTGCTGGTGTTTGGCCTGGGTGGCCAATTGGTTGAAGTGTTGCGCGACAATGCGCATGCCCTGCCGCCACTTACCACTACTCTGGCGCGCCGAATGATGGAAAATACCCGGATTTCTCAGGCGCTGAAAGGCGTTCGCGGACGCAAGCCGGTGGATCTAGAAAAGCTGGAAGAGCTGCTGGTCCGCTTTAGTGAGCTGGTGGTGGAAAATCCGCGCATTGCCGACATCGAAATCAATCCGCTACTGGCCAGCGACGAAGGATTCATAGCGCTGGATGCCAGAGTGATCCTGCATCCGGCTACGATGCGCGATGCGGAGCTGCCGCGGCCAGCCATTCGCCCTTATCCCATCCAGTACATCTCGAACTGGCAAACGCATGATGGCACCAACTTTACGCTGCGGCCAATCCGGCCCGATGATGAGCCGCTGATGGTGGATTTCCATCACCAGCTCTCTGAAACCAGCGTGTACATGCGCTTCTTCCTGCCGCTGAAGCTTGATTTCCGCGTCTCCCACGAACGGCTCTTTACCAAGTGTTTTATTGACTATGAGCGCGAGATTGGGCTGGTGGCCGAGTATGCGGACGAAGAAGGCGCGCGGCGTATCGCCGGCATTGCGCGGCTGATCCGCAAACACTCAGACAATAGCGCCGAAGTGGCGTTCCTGATCGCAGATAAATTCCAGAACCGGGGACTGGGCACGCACATGCTGGATACCACAATCCAGATTGCGCGCAAAGAAGGTATTGCAACGCTGGAGGGCGCGACGCTTTCCGATAATTTCAACATGAAAGACATGTTCATCAAAGCCGGTTTCCACTTCGCTCCGCCGGAAGACGGAGTGGCCACAGCGGAATTGCGCTTGAAATAGCCGCTAGAAGCCGAAAATGCCAATGCAGTCCTTCGGCTACAATCCTTCTGCCTGGTTTGAGACATGTGAGCAGAGTCACAGCCACGGTTTGACTCTTGGCGCACACTTGGACTGAGCGAAGGAGTCCGGATATGATCCGCCTACTGATCCAGAATTGGTGGCTGTTGTTTCTGCGCGGCGTCCTTGCGATTGCGTTTGCATTATTCATCTTTGTCTTTCTGCCATTCGTTCCAGCCCCACTGTTGCGAGAGTTCGCGTTTGCCGGCCTGGCTGCGATCTTCGCATTGTTCGGCATTGCCACTGGTCTCCTGACCATTGCGGCCGCGGTGCGCGGAGCGGGCAAAGGTGGATCGTCATGGCTGCTGCTTGCCGATGGCATTACTGTAGCCGTCGGCGGGGTAGTTATCATGCTCGCTCCTGGATTGACGCTGATACATGTAATTCAGCTTATCGGCGTTACCGCGCTGGCGGTGGGAATCCTGGAATTTGTTGCCGGCGTTCACCTGCGCCGCCACATTACAGATGAATGGCTGCTGATCTCCGGAGGCGTAATTTCTATTGCATTCTCCGTGTGCTTGCTGTTGGCCAACGTGGGGACGGTGCAGGCAACGCTGACATGGATTTCCATCTATGCGCTTGCCAATGGTCTGGCGATTATCGGATTGGCATTACGTCTGCGGAATCTAAGAGATTCCATTCATGCATTGGCCGGCCACAAACCGGAAGTACAAGCTGCCGCTCAATCAAGGCCGCTCTGAGAAGTCACACACCGAACAAGTTGGGCTGGGCCTTCTTGTAATTGTGTTCCTGCGCCCACAAATTCAGAGAGACGGTGGCGAGTTCATCCACCACGGGAACGGCGTTGCCGTTTTTGGAAAGATCGATGGACTTGATGTAGGTGTGGCAAGTGTCGCAGGCGTCCACGCGCACATAATCAAATTCCTTCGCCACGAACACTGGCAGGTGTTCCTTGTTCTCTTCAGCACAGTTGGGACACAATACGCGACGGAAAAACCACTCCGTCCCACAGAGAGAACACAGCAGAAAGCGCTTTGCGCCGTCGCCTTCAGGGCGCAGCACCGCTAATTGCGGCCGTGATCCACAAAAAGGACATAGCGGAGGCGATGCTTCAGTACTGGAAGTGTTCTTCTCCGCCAGATATTCGGCAAACGGCTGAAGCAGCGCATTCGCAAAGAAGACTGATTCAGCGGAGAGCTCATGGCTTTCCACTTCATGCTGCCAGACCGCGCGCAAGAGTTCTAATCGGTCTTCTGGCGATGATTCTTCCAAGGTTGCGGCAGCAGCCTTCAGGTCTGCGGAGCCGGATTCCTTAACCAGCATGAGTAATGCGGCGAAGTGCGGGACGATCAAGGAAACGTCATGATCAGCGGAGGAAGCCACCGATTCATAAACGCTTTTTTGAAAGCGGACGAGGCGCTGATAGAACTTAAGCAGCTCAGTCACTGAAGACTGGTTTTGTAATAGCTCGCTCGTCCGCGCAATACGACGGTCCCAGGAAAACCCAGACATCAAATCCTTTTAGTTCCTGCGGCCGGTAATCTTCTCATACCAGAGGCGGTGGTGATGCCGCGCCCAGTTTGTGGAGACATGCCCTTCAACCATGGCCTTTACGCTGCCGGGAGTTACCCAGACACTCATATAGACGTGGATGATGAAAGCAGCAATGGTGATCAGCGCCGTGGCCGAATGAATAAACACAGTGATTGGAAGCACCCAGTGGAGCTCGCGCGGCATTTTTTCCGGAATCCACATTATGATTCCCGTGATGAGAAGGATGAAGGTGCAGTACAGCATCACCCACCAGAACTGCTTCTGTCCGGCGTTGAAGCGGCCCTGTGGCGGCATCAACTCATCGCGATTTTCAGCGTAAGCGCGGAGGTTCTTGCTCCAGCGCTCATCTTCGGGAATTTTCTGCATGTCACGCTTCCACATGCGATGCATCCAGAAAATCGTGGCCAGATAGATCAATCCTATCCACGGATGCCAATAGCGGATGGTTGCGGGACCGCCCAGCACGTAGGCCAGCCAGTACGCCAGGGGCGTGAATATGGCCAGTCCCGTAAGCATGAGATAGGTGTAGGCAATGGCGTTAATCCAGTGATAAGCGCGTTCAGCAAAGTTATAACGCTGGACTTCATCTTCCGGAACTGCCGTGGTTGGACGCGCAATAGTTCCGCCGCTCATCGCTTCACCTCCTCAACTTTATCAACCTCTTTGGGACCGAAACGGACATAGTGCATGAAGACGCCGAACACGCCAGCCATTATGCCAATGCCGCCAAGCCACTTGAGCGGGCCCTTCCACGCCTTTACGAAAAATGGAACGCTGGGAGCCGCGGGCAAACCGCCATATTTCTCCGGATCGCGGGCATCGCCAAGAACGTAAATTACATGCGTCCCGCCGATGCTGCCGGGGCTGCCGCCGTTGGGATCGCCAGGGTTGTACACGCCGGCGTTGTCGTGGCCGTTGGACTTTAATTGTTTGACGCGCTTTTCAGCTTCAAACTTCATGTCTTCCTTGCTGCCGAAATGCAGGCAGCCCGTGGGACAGGACTTGATGCAAGCCGGTTCCAGGCCCGCGCCAACGCGGTCAGAGCAGAGCGTGCACTTGTAAACCTTCTTGGTGGCTTCGTTGAATTTGGGGATGTTGAATGGGCAGCCGGTGACGCAGTATTGGCAGCCAATGCAGTTAGCCTGGTTGAAGTCCACGATGCCGTTGGTGTACTGCACAATCGCGCCGTCAGCAGGGCAAGCGATGAGGCAGCCGGGCTCTTCACAATGCATGCACTGATCTTTGCGCATCAGCCATTGCAAGCCGCCATCGGTTTCAACTTCGTTGAATTTGATCAGGTTCCAGAAGTTCCAGGCCGTTTCCGGCATGGTCTGGTAAGTGTTATCGAAGGTGGTTTCGCGGAACTCATAACCGTTCCACTCTACGCAAGCTACTTCGCAGGCCTTGCAGCCGATACAGGTGGTGGTATCGATCAGCTTGCAAACGTCATAATCGCGGGAAACTCCGTTACCCGCTGATTTGCCGTTGTGCCCGGAGATCGCTTTGATTTCTAAGTTTCCATTGCTCATGGCGTATCTCCTTAGGCCTTCTCAATGTTCACCAGGAAGCCTTTAAACTCTGGTGTGTAAGCGTTGGGATCGATCACGGTAGGCGAGAGCACGTTCACGCCATTCCGGCGATCTTCAGCACGTCCATCGCCGATGCCGCGATAAGCCCAGTGAATGGGTATACCAACCGGATAAACCGGATCATCTTTTCCGGCAAGCTTCAACGGCTGGATTCGTTTGGTGACCATGGCGCGGGCATAATACACGCCATACTCCTTGCCGTCTTTCGTGCCGCTTCTGGCGGTGGAGACCTTCAGCCTGTCGCCGCCCTTGATGGAAAGCTTGGAAGCAAGTTGTTCCGAGATTTCCACGAACGGCTCTGGGACCAACTGCATGTTCATGGGATTGTTCTTGGTCCAGTAGTGATAGTGCTCGGTCAGGCGATACGTGGTGCAGGGATAGGGGAACTTGTCTGACGTTCCGTATTTATCCAAGTCACTCTTGTATCGCTTCACCACTGGGCTGTTGGTCTGCTTGGGATGGAGTGGATTGACCAACGGGCTTTCCACCGGCTCATAATGCTCAGGGAAAGGACCATCCGCCATGCCAGCCAGAGGCACAAAGAGTCGCCCCACGCCTTCAGGGTTCATGATGAACGGGCCCATGTGGTCCTTGGGATTGGAGTCGGCCTTGAAGTCCGGCACATCATTCCCCGCCCATTTGCCCGTGGACTCATTGAACCAGACTTGCTTGCGGCTGGGATCCCACGGCTTGCCGTCAAGGTTGCAGGAAGCACGGTTATAGAGCACGCGGCGATTCGCCGGCCATGACCAACCCCACGTGGGATGGATGCCGAGACCAGATGGGTCTGCGGGATCACGGCGTTGGGTTGCTGAGCCCGCATCCGGCCAGGAACCGCAATACAGCCAGTTACCTGAGGACGTGGTGCCGTCATCCTTCAACCATGCAAAGCCGGGAAGCTGCTGCCCTGCTTTCCAGTCCGTAGGCGTCTGCTTGTCATCATGCAGATCAGCCAGCGCCTTGCCGTTGATCTCCTTGGCAACTTCCGCCAGTGACGGGCTATTGGGAGTGGTGTATGCCCAGGCAAGATTCAGGATTGCGTCGGGGAACTTGGCTTCCGGTTTGTCCTTTTCCTGCTGATACAACTCGCGGACCTTCAAAAAGATGGTGGCCAGGATCGCGTGATCCAGCTTGGCATCGCCAGGGGTGGGCACTGCGGCCCATTTCCATTGCAGCCAGCGGGCTGAATTAACGAATGTACCGTCCTTCTCGGCAAAACCTGCGCCAGGCAGACGATAGACCTCAGTCTTGATCTGCTTTTTCTCGTCGTCAGAGATGCCGGGCGATTCCCAGAAGCTGCTGGTTTCTTCCGGATAGATATCGCAGACAACGAGCCATTCGGCTTTCTTCAGGGCGTCAATGTTCTTCTCACTGTTCGGGCCAATGGCAACTCCGTTCATGCCAAAGCTGATCAAGCCTTTGACCTTGCCGGCATACATTGCGTCCCACTGCTCCACCCAGGAGAATTTGCGGTCGATCTTGGGCAGGTAGTTGAAGGCCCAGTCATTCTCTTTCTTGGCGGCATCGCCGTACATCGCCTTCAAGAAAGAGACCGCGAACTTGGAAGTATTGGACCAGTAATTGAACGAATCCCACTCTTTAGGCTTGGCCGGCGTGGGGGTGATTCTCTTGATGTAGGTGGCAAAATCCGTGTCGCCCGGATTGGGCATTTTGAGATAGCCGGGCAGAATATCGAACACGCCCGCCATATCTGTTGCGCCCTGAATGTTGGAGTGGCCGCGGAGAGCGTTCACGCCGCCGCCGGCGCGGCCCACATTGCCCAGCAGCAGTTGCGTCATGGCCGCAGTGCGGATGATCTGCGAACCGAAGGTGTGCTGTGTCCAGCCCACGGAGTAAATAATGGTGCCGACCTTCTTCATGTCTCCATCTTTGCGAATGGAGGTATACATGTCCCAGGCCTTGTTGAGCTTGTCCACCGGAATTCCGGTGATGCTCGAAACCATCTCCGGCGTGTAGCGCGAGAAATGTTTCTTCATCAACTGGAAGACGCAGCGCGGATGCTCAAGTGAGAGATCGTAAGCTGTGTTGGGCGGTAATGCTGCAGGTGCGGGACCCGCAGCGCCCGCAGGGCCGCCAGCGGTGTGCCCCTGGCCTGTTGCCGGAACCGGGGCGGCAGCGGGAACGAATTTGGCCGCTGTTTCAGGAGTTGCTGGCCCGTCACCAGCAGCGATTGCAGCAGCGGCCGTGCCGGTCACATTTGCGCCTTCTTCGTAATTCCATGAAGAGGCGTCATACTTTAAGCCGGCAGCGTCAAAGCCGGAGAAGAAGCCGTCTTCAGGCAGCTTAAAGCCCTTCTTCACGATCAATGCGGCGTTGGTGTAATTGATAACGTAATCTTTGGCGTAACGATTATTCTGCAACGCGTAATTGATCAGACCGCCCAGAAAAGCGATGTCTGAACCGGCGCGAATCTGGCAGAAGTGGTCCGCCTGCGATGCCGTGCGCTGAAAGCGCGGGTCAACCACGATCAGCTTGGCATTGCGTACTTTTTTTGCCTCAACCACCCACTTGAAACCGCAAGGATGGTTTTCCGCCGGGTTGCCGCCCATGATCAGCATCATGTCGGTATTCTTGATGTCTACCCAGCCATTGGTCATTGCACCGCGTCCGAACGTTGGTCCCAAACTTGAGACCGTGGGGCCGTGTCAAACACGGGCCTGGTTTTCGATATAGCAGACCCCCAGGCTGCGCATGGTCTTTACCACAAGATAGTTAAATTCGTTCGTGTCAGTGCAGCCGCCGTTGAAGGCAATGCCTTCGCACCGGTTTACGGTTTTACCGTTGGCGTCCGTAGCGACGAAAGTTTCGTCGCGGGTCTTCTTAATATGGCGGGCAATCTCGTCATACGCCTTGTCCCAGGAGATGTCTTCCCACTGGGTGGAACCAGGACGCCGCACCTGCGGCTTGGTGAGCCGGCGGTCATTTTTGATTTCCTGGAAGAGCGATGCTCCCTTGGGGCACAATGTGCCGCGATTGATCGGATGGTCGGGATCGCCTTCAACGTGGACCACCTGCGTGGTCACGTTCTTGGCCTTATCGCCAAGCGTGTGAATGATCACGCCGCAGCTCACTGAGCAATAAGGACACGTGGACCTTGTTTCAGTGGTGCGAGCAATCTTAAGTTCTTTTGCTTGAGCCATTACCGGGCGGGCGTCAAACCCTAAGAGAAGCGCAGCAGCGCTGCCGGTTCCAACTTTGAAGAAATCACGTCTCGATAAGCCCATTAGGTGGCCTCCTGCCAGGCGCATTCACGAGCAAACTTGTGCGTTTGGTTGAGTTGCCCGGTCCGGATGCCGGCAACTCCCGTAAAGAATTTTCAAGACATGCTAGAACCCGCAATGCAAAATGTCCATTAAATTCTTATAAGGAAGGAATTTCAGAGAGACTTGATCTCACATTGCCCGTGTGACGTCGCGGTTACTCCCATTCTTGCGCGGTTCCTGTTATCCTGAGCGGTTTCACACCGGTTGAGGTTAGACGTATGCTGAGCATGCAAGGGAAGAACGTGGTGATTTTTGGCGTGGCCAACAAACGCAGCATCGCGTGGGCCATTGCCCAGCGCCTGAGCGACGCCGGAGCCAAGCTCGCCATCACTTACCAGAATGAGCGGCTGAAGGCCGAAGCGCACGACCTGATCACTTCCCTGCCGGGCGCCCAGGCATTTCAGTGCGACGTCTCCAGCGATGCCGAGATTGACGCGCTCTACGCGCAGCTCAAACAGCACTTCGGACAACTGGATGCGGTGGTACATTCCGTGGCCTATGCGCCAGCGGACGCCATGCATGGCGATTTTTTGAACACCTCGCGGGAAGCTTTCCGCATTGCCCACGATATTAGTGTTTACTCTCTGGTGGCGGTGACCCGCGCCGCCGCGCCGCTGATGACTAACGGCGGCAGCGTGGTAACGTTGACCTACTTTGGCGCCGAGAAGGTTGTGCCCGGATACAACGTGATGGGAGTTGCCAAGGCCGCGCTGGAAGCCACGGTGCGTTACCTTGCCCATAGCCTGGGAGAGAAAAAAATCCGTGTGAACGCCATCTCCGCCGGTCCGATTAAGACGTTAGCCGCGCGCGGCGTAGGCGATTTCAGCACAATGATCAAGAACCACGCCGAGCACGCGCCGCTGAAGAGAAATGTGGAACCCAGAGAAGTCGGCGACACGGCGCTGTTTCTGGCTTCCGATCTCGGCTCCGGGATCACCGGCGAAACCATCTATGTCGATTGCGGCTACAACATTATGGGATTTTAGTTTTTTTGAAATCCCGAACCCCGCGGTTTGTACGGGTGAGGGAACCCTATCATTTTCGTGGAATTCCTAGACTGAACTGATGTCACGCGCCAAAATCCTTATCGCTTACATTGTCATCGACCTGTTAATCGTGGGCGGAGTGGTGTGGTGCGTGTTTCAGCATGTGCCGGTGGGCAAGTATTTCTTTCCGGCAATCCTGCTTTTCATGGCAAATGGAGCGTGGCTGGTGGTGATGACGGTGAGGAGCACTCCTCCCCGGCAGTAACGCATTCCTTGCAAAAACCTTGAAACGCGGAGGAAAGGAGGAAGCGGAGGAAGAGAAGATAGGGGAGAACAAAAAAATTGGCGGGCCGCCAACTCGTCAGATCAAAAACTTTTCTATCCGCGATCATCCGCGCAAATCCGCGGTAAGCTTCTCCTTCTCCGTTTACTCCGTTCCTCCGCGTTTCAAAGATTTTCGGTTTTGATGGCAATAACGCGATCTTCGGCCCCGCGGTGCTCAATCGCAATCTCAACATCGCGCTCTTTGGCAAACCTTTGAAACTTCTCTCCCCACTCGATGAGCAAGATACTCTTCGGCGACATCAGATCGTCGAGCGCCAGCGTGTCGAGTTCGCGCTGCGTGTCGATGCGGTAGAGATCGATGTGAAAGAGCGTCACCGCAGGGCCGCGGTATTCATGGATGAGAGTAAACGTCGGGCTGGTAACATCATCGGCCTTCGCAGCCTGGAAGCCCTCGGCAATGCCTTTGACCATGGTGGTCTTCCCTGCTCCCAGATCGCCGCGCAAAAGCACAATGCTGCCGGGCTTGAGTTCATCGGCTATCCGACGCCCCAATGCGGTGGTCTCTTCGGCAGAGTGGGTTTGAAAGGTCTTCATCGCTCCAGTTTTCATCTTTGCAGATAGGCGAACTTGCTGAGCGCTTCAGCTTCACAGACTGCAAAGGCTTCACCCAGACAGTTGATGATGTCGGTGGCGATCATGGATTGCTGGCCGTAAAGTGAAGCCGCGATATCGCCGGCGAGGCCGTGAAGATAGACGGCGCGCGCGACGCCCAAAGTTGTCATGAGATCATGTGCTTCGCGGGTCTTGGCGGCCAACTTTGTAGCCACCTCTCCGGCAAGTTTGGGATCGTTCGACGTTTGCGACTTCTCCCAAAGTTTTCCGAGTTCCAGTCCCTCCGGATCATCTTTCCCCGGTCGCCATCCAACCATGACTCCTTGCAAAGGCCTTTGCGCAAGGACGGCAGCAACAATTCCAGTAAGAACGTCGCCTGAGCCGCCTTTGGCCATTCCAGGATTGCCAGTCAAGTTAATCCATACGTGGCCATGCGGGCTGGCCATAACCGTACGATGCCCTTTCAACACGACGCACGCACGCGTCAATTCCGCGGCGCGTCTGGCCGCAGCAAGACGATTGGCCTGGATGACCGGAACCGGGGAGCCGAGGAGCCGTGACATTTCGCCGGGATGCGGCGTGAGCACACGGAAAGAATAATCGTCGGCGTCCGGCTGGATTTCTTCACCGTGTCCGGCAAAAGCATTGATGCCATCAGCGTCAATAACCAGCGAGGTCGTGCAAATGCTCACAAAGTCACGAATGAACTCCGCCGTTTCCTCATTCTGCGAAAGTCCGGGGCCAAGAGCAACCACTGTTTTGCCTTTCAAAAGCTGCTCGCGTCGCGCCAAGGCCAAAATCGAAACCGTGCCGTCAGCGGTCTCCTCTAAGGACTCAGTCATCAGCTCCGGCGCAGACGCCGCGACGGCGTTCTGCACAGACTTGGGCGATGCCACGGTTACGAGTCCGGCGCCGGTCCTGAGAGCCGCCAGCCCAGCCATGGCAGGTGCGCCGCTCTTCCCTACTGATCCGCCGATGACCAACACATGGCCAAAATCCCCCTTATGCGCATCAGGACGGCGTTGCCAAGCCAGCGCCTGCACATCGGCACTGGTTACAACGTCCTGCCGCAGCGAAGCGTGCTGGGCGACCAACTTAGGTGGAGAACCAATGTTGGCGATGGCAACGGGGCCATCTGTAAGATCGGCAAACACCAGGGCAGACTTGGGAGCAGTGAAAGAAACTATGGCATCGGCGTGAATGAAGGATGAGTAATCAAAAGCGTTCTCAGTGGCATCAGCGTCAACACCAGAGGGAAGATCAACAGACAACACCCAGCCCGTAGCGTTGTTGATGCGAATGATCGCTTTTTCCGCAATGCCTTTCAGCGGCGGCTTGAAACCAGTACCAAGAATCGCGTCAAGAATGAGGTCGGACTTGAGCGCCTGCTCGATCTCAGGCTTGCTGAAATCTTTTTCTTCGACGACCCACAGGACGGGGACAGCAAGCTTCTTGAACATCTCTGCGGCGTCGCCGCGCAACTCGTCCGGCCCTTTGGCCAGGACGATTACGGAAACTTTTTTTCCCGCTTCCTGGTGTTTGCGCGCCGCCACAAAGCCGTCGCCGCCATTGTTGCCCTTGCCGCAGACGGCGCAGACAGAGCTGAAGTCGAAATGGTTCTGCGCGAATTCTGCCACGGTGGTGCCCGCGTTTTCCATCAAGGTGAGCGAGGGAACGCCGTACTTCTCAGTGGTAGCGCGGTCAATGGCGCGCATCTCTTCCGCAGTGACGATTTTCATGAGCGAGTGGCGGAAGCGCTGGCGGCGAGAGATTCAAGCCGGGCGAGCTGCGCGGTTTCTCCCATGGCGATGAGGCAATCTTCCGCGCCTATGATTTCATGGGCCTGAGGGTTGAAACGTGTACTGCCGTCCGCGCGCCGGATGGCGAGCACCATGATCCCGAGCTTATGGTGAATGCCGGAATTGCCGACGGTTGTCCCCGCAAGAGATGACTGCGGAGCAATACGGATTTCTTCTATCAACATCTGGAAGGTGCCGGAGCGGTCACTGGTGATATCGAGAAAATCAAGCAGGTGCGGACGCAGAAAACTCTGGGCGATGCGGTGACCGGCGGCCGCGTAAGGCGAGATCACGACATCAGCGCCCGCTGTCTTCAGGTGCTTTTCCGCTGCCACTTCACTGGCGCGGGCAATAATCTTGATGTGTGGGTTCAGGCTGCGGGCCGTGAGCACGGTATAGATATTTGTGGCATCCGTGGTGGTGGCAGCAACCAGTCCGGCAGCGCGGTCGATTCCCGCTTCGCGCAAAGTCTTTTCGCTGGCGGCATCGCCCACCAGCACCAGCCACCTGGGATCAAGCGCTGCCACGCTCTCTTCAGCACTTTCAATAACGACAAATGGACACGGCTTGCGCGCAAGTTCGTTGGCGACGCTATGTCCGACGCGTCCCGCGCCGCAGATAATGTAATGGTCCCGAAGACTGGCGATGTCGCGTTCCATGCGTCGTTTACCAAAAACCTTGAACAACTCGAATTCTAGCAAAGCCTGCGTGAGCGCCCCGATCATCAGGAAGACCAGCGATACTCCGGCAGTAATTATGACGACGTTGAAGACGCGTCCGGCGTGGGAAAGAGGATGGACTTCCTGGTATCCGATGGTGCTCAGCGTGATCACCACCATGTAGAAGCTGTCAAACCAACCCCAGCCCTCAATGAAATGAAAACCCACCGTCCCAGCCGCGCTGAGCAGCAGCAAGGCCATGGTAAAGATTTTCAGTAGACGAAAGCTATGGAGGTTCAGAGGAGACTCCTGATCCAGTTCATTTTAGATCAAAAGAAAAATCTACCACTGAGGCACGGAGACACAGAGAAGGGCAAAAGCTTCTTACCGCGGATGAACGCTGATACACACGGATCAAGACCAGCGGTTCATCTGGGGAATTCAACGTTTTGAGTTTTCCTGATCCGCGATCATCCGTGCAAATCCGCGTAAGGCCGGCAATGCCGCGAATTTGTTGCGGTCGGGGCCCCTCACTCCGCTCGGGGCTTACGAAGCTCCGCGCTGTACGCGGCTATGGCTGCGTCCGTAGCCAAAATAAATAGCCATGCCAATCACTAGCCACACGACTAAGCGAATCCATGTGGCCAGCGGAAGGTTCGCCATAAGGTAACCAGAGATCAAGATTCCCATGATCGGCACAAAAGGCACCCATGGAGTCCTGAATGGCCGCTCAAGGTTGGGATTGCTGCGACGAACGATCCAGACGCCCGCGCAGACGATCACGAATGCCAGCAGCGTACCGATATTCACCATATCGCCGAGCAGATTGATGGGCAGCGAGGCAGCCAGGAAAGCTACGCAGGTGCCGACCATGAGAGTAGAAATCCATGGCGTGCGGAATTTTGGGTGTACGGTGCTGAAGACTGAAGGCAGGAGCCCGTCGCGCGACATGGAGAAGAAGACGCGGGATTGTCCCAGCAACATGACTACGATGGTGCTGCTCAAGCCCATGAGCGCGCCAATCTTCACCATCAGGCTGCCCCAGCCGACGCCTGTCTTGTCGATGCCCACGGCGAGCGCGTCGCGCACGTTGAGGAACTTGTAATTGACCAAGCCGCAAAGAACGCCGACAACAAGGATATAGAGAATGGTGCAGATGACGAGAGAACCCAGGATGCCGATCGGCATATCACGAGATGGATTCTTGGCTTCCTGCGCCGCAGTGGATACGGCGTCAAAGCCAATATAGGCAAAGAAAATTACCGCCGCGCCGCGACTTACGCCGGACCATCCATACTGGCCGCTGACGCCCGTGTTTGGCGGCATAAAAGGATGCCAGTTGACCGCCGTCAGCTCCGGATGTTTCAGCAGGTAATATCCGCCCACCGCCACAAACACAATCAGGACGCAAACTTTGATATAGACAATTGCGGTATTGAAATTGGCCGATTCTTTAATGCCGACGACAAGAATCAACGTGGCAATCATGATGGCCAGAAAGCCGAACAAGTTGAACGCGCCAAACTGGTGCGGCAGGCCTGTAATGTCAATCTCGCCCGATTGGACCTTGGGCATCAGCAGGTTGGCCGGCTCCCAGTGATTGTTATAGAAGATGAATTCGTCCCAACGCGTGCCCGCCAGCGATGCAGGGAGTTTGATCCCAAAGTCGCCGAGCAGGCTGAGCAGGTAGCCGCTCCATCCGGAAGCCACCGTCGCTGCGCCAAAAGCGTACTCCAGCACCAGGTCCCAGCCAATGATCCAGGCAAAAATTTCACCCAGCGACGCATAGCCGTAGGTATAAGCCGAACCGGCAACGGGGATAGCGGAAGCAAATTCCGCGTAGCACAATCCGGCAAATACGCAGCCGGTGGCAGCGAGAACAAAGGAAAGAATAATGGCTGGACCGGCAAAATTCGCGGTCGCGGTTCCGGCAAGAACAAAGATTCCAGTACCGATAATCGCGCCGATACCAAGCGCAATCAGGTTATTCGGGCCCAGCGCGCGCTTCAGGCTGTGCTCGCCGGTTTCATGGGCTTCATCAAGAATAAGCTTCAGCGGTTTGGTGGCTAGCAAATTGGCCATGCGGCAGACCCTCGTAATTAATAGACGCGATCGCGCCAGAAAAGACTTGCCATTCTAAAACAAAACCCTCCGCCGGAGCGGAGGGCTAAATGCTTTCAGAGAACAAAGTTTATGAAACGCCGCTTTGCAACTTACTGTGTCTCTTGCCGTAGGCAAAGTAGAGTACCAATCCGATAATCAACCAGATGATGAGCCGCAGCCAGTTCGTCCAACCCAGGCCGTAGATCATGGCGCCGCAAACGATGATGCCGAGGATCGAAACCAGAGGCAGCGCCGGGACAGTGAAGGCGCGCTGCAGATCAGGCCTGCGTACGCGAAGGATCCACACACCTGCGCATACCAGGATGAACGCAAACAGCGTGCCAATGCTCGTCATCTCGCCCACGATGCTATCAGGCAGGAAAGCGGCGAACAGCGAGGTGAAAACAAAGAACAGCATGTTGGACTTCCACGGCGTTTTAAATTTGGGATGTGGTTCAGAGAAAACTTTTGGAACCAGGCCATCTTCACTCATGGAATAGAAAACGCGCGACTGTCCATACAACATGACCAGAATCACGGACGAGAATCCGGCCAGAATGGCAAAGGTGACGAACTTTGATAACCATTCATAACCGATCATGTACTTGGAGATGGCAAACGCGACTGAGGCCTCTTTGCCCGCGGTGCGGAAGTCCTGCACGGTAGCCACTCCGCTCAGCACGTGCGAGAACAACACGTAGAGAATCGTACAGATCACGAGCGAACCGAGGATGCCAATCGGCATATCGCGCTTGGGATTTTTGGCTTCCTGCGCGGCTGTTGAGACAGCGTCAAAGCCGATGAAGGCGAAGAACACCACACCTGCAGCGCCCAGAATTCCCATGATCCCGCCATAAGCATGCGTTACGCCCTGATCGGTTGTGTATGTGGTGGCGGCAGGAATGTATGGCGTGTGATTGGCGGAGTTCATAAATCCCCAGCCAATAAAAATCACCATCAGCACAATGGCAACTTTGGTGACCACAATAATGCTGTTCACCACAGCCGACTCCTGCGTGCCGCGAATCAGTAGCGCAGACAGAATCAGCAAAATGAACACTGCCGGAAGATTCATGATGCCGTGAACGCCTGCGTCCGCGCCCATGCCCACTTCAAACGGCGAGTGATACCACTGGTATGGAATGTGCCAACCCACGTAGGCAAGCACGCGGTTGAAGTATTGGCTCCAGGCAATGGCAACCGTGGCCGCGCCCACTGCGTACTCAAGCACCAAGTCCCAGCCAATGATCCATGCGACGAATTCGCCCATGGTGGTGTAAGAGTAGGTGTATGCGCTGCCTGCGATAGGAATCATTGAGGCAAATTCGGCATAGCAAAGGCCGGCAAAAGCGCACCCAACGCCCGCCAGAATGAACGCCAGAGTTACTGACGGACCCGCGCGCTCAGCAATGGCGGCGGCTGTCCGCACGAAAAGACCGGCGCCAATGATGGCCCCGATTCCCAGCGCCACAAGCGACATGGGGCCCAAAGTCCGTTTGAGCGGCGCGCGGCCAACGTCAGCCAGTAGTCCATCAATTGACTTGGTGCGAAACAGCGAGCTAGATGCTTGCGTGCTCTCGATTCCTGTTTTAGTTCCCATCCTTAAGCCTTTCCCTCTTGTGCAACCGCGCCACTACGGCGCGACCACACGAAATAGACCGGAATTCCCAGCAACACAATGATCAAGCCCGGCCATGTGTATTGCGGTTTGTAGCGCAATAATACGACATCAATGAATAAAGCCATCACAATATATATGGCCGGCAGCACCGGATAGCCGATGGCGCGATACGGCCTTTCGGCCTCTGGCCTGGTGCGCCGCAAAACGAACAGGCCGGCAATCGTCAATATATAGAAGACCAGAACAGCAAAAATCACGTAGTTCAGCAAATCGTTATACGTGCCGGAAAGACACAGCACGCAAGTCCAAATGCCTTGTACGATCAGCGCGTTCTTCGGCGTCAGATATTTGGGATGAATTTTACCCGTCGACTTAAAGAACAGCCCGTCTTTGGCCATGGCGTAATAGACGCGAGCGCCGCTCAGGATCAGCCCATTGCAGCAGCCAAACGTCGATATCAAAATGGCGACGGCCATCAGGCCCGCGCCGCTGCTGCCAAACATCTGCTGCAGCACGGCGGTTCCAACGCGATCTGAAGCCGCGTACTTGATGCCACGGGAAACCACGTCAGCGCCGGCCGGATTTCCATCAAACGGCAGATGCCCCAGATAGATAAAGTTGGCCGCAATGTAAAGCAGTATCACCACGCCAGTGCCGATGGCCAAAGAAAGCGGCAAATTGCGCTTGGGATCTTTCACCTCGCCGGCAGTAAACGTTACGTTGTTCCATGCGTCGGCGGAAAATAATGAACCGACCTGCGCCACGGCAAGAATCGTGAGCACACCGACAAACGGTCCCAGCAGATTGCCAGCAGAGTCTGCGCCTCCGGCGGAATGCGGCAGGTTGAGCCGCCAGAAGTTGCCATAGTTGGCCGCAGCGGCCTGCGCGTTTCGAGCAACAAAGATCCCGGCGAGCACCAGCGCCGCCAGCGCAGAGACTTTGGCGATGGTAAAGACATTCTGCACCGCAGCCCCGGTCTTGATGCCAAACACATTCAGCCAGGTAAGAAAAATAACGATGATGATTCCAGACAGGTTCTGCGTGTTCAGGCCCATATCCATGCCGCCCAGCGCAATACCAAACGGCTGCGCAACGCCAACGTGGAACGGCCCGACCAGCCAGTGAGTCGCAGATACCGAGGGGAAAAAGTGCCCCAGAAATTTGCCAAACGCCACGCCCACTGCGGCCACGGTCCCGGTCTGGATGACCAGAAACAAAGTCCATCCATACAAGAAGCCCCAAAGCGAGCCCAGCGATTCACGCAGGTAAACGTATTGTCCGCCGGCGCGGGGCATCATGGCGGCAAGCTCGCCGTAAGAGAGCGCGCCCACAATCGTCATAAAGCCGGTGACCAGCCACGCGCCAATCAGCAGCGCGGGAGAGTTGACCTCGCGGGCAATCTCCGCCGACACAATAAAGATGCCGGAGCCAATCATTGACCCCATGACCAGGGTGGTGGCGCTGGTGAGGCCCAGCCCTTTTACTAATTCAGGCGCGCCAGATCCGGCCTGAGGCGGCGTGGTGCGAACTTCCACGGATGAAGACATAGTGTTCTGTATGTTTTACCCCAAAACGCGCAGAAAATCCGCAACTGCTTTTGCCGGGGACTCAAGAAGGTCAGAAATCACGGCCACCGCGTCCGCGCCTGCGGCTTTTACCTGAGAACAATTCTGGCGGGTGATGCCTCCAATGGCGACTAAGGGCTTTTTCGTAACCCTTCGCGCCTCCCTCACTCCTTCCAGTCCTACTACCGGATCAGGATTGGCTTTTGATCCCGTGGCAAATACCGGCCCAATGGCAATGTAGTCGACTGGGAGAGCGTCGGCTTCGCAGAGTTGAGAGAGGTTGTGGGTGGAGAAACCGATGATGAGTTTTCTTTGCGTGGCGACGACGGTTTGCTCACCCACCCTTTCGCTCATGATTTCGGGAGATTGGGGCGGATTCGGCGCGAAAGGATGGGGCACCCACCGTGTGGGAGTTCCAGGCATTGAGTCGAAAATCCTCCGCGCCGACTCAGGAGAAAGATCGTCCTGGCCAAGGTGGACTCCGTCAGCATCGGCGGCAAGACAGATATCAACCCGATCATTGATGATCAGCGTGGCTCTGGGCTTTGTTCCAATACCCCAGGTCACCCGACGCAACTCCCGCGCACAGCTCAGAAATCTTCTCGGCTGCTCCGGTTGGGATTTGTCGCGAAGCTGAATCAGCGTCGCACCTGCCGCAATCAACTCATCCGCATACCGCGCAATCGCCGTGATCGGGTCAGGCTCAGCCGCGAAGAAGGAGAAATCGATGATGGGATAGAGCGGGGGTAGGGTCAGCATTACTCCTTCGCAGTCAGCGCTTCATCAATCAGTTTTTCAAAGTCCTCGACCGGAAGCGCGCCCATCACACGCTTCCCTTCCGTGGCACCCTGAACGCTCTTGCCGATCACAAAGCCCGGCGTAGCCGGGATCTGGGCGGTCAGCGCCGCCTGCTGCTCGTCGCGGATTGCAGAGTAATACTTCCTTGACTCCGCACACGCGTGGTAGAGACCCATGTCCAGCGGTATCGCCTGGGCCACCTGCTCAATTACGGCGGGCGAAAGATCATTCGAACGCCGCATCAATCCATCCCGCATCTCCCAGTACTTCCCCTGGTCACCGGCACAGCGTGAAGCCTCCGCCGCTACCATGGCCCAGGGATGAAAAACCAGAGGAAGGTCGCGGCTTATAAAGCGCACCTTGCCGCTCTCAATGTATTTCTTCTTGATGGCCTGAAAGGTCTCACTGTGAAACTTGGCGCAGTGGCTGCACTGGTAATCGCTGAACTCCACCATGGTGACGGGAGCCTCGTCTTTGCCCATGGCGTTGTCCCGGCGGCCGTCACTCGCCAGCTTCACCACAGGGAATGAGTCGAAGTCAAACTTTGAATAATCCACCGGCGGCACTGCCGGTTGCTGTTTCTGCAGCAACGCACGAATCTCTTTCAGTTCAACCAGAATAGCGTCTGCCTGGATCTTGGTGATTGAGTCTTCCTGAAGGGTGCCGGCTGGGCTTATTGATGACACGGCCGTGGGCGGGGGAGAGGTAGCTGAGCCTCTCCCGGCCGGAGGCTGACCTGATTTTTGCGACGACCTGGCTTTCGTCGAAGCGGGCTTAGTGGTGGTCTGTGCCGCCGTCGCCTTAGCGTCCGGCGTAGTACACGCTGCTGCATCTCCTGATACCGGACACTGCGCGCCAGCGGCGACCGCAGCCAGCACTCCAACCGCAAGAACTGGAATTCTCATGAATGTCTCCTTTATCTGGGTGGCCGTATTATCGCCGAAAATAGGGGAAAGGGGAGAGCGGGTAGAGGGGAGACGCTGACGCGAGATCGGAGTCGCAAACAAGGCATAGGGGTAGGCGGCAGCGCCGCTTTGGCATCGGAGAACTGAAATGACTATCATCATTCAGGTTGAATACTCTTCTTCCGGGAGTGATCTATGTCGCAAACATCCAAATTCAAGTTCTCAGCCGGAGCCATAGGGGCCGTTGCCATTGGATCATTTGCCATGGGCGCGTTAGCGATCGGCGCTCTGGCCATTGGCAGGCTTGCCGTCGGTCGATTCGCCATGGGCAGAGGCAAGCTGGGTTCTCTAGAAATCGGCGAACTGACGGTCAAGCGGCTCAAAGTGAAAGAGCTTCAAGTTGAAGAGCATCTCCAGTTGCCTGCTGGGCAAAACCGAAACCTGAAGCCCCTAAAACCCACGCCAATCTGGAATAGCTTGGGATGATACCGTGTAAGCCCTTTAGGATCCTAATTGAGTATTAGGGGGAGGGGTGGCACGCGGAGCGCGCCTAGATCGGGTGATCCGGTGATTGGGGAACGCAAACCCTCACCACTGATTGACACAGATGACACTCAACCCCGGGGATACCCCGGGGTTGAATCGTGCAACCCCTTTAGAATCCTAATTGGGGTATAGGGGGGGTGAGGATCGCCGCCATCGCCGTGATCCCGCGTCCTCGCCGACATCGGGAACCCCAAACCACTGACTCTGATCTACACAGGGCGACACTGAGAGGTGCGCTGCATTCTTTCACTGTCACTTTCGGGATGCAGTACCCCACCAAAGGCCCCCTTATCCGTTTGCTTTCAGGGCCTGTCCCGATCCCGGAGCCTCTGGTGTTGCTCCGCCGCCGCCCGGCGATTCAAACAGGTCAAAGCCGAACCGTTTGGCTACGGCCTTAAGACCGGCGGCGCCTCCGACTCCGGCGATGATGGCCACCATGATGGCGCTTAACTGGTTATGAAAGAACGCCGCGTTCAGGTTGGGCAGCCCGACCCAGACGTAAAGCCAGGTAACCGGCAGCGCAACAATGATTCCGGTGGCAAGGCTTTTTGCAAGGCCTTTCTGTTTGCGGTCCAGATGGTTTACCAGCGCGCCCGCGGCGCCGCCCAGCATGCAGAAAAACAGCAGCAGAAGGCCGGTGATATCCACTTTCTGCGTGATTGGCGGCAGGCCTTCCACGGCGGCCTCAATGGTCACGTTTCCCAGCGCGGAGGGCGTGATATTGGTGCTGAAGTCAAAGGCACCTGCCTTGGTGCGGTCGGCTGCCGGGGCCAGTTTCAGGTGCGCCGAGTTCACGCTGAAGCGATACGAAAGCGGCGTGTGGGCTGAAACCGGCGTTGCATTCTGGTCCACAAACCTTACGTCCACGGTTCCCATCTCGACGATGTTCATGCTGGAAATGGGGTTGGCAAAGGCGATGCCAACGATGGGATCCACAAAATCTACAGTGGCGCTTGCATCTTTCATGCCTGCAATGGCCGGCGAGGTCTGTGTGATTGTCACTTTCGACTGTTGCGCTGGGGTGCGTGAAGTCCATCTGGCTTCAGCTTCAAATTCTCCGCGTGGAATGGTCACCATGGCCTTGTTCAACTGCCCTTGGGACACGGCAAGCCACACCCGAGCGTCGGTTGCCTGCGGGGCAAGCAGAAACACGGAAACGCGCGCGGCCGAGGTTCCATCGGCCCGCACACGGCCATCCCCTTCGCCGGAAACCTTCAGGATGATTCCCGGCTGTTCAGCGGGCTGGGATGGAGGGGCGTCTTGCGGCTGAGGATCATAGGCGGCCAGAATGAGTCGCGGAGCGCCCAGAAACCCCTGCGGCTTGGCTGCCGGCTGGGCGGCCTTCTTCTTGACATCTGCCGCCGAGGGCTTCTTGATGACCATGCGAGGCGGCAGTGAAGTTGACGGTCTTGCTCCCGAAACCACCAGGTAGTTGCTGCCACTCTTCAGGTGGTCATTGGCCTCCCGCACCTCCAGCTTCCACAGGCCTGCTTGCCCCGGCGTCATGGAAATTTCCGCTGAGCTGGTATTGGCGGCGATCATTAACTTCTGCGTTTGCTCAACCGAGGAGGGCGTCCAGGTCTTTACTTCAATCGCCACGGGCTGCGCCGCATTCACCAGTTCGTTGCGGGCATTTCGCAGTTCAACCTTGATCTTTGTCGGCGTACCCGGCGGGATACCCTGCTGGATTGGCTGAACGTCCACTTTGAACGGCTCATTGTTGGCCCGCTCAACGGCCATCCGATACTGCTGCTGTGCCACGGGGAAAGACGACTGATTCTGGGCAGACTGATTCTGGGCCTGAGTGCCCCAGGCGGCCATTGAAAGCATTGCACTCAGGGAAACTTTGACTGCGACATTAAATGAAAGCTTGCTCATATTTAACTCCTTGCAACCGCTCTAGCGCCGGGCATTGCCGGCCCACAGTTCCACATTATTGCCCCGGCGGCATGGTTCGTCGTGGAAGCGCGTCTAACTGCACCTATAAGAACGTCAGGCAGATAGACTTACCTGTTGAATAGTGACTTTGGTATGCCCGGCGTTACAGGAATCTCACGGGCTGGTCGCAGCGAGGGATAAGCCGGAGCGGGCTTGCGTGCCGTTCAGCTTTGGAATCTGCAGCCTGAATGACTATCATTTTGCGTTGGGTTCGAGAAATGGGAGAATTCATGTCGCACAAAAATAAATTCAAGTTCTCAGCCGGAGCTGTAGGCGCGGTCGCCATTGGATCGTTTGCCGTAGGAGCATTAGCGATCGGCGCGTTGGCCATTGGGAGGCTTGCCATCGGCCGGCTTGCCGTGGGCAAGGGCAAGCTGGGCTCTCTGGAAATCGGCGAGGTGACCGTAACGCGTCTGAAGGTAAAAGAGCTTCACGTGGAAGATCATCTCCAGTTGCCGGGCGGTCAAGAACGGCAGTTGCGGGAGCCGGCGTGAGCGGAAAAGGACCAATGAGCCGCAAGCTTCCCAAAAACAAATCCCAACCC
>Ga0207687_10000671_pt1 | contig 23054 bp, 13 predicted proteins | sample KBSM54metaG_FD_184399 | JGI IMG/M metagenome (GOLD analysis project Ga0207687, IMG submission 184399) | Miscanthus rhizosphere microbial communities from Kellogg Biological Station, Michigan, USA - KBS M5-4 metaG (SPAdes) (version 2) | ecosystem: Host-associated > Plants > Roots > Rhizosphere >...
TCGGTCCAAACTTTTGGAAACTCTGCCATCCCTGCCAGCTGAACTCGTGGTTGTCCCACATGGGCACAAACGGAAAATGTGCGCGCGCGTCTTGCAGCTCAGGGTCGTGCAGATATGCCTTATAGATGGCACGATAATCGTCCACCGTGGTGGGGATATGAAAGTCCTGTATTTTTTCGCCGTTCGGATAACGGACTATGTCCCGTACTTGACGGGCGTAGTATGTCTTGCGGTCTTCGGGGTACCACACCAGCTCATAAATGAAGTCGCCAAGGTGCAGGACAAATCCCAGTTTTTCCGCCTCAGGAGCGCGATCGTCCTCATAAATCATTCTTCGGTACGCGTTTTGTGCGCCGACGTTTGCGTTTTGACAGCTTACAAACGCAAAACGAACTGGTCGCGGATCATGATCGTCCGGTGCAGTGCGTGTCCTGCCAATTCGACTGCCATTTCCATCACTGTCTGTAAAACGATACCAATAGAACCAAGCAGGCTTCAGCCCACCCACAAGTACCCGGCAGGTCCAATCGGCCTCCGCTGAGATTGGGACGCTCTGCGTCGCCACTACCCGGTGAAAATCCTGGTCTTCCGCCACCTCCAGCATCAGGTGCGATGGTTGTGGTTTGCCCTCGGGTGCCCGGCGCGTCCACAATAGGACGCTATTGCTGTTTGGATCTCCCGACGCGACTCCCTCCGGAAAGAGATCTCGCCGTTCATGCCATGACAGGGTTGATGCTGTTGCGAAGTGCTTTGCCCAGACACCCGAAGCACTGACAAGCATGGCGGTTTTCAAAAATTGTCGTCTCGTAACAGGAGCCATCTGCAAGAGCCTCAAATCAAGAGTTATCTCTTTGAAGTAAAAGAGTGGTATTTCACTTTGGCGCCGGCGCGGCGCATGCCTCACGACCTCTACAAGATTCAGACGTATTCAAGCCTCAAGGAGGTGAAAAGCCCGCACCGCCTTCTTCTCTGACGAACTTCAAATGAATTGGTTATCGAGGATGCCGGGGGCATATTCCAGTTCGACAGGGCCACATCATTTCGGCGTCTCACTGAACCCACGCCCGCTCAGGGCCATTGGCGCGGTAACCCAAGCTTCATATCCGGGTGTAAAGGCTTCAGTGAACCGAATTCCGTCCGCAGCTAAGCCGTCAATCGCAGGCGTTCGAACCCGATCGTATCCATAGCAGTGGATGTGGTCGGCTCGGAGCGTATCGACCGTCACAAGAAATATGTCCGCTTGTTGCAAGCTCTGACTTACGCCTGGTAGTGCAGCGATTTGTACCGCCGCTGCCAATCACTACGTTAGTGCGAAGACCCTCATTGCTTCATCCCGGAACTGCCAGATTTGGTGAGAATTAGACTTTTCTAACCTATTGAGCCGACTTTTTTGATTTTAAGATCGCCTTCTTTTCCAAAAGCAACCATTACCACCTTTGCTTCCATGATGTAAACTCCAACCATCAATTTCTTTTATGAAGCCGCTAGAACTCTCTGACCGGAAGCTGGTGGAGTTATGCCTTGAAGGTAACAAGGACGCCATAGCCGAACTTCTGCGGAGATACAAGCGGATGGTTGCCCGCGTCGTGGCCAGGACGCTGAATGCAGCAAATATTAGGCCTACCTCGGCGGTGGAAGATTTGATGCAGGAAGCTTGGGCACGAGTCACGGTAGATAACTTCAGACCGCTTCGCGAGCTGCAATGGCTGCATGATGGCGCTTTGCGCGGACTAATACAAATTGCTGCTACTACTGCCACACAGGACTACATACGCAAGAGGTTTAGCGAAAAAAGAGACGTAAGGAAAGAAGAGTCGCTGACTGAAATCGGAGCGTTCCTGCCGGCCTCGGGCAATGTCGTCGCCAACGTGGAGTACAAGATCTTAGTGGAACAATTGATTAAGTGTCTGCAAGGCCTTATTCACCATGAAACGGATTGTATTCGGGACTTGGCGATTTTCCAGCTGTTCTATCGTTACCGAATCACGGCAGCGGATCTTGCCCGGGTCTATCGGATGAATGTTCGCAAAGTTGAGAATACGCTGGCGCGTCTTGGCCGCCTCGCGAAGGCGCATTGCCTTTGAAACAAATGGGTTACACACTTTTGTTCTCATGGTTAGGGTTCATGCGGCGTCTTACGTTTCTTTAGAGTAAGGGGGCAAGTTGAAGCGGCAGGAACATTTGAGCGACGCTGAGATCGAGCAGTGCGCCAATAACATTCCAGGGGCGTGCGCGGAGCAGATTGAATCGCATTTGTCAGAATGCGAACTTTGTTTGCATCGTCTGCTGGAACAGCAACGTATTCAGTTCAAGTCGATTGAGATAGATGGCATGAACCGAGACCCACATCCCGAGTGTTATAGCGATAACGAAATACAAAATGTTGCCGCGGGGATGGTTGAGCCTGAAGCCGCCGCCTTGGTCCTTCAACATGCAGCACAGTGTGACCATTGCGGACCGTTGCTGAATCAGTACTTTGAAATTTTTTCTGAAGAATCCTCTCCCGAAATTGAAGCCCTCATCGATCAATTGCCCAGTTCCAAACCAGGATGGGAAAGAAAGAAAGCGAGTGAGATTGCGGCCCGAATGCGTCCGTATCCCGCGCCGACGCCCGTTATGGCATGGTGGCAACTTGTGCTGCGACCACGCATTCTGGCAACGGCCGGCGGTCTGGCGGCTCTGGTCATTCCTATGTTCATTATCGGGCCAGGCTTGCTGGAAGCCTGGCAGCTGAAGAAAGAACAGGAGCTGGTGGCTGTAGCCTACGCCAAAAAACGCGTCAATCCCATGCGTCCAGCCGATGCCGCCTATGGTCCTCAGAAGGAGATCGGCGGCACTATGGGATCCAATGATGAAACGGACGATCTGAAATATCCGGAGTTAAACAAGGCCTGGAGCATTTTGACAGATAAGTTGAACTCCGGAGGCACGTTAGGGCCAAAATGGTTCCAGATCAAGGGCGAACTTCTTCTCATCAAAAATCCCACAAAAAATGCAAAGGCCGCTGAAGATTCATTTCTTCAAGCCAGGGCCCATGGGCTGGATGAACCCAGCCTGGACATTGACCTGGCAGCAAGCTCTTTCGAGCAGCTCAGCGACAATTCAAAAAATCTGGTTGACGGCACTCCAATCAAGGATCTGCTCAACCGGGCGCTGCAATCCTCAAAAGCCACCGAGGCTGATAAGAAAGCTGCCCTGTTCAATCTGGCGATCCTCGATGAGAAGTTCCAACAGTGGAATGAGGCGGAGGACCACTGGAACCAGTATTTGAAAATCGATCCAGCGGGACCCTGGGCTGATGAGGCCCGCACCAGGCTGGAGGAAGTCAAAAGTCACCTGAAGCGCTCCAAAATAGAAGTCCTAGTTGATCCTCTTTTTTACCTCAGCCATTTGTCGGAGCCTGCGGTCCAGGACTACACAGAAGAGTACCTGGAAAAGGCGACGTCCTGGCTGCTTGAGGCACTCGATCAGCCTGGCGGTCCTGCGAGCCGGGCATTGGCGGCGCTGGCAGATGAGCTGAAAACAAAACACTCCGACCATCTGTTGCATGATTTGTTGGTGACTATTCGCGTGACAGACCGGCCCGCGCTGGTGGCGCTTGATCGCGCATTGCAGGCCAATCGAGACGACAATATTCACGAGGCATTGGACAGCTCGCGCCAAGCCGCTGCGCTCTTTGCCCAGAGTCACAACATTCCGGGCCAGGCCTGGGCCCGTTTCGCCGAGGTCTATGCTTATCAACGCGCCCAGTCCGGAACCAACTGCTTTGAAGCCGCGAGCCGGCTTGATCACAGGTTGCAGGGCCTAAACTATCCATGGTTACAAGGGCAGATCGCTCTTGAAAAAGCTATGTGCGGCAGCTTCGCTCCCAAACCCACTGACGCTGAAATCGAAGCTGACATAAAAAGAAGCCAGGACTTCGCCCGCAATTTTCCGATTCTGCGGCTCCGAATTTCAGGCAGTTCGCCGGGTATCGAACGGCAAAAATCCGTGGAGTGCGATCGGAGTTGGGGTCTCGTTGTCAACGGGATGAAAGACTACTGGAATGGAACTTATCCGCCAGAGAGGCTCTATCAATTCTATGCCGTATTGGAGCAATGCGCGGAACAGGAAAATTATTGGTACGCCGCCAGGGAGCTGCTTGATTCAATCATCACGATGCGGCTCAACATGGAGAAGAAAGACCGCGATCCGAATGTGCTGGTTGCCTTGTATGTGCATCGGGCTAGCGTGCTTACAGTTTTGCGCGATAACACAGGAGCTAAGGCAGCAGTCGAGCAGGCGGAATCAATCTTTCAAGGGGCGTCACAAGCGCAATTCACGGCCATTACCAGAATTCTTCTTGCTGAATGCCAGCTAAGGCAGGAGAAAGCAAAGGCTGCCTGGGCAACTCTGGAGCCGGCACGGCAGATCATTGAGCGAGAGACTGACAATATTCTGGTTGCGATCGAGTTCAGGCGAGTCATGGGAGGTATTCGTCTGCGATCAGGCCAGCCGGCAGATGCGGAAAAAGAATACAGGCAGGGAATTGAGATTACAGAGAAATATCTTTCCGGATTGCAAAATGCAAATCAGCGGGTTAAGTGGACGTTAAAAACGGAACCTCTCTACCGCGGGTTGACTCAAGCATGGCTGGAGCAGAACAGGGTTGTGGACGCGTGGAAATTATGGGAGTGGTCTAAAGCGCGGCCGCTGCATACCGAGCCGGGGGATGGAGTGCCAGTCGCATGGCCGAATTTACAGCAAGCCATCTTGTCCTTGCCTGTTCCTTCTAATTCCGGAGTACGCCTGGTCTATGCGGTCTTCAATGATCGCCTGCATGTTTGGACAATTAAAGATGGCAAGGTCCGCTCCAACTGGGTTCCCGTCACACAGGAAAGGCTGGATGGGCTGGTCGCTGATTTTGTGCGCAACTGCGCGGATCCATCATCGCCTCTGGCGGAGGTGCAGGAGCAGGGAAAGGTCTTTTTTGGTCTGCTTGTAGCGCCCTTTGCAGGGGAATTCAGTTCTGATCAGACCATGACCTTCGAGGTGGACCAGCAGCTATGGAAGTTGCCTCTTTCGGCTTTGAGAACTCCTGACTCGAAGTACCTGGCCGAAAAGTATTACATCGCGCACTCGCCGGGCGTTCTAGTTGAAGCCAGTTTGCGCAAGCCGCACGTCGTCCAGCCGCAAAGCGATTTTTTGCTGGTCAATGCATTCCCGGAACGCACTCAGGAGCTGGCGGGGATTTCACCACTCTTCAACCATCCAGTCGTATTCAATCGTCCGACAAACAAAGAAGAGGTGTTCGCCGTAATGATGCGAAGCGAGGATGTGATCTACTTTGGTCACGCCGTGCGCCAGGGGAGAGCAGTGGCGCTCAAGTTGAATGACGATATCCTGCTTGAAGCAGCCGATTTTCTGCCCTTAAAGAAATCCAATCTTTCCCTGATCGTGTTGGCGGCCTGCTCCACAGCGACTGGCGGCCGATCCGGTTTGCTGGACAACAATGCCCTGGTCCGTTCCTTTCTGGTTGCCGGGGTTCCTCATGTAGTGGCAAGTCAATGGGACGTTTATAACGTCAGCACTGCGAAGTTGATGGTCAGCTTCTTCCAGAACAGCCTGGGCGGGCAGCTTCCGCATGTGGCGCTGGCCAACGCGGAAAGAAGGTTCCTCCAATCGGCGGGCAATGAGAACCTGCATCCTCATTATTGGGCAGGATTTATTGCGGTAGGCAGGGTAGATTCCGCCGAAGCGGTTTCCACCAACGTAGCGCTACGCTGACTTTCGTTACAAAAAACCTGCAACTTTTTTCAGGGAAGACCTGCAGCTCTGCGTCTTTATGTAGCAAGGAGCCCTGGTATGAGAAAAGTCCACTTGTTGCTAGCGTTGTCTACCTTGCTGGTCATCGGCTGCCGGCATACTGATCGTGATGATCACCGCTACCCTCCCAATTCTACGACCACCTTGAAGGTGGTCCTTAACGGTCCTTACGTGATCGTATGGACACAATCCCGGCCCGACGTGATTACTGTGTTTTCCCCTCGGGATAACCAGGGTTTACACAAGTTTTATTCCAATAACCTAACAGAGGGTGTGGATCAGAATGTACACCTTAGGCTTGCGGCGGAGGGACTGAAGCCGGCGGCGAAGCTGTCGATCGATCCGTATTTTCCCCAGGATTTCGTGGTCCAGACCGACGTATGGCAACGTCCGCCGAAGGGCGATCCTGGAAAAGACTATCTGGTGACAATCGAGCTGCCACTGCCGGAGAAGATAACGTTTATTTCTCCTCTGCATCCGGTGACTTTTGAAAATGGCACGCAGAGTTACCAGGCGACCAACTTTGTCCTGGAATATCAGGTAACTGATCTCGGCAAAATTCGCGCCACTCATGGATCGAACAGCGTGAGTCCGCAATCCAGTTCGGATTTGCAGAAGCAGTATGACGTGTTGTGCGGGGACGCCAAGAATCGAAAGTACTACGAGAGTTGCGCCAACCTGCGGAACCTGCTGGAACAAGGCGCCGGCGCCAAGACCGCGGTGTTCTTCTTTGGAGTAGGCATACCATTGGAGGTGCAACGCGAGAAGCCTCTGGCGTTCATTGAAGCCCATGCTATCGACTTCTTCAACAACGCCATACTGCAATCGTTTCCGAAATGGACCGGGCCTCGCCTGGCTCCGAAAGGAGCATTTGCCCCGCAAGGCCCCGATAGTTCCAAGCCAATGCTGATGGAGACTTCATTCAGGGCGGCCGCGCCACCTCCGCTACGGCTGCTGCCTGTCACTGCCGTCATTGACTGCAAAGCCGGGAACCTGATTGTCACCGCCAAAACTACGAAATAACAATACCAACACGAACCTGGGCAAGAAGATACCTTGCCCAGGCTTAGTAGCCTTTTACTCGCCGTTATCCAAGCTAGCTTGGACGCCTCTTCTCAGCGCGATTAAGGTCTCGCAGGATTGGGAAAGGGCTTTTGTAGGGCGCAAGCGCACAATCGATTCGCGACGGCCTGCCATTTCGCAAATTCTTTAGGGAAAACCATCAGGACTGCGTCTTTCTTTGAGTGTGAGCAGGGAAAAAATCGGGTACACGTGCCGCACCTAGCCTTGGTTGCGCCCAAGTGGCATGACATGGTTGCTGCATTTGAAGCGTCAAAGACAGCCTGATTGCGATGCACCCGATGAGCTCCCGTAAGGAGATAAGCTAATGGCAAACGAAACTGAAACTGTCGGCGCCAAGTTGGATATTGAGAGGGCAAGATTCCGGCAGCTGATTTTGGAAAACCCCAACTACTTCGGGAATCTGGTTGAAAGTCCTTTCAAGCCAGTCAAGCCAATCAAAGTCAATACAACCTATGAAGAGCTGACCTGTGTCGGCTTTAATCCGCAAACCAATCTCCTGGAAGCCACCATCGCCGTGAAGCTACCCAATGGCTATGGAGGAACCTTATGCATGGCAGGGACTACCGAGTATGTAAGGTTCTTCGTGGACTACGGCTCGGGCTGGGAGGATGCCGGGGTCACCGGAGTGAAGGTGCACGACATTCCTGCGGCAAAGGATTGCTCGGGTGCCGCGACGAAGCCCCTGATGTATGTTGCCAGCCTGAGACTGAAACCAAAGACCAGGTGCTGCAATCATGCTGTGCTGCCCAAGGTGCATGCCATTCTCTCCTGGGAGTGGATGCCGCCGGCCGGAGCAGCCAATGTCAACTGGAGTCCGCCGTGGGGCAACACGCGCGATTGCCACATCCAGATCAAGCCGAACCCGTGGACTATCTCCTGCATCTTCGACCTGTTCTCGGAGGGCTTGGGGAACAAGCTGAAGTTCCCGCAAATCTTCGAGCAGGTGAAATATCAACCTATTCCGCTTCCAGACCCGCCGCCGTTCACGCTGGCAGAGCTGGCCAAGCAATACAACGTCCAAGGCAAGGCGGAAAACACGGGCGTGGAGACGCACCGGTTCGCGACGCAAGAACTGCACGCCGCGCTGACTTCCGCCGGCGGTTTTAACCTGGAGTCAATTTCAGCGCAGACGCAAGTCTGGAAATCAATTGGTCTGGACATGGCCGCTGCCCTGGCGGCGCTCAACGAGACCAATGCCAACGTTTCCTACGAACAACTGCAATGCCTGGGTATGGATGAAAGCCAGCCGGAACGGCTGGTAGCCACCTTCCGTGTCAAACGTCCGGAAGGCTATTCCGGCCAGCTTTGCTATCCAGGCAGCCAGGAATATGTTGCCTTCTGGGCTGATTGGGACAACACGTGCCAGTGGACATATCTGGGAACGGTCGCGGTAAACGTGCACGACTTAAAGAAAGATTTTCCCCAGGACGGCATTTGCTATTCCGCCATTTTGCCGGTAGACCTGACCTATCATCGCCGGACCTGCAAGGAACCGAAGATCGCCAGGGTCCGCGCGGTTCTTTCCTGGGCCGTGCCGCCTTCGCCCACCAATCCTGACAGTCTCAACTACTGGGGAAACCGGATCGATGCGCATGTGCAAATCAATCCTGGAGACCCGATCAGTGAGCCAAAGGCCATAATCCGCAACATCGGCGGAATTCCACTGGACGATATCTTTACCAGCACTACGGGAATGACGACGCCCGGAGCCGTTTTCGCCCACTTCCCTGCGTTACCGGCGGATACGTGGGGGCTGGGCCGTCCCTGCCCGTTCGGTGGAAGCATCCACATTGAGGGACCTTTCTTCAACGGATACTTCTATCGTGTCAAGGCGCACAAGCTGAGCGATCCATACAGCTCATTCAAAGTACTGGGAGACAATTTCAAGCTGGAAAGGTGGTCTTCGCCTCCTGATTTCGATGAGCAGACCTCGACCGGAGGCTTCTTCGCCTATCGCGATCCATCACAGTACGTTGATTTCACTTTAGCTGTCTGGGCCGCCGGGGCCGATGGAGATGACCTATGGGACATCCAGTTGGATATCGCAACCGCGCCGAATGAAGCCAGTATTATCAGCAGCACTCCGTGGTACCGGGTCCAATTAGATAACACTGGTCCAGCCGGGCCGCCCGCAGTCCCACTCACAATGGACATCCACATCACTTCTGGTTTTGGCGATTGCCAGGACACCAAACAGGGAGATGTGATCAGCGGTATGTTCATTGCGGATGACGTGCATTTCGGCGGATGGGGACTCTCGACTGAGCCGCACACTCTTTCGACTCCGTCCAACCAGCCCACCGTATCCGGTCTTCTGACCACTAGCCCTGCACCCGCTCTAGGCGGACATGCATGGTCATTGAAAACTGATGCCACTATGGATACCCCGCCAGGCGTAAAGATGAAGCCGTGCGGTTACGTAGTGCGGCTTGATGTTTCTGATCGCACAATTGTTGGCAGTATGCCTGGGCAACACAACTCCAACCATATCGAAGTGGGGTTCTGTTTGCGCAAGCAGTAAGTCATGGGAGGCGCCGATTCTAGTCTAGTGTCGGCGCCCCCTGATCAATGCTGCGAATACGTTTGGCAAAGGAGATGATTATGACGCTACGAATTCTGCTGTTACTGATCTGTTTACAGGTCACCGGAGCCCAAGCTCAGCATGAGATTACAGTCTGGGCTGTGGGTTCAGGCAGCAACAAGCTTTATCACTGTCCAAAATCAAGATGGTACGGTGTGGGACAGGGACAGAAGATCAGTGAATGTGACGCCATACGTCAAGGATATCGGCCCGCCGTTGGCGATGGCTGCGGCTCACAATGCAAATAGGTTGTGATGAAAATGATTAATTCAAGCAAACGAGCGCGAAAGGGGGATTCCATGAAAAATGGTAATGATTTGGGAGTAGTGCTGACGGCTGCGCCTTCGATTTCTCAGGTCAAGAGCATGCCCGGGGCCATCAAGCAAAAGAACCTTAAGTCGAATAGCAAAGGAGTCGAAGAGAGGTCGCTGGGAGCACAAGTAAGCATGTTCACGACGCTGATGGTCTCTGTTATCGCCAGCCGTTATGTTTACTATCGAGCTGCCGTCTCATGGAGCCCTCTTCACGATTGGCATTACCTGCTCTTTGCCCTGATTGTCTCGTTTATGGCGTTCCCCATCGTGTACAAAAAAGCGCAGCAAAGCCGAAATGACCCAATCTTCGTCCAGCTAGGGCTCGTTTTTAGTGCCGGCATAGGATGGGAAAAAATGCTCTCAAGTGCAACCGATTTATTTAAGCCATAACAGCCATCGAATATTCTTGTGACTGGCGATGGCCAGGTTAAACTTCTGGATTTTGGCATCGCCAAAATCGCGGCGCCACTTCCCCAGACTCCAGATCTTACAGGTCCTGCCAATCGACTACTCACCCCAACCTATGCGAGTCCGGAGCAGCTTGGCGGTGCACCGATCGCAAGGGCATCTGATATCTACTCACTGGGTGTGATTCTCTATGAGCTGCTCACCGGCCGGCTGCCGTACAAGGATTCGACTTCGAAACTGACAGAAGAGCCGCCGCTACCCAGCGCCAACATCCGCAACGATCTGCAGCGTATGCCGGAAACAACAGCCCAGTTGCGCCGTCGTATTGTCGGCGACCTCGATCAGATTGTCCTGCTCTGCCTGCGTCGCGACCCTCGTCACCGCTACCCAAGCGCCGACGCACTGGCGGAAGATCTGCGCCGGTTTCTGGATGGAAGATCAGTCCTTGCTCGAAAGGAACCGGTAGTTGAGAGGACCCTGCGCTTTCTAAAACGTAACCGCCTGGCCGTGGTGGTATGTGCGCTGATCCTTTTATCGCTCGGCATAGGAACGTGGCAGACAATAGCCGCTCAAATCCACGCCCGCATGGCCGATGCCAGGGAAGCCGAGATGAAACATGTCTTGGATACTCTTGACCAGCGAAACACCGTTGCGCCACACGCCGGCGCTGCGCGCGTCGATGATGTCCGCAAGCTCCGAAGTGCGCTGGACCACGACCTTGCCAAAGCATGGTACTTGCGGCCCGCCATGACTCCTGAGCGCAAGGCATTGCTGGAACGCACGGCACGCTACCTGGAGGGTGTACGTCCTTATGTCATGGAAAATGCGGTGCTGGCTTTGGAAATTGCCAGCGCCTACCAGGAGCTTGGCGTACTCTATGAACCTGTTTATCGCGATTACGCCTTGTTGGCGTACCAAAATGCGGCCCAGTCCCTGGAACATGCGTCAGGCGGCGATCCAAGTCATGGGCCGAACCGTGTGCAGTGGGCTTTTATCGTGGGCCGAATCGCAAGTCTTGGCGGAACAGTTCCTGTTTATGTTCCAGTGCCTTCGGGTGACACTCCCAAGTCTGCTCAGAAGCCAAAAAGCTCCATTGCGCCTCCCCAACAATCCACTGGAGAAGTGGAGTCTTCTGTCACCCCAATGGTTCTCGTCCCAGTGCCGCTCGATCCTGCCAAATATGAGTTCCTCAGCAGTAGGTTGGAGATGGCTATTAACAAGGGGAATAGCGCTGATAAATATTTCGATGAGATGAACGCCAGCCTCAATATCAAGGGAGAGATTATTCATCCTCGTATTGCTGAAGCGCATGCGCGGATGCATCATGCCCTGGATTCGGCGCGCAGAGAACTGGAGAAAGGCGATCTGGCTGAGGCGAGTACAGATATTAATATTGCTATCGAGTACGCCAGGCGACTAACAAACGATCTCGGGCGTTGAGGATTTGACAAAAGAAGCAGCCAGGCACGGGGCAAACGCTCTTACCCACGAGCCCAGCTGAGTGTAGTCTTGTCAAATCACAAAACAGGATCTGTCGGCAGTACCCTGAAGTCAATCTATATCCTGTTTGGTTGATAAGATTGTCCTGCTAGCCCACCGACAAATGCTGCAAATTCGTCTCGCTCTTATTTTGCCGAAGCGATCTTTACCTGCTTTTCTTCCATAACCTTCACTAGTTGGCCGTCACGCAGGGTTTGCTGGCCTGGCACAATCGCTAAATCTGCCGGCTTGACGCCGGAGATAATTTCCACATTCGTGCCGTCGTTAAAGCCGACCTCAACTGGCGCCTTCTTTATCTTGCCGTCATTGAAAATGAAAATGAACGAGTTTGTCTTTTCCTTAACGAGGGCCTCCGCTGGGAGCAACAGCGCGTCACTTTTCTTTTCAATGCCAACGCGGGCGTTGACGAGCATTCCCGGCTGCAATTTCATGCCGGGATTGGCCATTTGCGTTTCCGTCAACATTGTTTTAGTTGCTTTGTCCAAGGCCCAATAAGCGCGGGTTACCGTCCCATCAAAGCGCTCTCCGGGAAAATCGTCGGCTGTCCAGCGGATGGGTTGTCCAATCTTGACGCGCGTCGCCTCGGTCTCCGGCACGGCAACTTGCAGCCGTACGGTTTTAAAATTGGTGAGATTTACAATGGCTGCGGCTTCGGGCGTGCTCGCCGCGTTGGGCACGGGAATGTAAGCGCCCGGATCGACGTAGCGCTTGGTAATGATCCCGTCAAAAGGCGCAACCACACGCGCATACTTCAGCATGGATTCGGTATATTGAACGTTGCCTTTGGCGACCGCAAGTTTGCCGCTGGCGATGGCTAGACGATTTTTAGCAGCTTCGGAATCGGCGGTCGTACCTTCGCTGATCTGTTTGAACTCAGCCTGGGCCAGCTCCAACTCGGCCTTATATTTGACCAGGTTGGCCCGCAGTTCCGGCACGTCGATGTCTGCAATCAAATCTCCGGCCTTCACGGAGTCGCCCTTGTCGACAGTGAGCTTATCCAAATAGCCATCAACTTTGGCGAAAAGCGTGACCTCGTACAAAGGGCGCACTTCTCCCGGCAAATTAATGAACCGGGAAACTTCACCGCGATGGGGATGAACGCCGTTGACTTCCACCGGTTTTTCTACTGGCTTTGCGGTGGCAGAAGAGGCTTCTTCCGCGCACCCGCAAAAAGTCAAAATGCAAGCAGCCAGAGCCAGGAGCAGCGGATATTTTAGGCGAGACTCCCAGCGCACTTCGCCCGCGGTGCGTGAAAAGCGAGCCGCAACAGGCCGCTGAGGTTTTTCATCGATATTGTCCGAATGCGTCCAAACGCGCGATTCAATTTTCATATGACATTCAACTCCTTCCAGGGATTTCAACTCTTTAACTCGTTAACGCGCCGGTCTGATAATGACTGCTCTGCGGATCGTTAGGATCAAGTGAAGCTGCACGCCGATGACTACGGTTTTGCACGACGGCAAAGACTGATGGCAGCACAAACAGCGTCGCTATTGTTGCAGCGGACAATCCGCCCACCACGGCGCGTCCCAGCGGCGCAGCCTGCGCGCCTGCCTCGCCCAGGCTCAGCGCCATCGGCATCATTCCCGCCATCATTGCGGCGCTGGTCATGAGAATCGGACGCAAGCGGCTGCGCGCGCCTTCCATGCCCGCATCCACCGCCGCCACTCCGCCAAGCCGGTTTTGTTCGGCAAAGGTCACCAGCAGAATCGCGTTCGCCACGGCCACGCCCACGCCCATAATCGCGCCCATAAATGACTGGATATTGAGCGTTGTATTAGTCAGCCACAGCGCCACTACAACGCCGGCCAGCACGGCCGGGACCGTTGAAACAACGATGAAAGACATCTTGAGCGACTGAAAATTGGCCGTCAGCAACAAGAAGATTGCTACCACCGCCAGCAACAGGCCGCGCGACAATCCGTCTAGCATCTCCTGCATTGGGACTACTTGCCCCCGCACCGCCACGGTGACGCCCGGCGGAGGCGGGCCGAGTTCGGCGATTGCGCGATTAACCTGCCGTGCCGCGCCAGCCAGGTCATCGCCAAATATATTTGCGCGCACTTTGATTAAGCGCTGCATGTTGTAGCGCTCGTATTCGCCCATCGCGGTCCCCTCGGTGATCTGAGCAATATTGCGCAGCGTTACGTCCTTGAGCTTCTTCTCCGGATCTTTGGGTTTATGCTGCAGCACAGGAAGATTTCCCACGTCCTCAAGCGAGGCCATTAATTTTTGCGGGATTTGCACCTGCACCTGGTAGGCGACGCCGCTGTTTGGGTCTGCCCAGAAGTTCAGATTCAGGAAACGGCTTGACCATGTCGCGGGCACCAGCGCCTTGGAGACTTCTTTCATGTCAGGGCCGATGATTCCGGCGCGTTCGCGATCCACTTTCACGTCCACGGTCGGATAATCCAGTGACTGGCCAAATTGCACATCGCGGAGTATGGAAATGTCTTCGAGTTGTGTCTTGACCTTTTCGGCGAAGGCGCGGCTTGTGGCAAGGTCCTGCCCGCTGACGGCGACTTCAATGGGAGTGTCCGCTCCCAAACTCATCACGCGGCTGACGATGTCCGCCGGCTCAAATGAAAAGTTTGCGCCGGGCATCTGCGCGGCAAATTCCTGCCTGAGCTGCTCCTTTAACTTTTCGACGCGGATATTTGCTCCCGGCTTTATCTGGACTTGCAAAACACCTTCTTCCGGTCCGCCATTCCAGAGGTGAACAAAATTGATGGGAAAATTTGCGCCGTGAATGCCGATCAATCCCAGTGAGATCGAAACATTCTCCGGCCCGACCCTTTTCTTGATTAAGTTCAGCGCCTTAAGAAAAACGGCTTCAGTGCCATTGATGTCTGTTCCCACGGGAGCGCGGAAGCGCATTTGCAACTGTCCGGCATCCGTTTGCGGAAATATTTCAACGCCCAACTGTCTTCCGACAAAAACAATGATCGCGATGGCGCTCACCAGGTACGCAACCACCAGCGTCTTTCGCCACGGGGCGAGCTGCTGCAAAAGACCTGCATAAACTTCCTGGAATCGCGTGAATGCGCCTTCCTTTGTCTTCAATTGCTCAGCGGAATCTTCACGCCCACGCAGCAGCCACACTGAGAGCAGCGGCACAATTGTGCTGGAGAGAAAATAGGATCCGACCATCGAGAAGCCTACGGCCAGGGCAAGCGGCAAAAACATCGCTCGCGCCGCGCCGGTCATGAAAAGGGCGGGCGTAAACATTGCCAGGATGCAAAGCATCGCGAGCAGACGGGGGATGCGCGTTTCGTCGGTGGCATCCAGAGCTGCGCGGGCAAGCGTTTTGCCGCGGGTCAAGTGGACGTGGATGTTCTCGAGACAGACGGTCGCTTCGTCAACCAAGATTCCGACGGCCAGTGCGAGGCCGCCAAGAGTCATGAGGTTGACCGTGTGTCCGGCGAGCCGCAGCGCAAGCATTGCCGCCATCAGCGAAACCGGAATATTAACGATGACAATAATTGCGCTGCGCCAGTCGCGCAAAAAGATGAGGATCATCAGCCCGGTGAGGATCGCTCCCAGAGCGCCTTCTTCGATCAAGCCGGTCAGCGCGCGATTCACATAGACCGATTGATCAAATTCGTAACTGACGTGCACGTCTGAAGGGAGCACGCTCTGAAATTTGGGAATGTTCTTTTTAACCAGATTGACCACCGCCAGGGTGGAAGCGTCCGCGCGCTTTGTCACAGGAATGTAAACCGTGCGGCGTCCATTGACGAGCGCATAGCTGGTTACAATGTCCGCGCCATCCTGGACTTGCGCGACGTCGCGGACGAAGACCGCAGGATATACGCCGGTGTGAATCGGGACAGCTTCAAGGTCTTTGACGTTCCGCGGAATTGAATTCAGCGGAACCATTGGATATTTCCCATCCATCATCATGTTGCCGGAGGGACTGATGAGATTGGCCTGCGTGATCGCATCCACAACTTCATCGGGGGAAATTTTGTAAGAGTACATCCGATCAGGATCGATGTTGACGACGATAGTACGCGCGCTGCCGCCAAAGGGCGGCGGAGCGGAAACCCCAGGCAGTGTCGCAAAGAGCGGTCGCACCAGGTTAAGCGCTGCATCCTGCATTTCAGTGACTGAGCGCGTCTCGCTGGAGAAAACCAGTTGGCCCACGGGCACGCTGCCGGCATCAAACCGCGTGATGAATGGAGGCAATGTGCCCGCGGGCATAAACGCGCGCGCCGCATTTACGTAAGCAACGGTCTCCGCCATCGCTTGAGACATGTCAGTGCCCGCATGGAACTGCAATTTGATGATCGCCGCGCCTTGAATGGATTTCGATTCAATGTGCTCAATACCGGCAACGTAGAGGAAATGGTATTCGTAGTAGTAGGTCAGGTACCCTTCCATCTGGGCCGGGTCCATTCCACCGTACGGTTGCGCGATATAGATCGTCGGAATGCCAAGCGTGGGAAAAATGTCCTTGGGCATCTGCCGCCATGAGAGAACGGAAACCAGCGCCACCGCGATCACCATCACGATAACGGTAAAAGGACGACGCAATGCAAATTGGGGAAGATTCATGCACAACCTCGGTTCGACAATATGTTCATGGCGCCACCGATACGCCGCGGCGATGACTGTTCTTTTGCACGCGAGCGAAGATGGCGGGCAGCACAAATAATGTTGCTAGGGTTGACGCGCCAAGTCCGCCAACCACCGCGCGGCCAAGTGGCACCATTTGCTTGTCCGCATCGCCCAGCCCAATTGCCACAGGCAACATGCCTGCGATCATCGCCAGGCTTGTCATCAAAATGGGCCGCAGGCGGCTGCGCGCGCCTTCTTCGGCTGCTTCTGCCGCTGTTGCGCCGCCGATTCGGGCACGCTCAGCGAAAGTAACCAGCAAAATGGCGTTTGCAACGGCGACTCCCAGCGCCATGATCGCGCCCATGAAGGAGTCAAGATTGATTGTCGTATGCGTCATCCATAAAGCCAGAGCCACACCAGCCAAAGTGGCCGGGGCTGTGGACATTACAATGATTGACAACTTCAGCGATTGAAAATTTGCGGCCAGCAGCAGAAAAATCGCGCCAATGGCGATCATCAGACCTTGTTGCAATCCGTCGAGCATTTCTGCCATTGGGGCAACTTGACCTCGCATGGTCACGCTGACACGGGCGGGAGGCGTGCCTAATTCAGCCATTGCCTTGGCCACTCGACGCGATGCGCTTCCCAGGTCCTCATTGGAGATGTTGGCCCGGATGGTTAACGTCCGCTGCATGTTATAGCGGTCGTATTGGCTCATCTGCGTGTCCTGGCTGATGCGGCCAAGGTTGCGCAAGAGAACCGATTTCATTCCGGCGGCTTCCATCACGGGCAGGTTGCCAACGTCCTCAAGGGAGGTGGTGAGCCGCTGCGGAATCTGAGTTTGGACTTGATATGCAATTCCTGTGTTGGGGTCTGCCCAGTAGTTGGGAATTTCAAACCGGCTGGACCATGTTGCCGGCACCAATGCGCGTGAAACTTTCGCCATTGTTGGGCCAATGATTCCCGCACGCTCGCGGTCCACCGTTACTTTGACGGTTGGATAATCAAGCGACTGCGAATACTGGACGTCGTTCAGGGTGGGAATCGCTTCCAGCTTAGCTTTGACCTTGTCAGCGAAAGCGCGATCGGCGGCGATATTCGGGCCGCTCACGGCCACTTCAATGGGAGTTGACACGCCCATGCTGGTCACGCGGCTGATCAGATCAGCGGGCTCAAAGGAGAAACTTACGTTTGGGATTTGTGCCGCGAACTGTTGACGAAGTTTATTCTTTAAGTCTTCGCTATGTTTGTTCGTGCCATCTGCCAATTGAATCTGCAGCACCCCTTCTTCCGTTCCGCCATCCCATAGATAGAGGTAGTTGATCGGATAGCTCGAGCCATGAAGACCCACGAACCCTAGCGACAATCGCACGTTCTCGACGCCAACAGTGGCCTTGACAACATCGAGCGCCTTCAACAGCGCCGCCTCTGTCCCGTCAATGCTTGTTCCGGGCGCGGCGCGTAAACGTAATTGCAATTCGTTTGACTCGACCCGCGGGAACATTTCTGCTCCCAGAAGCCTGCCAATGCCGGCAACCACTGCTATGGTGACGCACAGATAAGCCAAGATGAGAAATCCACGCCGTCGCTCCAGCTTTCGCAATGCCGAAGCATAGCGACCTTGCCACAGTCCCCATCGCGAACCGGAAACGGGCAATTCCTTAACGCGCGACATCCAAACCATCAGGACTGGTACAAGCGTGCTGGAAAGAAAATAGGAGGCGACCATTGCAAACCCGACCGCCAATGCCAGCGGCACAAACATCGCCTTGGCTGCGCCCGTCATAAAAAGCGCGGGAGTAAACATCACCAAAATACAGAGCATCGCAAGCAGGCGGGGACCGGTAGTTTCCCGTGTAGCTTCCAAAGCGGCGTGCGCAATGGATTGCCCGCGGGCTAGGTGAACGTGGATGTTTTCCAGGCAGACGGTCGCTTCGTCAACCAAAATTCCCACGGCAAGCGCGAGACCGCCTAGAGTCATGAGATTGATTGTCTGACCCCCGAGCCATAGCGCCAGCACTCCGCTCATGAGTGCAATTGGGATGTTTACGACAACTACCAGCGCGCTGCGCCAATCGCGCAGAAAGAGAATGACCATCAATCCGGTCAACAAAGAGCCAAGACACGCTTCCCATGGCAGGTCGGCCAAAGCACTGGTCACCACAGGCGACCGGTCCAGTTCGTAACTGACTTTCATGCCCGGCGGGAGAACGCCCTGAAATTTTGCAAGGTTTTCTCGCACTTCGCGCGCCACGGCCAACGTGGAGGCATCAGCGCGCTTGGTCACCGGAACATAAATCGCGCGCTTTCCGTTCACCAATGCGTAGCAGGTCACGATATCTGAATCGTCCTGGACATCGGCGACGTCGCGAACAAAAACAGCCGGGTATTCGCCGCCGCGAACGGGCGCAGCGCGAAGATCATCAATGTTGTGCGGGACCGAATTAACCGGTACTAACGGATATTTTCCGGCCGTCATGATGTTTCCCGAAGGGCTGACGACATTGGCTTCAGCGATGGCCTGCACCACCTCATCGGGTGACATGTGATAAGACTTCAGCCGGTCCGGCTTCAAATTGACTACGATGCTGCGCGCGTTGCCGCCGAACGGCGGCGGCGCGGAAACGCCGGATAATGTAGAGAGCAATGGGCGCACACGATTGAGCGCGGCGTCCTGCATTTCCGTGATCGAACGCGTATCGCTTGAAAAAACCAGGTATCCTGTCGGCACGCTGCCCGCGTCGAAGCGCGTGATGAGCGGCGGCACGGTGCCGGGCGGCATGAATGATCGCGCACGATTCACGTATGCCACCGTTTCGGCCATCGCCTGAGACATGTCCGTGCCCGGATGGAACTGGAGTTTCATCAACGCGGCGCCTTGAATGGACTTCGATTCCACGTGTTCAATGCCGGTGAGGTAAAGGAAGTGATACTCAAAGAAATAGACTAGATAACCTTCCATTTGCGCCGGGTCCATCCCGCCGTAAGCCTGCGCAACATAAATTGTTGGAAGGTTAAATTCGGGGAAAATGTCTTTGGGCATTTGCACCCACGCCAGCGTTGATGCAAGCGCAATGGCAATTACCATCACAACAATGGTGAGCGGACGCCGTAAGGCTGCTTGGGGGAGATTCACAAGATACTCTGAAAATTCGGACGGAGTGTAGCATGGCCATTCTTGTCGTCGGGATATTCATCAGAATAGTTTGGGGTTTCCATAAAGGCGAACAATGGCCCGATAATGGCGACAATGAATTGTTAAGCCGATCACAGGCGGAGCTTTCACCAAAGATATTGTCGGCTAGGTATAGCACCCTATCCGCCAACAGAGAGCTGTAAAGTGGAAAACAATCGTTGATTGGCGAGTAATCTATCCCCATTACTTTAGGCGTAGGCCCTCTATTTAGCTAATGGTTATATAGGTAAATTCGCTTATGCCGTAGCCAAAATAGAACAGGGGCATGAAATCCTTGTATTCCGCAGTGACACAAAGAAAAATTCTGTTTTTGAAAAATGATGCCGTATTTATCCATGCTAGTTCCATTTTGGGACTTAATTATTACTTTGGTGTGTCCCAATAACTAGATAAATCTTTGCGCTACACAGCATATAGCTTCTAATGACTCCGCCGATCACAAAAAAATCAGCCAACAAGCACTCGCTAAATAAGCTTTCTTTAATTTATCGAGTTTGCTGCTAGCGGAGGCTCTTTGAGCGATACTCAATACAAATCGCAAAGAAAAACAGCGCAACAATCAGGTCAAAAAATCCTTCTTGTCGACGATTCCAGTACCACCTTGCTTATAGAAGAGATGACGCTCAGGGAGCACACTCAATATGAGCTGGTGACGGCGCGGGACGGCGAAGAAGCAGTTGAAAAGGCGATTGCTGAACAGCCGAATCTGATTCTGATGGATGTCGTTATGCCCAGGATGAACGGTTTTGACGCCTGCCGCGAGATGAGGAAGTACGAAGCGTTGCGAAAAGTCCCAATCATCATGGTGACCAGCCGTGGTGAGTCGTTCAACGTGGAACAGGGATTCGAAAGCGGTTGTAACGATTACGTCACGAAACCAATCAACGGCGCCGAACTTGTTGAGATAGTCAATGGCTATCTGGTGGCTCAAGGACAGAGCCAATGATTTCCAGGCCCGAATCGAGAAGCATTCCGCCTGCAGACCTAGCCGGTCTGGAGCGAGACCTGCGGCAACTCTCACTGCGGTATATGAGGCAATCAATGGAGCTTCCGCTGAATCACAATGACCAGGCGGTAAGGGCAAAGCTATACGCCGCTGCAAATGCGCTGCAGCAGGCGGTCAGAGAAGGTATGGTTGCGGACGCCATTTTTGAGATCGGTTCAAACCTGATTGGTTGTGAACAAATGGCGCTTCTGGTTACGTGCAAAAAGCAGGACCGCGTAGCTTTTAGCGGCTCCTCTGATTTCAATCCACAACAGCTTGAGGCTATCCGGCGAAACGCAAAACGGATTCTCGAAGAAGCTCCCGCAGATTCGATCTACATCAAGTCGGGGCCTGAGGACCGGTCTTTCCTGTCGTCCCTGGGTATCAGCGCTCGCATTCCCTTTTGGCTCGATAGGGCAACTAAAGGCGCGATCGTCTTCTTTAATCTGCTTCCGCAACGCAACGGTCTGGATGCAGGAGATCGCGAGCTGTTGAAACTGCTTTGCGCTTATACCGGGCCTTGCCTGGCGGCCAACAAAATAAAGCATCAGGAGACCATGGGATGGGTGCAGTTATGAAAACGGCAGCTATGGAAACAGGAGACATTGCAAAGGGGTCGCCCTGTACAGAACTCTACCTGCATCCAGGACAAACTTATATTTCGGCGGAACCTGTGCAGATATCCATGATTCTGGGCTCTTGTGCTGGGGTGTGTCTTTATGACCGTTGCCGGACCATTGGCGGAGCAACACATTACATGTTGCCGCAGTGGGAAGGACCAGGATCGCCATCCACTCGTTATGGGGATGTGGCCCTGGATCTCCTGCTCAAGCAGTTTCAGATTCATGGAAGCAACCCCAAAGACCTGGAAGCCAAGGTTTTTGGAGGCGCATGCATGTTTGAGGCTTTTCGCGGCGAAAATGGCAGCCACGACCACATAGGTTCACGCAACATAAACATGGCCATCGAGACTTTTTCCCGGCTTGGGATCGTTATTGCCGCCAGGGACACGGGCGGCGAAAACGGCCGCAAAATCAAAATGCAAAGTGACACCGGTTCAGTAGCCGTTTCTGTAATCAGGAACTCATAATGGAAATCCAACGCGACTTGATATTGAAAAACTTTCTTGTTGAGTCTGAAGAAGGGCTCAGCACAATGGAGCAGTCCATTCTGGACCTTGAGCTTCATTCCAGCGACAGTGAAGCGATCCAGAGTATTTTCCGCGTCGTCCACACCATGAAAGGCAATGCCAGCCTTTTGGAAATCGAGGGGCTTCTGGCTTTTACTCACACTGCCGAGGACCTGCTGGATCATCTTCGAAATGGCACAGTGTCCGTCACACCGGAGATCATTGCGCTGCTGCTCGATCTGGTGGATGCTCTCAGGCAAATGGTGGCTGCCGCAGGCCAGGGCAAGGATGAGACTAGCCCTATCGCGAAGGACATTCTAGCCAGAATTTCTCACCATCTTATGTCCAACGGAAAAATCGGGAAAGATCAGGGCCATGACGGGGACAGCCAGACCTCGCTTTCCAACCATGAAACTGCGCCCACCATGGGTCAAGCTCCACACACGGCGGCGCGAACGTTGCGCGTGGATGTAGCGAAACTGGATCGGCTGCTCGATCTGGCAGGTGAACTCACGATCGCGCGCGGGCGTGTAGCCCAGATGTTGGAAGCAAAAGAAGAATTGAGCCTTGAGGAACTCCGCGATGCACACAGCTTCGCCGATAGCCTGCACTATGAGCTTCAGGACACTATTCTGAAAGCGCGCATGGTGCCGGTGGGGCCTCTGTTCCATCAGTACAACCGTACCGTGCGCGATCTTGCAAAGTCACTGGGCAAGATGGCCCAGCTCCGCATTGAGGGAGAAGACATCGAAGTCGATACCTCTGTTTTCGAGTATCTCAAAGACCCGCTGTTGCACATGATCCGCAACGCTCTGGATCATGGCATCGAACAACCCGGCAAACGCAAAAAGCGCGGTAAGTCCCAGACCGGCACGATCACGGTCCGCGCTGCCCGCGAGAGCCGGAACATCGTCATCGAGGTTATTGATGACGGCGCGGGACTGGACAAACAAAAAATTATTGAAGTGGCCCAGAAAAGAGGACTCATCGCAGAGTCACAAAAGTTAGCGGACCAGGAGATCTATCAATTGATCTTTGAGCCCGGTTTCACCACGGCCAGCCAGGTCAGCAACATGTCCGGGCGAGGCGTTGGAATGGATGTAGTCCGGCGCAACATCCAGGCGCTGCGCGGAAACGTGCATGTTTCCAGCCAACCGGGAGTGGGAGCCACAGTGCGAATCCGGCTACCGCTCACGCTGGCAATTATTGAAGGTTTCGGCGTAGGTGTAGGCAATGAGACTTATGTGATTCCCGTTGACCAGGTGATTGAGTGCGTGGAATTGGGGAAGGAAGACCACGAAAACGCTCGCAAGGACGGGGTGCTTCAACTGCGTAACGAGCCGCTTCCCTACATTTATTTACAAGATCATTTCCGGCTGCCGGGAGAACGCGGCGCAAGGCAAAGCGTGGTGGTGGTGCAATACGAGACTAGCCGCGCAGGTCTGGCCGTGAATGAACTTTATGGGGCCACACAAACGGTCATTAAGCCCTTG